>Ga0315336_1004108_pt1 | contig 17910 bp, 21 predicted proteins | sample ASW5metaG_FD_204512 | JGI IMG/M metagenome (GOLD analysis project Ga0315336, IMG submission 204512) | Ammonia-oxidizing marine archaeal communities from Monterey Bay, California, United States - ASW #5 | ecosystem: Environmental > Aquatic > Marine > Intertidal zone | place: USA: California... | reverse complement strand
AATCAGGTGGTGGGCGACTGAAGTGCCGACGATGCCGCCAAGGCCAATGATGACGACGTCGGCATTTTTGGGAAAACTGGCCATATTCATACTCCGGAATTCAGTCAGATCAATGTAGCAGACCACACTGGGCGGGGCTAAGGTTGCAGTCGCCCCCCACCTCTTTGAAAAGATGGTGGGCCTGGGAGGACTTGAACCTCCGAAAAATGAATTATGAGTCCACTGCTCACTCTATGTCTGGCTTTCAAAAGTCCGATAAATTTAACACATTCAAGCATCTCAACCTTGCGCTTGTTTGTTTTAAATGGGTTGGAGGGCACCGGAGTGGCGTCTAGTTAGGTACATGTTGGGTACAGCAGAGAATGCTGTAGGATTTTCTCAGAGATTGAAAAGGAACCCCTATTACGTTGGGGATCAATCCGGTGTTTTAGTGGAATGATCCGCACCACGTAGTGGGCGGAGAAAAAAAGACAAGAATAAGAAGCCACCGATGCGCTATACGCATTTGAGAGCAGAGGATTTGGTGGAGAGATTGGGATAGTAGGGGAAGTACACTAATTTTGTTGCTGGAACGTAGGAGCAATGGGATTTGCCTGTATCCACTAAAAAGGCGCCTTTGAATAGAATTCAAGTTGTTTTTTGCTATATTCTCCAAGAGGTTCTTCATCCATTTGGAAAATATGCTGATCACCAGATTCATCGTATGTGTACGTCCAGTTTCTCTGTAAATTGCTCCTCAAGAATCTAGAGTTTGCAGCTCTTCCATCGACAACAATAATAGTCCCAGGGGTGAGAAAATGTTCAAACAAAAGAATGTCCGACGACATCGGCATAAAATCTTTGTGGGCAGTGCTTAATCCATTGATTAATCCTTCTACGTTGAACTGATCCGGGCCATCTAAGTAAATAAAATCTGGGTTAATAAGGGGAAGACATTCGTAATTGGTTGCAAGGCGATCATTAAACTTTGTCATTAGTGCTCTTGAATAGAGAAACTCTACATTTTCGAATCCGGCTTCTTTAACCCTTTTCTTTGCAATTTGTAAATACCTTTTCTCATTATCAACTACTGATACTTCAAACGGATTGTTCCGTCGAAGAGATTTCACCTCTTCCCAGTACTTCTTTCGATTATCTTCTATGGCGTGGGCCATAACTAGAGTTGACCAGCCACACCCAAACTCAAGAACTGTTGTTCTCTTGTTGAGGATTATGAATTGATGAAGTCTATATAGGTCATCTAATTCGGATGGATATGGGGACTCCTGAATCATCTCATTAACCAGTGATTTAGGAGCGTGTGAAGGATCTATAAGGACTTCTAACCCGATAGATTTGAAGTATTGTTCGATCTCTGCCGAACTTACTGTTTCTGGAAAGCGTAAATTGATGTCCATTGTTAATTTCAAATAGTTGGTACGGTATGGGATCGTACTATGTTGCGGAGCAGTAATAGGTGCCGTAACCATGCGGCACTCCAGCGGATGATTCCCCCGTATAAGTGCCGCTAGGCTGTTCAATCGTTATTGTCTCGCAATATCCCGTAGGGATGAAAAGGCCACACAGAAATATGATGGCAAATAGTCGTTTCATGCTAAAGGCGTCCTAATGATTCGGTGATGTGTTTCATCAATACCTGAGTGTGATCATATCAGCCCCATTCATTAAAGCACTCGAATGATAAATCAATGAGCTAGGTTGAGTATTTGATTGCCGTATTTTGTCCGAACTCTAAGGGTTAATGAGTTGAGGGTCTGGGGGACTTGATACGCATGTTATGATATTTTCAAATCGAAAGAGTAAGTAACAGCTCATAAGAAGTCTCTAGCGCCTCGCATTTTGCGGGTTTTTGTGCCCGGAATACGTCATATTTCATCGGCCCCCGTATGTCTTTACACATACCTCACCTCGATATTTTTTTGGAAAAGAGTCGAACGCGTGACTAAGGTTTTTCAAAGTGCCGCTAAAAGGGCAGGAATAGCCCATGCTACACCTCATGCTCTTCGCCATACGGGGATTACAGAAGGCGTTCATGCGCCCCCGATGCTAACGTGGTGGACATCTCACAGATTGCAGGTCACAAGGACCTGCAAACGACGATGGGATATATCCATACATCGACGCAACGGTTACATGATGCGGTAGCGAAACTACTTAACGTGAGGAACAGTTAGGTACATTTTTGGTACAGCGGAAGAAAAGAGCAGTGATCAGACGTCGTAAGTCATTGAAAAGATGGTGGGCCCGGAAGGACTCGAACCTTCGACCAATGGATTATGAGTCCACTGCTCTAACCAACTGAGCTACAGGCCCAACGTAGTTTTTTATCGTAAAAAACAGCTTAAATATTAACATAACAACCCGTGGACTCTGGTCGTGTTGTTGCTGTTTTACGCTACAAAGTTACTCACAGTCACTCAATATAGTCACGTTTTAGTCACGTTCTATCAGGCACTTCCTAAAGTGCTGCTCCTTATGTAGTACGGCGTAGCAAAGTGTTGCTCCCTATATAGTAAAGTGTTGATCCTTATATAAGTAATAGAGTTGATGGAGTTGTCCACGAAACAGGTCTGGAGACAAGAGCCTATATACAGGGCTGATATTGCGAAGCTTGCTAAAGCTTTAGCAGAGCCAGCGAGTGTACATAGTTCCAAGAACCAAAATGGCTATGTGTGTCTGAGTGGTGAGAAAGCTAGTTGGGAAATGTGCGCCAGAGTAGCGTACAACGCCCTGAAAGGCAGGAATCACGCAAAAGCTACTTCATTGGTATTCCAGATTGGCAGGGAAGTCATAGAGGCTCATGGTTGGCAGGACAGAGAACCACCAAAAATTATCAAGCAGAAGCTGATTGAGCAGGAGTCCAAAAAAAAGACTAAGAAAAAAGTTAAAGCAGTCTGGCTTGATGGCATAGATAGGCGACCCAAGCAGTTCCATGAGCAGTGTATTGGGTCTTATTGCCTGACAATAATGATCCTACTTGACTACTGTAGGCTAGAGTGGAGTGAACATAAGGACTACAGATGTTGGGTTGCACTGCTACCTCATGGTCATCCAATAGCTAAAGAACCCTCAACCTACACTAAGTTCACGCCATTTGAACCGTGGTGGCAGCACACAGATGAGTATAGGCACCAGTTGGTTAAAACGGACTTAGGCACGAACTGGCGTCCAACAGGGTGGCACTTTAGTGGTCAGGCACCTAGTCCTAATGAAGATCGGTTCTGGCATCCGTTTCAAGAGTTTCTCCATAGGGTAGATAGGTCACCAATTACTACTTTGGCTGAGTACGAGCAGCGACCAAAGGTATATCGCGCTCAAATTGGTCCACCTGCATGGGTTAAGGCTGTGCGTAAGCATGAGGCTGTGCCTTACCGCATCAATAGGAAGATGCTGGAGTTATTAGAACAGCTACCTATTGTTGATGAGGATAGACCGGAAAGAGTCAGGTTTTTAGATGAAGCAAGAAGACTGGCAGAGCATGACAAATTCTATCAACGGATGCATTTGGATTTTAGAGGGCGAATGTATACCTCCCGGAGTCTTGTTAACTATCAAGGCGATGACCAATACCGTTGCTTAATGGAGTTCGCAGAGGGTGTAGAACTTAATGAGGAAGGTTATCTGAATCTCTTATTCCATGCTGCCACTCTTTGGGAACCTACTGTTCTACCGCATGGATATGGGCCTAAATTCCTAAAGTTAGTTACAGTGGGCAAGTGGATGTTAGAAGAATTTATTGCGTATGCCGAAGATCCGGTTGGCACCTATGACCAATGGCAAATCAACAGCATTACTGAAGATAAGCTAAGCGATCCGTTGCTCTTCATTAGAGCCTGTATTGAACTGCGTGATGCGACAACCAAGAAACGGATGATACGCAAGAAAGGGTTTATCACTCATTTACCAATAGAAGTAGACCAAACAAATAGCGTCATCCAGCATATAGCACTGTTCTATGGGGATAAAGATTTAGCTGAAATGTGTAATCTGATGGTTGAGTCTGACTTTTATCGCCAGATTGCTGACGGTTGGAAGATAGTAGGACTATCAAATGGGGAAAAGCGGAAAGTAGTAAAGAAGATAGTCGTACCGAGGTGTTATGGCTCAGGCTCAGAGAGGATAGCTAAGGAAGAACTGGGGAACATATCCTTTCTCAACAATTGGGTGCCGGAAGAAACGGACAGCAAAGATGACCCAACTGAGCAAGATGCAGTAGATGCAGCAAAGCAAGTCTACTCAAATAAATCTGCAGTTAAGAAAGTCAAAGAACTTAAAGATGATGTGGACCTGCAATGGTCATACGCTGACATTATTCATCACATGCAACTGGTTGCACTGGTAGAAGAGGGCATCCGCAGAGTTGAGCAGGCTGTGCCTGCTATTGGAACATATAGACAAGAAATGAAGGAAGTTATTGAGGAATGGGGTTGTCCTCTAGATGGTGAAATGGCATGGGCAACCATGAGTGGTTTTGAGGTCCACTTTAGACCAGTGTATGTAGACCAAATGCGATTTAGAGTTCCCAAGTCCAAAGAGGAGCGAAAATACCGAGTACAGTTAAGTGCAAGGTATGTAACACCAAGACTGAAAGAGACTGATGTTAAGTTAGGGTTACAGGCCAACCTAGTACACAGTGTTGACGCAACACTCGCACACATGGTGGTGACTAGTGCAGAGTTTCCAGTCATCGCTGTACATGATGCATTTGCAGCCCATGCAAATAATGTTCACAGATTACGCATGTGGTTTGCTTATTGGCTAGTCCAAGTTCATGTAAGTGGGAGACCATTAGTGCTCTTCCGTTCAGATGTTCTTGGTGAACCTAGACCAATAGCTCCAGTAGATCGTGGTGCAAGCAGTGAAGAAGTAATGGCTCTACTTGCAGAGATGAGCGATAGCACCTTCTTAGAAATGATTAGCTAGTTATCAGTTCAGCGTAACTTCCTGATGTAACCATCTTAGGACCATTCTGGTCCTGATTACCCCAGTTATACCCAATGTAGCGTAGCTGCAGGTGCTGCACCGCTACATCACGGGTTCTTATTGTCATTTACATGGAGATAAACATGAAACATTCAAGGAGAAGTCCTAATGCTTTTACTAGAAATGAGGGTAGCTGTAGCGGTGTAGCAGTGCTAAAGGCGGTGTCCTCATGAGCATGAGAAAAGCGATTGACCTCAAATGTAAGGATTGCATCTACGATCCAGAAGTTGAAGGTGGATGGAAGCAACAAGTATGGGCTTGTGACATGCAAGCCTGCTCCTTGTGGCCTTATAGAACCAAGCCTAGAACACCCAAACAATCCCCAAAAATGACAAGTGAGGCATGTCATTTTGAGGTTATCTCAAGTGAGCAAGGGGTATGGGTATGATGACTAAAAAGCATTTTAGACAACACTGGGAGTCTGTGTTTGCTAGCTATAACGATGCTGAGTTATACGCCATTTCTTCCTGGGTCCAATACATGCAGGCAAAAAATCACTGGAACCAATATGTAGGGAAGGTTTGGGATGCCTACACAGCCCAATATGACAAGCAGACTGAACAGTTAGCGGAAGCCACTAAAGAAGACGGACAAGCAGTTCATTAGTTCGTTAATAACAATAACAATGATAGGAGAGAAGTTATGGATGAAAGAGATAAGAGATGGTGGTTACAGCCATTAAGTTATAGCTATGTAGGACCAAGACAAGCTACAGGACTATTACAGCAACAGGCAGTACCAGAGACCTCGCCAGTTATTGGATTGGCACAAGCAGCTCCTTTGCCAACCTACGAAGTTCCGTCTTACGAGCCAGTCTCAACACCATTCACCCAGCAATGGAATACAGATTCAGTAGCTGACACAGTGGTAGCCGATGCACTAGAAAATCAAGCTAGAGCAACCTATCAAGCATTACCTACTACACCAATAGCTGAACCTACTGTAAGTATCGGATTAAGTGATGCTACTCCGCTACCCGACCCTACCTTTGGCCTAGCTGACAGTGATCCCAACCTTCAAGGACTAACGCCATTCAGCACAGCATCAACCGAAATGAGTCCGGCACAGATAAATGCTCGTATGGCTGAAGTGGATTCACCATTCTTCAGAAGGTTTCCATTAGCAGAACAAAACATGGACCCAGGTACCTTTGATGCCGTACAGCACATTGATCTTGTGTACGGTGGGGAGTCAGTAGTATCTAAGAAAGACCCATCTATCCGCAGTGCAGCTAAAGCTATCACTAGCAAGTTACCTAACTGGGCTATATCACTGGGTATGAAGAAAGGTTTACCCTTCAGCGGATTTACAGGTGATGACATAGAGACAGCCAAGACAGCAGAAAGCATGAAGGACGCGATCAACAACGCACTCATTATGAATGCGAAGAAAGCCGGCATACCTAAAGATGATCTGATCGCGAGTGTAGTAACTGGTGTAAACCCACTCATACAAACTTCATCTAAACAGTTATCGTCTGCTGAAGATTATGTAGCTAAAGGTGGGAAGCTGGATAAGAATGATGCTGTAGACATGGCCTACCAACAGGATTCATTTAGAGAATTGGTACCACAAGTCATATCTAAACCAGCACCACGCGCCACTCCTGCTGCTAGGAATGTAGTAGAAGAAGCAGAAAAGGCTAGGATGAGAGAGTTAGCAAGACAACAGGAACTAGCAAAGCAACAAGAACTAGCAAAGCGGGTCTACGATCAGCTTATGTCTGGTAGAGATAGGGGTGAGCCGTCAGCTAGGGAAGTCCAAGCTGCAATGGAACGAGCAACACAGGTTGATAGCTTTAGTGATCGTAGCGGAGAGGTTAGAGCAGCTATGAGAGACGTTGGTTATGGTGGGGCTAACTGGACCTAAAAAGGATCATCCATTAGAAGCAACATAGCCAAAACTGCTACCAGAAATACTATCCAGATAAGCACGGGTATGCCTATGAACCTACCAAGCGCACCATACAAGATTCCCAAGTAGATAGTATCTTTACCGTCTTTACCCTTCGCTTGCTTGTCTTCTTCCATCTTGACTCAGATTCCTAATCACCATCCACAAAACCAATAGTCCGGATGCCAGCACGCGAGAACCCAAAACAAAAATCCTACGAACAAACTAAATAATATTGTTATGCACCCAATAACCTTGCTAGCTATAGCGATCCAAGTTCTTTTATGTTGCTCCTCTCCAGCAAGCCGGACCTGTAAGGTGATATATGCTGCCAGGAGAAGTGCCAGCAGTCCCATCTCAGACCAAAAAAAAGGGGGGAACCCTTTATCAATCGTGATGGTGATGACCAACATTACTAGAAGTAATATGTAGATCAGCACAGGTATGGCGATGAACCTGCCATGCGCACCATACAAAATACACAAGTAGGTAACTACTTTACCCTTCTCTTGTTTGTCTTCTTCCATAGTAGAGATGTAGCAGATTCAAGTGGTGGGCCTAACTGGACCTGACCACCAAATCCATAACACAGTGCACACTATGAACAATAGAAGGAGGAACCAGAGTTCTAAATTCCTGTCGCACAACCATTTCCAACCCCGTTTCCAAGCCTTAACCCAGAATGGGGCGTCGAGCTCTTCTTCGGCTTCACGAAATCCATAGTCCGTCATATATTCACCTGGTTACCTTCTTCCATAGTAGAAATCAGAAATCAACATCCTTACCGTCTTTAATTTTTCAGCACGGGAATAACATAGCGAGTTTCAATAGCAACATTAAGCCGACACCAAAGGAATAGTGACCTGAAAAGTTACACGGTCATTTGTTGGAAGCAGTGTGATATCACCACTGTGCGCCCTTAAGTGGGCTTTAACAATTGTCAATCCGAGTCCATCACTAGGTGATTCTTTAGAAGTTGTATACCCTGGCTCGAAGATTTGTCGTGCCACATCATCCGGAATACTCGGGCCATCGTTGGTAATCAATATTTCGATCATCTCTTTATCTTTCTTAGGCAGGCGAACCTTGATGTCAACATTTGTAGTGTGGCTGCGATGTTTGAACGCGTTGTCGATGAGGCTAGAAATAACCAAATCGAAATGGTCTTCAGACATCCTTACGAATACATTATTGGCAGTTTCTTCTATTTGAAATTGAACTCTAGATAACTCATATCGACCAGTTAAGACACTAAGTAACTCGTTGATATTTGTTTTTTGGGAAGGATCAACTACCAATGATTGAGCCTTTGCTAACTTAGAATACTGCTGGACAAGAGTTATCAGTCGTTTCGTATCACCTTGGATATTTGATATGAATCGATTTCGCTCTGTCTCAGGCATCGTTTGCACATCTTTTTTGAGTATCTCTATCGCGCCACTTAAAGAAGTGAGTGGCGTCTTGAATTCGTGTGATATAAATGAGGCAAAATTACGAGTGTGTTGTGCGCGCTCCTCAAGTTCCTGCGCCATGGCTGATATTCCAAGTGAAAGTGCATCTATCTCCCGTGTAGTTGGATGATCTAGCGGCTGAAACTTTTCACGACGCCCTAGTAGTGCATTATTCGCTTGCGTAAGAAGTTGTTTGACAGGCCTAGTAATTGCGATAGACGAGAGGATGCTGAGAAAAACGACATACACGAGCAGCACAACGAGAACAGTAATTACCAGAAAACGGAAGTTATAAAGTACCTGGAAGAACGATGGCACTGACTTTGAAACAACAATTCCTCCGATCAACCAGACAGGCTCATCGAGAAAGTCAACGGTAACTGGCATGTTGACGACAACTTCAACGGATGGATAACCAATGAATTGGGATAATTTGTCTGAAACCGTCTTAAATGAATTGCTTACAGGCGCATCGGTTGTTTTTTCACTTGGCATCCAGGTTCCACTCCTCCCGGATTGACCAAAGTCGTCAAATAAAGTGGTGGGACCTTTAGGTGTTGGTTGGCCTTCCGGAGTTTTAACCCATGTGTAAGCTGGGGATGTCGGTGTGTCGGGGTTTAAAAGAACCTCGTGGAGGGAAACAACTAATTCTCCATTAAGCATCCGCCTAACATCTTCTCTGTTCTTAAACAAAAGTGAGAAGGTATTCTCCACCGAGTTAGTTGAAAACATCAGGCCTCCCTGCGCGTCAAGAATGCGAGTGTGGCCTGTCGGTGCGTAGTTGTTATCAAAGAACCTTGATGCCATCCGTTTGGCTGCCGCAAAAGACGCATGGTCCCGAAAGATAAAAGCACCTTTTATACCACCTCCTATCTTTATTGGGGATTCTAGTGGGGGCTTAAGCTCGCGCTGAGTCAGTCGAGGAAGTTCTCCCAGAGATGTTTTGTTTGAATCTATTTCAAAGTTGTCCTTTTCAAGGTATGTCTGAATTTGGTCCTTAACATCTAGCTGTTTTGATCGAATCACTGGTTTCAATTGTTCGTACTGCTTTCTGGTAATGGGCGCATCCCCGCGGCGACACGAATCGCCAAACAACTTATAAGCACTATAAGACGTGCCTCTAGGTTCTTGCTTGAAACAGTAAGTTGATGCCGGTGTATTCGATGCATTTTGTTGATGTTGAACAGATAGCAAAGGCCAAGTTGTGGGCCAAACGCCAATAACATGCATCGCTGTTGGTGGGTAGGAATGTAAACTTCCTAATGTAGGTGCCAATCTCAGCCAGATTGTATTTTTGATCTCCTCTACTGTTTTACGTTCCTGCTCAATTTGTTTAACCGAGGTACTTTCTGTGTCAAGTAGATTTGTATTGATTGGGCCAATATGAATTTCATAATAATTCCAATCAAAGGGATACTCACTCGAACCTTTATCTGCAAATAGCCAACGCCTGTTAGAGTGGTTATTGACAATTTGAACGCGCTGTTCGATACCTAATCTATCTAACAAGTCTTCAATAGTTCTTTTTAAATCTGTTAGGCTGATCTCAATCTTCTTGTATGTCCGACAACAACTTATGTACCACCCGCTTTCAGGTTTCGTTGCCTGCGCCTCGTTATTAAAGTCCTGTTCAATAAGTTTAATGCCGAAATAGTTACTATTTAAATATAGCTCACGATATGAAGATGCTAATAGTGATGCTCGTGCCTCAAGCTCCTTTGCCGTCTGTCGAACTAACGCGTCTTGATAGAACCCAAAGAAATAGGCTGCTAAAAAAGGTAACAAAAGGATCGTTGAATTAACTAGGAAAAGAAACAGGCGAATTCGAGGACGATATTTTTCTCGCCGAGCCATTACAACTCCAGGGTCAACTTATACCCTCGCCCATGACTGGTCTCAATGAGATTGATACCTTTAAGGCTAAATTTCTTACGGATGCGGCGAATATGACTGTCTATCGTTCTATCGCTGACAACATGGTTGTCATGCTCGTAAGCACCATCCATAAGATCATCACGACTAACAACTACTCCAAGTTCAGCCGATAACATCACCTGGAGCATTCCAAACTCTGTGACCGTCAGAACAATCTCTTCGTTGTTCCAATAGGCCTTATATCGGTCAATATCTACACTTAACTTACCTCTCGACAAGAGTCCTCTGGCAGTGCCCTGATTGTCTGTCAATCGAGTGGTACGCCTTAGAACATTCTTTACCCTCGCGACAAGTTCCCGAGTGGAAAATGGTTTGGTTACGTAGTCATCACTACCAAGTTCCAAACCGATTACTCGATCAATCTCTTCATCTCGACAAGACAGAAATACGATTGGTGTGCCGGACCGGCTTCTGATCTGTTTGCAAACTTCGATGCCATCTATACCAGGGGGCATTTCGATATCAAGAATCACCAGTTCAGGATTCTTCTCCCAGAAGATTTCCAGAGCAGATTCACCATCAGTTGCCTCGATGCAGTCGTAACCTGCTTGCGATAGCGCATAACACACGTTATCGCGGATCGGTTGGTGGTCATCAACTACTAATATTGTTTGCATGTCCGAATGGCCTAGATGCGTTGTACGAGAGATTACCGACTACTTTCGCTGAACGCTATAGCGGATCGCCTGTTGCACAGTATTTGCACATTGTTTCGTCTGGTATTGCACAACTTGATAACACAATTCTGCATTAATACGGTCAATGAAATTCACTGATTCAAAAGTTACAACGTTCTCAGTTTATGCCGGAGTTAGGTTAGCGGTGAGCGGTGGCATCGAGACGACGGAAACGCACTTCGGCACAGAATCCTCCTGTGTTTTCATCGACCCACCGCAATAACCTTTGGCAGGACTAGTAGTAAGCCTCCAACTATTCAGATATCACATCTATCAAATATGAACTGCAGAGTGAGAGATTTATGAATTCCAATAATTCAGTTGGATTATTAGTCGCAGCAGCCGTAGCCATATTGGTTCTCTATTTCCTTATATCTCCATACCAAAACTGCATGAGAAAGGAACCGCCGGGTCGGAGTACATTCGATTCGCAAAAATGGGACGGTTATTGCCGACATAAAACTTCTTGGTGAACCCATCTCTCGTGACTAAACCTCAAAATGTCCAGGACGCGATAGGAAGAATATTGTTATGAAACACCTGCCACTCTTCGGATTGTTAACAATATTTATATATAGAAAGTATGTATTGATCGCCTCAGGCATTGGCCTGCTCATCCTCGCGTATTGGGCCATGACTAACGATGCGGACAACCTTTCATTTGTACTTTATTTTGTTGCTTTCATCCTGCTAGCTATTGGATTTCGAACAAAACTAAAGAACCAACACGGTAAATGCCCTCACTGCGGTGCCGAAGGCATCAAGAAAGAAGTTTTCAAAACCAAAGGTAAGGTGGGTCGTGGACTCGTAACACAGTGTGTCGGTTGTCATGGCGGTGTTTATCTCTACTTTAATGGTGATGTGACAGAGATACCGCCAGACGAATGGAAAGCTATTAAAGAGGTAGACAGAGGTCTACAAGAGTCTCACTAGCTAAACACTCTTATGGCTAACACAGACTTACTTTTTTGTTCAGTCTGCGAAAAGAGTCAGCAGGAAGTGCAGTACTTACTCACTGGAGAAAGAATGAATATCTGTGACGCATGTGTTGCCGAGTGCAATCGGCTAATTGAAAAAAGGAAGATGAAGGAGCTCTTTCAGATGCCTATCGCCAATGATCCTGAATACTGACAGGTCAAATATCACTCTAGGGACTATTGCCTATGTTTAGTTGCTCACTCACTAATCTGCCGCGTTGTGCAGTCTGCAAAAAGAGCGATCACCATGTTCCGTATCTGATCTCTGGTGGAGAGGTAAATATCTGTAGCGAATGTATTACTAAGTTCAACCAGAAAATTCAAGAACGCCGCCTGGTGAGGATACGAAGGAAGTTGATGGAGGACCTTCAGAAACCTACTTCCAGCGATAACATTCATTAGAGAAATTGTCGTGAGCCTTCGTACTAACCAACACACCGGAGAATCATCTTGTGGATGATTTCAATTAGGCACTGAAAAATTACGATGAGATTTACTGACGCATTTTTAGTTCTGTGTTTACTTTGGTCCACAGTGGTCTGTTTTCAGATGATTGTTCGAGACCTGACGAGTACGAGTGGCACCACAGAGACAGACAAAGAGCCGTTACCACTACGAACAATTTTCCAGATTGGCGATTTTACAGTCTGCTTTCACTGGTCAGTGATCGTTGTGGTCGTGTGTTTTGTTATTGGAGTGATGTATGACATAGAGCGGTTCTACTTCAGTTACCTCTCTATTTTCTACATGGTGAATGTGCTTCTGACTCTGGTCCACGAACTGGGCCATTCACTGACTTGCAAGATTGTGGGCGCGAAGGTTTATGGCGTCTTCGTAAGCTATAGCGGTGGACGCTGTTACACCGATGGCAGCAATAGTCATCTCAAGTCCATTCTAATTTACGCCAGTGGACCATTCGCTGATCTATGTGTGTTGGTGATCGCTCTATTGATGCTGCCTGAACCAGACTCAATTGCTAGTTATGCCATTTGGTGGACTTTATTGCCGTGGAATGCATTCGGCATTGTTTGGAATCTGATTCCGCGCACAGTGGATGATTGCGGCACCGACGGTTACTACATTCTCCACCATATCCGTAATTTCCGAGTCCCAATTACCGCGCCACTCCAACTGGAACATCAAGCCTAATAACGAGGTAACACCATGTCAGCTACAACGGAAGCTTATGACCTATTCTCGTATGAGCCTAGCAAGGTCAAGGAAAAGCCCAGAACTGCTTCGATTACTGAGAAAGCAACGCCTGAGGCAGACATTCTATTTCTACATACCACTCGGCGTAGGGCAGCAGCATCTTCTTTGATTGAGGACACCCAGTTCCAAGGGCAGTCCTACCTGTTTCACCACTGGTGCTTATCCATTGAAGAGATGTGGTCCTGGAAACATGCATTCTTGATCGTAATTCTCATGGCTGCTTTGGCTTCATACATCCATTGGTGCTATCCAGTTCCTTGTTAGTTATGGCAGCGCAAGAAACATGGGACACCCGTGTTCCAGGCATGAGGAAGTACGGAAAATTGTCCAGGGCTCTAAAGGACCATCCAGATAAACCCACTGGCGCCTGGGGCAAGTCGCCCAAGATGTCGCGGAAGGAAATAGTGTGCTATTGGAGTCCACCAATTATCTATGTTGGCGCCTGTTTACTGGGTGTGTTGGATGTATTGTTTGTTGCAATTGTGTTTGGACTCATTGCCTATCAGTCGTTTGGACGTCGGCTAAGTAAACAGAAGTCGATGGCGATAGCATCGATTAGCGGTGTCGTGTTGCTATTTGTGGTCATATTTTTCTCAGTCAGCGCTTGGACGGGTTACGAGACGAAACCCGGTTACACATTTGGTCGTGTGGTCTGGAAGCAACGTTACGACCTGAGCCAGATGATCCATCCGATAATCCATAACGGTGTGATTCGACTTCAAAGATCATGAAATCCGTCTTACAGCTAATAGTGTCAGCGTTTATATGGGCAATCTATGTATGTATCGCGCTTATCGTGCTTGGCCTTGCCTTTTTGTATTACAGCCGAGACTGGGTCCAGTTCGAAGGCCTCTTTGATCGGTTGATGAGGATGCTATGAGTGGTGAGGTGCCTCATATAACAGAAATGATAATTACTTTTGGGATCATCGGCCTAATAATTGTTTTGTTTGTTCTGCTTTCTTTGGTAATGGACGAAGGAAATTTCAAAAGCCTTATACACCAACACAATGGTGGTGATATTTGTTACTGCGAAGTATTGGGTATTGAGTATCTTATGGAAGTTCCTAGTAACGATGAAGTTTTTTAACTAGTTATTGGTGATGGTTACTGACAAGGACAACAACAAAGGCGACAAACTCCTCTATTGTTCTTTTTGTGGAAAGAGTCAGGGCGAAGTTACAAAGCTTATAGCTGGTCCATCGGTATTTGTCTGTGACGAGTGCGTAGAAATGTGTAACGAGATTATTCGTGAAGAGGGAGATCCTCTTTCCTGTTCATTTTGTAAAAAGAGTCAATACGAAGTGAAGTTCTTGGTTTCAGGACCTGTAGCGTCGTATATCTGTGAAGGGTGTGTCGAGATATGTAGTGAAAATATCCGGAAAACAATTGAAGAAGAATCGGATGACTAATAGAAAACCACGCGGCAGAGAAACCTTTAGAAAATCCCAAGATATAGAAAGAGAAAAATATAGACGTTTGCAACACAGAAAAAATATCCTATCGAACCAAGTAATTAGAGACATCGCAAAATTAATAGTAATAAACATTGTGATCGTCATCCTTTTTGTCATGGCAACATCAATATTTGAAAAATCAGTATTCGAAACAATGGAAGGATCAATCAGTCGACAGCCTTCTTATCCGCAAGGTGGGCCTTTACCCGATATGACTCCAGCTGTAAAAAATCGTTCAGGGTTTAGTCTTTATCCTGGGACTGGGCTTGATAAAACAATAGAATTTTTCAGAACTTGGAATTCTCCAAAATATGACTAGCCCAGTCTCTCCACCAAATCCTCTGCTCTTAAATGGGTGTAGCGTATCAGTGTCGAGAGAAATCACAGCCATAGCCCACAGAGGAGCTTCTTCCTACGCACCAGAGAATACCTTTGCTGCATTCGATCTCGCTGTAGAGATGGGTATTGGTGAGGTTGAACTAGACGTTCAATTCACCAGTGACTCACACATCATCGTCATCCATGATGAAACGTTAGATAGAACATCCGACACTACCGGTCCAGTATCAGAACGAACACTGGAGGAAATTCAATTACTGGATGCCGGTTCTTGGTTTGACGAGGTGTATTCAGGTGAGAAGGTTCATACCTTGGACGAGGTGTTTGATCGCTATAAAAATGAGTTTCGGTTCCACATTGAGATCAAATCAAAAGAGGCTGAAGGTCTTGCTTCAAGAACATGTGACTTAGTTAGAAACTATGGCCTTGAAGATAGAACTACGATCACATCGTTCTGGAAAGAATGGCTCATAGAATCCCGAAACTACGCACCAGAAATTCCAACGGGTTGGCTTGTGCCACTCGGTTACGAGACTGAGTGGGATGACTCGATCATAGAAGAAGCACTACAAGAGGGCTTTACCCAAATATGTCCCAGGGCAAGTCTTGCCTCGCCCTATCTAGTCCGTAGTCTCCACGACGCTGGATTCAATGTGAGATGTTGGGGTGTGTTTAATGAAGAATTGATGATCAAAGTAATTGAATCTGGCGCCGATGCCATGACGCTTAATTGTCCCTGACAAACTAATCCAATGAAAAGGTTTAACAAGATTCTCACGGTATTAGCAGTGATGGTCATCGCACTGCTAGTGATTGGTTTTGCTACCGAACTCTATTTCACTGGTGGATTAGGGGATGTTGGATGACATGAAATTCCTCTCCATATTCCTCTGTCTGATCCTGCTTAGTGTGTTTTTTGGGGCTGTATTTTTGCTGGTCTCCTTTATCCTTACTTCCATACGGAAAATGCGTACTCGATGGGATCAGATAGATCAGATGAGGTCCAAGCCTATGGAAGGGCAGAATACTTCACTACCTACAATGCCTTTAAGTGCATCTACGCCTGAGACTGACGATGGGCGTATACCGTGGTAATGAAACACATCTACGCGTTGCAGGAGAATATTAGATTCGCGACAAGCCGATGGCAGGTGGTTCTGTATGACGGCCTGATGGTAGCTATTGCTTGGCTCCTTGCCTACTGGTTTCGTTTTGGTTTCTATAATGTTTCACCGTTTCCTCCAGATTGGGCATTTGCAATGCTGCCGTTGGTAGTTCTGATCCATGTAGGCATGTTCATTGGATTTGGTGTGCACCGAGGCACATGGAGATTTACAGCTACATCTGACATTTTGCGCATCGTGTATTCGGTATGCTTTGGAACAGCCGTGATCGCGGTTGTGATTTTTCTTGCTCCCAGCCTATCCTTTCCACCGCGGTCTGTATTTCTAAACCAAGGTGTGCTGCTCTTTGGATTGCTGGTTACCAGTCGGTTAGTTTATCGGGCTTACAAATCTTGAAACACATCTACACATACCTCTTGGGAATAAGATAGTGGGATGAAACGCCTGCCTAGGAGAAGCGATGAACTAATCATCAGATTGCCAAACCATCTTGGCGATACATTAATGACATTCCCAATGTTAATGTCATTGCAGAAATCCGGATTCTATTTCACTTGTTTAGGCCATCCATTTGCAAAAGACCTCTTTTCGGGAACGAATTTTAAAATTGTGGCAAGTTCAGAAATCAAGAATCCAAGATGGTGTTTTAATTTTTACAAACAAAATAATTTCAGCCAAGGTATGTTGTGCACCAATACCTTTCGAACAGTTATTCCTATGAGATTAGCTGGGTTAAAGCCGGTGGGCTATCACATGCTGTCCAGCAATAGGCTGAATTATGACAATTCATTACATACTGTAGAAAACTACTTTGAGTTAGGTAGATTTTTCACCAAGAGCAAAATAAAGGTCGAAGAGATTTCAGAGACAATTCCCATTAGTGAAAGCAACATTGAAATTGGAAAAAAACTTGTTAGCGAGAAAATTGGAACCGAATATATTGTTATTTGTCCCTATGCTACCAATTTGCATAAGGGCAAAAATAAGGAATGGCCGCACTGGCAAGAGTTTTACAAGAAAATCAAGAAATATAATATCGTCGCATTGGTTTCCGGTGATGATTTAGAGAGATGCAAACAGGAGTTTCCTGATATAAAAATCCTAAGTTACGGGTTAGCACTCACAGCATACATTATGCAGAATGCGAAATATGTATTAGCCAACGATAGCGGGCCGATGCATATCGCTTCTTTTTTTGGAGCAAAAACTATCGGTTTACTCGGGGTTACAGAGATAAAAAAAACAAGACCATGGTATGGTGAATATTTAGTTGGTGAAAACGATGGGTTTATTTCAGCTGACAAATTATTAGAAAAGTTGGAGTAGTGCGCCATCAGGTATGTTCATGTACGCCTCCTAGTTACCAAGGCGATAGCAGTAACAGCAGAATCAAGTAGACGGTATTAGTAGTACCCAGCTGGACCTGATCCACTTTTCACAGATCATAAAAAAGGTCCCGCCCTACACCCAATGACAAGTGCAGGAGCGAGACCTTGACCACTACAAGGAGGGGTACTGGTCAGGCGCAAATCTACGCTAGTGCCTGTGAAGATTTAGTCATCTTAATGGGTGAGATTTAAGCAGGTGGAGCCAGTGGTTCAAAAGTAAATATGTCATTGTGGTCCACGTACGGTTCAACCAAGGCCTGAAATTCCGGGCTGTTCATCATTTTGCCCATACCCTCCATGTCAACGTCAAATAGTGTAATCATGCCAGTATGTTCATCTACCCGGCCTACTTTAGTTTGACTCTCGTCACAAAATTCAGCGCGTTCTGTATGAGCATCAAAGAGTGACTTCCAGTCTTCGTAGCTTGATTTAAGGTGTGCAATGACTAAGACATTCATGGTGATCCTCCGGTTGA
>Ga0315336_1004107_pt1 | contig 17914 bp, 10 predicted proteins | sample ASW5metaG_FD_204512 | JGI IMG/M metagenome (GOLD analysis project Ga0315336, IMG submission 204512) | Ammonia-oxidizing marine archaeal communities from Monterey Bay, California, United States - ASW #5 | ecosystem: Environmental > Aquatic > Marine > Intertidal zone | place: USA: California... | reverse complement strand
AGAGGTAGCCAAAGAGCAGGACGCCGTCCGACAGGTCGACCGTCAAGTCGCCGTTTGCGTCGAGCATGGCGAGGTTGCCGCCTTCCTGCAATTCGCCGTCGCAGGGTATCGTGCCCTCACCCAGGAAGAGAAGGTTGAGCAAATTGACACCGTCGGAAAGGTCGAGGTCACCGTCCTGGTTGCCATCGCCGGGAAGCTGCAGCCCCCCCACCGGATCGTCGGAGGGCGTGCAGCGGACGTTGTCGAAGCAGGCCCTCCAGCCATTGTTCCCCGGGTCGACCTCGAGGACGAGGGCGATGTCCATCGTCGGGGCACAGGGCACGCTCACCTGGATCGTTGTCCACAAAATGTTGTTCGCCATCGGGGACGTGTACACCGTCGCACCGTTGACGATGGCGTGGACGCGTCCCGTGAAGGAGGAAGCGTCCCAGATGTCGAGCTTGTAGTCGAACGCGATCTCACACTGGCCGGGGTCCCCTGTCCCGCAGACGAATTGCTGCCTGATGAGGCCCTGGCCTCCGGAGTCGCCAAAAGGCGAATGGATCTGGGCGTAACCCGTCGGGTTGCCGCCGGCGGCGAGAAAGCTCACCTGCCAGGCGGCGCTGGACGCGCCCGTGGTCCAGGGGGTCGAGCCCAGCTCGAAGTCTCCGTTCGTGACCTGGGCCAGAGCGGGGCACGAGATGACGAGCAGAAAGGGAGAGAGAATAGCAAATTTGCGACCTTTCATGAGAACCTCCATCCTTGGTTACTGAACTGCTACCGTCCTGACCGTCTGGCTGGCTCTTAAAGGGACTAGCCGGCCAGTAGGGGGACGCGGTACCGTGCTACCTTAGGAAACGCAGTTCGGGGCGTCCCTTGTCAGAGAATCTTGCCCGACGCCCAAGAATCTTGGTCTCTGGTGCCCACCGCGTAAGGTGCAAAAACTCCATCGCCATCACAACGATTGCCAGATTCCGGTCTTACCAATAGCCTCACAAGACCATGAATCGCAGCAATCAACCCTTCATCTTCTTCGTCAATAGGCTCGCTGGCTGGCTGAACCGCCGCCAGCAGCGCGTCATCGACTACCTGGTTGAGGAGAATCGGATCCTACGTGGGCAATTGCGGGGAAAACGGCTCCGGCTGACCGACGACCAGCGCCGACGCCTGGTCGTAAAGGGCAGGATTTTCGGCCGCAGGCTCATCGAGGAGAATCGTCTACCTGCTCGGCCCTGGAGAAAACCGTCCGGCGTGGGCGGCGTAGTTTCCCACACTTGATGGCGGAAGCACCACCTGAATCCGTCGGCGCTCGAAAACCAGTCCATCTCGTACGACCTGCAGCAAGCGGACGCCCTTGGGCCTGGCAACTTCCCCAGCTCCACCGCCTGGGTCTTGAGACTGCACTTCAGATACAGCTTCCTCGAGTTCAATGGGTCCAACCAGATCTTCTTCGGCCTCTCCGACAAAGACAAGGACACGGACCACAGCTCGCCCCAGGACTGGGTCGGAGCGAGGATCTTCGCGACGACTGGGGGTCTCATCCGCAGCTACGACACAGACGACACGGCTCCGCGGGCCGGCGCGGACGAGTTCGTCGAACTCGAGCTATTGGTGAATACCGACTATTACTTCGAGCTGGTACGGGTCAACCAGCTGTACAAGGTGAAGATCTTCACCGACCCGGATTTCACGAGCGGCAACATCGTGGACCTCGACGGAAACCTCGCGCCGGTGACCAACCTGAGGTACATCAAGATCGGGAACCTCCACGAGCCCGGTCTGTCCATCGATAGCGGCAGTCAGGCGGGGGTGATCGACAACGTGACGTTCTGGGACGGCGTAGCCAGCCCCCCGTAGGTGCAGCACTTGCCGTAGGTTCGCTCCGCTGCTGGAACGAAAGGCGATACATGAACCTGCCCGTTTTGCTCCTGACTCTAAATGCGATCCTCGCCGGTGCGGACTCTGCCCTCTTTCAGACTTCTGTCTTCCGGAGCGGCACGGAAGGCTACCACACGTTTCGCATCCCGGCGCTCATGGTCACCCCCCGCGGCACTCTTCTCGCCTTCTGCGAAGGACGCAAGACCGATCGCGGAGATCACGGCGATATCGACCTCGTGCTCAAACGCAGTGCCGATGGAGGGAAGGCTTGGGGCCCGATCGAGGTCGTCTACGAGGAAGGCGGCACGAAGAAGATCACCATCGGCAACCCCTGTCCCGTGATCGACCGCACCTCCGGCAGGATCTGGCTTCCTTTCTGCCGCGACAACGACGACGTGTTGGTTACGTACAGCCAGGACGACGGCAAGACATGGGCGCGCCCGCGCGAGATCACCCAAGATGTCAAGCAGCCGCAGTGGGGATGGTACGCGACCGGGCCGGGCGTCGGAGTCCAGCTCGAACGAGGAACCCACAAGGGTCGGTTGGTCATTCCCTGCGACCACAGAGACAAAGAGGGCTCCAAGCCTCCCATGGTCTCCCATGTCTTTTACAGCGACGATCACGGTGAGACCTGGAAACTCGGTGGTAGCGTCGCTCCGCACACCGACGAGTGTCAGGTCGTGGAGCTGCAGGACGGGCGGCTGTTGATCAACATGCGCAACTACTGGGGACGACACGGCGGAAAACCCGAGCGTGGCGGCAAGCGGGCGGTCGCGTGGAGTGACGATGGGGGGCTATCCTGGTCGAGCCTCAGGTTCGAAAAGGCGCTGCCGGAGCCGGCGTGCGAAGCAAGCTTCCTGCGCTACACCGCCGGGCCTTCGAGCAAGAACCGACTGATCTTCTCCAATCCGGCAAGCTCCAAAGAAAGAGTACGCGTAACGGTCCGCCTGAGCTACGACGAAGGCGAAAGCTGGCCGGTTTCACGCCTGCTCCACGATGGGCCGTCCGCCTACTCGTGTCTGGCGGTCCTCCCGGACCAGCGCATCGCCTGCCTCTACGAAGCGGGTGACGCCTCGGCTTACGAGAGCATCCGTTTCGCCCGCTTTACGTTGGACTGGCTGACGGAAGGGAAAGAAGCCACGCAAAAGTAAACATGAACAATGTTCAATTGTTCAGTGAACATGAACACTGAAGCCGATCGAAGGCCGGTCATTTCCTGTGTAATCGGACCTGGACACGGCGCGTCCAGACTCGGGACGACCGACCCGGGACGACCGACCCAGGGTCCTGAAGTTTCAGATATACAGACAGCAAAACCTCCCCATCACTACGCCCATCCCGGCCCACCCCGTCCCAAGTTCCCCCTCGTCCGTAACAGCACATGCCCCAAACGGCACCGGCCCGCCGAGCTGTTCGTCCGGGCCATCAGCGCGCTGAGAGCCCCTCGACCCCAGGTATGAATGGAGCTGGCGCACCTGGGTTCGAACCGTCTGCGAACCGTCTCAATTGCCGGGCAGGGATGTCCCCTATATATCCTATATATAACGTATCGGGTGGAATGGGCCGTAAAGGGGCTCAACCTGATTCCGGGCAATGACTTACGGAGCCCGAGACTCGGTAGACCAGTACAGCGGGTCAAAACCTCCAGATCGGCAGCGGTTCGCTGACCGAGTACACTTCCTCGACGTAACAGCCGGTCTGGGGGGCCGGGCGTGCGTTGTAGATGGCCTCGTGGTTTCCCAGCACGCGATAGACCAGCAGATGGCGCAGCTTCCCGTCCGCGAGCCGGACCGTATAGCCACTGGGATGATCCACCCACCACCCGTGACTGCGCGGGCCGAGTCCGAAATCAGCGCTGCCGTCCCGGACCACGATCGGGCGGAGCACGGAGCGTCGGTCCGGGGCCAGCGGCCAGAGGGCCAGCACCTCCCGATGCTGAACGACGCATCCCGAAGGGGAGTAGTGCGGATTCGCCGCCAGGTAGGGCGTTCCATCCGCCGCGCGATTGAGCGACACCGGAGCGCTGTTGCGAATCCCCTTTTCATGAATGAGCTTTTCCCACGTGTCCCCGCCGTCGGCCGAACCCCAGACCATGAAGGCCTGGTTGTTGCCCGTGTCCCACGTCCCTCGAGTCGACAACAACAGGCGTCCGTCCACGTCCCGTACGAGCGTGGGCTCGCACGCTCCTTCCGCCCCGGGAACCGGGCGGTACTCCACCACGCTCCAGCGGCCGGCCGGCCCGCGCCGCCACCGAGCCAGTCCCGACTGCCCTCGAGTCGTCAACTCCCCGCCATCGGCTTCACGGGCTCGCGTGGAGATGGCCGTCAAGAGATCCGTCCCTTCGGGGATGGCGTTCCCGAGACCCATGGTGGAAAAGACATGACCCGGGACGAGCCGATCTCTGTCGACGACGCCGCTCCTCAGGATCCGGAAGGTCTTCCCATCGTACTCGTATTCCTGCATCACGGTTTGATCGAACGTCTTCTTCAGGGTCCAGAACGTGCTCTTGGCGTCGACCGGATACCCCCACTGCGTGCAGAGGGCGAATCCCGTGCCGGCGTGGGGGTGGGGTGACCCGTCGTCGAGCTTCGCGCCTGCGGGAACGAACCCCCCGAACAATGGATACGTCGAGAGGATCATGCGCTCCCCGGTCTCCGGGTGATCCATTTCCTCGCCGCGAATGAGTGGAACCGCAGCGTCCGAAGAAATCGCATTGGCGTCGTCGAAGATCACCAGATCACTGCCTATCTCCAGGTCATTGGCGTAGACGGCCGCCCGGCGAATGTTGCAGAACATCCCTGCCTCGGTAGCGCTTAGCTGAAACGGAACGCCGAGCTGGTAGATCCCTTCCTGACCCGGCGGCACCTTCGGCGGAACGGACAGGTCGCGAGGGCCTTGGGTCACGCCCGTGATGCCTCTTGTGACCTTGCTGAGCGGCCGGGTGCCGTCGGTTGCCTGCGCCTTCGCCCTCCCCTCCGGCCAGAACCACCCGCCCAAAAGCGTGCCACTGAGGAACAACGCGGCAACGATAAGCCTTTTCATGCAACCTCCCGGCAATTCCCCCCTCGCCTGTATGGCAGGAGTGTATCAGGTAGCCGTAAGTACGGCAACGAGAAGGTAGAACGTTAGCCCGTTGAAAAAGTCCACTCGACGGCCGTGGCATCCTATCCGCCGTACTACCGCCGCGAATTTCCAGTTCGATGTCATTCGAGCTGAGCACAGGACCTCGTGGGATCAAAATACCCGAACGCCTTTCCAGCGAAGTCGACATCGCCGAGGTGCTCATCCGGGAGAGAAATCGGGGATACCTTGTGCTCGGGACAGGTCTCGACTACCAGGGACGGACGTCGTCACCCTGGACGTCACCACGATGTCGGAGTTCGCGCTGCAGCGTGAAGTCCTCGAACTCCGAGCCCGTCAAGCGCCCGAGGAGCTCGCAGAAAGGAGGAAGGCGGCGCGCGCCGAGCGCATCGAGACGAACAGATCGAAATCCTGTGGTGTCTGCGCTGTGGAGGCCGTGGTTTGACGACGGGAACCTGAAACGGCCGCACAATCGACACCCCTTTGGACTCGTCCCATTCGCATAGAAGGAGGACTTCGCACCGAGCAGTGACCTGGGCGAGCCATGGACCGATCTTTTCGGTCAAGATGGTGGAGCTCCGTGCGTCAAAGTCCCACGGCTGGTGACGCGGAGCACGCTTGGCGTCCATCACCTCTCCTGGCAGCCGCAGACCCTGTGGAGCTTCTGGGTCCGGGTTTCCAGGTAGAGACTGTAGTCATCGTGTCGCCTCTGAAGTCGCTCTGCCTTACTCTTCAGCCGGCGGATCACGCGATGGAGTCTCGGGATCCTGAATCTCGCTGCCTCCGCGTACTCTCGGAGCCTCGATATTTCCCGCTGACGGATCCGGTATCGGACTCCGCGCTCCTCCACGTGGCCTCCATGGACTGCGATGATTCCCGTCAGCGAACCGTCGTGGTCAAACCCCTTGACGTTTCCGTTTTCGTCAAGGAACCCCATGAAATTCTCCTGAACCCCAAGCTCATGGCGATACGACTGGATCAGGTCTTCGATCCTTTTAATTTGGTCGAGCTGACACCTCTCGGTGCCGGTGGGATCGACTCCATTCATCGGATCGCCCTGCACGTAGCTAAAGAGGTTCGTGTCTCCGCCGACGAAGAGGAGTGGATCCTTGATCGTCCACCGCCCGGTCCGAGGATCGTAGTCGCGGGCACCGAAACGGATCAGTCCGGTCGTGACATCACTGAGGCCACCGGCGAAAGTGAATGGTTGAAAGCTGGCGTTGGTATCCGTGAGGACGCGCCCAAACTCGTCGTAGTCCAGACGCTGGGCCACCTCCCCCGTCGTCGTGTCGACCACGAGCCGAACGCTGCCGATCTGGTCGCTGACGATCCGATACACCGTACCGGCCCGAACCATGTAGTCGGGCACGTGCTCCCTGCTGCCGTAGACGAACCGGGAGAGCACGGTGCCGCCACCGTCGAGCTCCGCTACCGGCTCGAGCTGATTGCGGTACAAAAGACCTTGCACCAGGACGCCATTGATCCTCTTGCCGATACGGCGATCGACACCGTCGACCGCGTAGGAGATCACCGTCGAGTCGGGGCCGGTCACCGAAAGCAGGTTGCCCAGCTCGTCGTAGTCGTAGCTCGTCGTGCCGCCGCCGTCGATCCGGCTCGAAAGCTCGCCACTCTGGCGATAGGTGTACGTCGCACCTCCGTAGCTCTCGGCCCGGTCTTGCGCGTCGTAGGTACCGTTCTCGGTGACCACGCCGTCGCTGCGCGATAGGCGGTTGCTATTCGCATCGTAGGTGTACTGAGCCGCAAGCACCGAATCTCGATCGACGCGTTCCAAACGACCCCGAGCGTCGTAGGTGTAGTCGTAGCTGGTCGTCACACCCTGCACGGTTTCGCTCTCGGCGACGATCCGCCCCAGCTTGTCCCGGGTCAGAGCAAAGGAATAGAGCTGCGTGGCCCCAAACGACGCTGAGTAGCTCTCGAGCTCTCCAAAGTCGTTGTAGGTCCACGTGTCGGTGATCTGGCCGAGGGTGGTGCCGCTGATCAGACCAGTCGCAGCGTCACGGGTGATCGTCAGATCGCCCGCCTGAGTCAGGAGCGAATCATCGTCGTAGCCATACGTGACTTGGTTCGCACCGTTGACCGACTCAGTGGCCAGCCGGTAGGCCTCATCGAAAGTGCGTGAGACGCCGCCAGCCACGATGCCGGACCAGGTCTCGCCCGCGCGAAGCTCGCCCTGGTAGGTCAGCGCGAGACCCTCGCCGCCAGGAGCGGCTATTGAGGAGAGCAGCCCGCTAGTCCCGTCGTAGGTGTAAGTCGTCGTGCCGCGCGCGATCTCCTGTGTCTTGAGCCTGCCCGCAGCGTCGTAGGTCAAGACGAAGCTCCTCCCGTCAGGACGATCGATGCGGGTGAGCTCCTGCGCGTCGTTGTAGGTGTAGTCGGTGTTGACCGCACCACCGATCGCGGGCGGCTGGTAGCTCTCGAGCTCGCCGGTCTCGATATAGGTGAAAGCGTGGGTCGGCCTTCCAGGCGGCGTCACCGACGCCAGGTTGCCTTCCGCGTCCCAGTCGGTCGCAAGGATCTGCGTGTCGGGGAGCGTCACCGTGAGCTGCCTTCCCATGGCGTCGTATGTATGCGACGTGACGCGACTCTCCGGGTCAGTCAGCGAGTCGATGTAGCCCGCGGGTGTGTGATTGATGCTGGCGGTACGCTGGTCGGCACCGCTCCCTCGATCGATCTGCTCGAGCAGGCCAGCGGCGTCGTAGCTGAACGTGATTGTCGTGCCGAGACGGTCGGTGATCGTCTCGACCAGACCCTGCGCGCTGTATGTCGCCGTGTCGCTGCGGCCCTCCGGCGTAGTGACCGAGGTGAGGTTGCCCGAGGCGTCGTAGCCAAAGGTGGCCGTCTTGTCGAAGGGGTCAGTGACCGTCTCGATCTGATTGAAAGCCGGCTCGTAGGTGAGCGTGAAGGTGCCACCAAGCACTTCGTCGGTCGCCGTCAGCTGATTGCCTATCTCGTCGTAGGTCGCCCGCGTCACGTGTCCGCTCGGCTTCTCGACGCGCTCGCGCTGCCCCTTCGGGCTGAAGTCCGTCGTGGTCACCAGGCCCACTGGGTCGGTCAGCTCCTGGGGCTGTCCGAAACGATCTCCCGACATGAAGCTCGTCCGTCCCTCGCCATCGGTCATGTTTGCTACCGCCGCCTCCGGCCGCACCACCGGCGCGGGGTTGCCGAGCGTGCCCAGCCCGGACTCCGGATCGACCAGTCCGACACTCTGCGCATTGCTGGTGGTGCGCTCCGAGCCGTCGGGCCACTCCGTGCGCACGAGGCGGCCGACCGCGTCGTACTCATAGGTCGTCTCGAAGCCCCGCCGGTCGATCTGGGACACGAGCAGATGGTCCTCGTCGTACTCGAAGCTCCTGTTCGCCCCGTCGGGGAACGTCACCTCGATCAAGTCTCGGGCTGCGTCATGATCAAACAACGTCACGCGCCCCGCCGGGTCGATGATGGTCTCGAGCAGACTTCCAGAGTAAAAGAAGAGCGTCTCGAGTCCCACCGGATCGGTGATCTTCTCGAGCAGCCCGGAGCCGTCATACTCATGGCTCGTCGTGTTGCCGTTCCGGTCGACTCTGGCGGTCTGGCGCCCCGCGGAATCGAAGTGGATCTCGGTACCGTCTTTCAGGCGGCGCGTGAACGTTCCATCCGGGTTGGCGGTGATCGTCGAAGTGTCTCCAGCCGGCCCGACCTGCGTCATCGTTTGGCTTCGCCGAGCCATCCGGTACGTCACGTCGGGCTGCGACAGGTTGTAGAAGCCGACTCGCCCTTCAGGAAACGTCCCGGTGACGTCGAAGATCGTCTCGCCCTCGACGTCGACGACGATCCGGTTGCTCTCGTAGGCCACCTTGATCTCGTACTCCACACCCGGGTCCCAACCGAGGCCTTCTCCGACGTGGGTGGCAAGCACTTGTGCCGCTTGAGGCTCGTGGCTCCAGAACACCCGGCAGATGTCTGCCTCCGGCACGAAACCCAGGAATCGAGAGAGTCGGAGACCCTCGGTGGCGTTGCCGCTCAAATCGAGGCAGCCGCTTGAGTTCGAGCGCCTCCAATCGAGCAGGATGAAGTCGACGTCGGTTCCTGTGCCCCCCCCGGTTGCAAGAGGTGAGTTGTAGCCCAGTACCAGGCCGATGAGGTCGTCGTCGGAGTTGCCGTTCACCCTGAGCGTCATCCGGAGCTCGCTGTCGATGAAGTTGAAAGGTGACACGAAGGTCGAGAGGCGAAAGGCGTGGAACACCTGCGACGTGACGGAGTCGCCTGCGGGGGAGAGGTCCCAGATGGCCGTGCCCACAGGCTGATCGAGCTCGACGGTCCAGTCACGGAGGTCGACGTCCTCGAACGGGCGGTCGAAGAAACGTTCGGTGCCATCGCCGTCGGTGAGAAGGATCCTGCTGAACGACTGCACGTGGATCCGCTGCAGGCCAGACAGACTCCAGCCTGCACCCAGAGGACTGTCTTGCTCGTTGACGACGATGAGGTCTTTGTCGGTCCGGGCCGAGACGGAGGACACCTGGTAGTTGCTCGTCGTGCGCATCGAGCTCGGATAGACGCCGGTCGCGAGGGTACTGGCGTCGAACGCCGCGGCGACACGAAAGGTCTCGTCCACCACCTCTGAGAAGCCGCTGGTATCGACATATTCCGGCTCGTCGAGCTCGACGCCCCCCACCGATAGCCGGTAGGACACCGTCTCGGGAACCGCGAAGCGGATCGGGACCGTCAGGTCGAGCGGCTCGATGAGTGTCGGGTGCGCTCGGTGCGAGCTGTAGCGCAGCTGGATCTGTCGTTGGCGCGACTGCGAACTGTAGGACGGCAGCTCCACCTCTTCGGAGAGAACCCCCGTCTTCAGCTGGACCGACGAGCCCGCGGGGCATTCCGAGGGGTCGCAGCAGTTGCCGCACGGTTGATTGCCCTCCTTGTTCGGGACGCTGCCCACAACCGCTGCCAGCATTGCGTGCCAGTCAGCCGCGAGCACGCCGCCGCTGACCGTGTCGATCGTGCCATCTGCCTGGACCTCGCCTCGGCCAACGACCGTGAAGATGCCGTGGTCCGGGTCGAGGGACCAGAGGTTCGTCTCGTTGCCGGCCGCCATGCTGTCCACGTCGGCCAAGGTGAGAGGAGCCGGCGGATCGAAGGTCACTCCGACCGGCTGGATGGTGACCAGCATCCCAGGTTCGAGCTCGTCGGGCAGCTCGGCCGGCGCAAAGCCCTGCGGCACCCTCGAGATCGTCAACTCGCCGGTGAAGTCGCTGCCGTCCGGGTTCTTGGCCGAGAAGGGCGGCACGGTCAAGGTGGCGTTGATGTTTGGGTTGTGCACCACCGTGGTCTGAGTCGGATCTACGGCAGTTGCGCTGTCGCCGTCGAGCCGCGGCAGATAGAGCGGTCGCGCGATGACGTTGGTTACGCCGCCGACCACGGGATACGCCTCGCGGAAGCTGGCGTAGAGATCTCCGCTCGGAGCCGCCAGCGCCGTCGACGCATCCAGGTCTAACACCTGGTTACCCGAAGGCACGCCGGACAGGATGAATACGCCCTGGGCGTCGGTTGAGGTCACGACACCGCTCCGGAGCAGCGTGACGGTGACGCCAACGATCGGCGTCTCGGTGCCCTGGGCGGCATCGTTAGCGTCAAGCACCCGTCCGGAAATCGCTGTCTCGCGGCACAGGTCGACCGGCGGGGCGCCGCCGCTGAAACGCCAGGTGAGGAGGAAGATCGCGTCGGAGAGGTCTCTTGTCTTGTCGCCGTTGGTGTCGCCGTTTTCGACGGCGCAGCCGATCTCGGGTTCGGCTGGTAGGTCGCAGAATTCGACCGGAACAGCGCCGCCGTTGAAGCGCCAGGCTAGGAGGAAGACGGCATCGGATAGGTCTCTCGCTCCATCGCCATTGACGTCGCCGTTCTCAACGGCACAAGTCGGACCCGCAACGGCTGGAGCGCCCAATCCCAGCGTCAGCACCATCGATACAGTGAACATCTTGCTCATTGGTACGCAGCAGCCTCCCAGTGACCTCCGTTTGAACGCAAGGGCACCCAAGCTCCCTTGATGGAGGTGAGTCTATACGCCTGAGTCGCCGTGGGCAAGCTGTAAGAAACACTGGACTTATCAAGATCGGCCGAAGAGGGTGCTTCCGCCACGAGCTGTTAGAGACTCGATCGGAACCCAAGTGCTCGTTATCGTTTGAGGGAAGAATCCTGACCATCAAGTTCTCCCTCCAGCGGAAGCGGACAGAAGTGAAGAGTCTCAGTTGCCCGAACTCCGAGTGCGCAGTCTTCGGCAACCGGGACGCGGCAGATGTCGGCCTTCACGGTTTCTGCCATGAAAAAGTCAGGTATGTCAACCTCCGAGCGACGTGGCGATTTGAGGAGGCGCTTTTCGATTCGGAAGATTCCTCGACGCTTAGCACTTCGTTTGTCGAGCGTCTGAATCTGATTATTCGGTAGGCATCCGCATATCTGAAGCAACGTACGACTTGTCACGCCCGGTGCATGGAACAACTGAAAAACCAGCTTGAAATGGTTCGCTGCCACTACAATTTCCTGAGACCTCACAGAGCGCTCAAGTTCGGAAGCGAGACACGGACGCCGGCGATGCAGGCTGGGCTGGCGCGGCGACGACTTTCCTTCCGCGAGATCTTCACTGTGCCGGAAATTCCTTTATCATCGGAGAGAATCGTCTATCTGTTTGACCGTGGCGAAAACTGGCCGGCGCGAGCGGCGTAGTTTCCCACACTCGATGGCGGAAGCATCAATAGCGCTTTACGGTTCGCGAAGGAGCTGTGCGGAAGTGATACTTCCCTCAATTTCGGCTTGCGCGACTGCTGGCAAACGCACCGTGAAGCACGTTCCGGATCCTTGATGGCTCTCCACACCAATGTTGCCATTGTGGTTTTCCACAATCTCTTTGGCGATGGCCAGACTCAAGCCATGGCCTTCGGTGTGGTGCACGACGTCGAGAGCCAAGAACTCCTCGAACATCTGCGAAAGGTACGCGGGATCAATGGCCTCTCCCTGATCCCGCACTGTCAAACACAGATGATCACCGTCGCTCGAAAGGCAGACAGTCACAACCCCGCCCTCCGGGCTGAAGCGAATGGCGTTATCCACCAAGGATTCGGCAACACCGAGAATCTCATTCCTATCGAACGTAGCACATGCAGAATCGGGAACGTCGAGCTCGACACTCACCCCTCGTTGAGACGCCTTCGACTGAAGGGCGGAGGTCACTTCGCCCACCACGTCGCACAAGTCACCGCGCCCCAGTTGAAGACGCACCGTCCCGCTTTTCAGCGCGCTCAACTTCAGGACCTTCTTGAAGAGATCCTCCAAGCGCAGGGCCGCCCCTCGTACACCCCCGAGCAACGTGCGCCTCTCTTGCAGATCGATTTCGTCGTCCACGAGAAGCAGCTCCACCACGGCGAGAATGCTGCTGAGCGGTGTCCGGTATTCATGATTCAAAAGAGAGAGCACATTGGACTTCAACAAGGACACCTCCTCGGAAGACTTCAGCCGGAGGTACACGCGAATCTTCGCCAGCAATTCACTGTTGTCGAACGGTTTGGTAACGTAATCATCTGCACCAGCCTCATAGCCCGCAAGTCTCTCTGAGGTCATTGCTTTGGCGGACACCATGATGACCTTCGTATGCCGCAGGGCCTGATTCTTTCGCAGGTGTTGACACACTTCATAGCCGTTCATACCGGGCATCATTATGTCGAGCAAAATCACGTCGGGCTGAAAATCAGACGCGGCTTGCAGCGCTTCCTCCCCTGTTGTCGCGCTCCTCAGATCGTAACTATCGTCCAAGAGCTCCTCTACCACCTCGATGTTGGTGGGGTTATCGTCGACGATCAGGATCTTACTTCTCAACTCCATTTCTCCAGCCTTTTTTCTATAGTTGTTCCAAGCTCACCCTGCAGTGACGTCCGATCGAAGCAATACCGGCTCCTGCGCCGCGTGCTCATCTACGCGTAAGGGAATTGAAAACCAAAATGTCGCGCCACCGTCCGGGTTGTTCTCTGCCCAGATACGGCCCTCGTGATCGGCAATGATCCTGGCGCAAATGGCCAGACCCAGCCCTGTGCCTCCCGCTCCTGTTTTCGTCCTACTGGACTGCACGAATTTCTCGAACACCGCCTCCAGCTCGTTTTCAGGAACGCCGGGTCCACCGTCACGAATGGAGAACACCAGTGAATCCTTATCCTCGCGCAGGACAATTTCAATCGTCCCAGCCTCGGGCGAGAACTTCAACGCATTGCTCAGCAGATTGCGGAATACCAGTTTGATCTTCTCTGGATCGACCAGGATTTCGGCTTTGAGTTTCGGTTTTTTCTGATGGACGACGAGATTCCGCTCGGAGAGTAGAGGCTCGAACTCATCGACGGCTGCGGCCATGAGATCTGTAAGGTCTGTAGGCTGCAGCTTCAAGTTGACCTTTCCGGACTCGAGCTTTGCCAGCTCGAGCAGGTCGTTGACCAGGCCCAAAAGTATTTGCCCGCTGCCCTGGATCCGCTCGAAATATTTGCGCAGTTTTTTCCGATCGGCGATGTCGTGTTTCCCGACGCCAAAATCAGCGAAACTGAGGATTCCATGCAGTGGTGTCCTCAGCTCGTGAGACATATTCTCCATGAACTCACTCTTTGCCGCGTTTGCGATTTCTGCTTTTTCACAGGAACTGCGGACATCCCGAACGAGTGCGGCGATCTTTTCCGCCATACTGTTAAAGGAAGCAGACAGCATGCCGATCTCGTCGTCTCCCCGCTTCTTGACGGAAACCGTGAGATCCCCACCGGCCATGGCTTTCGAGGCCTTCATCAGGTCCTGGATCGGCCTGGATAGCCTATTTGCGATCAGTCGACTGACGACAACGGCCAATCCCGCCGTTGGAATTCCGGCCACAAGCAACCACACCCAGGTCCTCCGAGAGAGCGCCGTGAGCTCCTCAAGCGCCCTGGAAAGAACGATAATCATACTTGTCCCTTTCACCGGGATAGCTGTCGCCAGGCGCGCCTTCCCCCCGAGTTCGATCGGGAAGTTGGCTCCCTCGGACTCCCTGGCCAACCTTTCCACTGAGGCGAGAAGGCGAGAACGTTCCTCCCGTGTAGGCGCCAGGGAGGTTTTTTCCGCCGAGGAATCCGCGAGCAATTTCCCCGAACTGATGATCACCACGTCCCTTCCGGTGACCTGACGAATATCGTCTGCAAAGAATGAGTCTACGCCATCCCCAACGGCCAGAACGCCGAGTATTTGCCCTCCCGCAATCACCGGGACCACGGCGGCCAGGAAAAAGCGGCCACGGTAGCTCCAGAAGGTGAAGGTTTCCTCTCCACGGAGTGCGGCTTCGATGCCGGGAAATTTTCGAAGGTCGGTCCCGAAAAGAGAAGCATCGTTCGCATCTGCAAGAAGCTGGCCCTGGACGTCGGTCAACAAGAGAAGCGCAGCTTCGGCTACCTCCGCGACATTTTGGATCGCAACCAAGACAGTCTCATGATCGACTTCGGCAATGTTCATCGTGGCTTTGAGATAGGGCGCCTCCGCAACCGCTCCCGCTTTATCCACTAAAAGTCTCTGCCGCAGGCTAACGAGCCTGTCGAAGGATTTTTTTCCTTGCTGGAGGTTCTTCAGGACCTCCTCCTCTGCAAATTTCCCGGTAAGCTGAGCGGTGATCAGCAAGCACAAAAGGATGAAGCTGAGGATGACGGCCCCCATCCCCAGGAAGAGTTTCGAACCGACCGTACGCAATCTCATCTGTATTTCCCGCGATACGGCTTGCCGAACTTGTTCTTGTGCCTGATGGTCTTCTTGGTCTCTTGGATTACCTTGGGAATGCCATAAAGGGACGAGCCCGATGCCGTGATCTCTTCCCGAGTCTCACCGCCAAATTCGTGCCACCACCTGATGGGGTAGCGACCGTCCGGCACACCTGTGATCACGTAGAAACCCGTGCTATCGGTAACGGTAAAGAACGGGTTCTGGAGGACGAGTATGTTGCAGACCATGCCGGGATGGATATTGCAGTAGGTCTTCACAAGTCCGGGCTTCGAGAACTTGACCGATTTGGATGTACCCGGTTTATAAATATCCAGGTCAAAAGGTCGGGTCCTGGAGAGAGAGAACACGTTATGGAAGACAGTATCGTCGTTGGGAAAATCAACGACAGCTCCTCTGAGCACAGGGAGAACCCGCGGGAGGAACAGGCGATCCTTCTGAGAGACCGCGGGACGCTTCTCTATAACGCTAGAATGCCAGCTGCCCTTGCTTACATTCTCGAGAAACACCACGATATGCGAACGATCTTCCCTTTCTTTCCCATCCAGAGTAACAATCTTCACCTCGCCGTAAATTGTGTTCCCGCGCGCTGGGTAAAAACCGTTTTCTTCGTTTTTTCTGCGGAACTTCAGGTGACAAGAGATACAGGCATGGCGGGTGCCTTCTAATGCCTGGGCCACTGCTGTGGCTTGGCGCTTGTCGGCGAGAGATGTGATTTCCGCCGAACGCGCGGCTATTCTCCTGCCGTAGTCGTTGAAGTCTTCTTGCTTCGTCTCGTTTTTCTGTGGCTTCACAGTGGAGATTCTGTCGCTTGCCTCGCTCAGACCTGCGGCATGAGCCGCGACTGCCTGCCAGTCACTGCTGGCCAACGCTTTCTCCATTCCCCGGAAAGCCACCGACAACTTCTCCATGACATCCTTCCCAGCGTCCGGCGCCGGGCCGTCGCCCCAGCTCGATAACGGAAAAAGGGATGCCAGCAGAAAACACGCGGGCGTCCAACGGGGGTTCGGGGTTGGAGAAGATGATGTCATCGGGTTTCTTTCGACTCAAAAGATCAAAACCAACTCAGTTCCGACAAACCACCGCTCCTTGTTACGCGGGTCAAATGGCGAAACATTGATCATTTCAAAACGGTCGTAACCAACCTCCCCCTTCAAGATCACAGTCGGAAATGGCTTCCAGCCCAATCCCAGTTGGAGTCGCTGCATGGCTTTCGTGTCGTAACCGAAGGCTCGGTTTCCCCCAGCCGTAAACGTTCCGTTGAAGTGATAGCCCTTACTAGAGTCGTAGGTCCCGATGTTGCTGTACCGGACGACCCCATAGACGGTTGGCGTTATATGCTGGAGCGCTTCGACAGACCACCAGAGGAAATCCCTGTCGAACGTCGAGTCTTTGTCGGACACGAAGCCCTGTCCGAAAGAAAGAGCGAGGTGTCCTCCTTCGCTGAAAGCCCATCTGGCGTCGAGTCCATAGGCATGAGCGTCTATTTTTCTGTTGGGACTGGCCCCCAAGGTCGATGGATCGCGACTACCGACCGGCTGAAAGTCACTTCCCCCGAACCGAAAGGCGCTCCTCGTTGTCTTGCCATTCCTCATGGCACTGGCGCTGAGGTAGAGACTTTCCAAGGGGTTGCCGTAAACTTTCAGGTTTACCGCCTTGTCAATACTATCGTCGATATTGCGCGAGGAGGCCCCGTCCGTCACGGCAAGCACCCAACCAAGGCCGCTCAAGTGGCCATACAGCTCGATTCCCTCATCGGTTCCGTACAGCCAGTGAGCAGAATTAAGAATCAGAGGGTTGTCGGGGGGATGCTCCTGGAGATACTCCTCGCTGAACGGAATGTCCACTCGTCCCACCTTGATCCCCAGGAGGTCGTCTCCCCAAGGCTTCAGGAGATTGCGGAAATGAGCATAAACCTCGCCGGTAGTGACGTTGCGGGAGTCGAATCCTTTGTAATCGGTGCGGATCTCGAAGAACCACGAGATGTCTTCCCAGACTTCCCCCTCGAGGTAGATGGCGGCTTCGCGGATTAAAAACCCGCCGTTCGGCCTCAGCGCTGCGTCCCCGGTCATGATGTAATCGGCCGCACCGTACCCCCAGATGCTGATCTTCTCATACCACGGCTTGGCGAGAGTATGCGTCGGCGATCCAGTTTCACCGAAAGAGACTTCCCCCCCGGAGAGATCCACCTCTTCTTGCGCCCCGAAGCGGAACTGGCCTTCAAGGGCCTCGAGCCGCCTTCGCAACTCGGCCATCTCGTCGTCCCCATCTGTATAGCTCGTTTCGGATGAACTATCAGGGGCTTCCTGACCTGCGAGCGTTGTGATAAGGAAGTTAGGACCAAGTGGAAAAATGAGGAGGCAGAAATAGTACAGTACAGTTCGTTTCATCATCCCTGCTCCGGAGCTGCTGTTACCTCGAGATCGCCAAGGCGACCTGCAAAACGGGGAGGAAATATGGTGGGAGTACTGCCCGGATGTTGCATACAACCGTCACCCCTATAGATCTATAGATGACGTATCGGCGAGCGATTGCGCGTCGCTGGCGTCAAAACGATTTTCGGAACAGCGAGCGGGCGATAACCAACACGGCCGGCTCTTACTCACATCCTGGAACGCATTTAGTAGTGCGTGGCCTTGTCAAGGATTCTATCGATCGTAAGGAAGAGCTGATCGGCGTCAATCGGCTTGGACAAGTATTCCGAGCAACCCGCGGCGAGGCACTTTGCTCGGTCCTCCGAGAGCGCGTGAGCTGTCAGCGCGACGATCGGGATCGTCACACCCTCCGCACGCAACGTTCGCGTAGCAGTGTACCGTGCTCCGCGTCACGACCTTCGGTACTTTCGTGCGCGGTACTCCGTCATCATACACCAACCCCTTGACTTGTGGAAGCGCGTTGCGATGTGCGGCGATAGGATCATCGTCTCCCACGGCTCGTTCACGACACCGGCGACGTTCAGCTCGCTGTTCGACATGGTGTGCCGCGGTCAACGGCTCGGGACAGGTCTCGACTACCAGGGACGGACGTCGTCACCCTGGACGTCACCACGATGTCGGAGTTCGCGCTGCAGGGTGAAGTCCTCGAACTCCGAGCCCGTAACGTGCCCCAGGAGCTCGCAGAAAGGAGGAAGGCGGCGCGCGCCGAGCGCATCGTGACGAACAGATCGACATCCTGTGGCGTCTGCGCTGTGGAGGCCGTGGTTTGACGACGG
>Ga0315336_1004106_pt1 | contig 17929 bp, 17 predicted proteins | sample ASW5metaG_FD_204512 | JGI IMG/M metagenome (GOLD analysis project Ga0315336, IMG submission 204512) | Ammonia-oxidizing marine archaeal communities from Monterey Bay, California, United States - ASW #5 | ecosystem: Environmental > Aquatic > Marine > Intertidal zone | place: USA: California... | reverse complement strand
CTCTCCTTATATATAGAACAATGATTCCGGTCGGCCCCCAAAGGGGTGCGTCGAGGAGAACGATGGCAGAACAAGAGACCGACAAACTTAGGGCAGGGCTCGAGCAGTACATCGGCCAGCCAATGGGTCCGCCCTCCACAGCGCCCGATGCCGTCAACGTGTCGATGATTCGTCACTGGGTAGATGCACTCGACGACCGCAATCCCGTCTACATTGATGAAGAGGCGGCTGCGGGAACACGCTTCGGCGGTATCGTTGCGCCGCCCGCGATGCTGCAAGCTTGGACCATGCCGCGCCCGAAGATCGAGGGCATCGCCGAGCGCGGTGGCGCACCCAGCGAGATGGTGTCGGACAACCCGATCACTCCACTCGATAAAGCGGGCTATGTCGGAACGTTAGCAACTAACTCCGAGCTGGAGTTCAAGCGCTACTTGAAGGTCGGTGACCGGCTCCGCGTGAGCACAAAGGTCGAGTCGATCTCCCAGCTGAAGACCACATCGCTGGGCAAAGGTTACTTCCTGACCTGGATCTACACCTACACCACCGACGACGGCGAAGTCGTAGGCAGCCAGCTCTTTCGAATCTTCAAATTCGATCCGTCGACGATCGATCCCGCCAAGCTTGGAGCTGCGTCATGAGCGCACTCAAAAGCAGCGACGTAAGCGTCGGTGTAGAACTGCCCGGCTTCGATCTTCCGGTGACTTCGACCGTTATCGTCGCGGGTGCCATTGCGTCGCGTGACTTTATGCCCGCGCATCACGACGCTGAGTACGCGCGTTCGCAAGGCGCACCCGACATGTTCATGAACATTCTCACTACCAACGGCTACGTCTCGCGCTACATCAGCGACTGGGCCGGACCGGAATCGATGATCCGTAAGATCGCGATTCGTCTCGGTGCCCCAGCCATACCGGGCCAGCCTCTTCGGTTCACCGGGCAGGTCACGCAAGTCAGCGACGAGGGTAGCGAACGGGTCATCGAAGTATCGGTGCGTGCCGCGAACGACATGGGAGACCACGCAACCGGATCGGTTGTCGTGACGTTGCCGCTGCGATGAGCGCACGCAAAGCACACATCGTCGGGGTAGGGGAGTCGAAGTACACCCGCTGGGGAAAGATCGGCGACATCAGCGAACACGCGTTGGCGTGTCAGGCGATCGGGCGTGCCGTTGAAGATGCGGGTCTTTCGATGAACGACGTCGACGGCTTGGCTTCGTTCGCCGAAGACCGCAACGAAGCCGTGTTCCTCGCGGCCGACTTGGGACTACCGACGTTGCGCTTCGGCAACATGGTGTGGATGCCCGGTGGCGGAGGCGGCTGCGCGGCGGTAGCGAACGCGGCGATGGCCGTAGAGACCGGCCAGGCCGAAGTCGTCGTCGTGTATCGTTCGTTGTGCCAGGGCCAGTTCTTCCGCTTCGGTACCGGCGGTATCGACGCGTCGGTTCCTGGTGACCTCGCACCACCAACACTCGTACAGACGGACTCGATGATGATTGCGTCGATGGGCTTCTCCATGCCGTATGGACTGCTGATGGCGGCCGCCGCCTATGCCTTACCCACGCGGCGCCACATGCACCTATACGGCACGACCTATGAGCAGCTCGGCGCGATCGCGGTCACCTTTCGCGACCATGCCAGCCGCAATCCACGGGCTGTGATGGGCGAGCGCCCCATGACGATGGACGATTATATGGCCGCGCCGATGATCGCCGACCCCCACCGCCTCTTCGACTGCTGCCTGGAGAGCGACGGCGCCTGCGCGGTCGTCGTAACCACCGAAGAACGGGCCCGGGACCTGGCTAAAGGGCCGGTGGAGATCCTCGCCAGCGAGCAGGGCTGCCCAAAAGGCTATGCTTTCGGCCCGTTCACCAACGCGAATATCAGCGACGACCTCTACGCCACCGGCGGCACCGAAGAGATGGCCGGGCGTCTATGGGGCAAGGCGGGGCTGGGCCCGAAAGACGTCGACGTCGCGCAACTCTACGATCACTTTACCGGCTGCGTCGTCATGCTCGTGGAAGATTACGGTTTCTGTGCGCGAGGCGAGGGCGGCCCGTTCGTGGAAAGCGGAGCACTGTCGGTGAACGGCGGCAGCCTGCCGACGAACACGCACGGCGGCAGCCTCTCGGAAGCATACATCCACGGACTCAACCACGTCGTCGAAGGCGTGCGCGCACTGCGCGACGAATCCACCAGCCCGGTCGAGAACGCCGAGGTCTGCCTCGTTACGAGTGCGGCCTGCGTTCCGTCGAGCGCGGTACTACTGGGGCGAAAATGAGCGAACGATTCTTCCCGAACAGCATGCCGCCACCGATGGCGAACACGACGATGTTGCCGTGGTGGCAAGCGGCATCCGAACACCGCCTGTGCGTGCAAGAGTGTCAGTCTTGCCGGCACACGCGTTTTCCGCCGTCACCGATTTGTCCCGAGTGTCGTTCGGACGCGGCCGAGTGGAAAGACGTCCCGGGACGCGGCGAGGTCTACACCTACACGATCATCCACCGGCCGATCGCGGCCGAGCAGGAGCTGCCTTATGTCGTTGCCGTGATCGCGCTCGAAGATTCGGGCGGGTTGCGCATGATCTCGAACCTCGTAGGCGTTGCGCCCGAAGACGTTGAGATTGGGATGAAGGTCGAGGTGGTGTGGGAAGACATGAGCGATGACCTGGCGGTACCGCGGTTCCGGGCGGTTGGTTAGAGGTGCCTAGCATCACACCCATGCTCGACTACCGCGAGAGGCTCTCGGGCTACTATCCCAGCGTTTGGCCCCTCGAATGCGGCGGCCCGCGTCGCCAAAAGCTCGTGGGCTCGACGGGTATCGACCTACGACCGGGGGAGCGCCTGACATCGACCACGCGCGATATGGGCGGCTGGGCGGTGATGATGGTGCAGCGGGCTGCCGGAGAACTCTTCGTGCAGGGCGGAGCAGGCCTATACGACGGCGAACTCCCTCCCCACTATCGAGCCGATGGAGACAACGCCGGCTGGCTCGAACGCATTGATCCGGTGACGCTCGAAACCCTCGCACGATCGGCACCGCTTCCGAGCGGCGGCCATCTGTGGTGCGGTGCCGTTGTCGTTCACGAGAACGGCGATCTGTACGTGGTCAACGGCCGCTTCTGTTACCGGTTGAATGCGGATTGTGAGGTGCTTGCGCGCCGAGAGCTTCCTGTGGACGGGCCGTACAACGGCCTGCTCGTCATGTTGGACGGCAACCTCGTGATGAAAAACCTTGGATACACGGTCGGAGAGCCGTGTCGATTCTCCGTGCTCGAACCTGAGGGCCTCGAGCCCATCGGCGATTCGTTTGTGATCGACGTCCCTTGCATGGGCCGGTTCTCGAGCGACCGTAGCGAGGTCGGCGAGTTCATCTACACGTCCAGCGCGAGCGAGCTCTATCGCCTACGATACGATGGCGGCGTGCTGTCCTTCGATCCGACCTGGCGCGCGAGCTACGCGGTCGACGGCGAGGATCAATCCGACGGTTGGGACACGTGTATCGGAAGCGACAGTGTTTGGATGATGGACATGGGCCGACCTCCGAACTGGCGCGGTCTGGCAAGCGCGCCTCAGCGCGCGTTTCGATTCTCGAAAGACACGGCGGCTGATCGCGACGTCATCGATGTTCTAGGCAAACAGAACGCCTGGAGCTGCGGTCCCCCGCTCTACGATCCAGAGCGTCGGATCCTTGTTCTTTACGATGGCATGAACGGTGGGGTAGCGGCTTTGCGGTATGAAGAGCCCGGTTCTTTCGAGCTTCTGTGGCGCAACGAGTTTCGCAACACCGTTCAGATGATGCTCTATGCCGACACCGGGGAACTCGTCCTCGAAGATTCGCCCGCAGCGCTGCTTGGTCTCAGGGGAGACAACGGTGAGGCGGTCGTCGTCGACATCGAAACCGGCCGCGAGCGTGGTCGCGCGTCTCTTGGTGCGCGGGGTACGCTAGGTATGTTCCTTTGCCCGGGATTCGAGCGCGATTTCTACGTGGCGACGATGCCGGGGGTGATTGCTCGAGTGTTCGTTGCGTAGCATTCGGCTAGACCCAGGGCCTGGGAGTCAAACACCTTGTGCTGGACTCTTGTCCTGTTAGAGGAAGAGGCATGCAAACCAACTCTCGTGTATCGTTCGTTCCCTCTGGGGTCATTGCAGCGGCGATGGTCGCCACGATCGCGGGTTGCTCCGGCCAACTGAGCCAAAGCGAGGTCAGCTTCTCCGGCGGCCGTTTTGGGATGGACTGGCCCGATTCCTCCTCACTCGAATCTGATGCGCGCAATCAGTTCGCCGACGAGTTGGGGCGCCATATCGATATGCTCGCGGTTCGGTTGCGCGACAGCGTGATCGTCGATGCGCTGGAGACCGCGAATGCTCGACACGCGAACCTGACGCTCAAAGACATCCTCGAATTGGATCATCGCTGGCAGAACGCACCGGCCGGCGACGCTTTCATCGAGGAGCGCATCGATGCGGCCTGCAGCGATGTTCTCAAACAGTTCAGACAAGCCTACCCCGAGCATGCCGAAATATTCATCACCGATCGGCGTGGGCTCAATGTTTGCCAGACCAACAGGACGACCGACTACTACCAGGCGGACGAGCAATGGTGGATTGATACCAACGCCCGGGCGAAGGAAACGCCGACCATGGCTCCGCTCGAATACGATCGCAGCGCCGCAACGTATGCAGTACCGGTCTACTTGCCGGTGAGCGACCGTGCTCGGGCGCATCGGATCGGGGTGGCCAAGACGGTGATTCGCAAGCGGGCGCCGACGCAGTAGCCGGAGCGTTGCGCTGGCCGCACGATTCCATCCACGAGTCCGTCATGTTGCAACAGCTTCCGAACGGCTCAAAGACTCATACTCTCTACTATTTGGCCGGGACCGGGAGGTACACATGAACTATCGCTGCTTGGACCATCGAATCATCGGATCGTTCTTTGTTCTATTGGGCGCGATGGTGGGAGAAGCCGCGGCGGAAGATACGGTCTTAGATGCGCTGAGCTACCAGACGACGCCGTTCACGCTGAGCGCATCGGATGTTCTCGACGGCGGTATCTTGTCGGGGCCGAATTACAAGATCATGGACGTGGTCTCGAATGACGGCTTGATCAACACCTACGAGCTGAAGACGACGTACGGCATGTTTCGAGTCGAGACGACGTCGATGCTGTATGTTCGTTTGAACGAACTCGATGCCCTTCGTCGTATGGAGCTTCTCAAAGGAACCCAAGTGTATGGCGATGCGGCGAAGAAGGCGGGCAAGTCCCCGTTCGTCGCGGCCAAGGATCTGGTGACCGCCCCGGTCGAGACCACTAAGAATATTGTCAGCGGAGTCGGCCGATGGTTTTCCGACGTAGGCCGCGCCGTCGTGAGCAGCGACCCGCATCAAGAAGGAGCGTTAAAAACGGCGATCGGGCATGCAACACTTCAGCGTAAGTTTGCCGTCGAGTTCGGCGTGGATCCCTACACGAGCTTCGAGCCGCTCGAAGCCGAACTCAACGACTTAGCCTGGACGGCGACCGGGGGCGGCCTCACGGTGAAGCTGGCGTTCAGCGCTATTCCTGCTGCCGGCGGGCAAGCGGTTCGTACGACCAGTATGGCGGGTGGATTCAAGAGCTTGATCCGCGATAGTTCTCCCGGGCAGATTGACGAGATTGTCGAAGAGCGACTTGGAGCACTCGGAATCAAGGCTTCGCTGATCGAAGAGTTTCTCGGTAACAGCAACTACACACCGCAGGAGCGGCTCTATGTGCTGACCCATCTCGAAGAGATGAAGGCGGTTGCCGACCTGCGTTTGTTGCTCAGCGTCGCCAACACGGCGCGTGATGAATCGATTGCGGTGTTCAATCGAGTCCGAATCGATCTGATGGCGGCGCTGGCGAAAGAGAAAGGCGCAACGCGCGTGGTGTTGGCCGCCGGCGCTCCCTTTCTCGAGACGGGTGACGGCCAGGTGATAGGCGTGTTTCCTCTGGACTACGTGTTGTGGACGAGCGCGCTTGCCTCTCGGGTGAAGTCTGTTGCGACGTCGCTGGCAACGCTTACACAAGCGACCTCGAGACACTTTCTCGTGACCGGGTTGGTAGACCCGAAGGCCCGCGCGCAGCTCGAAGCGGCCGGATGGACGGTGAGCGACAAGGTGGGCACTGAGTGAAGTCCGGTCGCCGGTGATCGTGGCGGTCTACGTCGCCCCAAGATCCGGTGACGCCCTTGAGCGATTTGCGGCCGAGGCCTACGTTACTATTTGGTAGGCGTGTGCCGTACACGCTTCTATCTTCCCTTGTGACTAAGCCGCAGGCACACTAACGATTGAGCACAGAAGGAGAGTCTTCAATGATTAATCCGATCGCCCTGGTGGGCGGGGTCGTAACCGGAACCGCTGGAACCAAAGCCCGTGTAGCCAGTGGGAAGTACAACGAGATGATCGATGCGCGGATCGAGAAGATCGAACAGGGGTGCGGCGACCTTGCACCCCCACTTGCCGAATAATCGAGCGTGTTTCGTGCCCTGAACTACCTGATTACGGTTTCTGCGGTAGCGGCGTCGCTAATTTGGTGTGTAGCGGCAATTTGGATCGACGGCCCGTCTTCTCGCGTGCTGGCTGGGGTGTTTGCCGGATCGCTCATCATTGGCGCGCTGAGGTGCTTCACCACCGTTCGGCCGATCGGGCGTGCGCTAATCCTGTACGCCGTCGGTCCGGCGTTCGTCCTTGCGTGGTGGCTCAGTCTCTCGCCGTCGAACGACCGCTTGTGGTTGCCCGACGTCGCAGAGCTGTCTTCGGCCACGATCGACGGCGATCAGCTCACCATCAGCAACGTTCGCAACTTTCACTATCGTTCGGAAACCGACTACGACGTGCACTGGGAAACGCGGACGTATGACGTGGCCGACATCAAAGGGCTCGATCTCTATCTGATCTATTGGGGCCCGACCAAAATCGCGCACACGATCTTGAGTTGGGAATTCGAAGACGATGCCGGCGATCGCAAGTACCTGGCCATTTCGATCGAGACGCGCAAAGAAGCGGGCGAATCCTATTCCGCTCTGCTCGGCTTCTTTCGTCAATACGAGCTGTACTACGTAGTAGCCGACGAACGTGATGTGATCGCGTTGCGCGCCAACTATCGCGGCGAGGAAGTTTACCTTTATCGCCTCAATCGATCGCCCGAGGACGCGCGTGCGATCTTGTTGGACTACTTCGAAGAGATCAATCGGCTTACCAAAGCGCCCGCTTGGTACAACGCTGTAACACACAACTGTACGACGGCGGCGCGCAAACACACGATGATCGTCGGCGGCGGTGGGCCATGGGATTGGCGGTTTCTCCTAAACGGAAGTCTCGATGAACTCGGCTACGAGCGAGGCGCAATCCGCTCCGACTTGCCCTTCGAAGAACTGCGCGCAGCCAGTAATATCACCGAGCGTTCCAAGAACGCGGGACTTGGAACGGACTATTCGGATGTCATACGACAACACATCGACTAGCGGTGCAGGCGTACTCCGCGCCGCTGGGATCCGGCTGCGCACTTCGCTACTCATCTTTACGCTCGTTGTTTCGGCCGCGTGCAGCACCGGCCCCGTCTCGGTTAAACGGCTCGATCCGGCTGCGGCCTATAGCAAACTGTCCTCCAACGCGCTGTCGAGCGGTGAGATCAGCAGCAATACCAGCACTACGCTTCGACGCCACGACTTGCTCGCGACGTTCGAGGAGGACCCCGAACGGGCGATTGCAGAACTGCGCGCGCAGGCTCTGGCCGGCGAACCAACCGCTGCGCAACTTAGCGCCTTAGGCGAGACCTCTTTCGCGTACGGCATGGCTACTGACGATCGTGCCTACTTCCTCGCGGCCGCCGTCTACGCATATGCATTGCTGTTCCCCGAATCTTCTGAAGAGGACCTGAGTCCGGTTGATCCGCGAGTACGTATCGCTGTTGACGGCTACAATATTGCGCTCGGCCGTGGATTTGCCAGTGGCGATGGTGAAACGGTCGAGCTCAAGGACGGTCGTTACGAACTGCCGTTCGGCGTTCTCAACGTTTCGTTCGACGATGATTCGTTGGTTTGGGCGGCCAGTCGTTTGGCCGATTTCATTCCCGCCGACGAGTTAGAGGTCAAAGGACTCCGCAACCGCTACCGGCGTTGGGGCATCGGCGCTGCGCTCGCCGCTCGGGCCGTGCACCAGGAAGGTGGGACCGGTGAAACTGACTATGTAGCACCGAACGTCCGCGTTCCCGTCACCGCTCTGCTGAGAATCGATAATGCCCGCAAGCAACTAGTGGGCGACGAGGTCGACGCGTCGCTCAAGCTGTACACACCCACTGACGCTGAGGAGGTGCACGTCGGGCGGCATACGCTCCCGCTTCAAGCGGAACCCACCGCCGCCCTTGCCGTTGCGCTGGCCGAAACGCGTCCATGGCGGCGCGAACTCAGACGCTTTCTCGGCGACGTCATTCCGGGGCAGGAAACTCTGTTCCCGCTGGTCGCGCTGAACCCTCCGAGACCCGATCGCATTCCCGTTATCTTCGTCCACGGAACGTATTCAAGCCGGAGCCGCTGGGCCAACATGGCCAACGACCTGTTGGCCGACCGAATTATCCGCGAGCGGTTCGATTTGTATTTTTTCGCCTACGACAGCGGGAACCCGATTGCGTTCTCGGGGCTACAGCTGCGCACCGGACTCGACGAGCTCTACGAGACCCTTAGGATTCGAGAGGTGGGCGAGTGCGCCGACCACATGGTCGTCATCGGGCATAGCCAAGGGGGTCTGCTCACTAAGATGACTGTGGTCGACAGTGGCGACGCTTGGTGGAACGCAATCAGCAGCAAGCCTTTCGAAGACGTGCGCATATCACCGCGAAATCGAAAACTCGTACACGACGCGCTATTCTTCGATGCCCGCCCGTACGTCGATCGTGTCGTGTTCATTGCAACACCGCACCAGGGGAGTTATCTGGCCGGATCGAATTTTGCGCGTCGCATCGCTAGCTGGTTGATCTCCGTTCCGACGGACATCGCCTCGATCGGTGCCGATATGCTGCGGCTTCGCGAAGACCCAGACCTCTATCTGGAGACGGGGCAGATGGTGACGAGTATCGACAACATGGCTCCCGGCAACAGGGGGCTCAGCGTTCTCGCCGGAATGTCCATCAAAAAAGGGGTTGCCGTGCACTCGATCATCCCTGTGAAGAACGAAGGCCCACTCGAAGAAGGCCGAGACGGCGTGGTCGCCTACACGAGCGCGCACATCGAGGGTGTGGATTCGGAGCTCGTCGTTCGCTCTAGCCATTCGTGCCAAGACAACCCTTATACGATCAACGAAGTGCAACGGATTTTGCTACTGCACGCTGAGTCGACACCGTGCGGTGTCTACGGGGCAAAGTCCGCCGGTCGTTAGTGGCATGAGAAAAACCACCGACTCCGGCCAACCCACCTTCCTTCGTAACGCGTCGCAGGCCGCGGCAGCTGCTTCGTTTGCATGTACCGAAGAAGGAGGTTTCTCCAGCTGAGAGTCAGTCTGACGAGGTGTGTACTGGCCCCGAGGATGCGGAAGCCTACGTTTCCGATTTGCTTCGACCGAGAACAGCCGTCGTTCCGTCGTCGTGCCGTTGGTGCCCCACTGGCGTGAAGTGATCCATTCTTTATAATTGTTCCGATTATGCTCCGGCGATCTGCCGGTGTAGTGGAGATCATGATGAACAGAATTGTAGTTGCCATTTTGCTGTTGGGGTTTTCCCTAGTTTGCGTCGTTCCGGTGCTTGCGGGTCCACAAGGATTGTTCCTCTACCCGGAGAAAGGGCAGACCAAGGAGCTGCAGGCCAAGGACGAAGCTGCGTGCGAGGACTGGGCGGGCGAGGAGACTCGGTTCGATCCTGATGTACCCCCGCAGGCGGGTTCGAGTTCATCGCATGGCGGCGAGGTTGTCCGCGGCGGAATGCGCGGCGCGGCTGCCGGTGCGCTTATCGGCGCGATCGGGGGGGACGCGGGCAAGGGTGCTGCGATCGGTGCCGGTGTCGGCGGTGCTGCCGGCATAGGCCGACGTCGCGCTACCAGTGACTACGAGAGGCAAGCATCGGCCAACGCCCAAGCTCAGTACGACAGTGGGTTGGACAAATATAAGCGCGCTCTGAGCGCGTGCCTCGAAGCGCGCGGCTACACGGTCAAGTAGTGTGATCTAACGGAGGCCTAGGCGCGATGACACGATACAATTTCGTGAGCTTGATTGCACTTACCGCAGTAAGTCACTGAAGGACTCGACGGACCCGTGCAGCGACGTGCATTGTGCTTTCGTGTATTGGGCACAACCAATTGATAATGGTCTGGTGGAAGAACGCGCCTGTAGTGCGCAGTGAAGCGTTAGGCTGTTGGGGGACCGCTTTGTCGACAAGACGTAATCGTAGCAACGAAGACAATCGCCGGTTACGTGTCGCCGGGCCGGCGCTGGTTGGGTGTATACTCCTGCTCGGATTCCTGTCCGGCTGCAGCGTCGGGCGTGACTATGTTCCGCCGCAACCGGATGTTCCGGATGCCTGGCACCAGGGGCTCACCGTAGGGCTCGATGACGGAACCGCCAATCTTCATACCTGGTGGAGCACCTTCGACGATCCCGTACTGGCGCGTCTCATCGATCGCGCCGTCGCCGGCAATCGGACGGTAAAGATCGCACTCGCTCGCGTGGCGGAAGCGCGCGCTGGGGCGCGCCTCGCGCGTGGTGAATGGTTTCCTGATGTTGATGGCACGGCGGTCGGGCAGCGGGCCCGCACCAGCGGAGACTTTCCTCCTCCGACCGAAAGTCGCACCGACAACGTCTATAGCACCGGTATCGATGCCAGCTGGGAAATCGATCTATGGGGGCGTATTCGGCGTTCGGTGGAATCCGCGAACGCGGGATATGACGCGAGCGTCGAGGACTATCGTGACGCGCTTGTCGTGCTGTTCGCCGATGTTGCATCGACTTATATCGATGTGCGCGCTCTCCAGGCACGCATTCGGTACGCGCTGGAGAACGTAGAGACCCAGCGCGGGACGGTCTCGCTCACAGCCGATAGAAACAAGGCTGGTCTGGTCGGTAAGCTGGATGTCCGCCAAGCGCAGTTGAATCTCGCGAGCACCGAGTCCTTCATCCCGACCCTGCGGATTCTGTTGGTTCAGTCGATAGATCGTCTAGCGGTCCTGTTGGGCGAACATGCGGGCCCGCTTTACGAGGAGTTCGAAGCCGTCGCCCCGATTCCCTCGGCCCAGCCGGCCGTCACAATAGCAGTCCCTGCCGAATTACTACGTCAGCGTCCTGACATTCGGCGTGCAGAGCGTGAGTTGGCGGCGCAGACGGCCAAAATCGGTGTCGCTACGGGTGATTTGTATCCGCGTTTATCTCTGAGCGGATCGTTCGCGTTCGAAGGAACCTCTGACATCTTGGAATACGGCAAACGCGCCTGGAGTTTTGGGCCGGCGATTCGTTGGAACCTATTCGACGGCGGACGCGTACGGGCGCGTATCAAGATTGAAGATGCGCGTACCGAACAAGCGCTGGCGGCGTACGAGCAAACGATACTCGTAGCGTTCCAAGATCTAGAAGATGGCCTGGTCGCCTATACCCAGGAACGCATCCGGCGTGACGCGCTTGCGAGGTCGGTGATCGCAGCCGCATACTCGGTCGAGCTTGTCGATACGCTGTATCGAACCGGTTTGACGGACTTCCAGAACGTTTTGGATACGCAGCGTTCTTTGTTTGTTCAGCAAGACAATCTTGCCGAGAGCGAAGGTAGGGTGACCACGAACCTCATTCGCATCTACAAAGCGCTTGGCGGTGGCTGGGCGAAGGAGCCTTCGGGGGCAACATCTATTGATGGAATATCGGAGAGACTTTCAGGTGATTCCTAGCATGAATTCTATTATAACCATGTCGTTGCTCGGGCTGGTGTTGCTGTTCGCCAACGGCTGCTCTGAGGAAGTCGTCGAGCAACCAGCCGTCGCCCGTCCGGTGAAACTGCTCCTAGTCGGAAACGGGACCGGTGGCGCAGGCGCGATCGAATACCCAGGGAAGGTGGAAGCCGCTCAGAACTCGGAGATGGCTTTCGAAGTGTCGGGCAAAATCATCGAGTTTCCGGTTGACGAAGGCCAACGTGTGGAGCAGGGCACTGTGCTGGCTCGGTTAGACCCGAGAGACTTCGAAAATTCTGCGGCTGCGGCGCGTGCCGAGATGGAGCGAGCCAAAGCTTTCCGCGATCGTGTTCTACAGGCGGCGAAGAGTGAAGCGGTCTCTCGTCAGGAAGTGACCGATGCTGAGGCGCGATATCGCAAGGCCGTCGCCGAGGCGGCAATAGGAAACAAGGCCGAGGATGACAGCGTGCTGCGTGCGACGTTTTCGGGTGTCGTCGCAAAGAAGGTCGTTGCGGATTTCGCCAACGTGCAGGCCAAGCAGGTCGTGTTGATACTGCAGGATGATTCGTACCTGGAGATCGAAATCAATTTCCCCGAGCGTGATCTCCGCTACATCACGCCGGGCCTGAGTGTTGAAGAGCGAACGAAGCGGATGAACCCGGAGATCATTGTGACTGCATTCCCGGAGCGCCGGTTCTCGGCCTCCCTCAAGTCGATGGCGACGACCGCCGATCCGGTGACCCGTACGTTTTCGGCGACATTTCGTTTCGCGAATCCTGACGACATCACTATCCGCCCCGGAATGACGGCGAAGGTCGTGATCACGCCGTCGCCCGACTCGGCTGCCGGCGCGCTTAATCAGCCGTTGCGCGTGCCCGCCGACGCGGTGATCGCTGATGACACCGACCAAGCGTACGTGTGGCGTCTCGACGTAGCGTCGATGACCGTGGACAGAGTCGCGGTAAAGATGGGTGAGTTATCAGGTAGCGATGTCGAAGTGCTCGAAGGTCTTGATGACGGTGATACCATCGCGATTTCCGGTGTGTATCAGCTGCAACAGGGAATGAAAGTCCGTCGCTTCGGCGACGAAGCGGCATCGAGCGGCAAATGAATTTAGCCGAATGGGCAATTCGCAACCGGACCGTCACGATTGTTCTCAGCGTCGTGATGTTCGGCGCCGGTGTGCAGTCGTATCAGAATATGAGTCGACTGGAGGATCCCGAGTTCACGATCAAAGATGCACTCGTGATCACGCCTTATACGGGGGCGTCGGCGTCCGAGGTCGAGGAAGAAGTCACCGACGAGCTCGAGATCGCGATTCAGAAGCTGAGCCAACTCGATGAGCTGCAGTCGAAGTCCGACCGCGGATTGTCGACCATCACGGTGTCGATCAAGCCGAAGTACGACAAGGAATCATTGCCGCAGGTCTGGGACGAACTCAGGCGTAAGGTTGGCGACGCGCAAAAGAATTTGCCGCCGGGTGCCGGTCCGTCGATAGTGGTCGACGATTTTGGCGATGTATATGGCGTATTCGTCGCTGTTTACGGATCTGAGTACTCGTACGCGGAGCTCAAGGAACACGTCGATTTCCTGAAGCGCGAATTGCTACTCGTTGACGATGTGGCGAAGATCGAAACATTTGGCGAGCGCACCGAAGCCGTCTACGTGGAACTATCGCGCGAGCGAATGGCGCAGCTCGGCATTCCAGAGAAGGTCATCGTTGATGAGCTGCGCAACAAGAACCTCGTCACCGACTCAGGCCACGTGCGCGTAGGGTCCGAGTTCATCACGATAGAACCCACCGGAACTCTAGATACGGTTGCCGACTTCGAGTCGATACTCATAAGCGGTGGCAGCGACAAGCAGATCTACCTTCGTGATGTCGCCGAGGTCTCGCGAGGCTATGTAGAGCCTCCGAACAGCTTGATTCGTTACGACGGCAACGTCGCTATCGGGATCGGGATCTCGACGGTGCCCGGCGGCAACGTGGTGAGCATGGGCGAGGCCATCATGGCACGAGCGCAGGAGCTGACCGGACAGATGCCTCTCGGCATCCATTACGGAATGGTTTCTCTTCAGTCGGAAGCCGTGGTGACGGCCATAAAAGGTTTTACTACCAGCCTTATTCAAGCGATCGCCATCGTCATCGCCGTATTGTTGATCTTCATGGGCCTGCGCAGCGCGCTATTGATCGGCTTCATCCTGTTGTTAACGATCATCGGTAGCTTCGTCGTGCTTGCGCCGATGGGTGTCGCTCTCGAGCGCATATCGCTCGGAGCGTTGATCATTGCGCTCGGGATGTTGGTAGATAATGCCATCGTTGTCGTCGACGGCATGCTCGTACGCATTGGCAAGGGCGAAGACGCCGAGAAGGCCGCAGCGGCTGTTGTTGGGCAGTCGGGCATGCCGCTCCTCGGTGCTACCTTGATTGCGATCCTGGCCTTCGCCGCGATCGGGACTTCACAGGACACCACGGGCGAATTCTGTCGTTCGCTTTACCAAGTCGTGCTTGTGTCGTTGTTGCTGAGCTGGGTAACGGCAGTCACGGTCACTCCGCTTCTGGGCGTCATGTTCTTGAAAAAACCCGAGGGCGACACCGGCGACGATCCTTATGGGGGCCGCTTCTACATGGGTTACAAAGGCGTGGTTAGGCGCTGTATTCAAGCGCGTTGGCTAACCGTGTCGATTCTTGTCGGTGTTTTCACCGTGTCTCTATGGGGCTTCGGCTTCATCGAACAAAGTTTTTTCCCTCCCTCGACGCGCCCACAATTCATGATCGACTTTTGGATGCCGCAGGGAACCCATATTGATGAGACCGTCGAGCATGCGGCCGAAGTTGAAGACTATCTTCTCCAACAGGAAGGGGTGACGCATGTCTCTTCGTTGGTAGGGCAGGGTGGATTGAGATTTCTACTCACCTACTCGTCCGAGAAGCTCAACAGCGCCTACGCCCAGTTTTTGGTGAATGTTGACGATACCACCCGCATCGACAGCTTGGCCGACGAGGTGGAGGCCGCGCTCGCGGTGCAACAGCCCGACGCGCTCTCCTACGCTTTCAAATTCGAGCTCGGCCCCGGGGCCAACGGTAAGGTTCGTGCGCGTGTTACGGGCCCTGACGCTGCAGTGCTCAGGCGGTTGGGCGACGAGGTGGTTGCAATCATGCGTGCCGACCCTGGTGCGAAAGCCGTTCGCACTGACTGGAGGCAGCGGGTCAAAGTATTGCGACCCGTGGTCTCGGAGCAGCAGGCAAATCTCAACGGAATCCAGCGCCCCGACATCGCGCGTGTCTTGCTTGCCGCTTTTGAAGGCGAGCGGGTAGGCGTGTACCGCGACGGCGACCTGTTGTTGCCGATCTTGATACGCGCTCCCGAAGCGGAGCGCAGCGCGGTCGACAGCATCAACATGCTACAGATATGGAGCCCGGCCGCTCAGGCGATGATTCCCCTGAGGCAGGTGGTTTCCGGCTTCGACACGGTCTTCGAAGACGAAGTCATCTATCGGCGCGATCGCAAACGTACGATCACGATATTCTCTGACCCCGTGAGCGGCCCGGCTTCTGAACTGTTTGCAAGACTCCGGCCGCAAATAGAAGCGATCGCGCTTCCCGACGAATACACGTTGGACTGGGGTGGCGAGTACGAAGATAGCGGTGACGCGCAAGCGGCGCTCGCGGGTGGGATTCCGCGCTTCGTGCTGCTTATGCTGCTGATCACGATCGTTCTATTCAACTCGGTGAAGCAGCCGGCCGTGATTTGGCTCAACGTGCCACTGGCGCTGATTGGCGTAACCGTGGGGCTGCTTGTTACCGGTCAGCCTTTCGGTTTCATGGCATTGCTCGGCTTCTTGAGTCTTATGGGGATGCTCATCAAAAACGCGATCGTGCTGGTTGATGAGATCAACGTTCAGCTAGGTGGAGGGAAGGAGCCGTTGGCTGCCATAATCGATTCCGGCGCGAGTCGTCTGAGGCCCGTGGCTATGGCGGCTTCGACAACCGCGTTGGGTATGATCCCGCTTGTTTTCGACGCGTTCTTCGTGTCGATGGCGGTGACGATCATATTCGGTCTTCTGTTCGCCACCGTCTTGACCATGGTGATACTGCCCGTGTTCTACACCATCGTTTACAGAATCGATGTTTGATGGCCGAAACAAGGCGTTGTGTGGTTTCGAATCACTCTCCGCTCGGACATGGAGAGCGCGAAGGTGAATGGACTTTCCAATTCTACGGTGTGGATCAAGCGCCCGTTCACGCTGCTGGTTCTCACGCTGACCACGTTTCTGTTTTTCCTGTTCCCGTTTCGTGGTGTTTTCGAATCGGCCATCGCGCCTCGGTTGCTGCTGACCGCCGTTTTTCTCTCGAGCCTCTACGCTGTTATGCGGAGACGGAACGCGATGCTTGTCGCCGTCGCACTTGTGCTGCCACCTTTGGTACTGATGTGGGGGCAATCGGTCCTGACGGGACCTAACTATGCCGCCGTGCGCTTTGGTGCGAATACCGTGTTTTTGATTTTCGTTTCGGCCATGGTTCTTTCCGACGTCATGCGTACCCAACACGTGACCTTCGATACCATCAGTGGCGGTCTCGCGGTCTATCTGTTGCTCGGCCTGGTGTTTACGGAAATTTACACGCTGATACTGGTTCACAATCCCGACGCCATACGCTTCGCGGCCGAAGAAGTCGTCGAAGGTACCGGCGCCATCGTCTACTTCAGTTTCGTAACGCTCACGGCGCTGGGCTACGGCGACATCGTGCCGGTCAGTCCGGCTGCGCGCGCTATGGCATCGCTGGAAGCCGTTGTCGGCCAGGTCTATCTGACGGTACTGGTTGCTCGCCTGGTGGGGCTGAGTACCTCGCAGTGGCAGGAATCGTCGTCTAGCTGATCGCCGCCGCCGATTCCCAGGGCGCATGGTTCCGTGAACTAGTCGCGCCGCTGTTCGGCCCAAGAGGTCCGGAGGTTCGAAGCGCATCGTGAGTGCTGTGCCAAAAACGGTATGTCGACCCGACGCTCGCGATCTAGGTCGAGAAGTCCACATCTGGACGGCCGAAGAAGCCGGGGACTATCCCACCGAACGCTTCGAGAGCTGGCTCTCGGCGCAAGAGACGCGTCGGTACCATCGCTACATTAGAAAACGCGACCGCGACCTTTTCTTGCTTGCGCACGCGTTGCTGCGCCACACCCTGTCGCAGTATGCCGACGTTGAACCGGCCGACTGGTCTTTCGAAATAGGTGAACACGGCCGGCCGGAGCTGACCGGGCCGCTTGCCGATATCGACCTCCGTTTCAACATCTCGCACACCCCGGGACTGGCCGCTGTGCTCATCAGTGACCGAGTCGACGCCGGCGTAGATGTCGAAAGACGCGGTACGGTGGCCGACCGCGCCAAGTTGGCGCGCAGAGTGTTCGCTGATGCCGAACGCGTTGCGCTCGACGGCCTCACGCTCGAAGAGGTCGACCACCGGTTCTACGAGTTCTGGACCCTCAAAGAGGCCTACATAAAGGCCCGCGGTCTCGGTCTGAACTTGCCCTTGCGCAAGTTCGCCTTCTCGATAGATCGCGAACGTGACATTGCGATTGCATTCGAAGAACCTGTTCGCGACGACGGCGCGCAGTGGCAGTTCGCGCTTTGGCAGCCCGGCACCGAGCACCAGGGCGCGCTCGCGGTGCGCCGCGGCGCCGAGCAGGACCGCGCAATCGTGTTTCGAGAGGGGCTGGGTTTCCCGCCAACTTGACGCTCGCATCTTCGGGACATGCAGTATGAGCGAACCGGTCCGATTGTCGCGATCTCGGCGATGGTGCATGGTCGTCTCATCTCGACGGGCGGCCGGGGTGCTAGATACACGTACACTCGAAGATCACGGAGGTTCCCATGCAAGTCGGCCTTCGCTCAGACAGTGAACAGCCTCGATTCCCTGACCGTCCAAGAAGACATATACCTCATGCCACGCCGCCCGAGCGGTGTTGGTACCCATGAGTTTCCTTAGCTTTGATATCGAAATCTCCGATGTCTTCGATCTCGGCCCCGGCCAAGATCTGGACGAGTTCGCACCGTTTCACATCTCGGT
>Ga0315336_1004105_pt1 | contig 17931 bp, 18 predicted proteins | sample ASW5metaG_FD_204512 | JGI IMG/M metagenome (GOLD analysis project Ga0315336, IMG submission 204512) | Ammonia-oxidizing marine archaeal communities from Monterey Bay, California, United States - ASW #5 | ecosystem: Environmental > Aquatic > Marine > Intertidal zone | place: USA: California... | reverse complement strand
TTAGAGCCGTTGTTGGAAACCGGTGCCTTCGCGCTCAATATCCTCGCCCGCGACCAAGACGTGGTTTCCAACACCTTCGCCTCTAAAAATCCAGACAAGTTCGCCGAGATAGCTCACCGCAAGGGTAAGCTCGATCTGCCCTTGATCGAAGGTGCACTAGCCTGCGCCGAGTTTCGCGTGGTCAATACCCTGGATGCCGGTGATCATGTCATCATTGTTGGCGAAGCATTAGCCAGCACCGCTGGTGACGGAGCACCGCTCGGCTATTTTCGTGGTAAGTACGCGATCATTGGTGATTAAGGGCACACCTTGGCCAGTGCCTATTTCAACCCCTTCAAGATCGTGCACGGGCCGGGTGCGCTCCCCTAGGTGGCGGAACTTCTGAGCGCTATGATTGTCGCAAAGCCCATTTTGGTGACTGAAACCACCATCGCCGCTGCTTCCTCACTTCCAGTGTGCCCGGGGAACGGCTTGAGGCTGGACAAATGCGCAAGATGACGGGGATAGCGGTCACCCGCACTACCAATTAGAGCCCGGCCCCGAAAACGATCGACGGCAATAGTTTAATCAGCGGTTCCAACAGTCAGAAGATCGCGGTGGATGATGCATATAATCTGTATCACACCTGCGTAGCATAACGAAGAAGAGCGTTTAAGCCGGTGTTTCACCGAGCACTGTGACCCTGCGCAGAAGCCGGGTTTCTTCCAGGTTGAAATCGCGCCGGGCATGGACGGTGCATCGGTTGTCCCACATCAAGAGATCCAACAGCTGCCAACGATGTTCATAGATGAAGTCGGAATTTTCCTGATGATCGAACAATTCCTCTAGTAACACTCTGCCTTCCGCCTCGGAGAGCCCAATTATGGAACGTGTCATCAGGCGATTGATAAAAAGGCCCTTTTGTCCCGTAACCGGGTGGGTGCGGACGATGGGATGAGCGTAGTGCGGTGCATCGGGGGAAATGTCAGATGCCGTATGGGTGGCACCGGCATCGTAATCATAGACATTCAACGCATTCAGCCCCTCGATCCTGGCCTTTGTTTCACCGTCGAGCGCGTCGTAAGCCGCAATCATATCGCCAAACAACGTGTTGCCGCCGGTCTTGGGTAATTTCATGGCGTAGAGGATGGTCGCCTTGGCTGGAAGTGGCTTATAGCACTGGTCTATATGGAACATCATCTCACCGACCGGCAAGGCATGGACGAAGGTACCGTCCTCCTTGACGTTGGAGATATACATGATGGCTGGATCTTCGCCGGCGAATTCCTCGGTGTGTATGATCGAAAGCTCGCCCACTCGGCGGCCGAAGCGAAGCTGGTCAGCGGGTCCCAGCTTCTGGTTTCTGAATACGACCACACGGGAACGGTGCCAGACATCCATAACCGCATCGAACTGCCCATTTGCAAGCGGCTGGGTGAGATCCACATTGAGAATTTCTGTACCGCAAGGCACATGACGGATGAGCTCAAGACCCTTGTATATCTCTTTGCTACCCGGATCCGCGGCGATTTCGGGAATGTCCGCAACTTGCATGGACATGAATTACCTCACGACTGGCGGTAATACTTTTACTAAGAAATCTAAGTGTTAGATTACCAGCTTGCTATTTGACCGGTCAATCCAGTCCTTGATGGGGGCGGATTAGAATATGTAATCACTCGCCATACGCCGGTGCTCAAACTATGATCCCAACACATTAGCTCAATGAGGTAGAGATGTTTATTTCTAACGCGTTTGCGATGAATAGTGTGACTGACACAGGAAGTAACGGCGGCGCAATCGCGCTTCTGGTCATCGTCGGCAGCGTTAGCATATTTTGGCTGGTCTACGTACTCCAAAAAAAGTTGCGCAAGCAAACGGCAATCCGAGAAAAGAAAAATGAATGACACATTGCCAACGCCTGCGGCCGGAACATAGTTGTAGCCATCGATGAATCTCTCACGTAGACAGGTCATTGTCTGGCTCGCCGCTGGCAATCTCATTCCCAGAACAATTACGGGGTTCGCTCACGCCCAGGAAGCCAAGCGGCGGATAATTGACGTGCGGATAGAGAACGGGCGCGTGGTTGCGCCCAAAGGGGCAGTACGAGTATCGCAAAATGACGTTGTTGAACTTCGTTGGACGACTGACAAGCAAGTCCGGCTGCACCTTCATGGCTACGATAGGAAGCTCGAAATTCACCCTGGTATGCTAGCAAAGATGATCGTCAAGCTCCGAGTAGCAGGGCGCTTCCCCATCACCAGTCACGGGTGGGGCGCCAAGGGCCATGGCCATGATGCGCTGACCTACCTTGAAGTTTACCCTCGTTAGAATGAACCTGCCGAGCATGTACATAAGGTCTGACGTCGCTGCTGGCGCCGCTTTCGTGCTGGCCATAAGCGCATCCAAGGCCCAGGCACATGCTTTCGGCGCGCGCTACGATCTGCCACTGCCGCTCAATTTCTATCTCGTTGGAGCCGGTGCGGCGGTAGCCCTTTCCTTTGTCGTGATGGCACTCATATTCAGGGCCCAGCCGGAGGAAAGTGGAACACCATGGGCGGACCTCACGGTGTTCAAACCGGTGCGTGCGCTCTTCCATCCGGCAATCGTGGGCACATTGCAGGCCACAGCCATCGGACTATTTTTTCTCATCCTCGGCGCTGGATTCTTCGGTACCAAGGAAACAGGAACAAATTTTGCCCCGACATTTGTGTGGATTATTTGGTGGGTGGGTTTTTCCTATTTGGTCGCTCTAGTGGGCAACCTCTGGCCCGTGGTCAACCCCTGGTCCATTCTCTTCTCCTGGTCAGAAAAATCATTTGCGTACCTATGCAAAGAACAACGTCTAGGCCTATCCCTCCACTATCCGACACAGTTGGGCGCCTGGCCGGCGGTGGTGCTGTTTGGATGTTTTGCCTGGTTCGAATTGATTTCCGAATCGGCAAATTCTCCCGCAGTCTTAGCCACTGCCATTGTTGTTTATTCGGGGATAACATGGTTCGGCATGCTGGCCTTTGGTCGCGGTACATGGCTCGCTAGTGGCGAGGCTTTCTCTCTTGCTTTCGACGTAATTGGACGCTTCGCGCCGCTTGGCGGGCGCAGCCTCAGTAGCGCTGCCAGCGATAGCCGCCACCGGCTATTCCTCCGGCCCTATGCTGGGGCATTAGTGGTAACGAAACCCTGCCATTTCTCCATGACCGCGTTTGTTATGCTCATCCTTTCCACGGTCACCTTCGATGGATTCAAGGAAACGCCTATTTGGGGCGAGCTGCTCAAAACCGTGGCTGCATCGCCCATGCTTCACCCTCTGATCCGCACCATCCACGATATGGGATTCAACATCCACCAGATCCTCCAAACTGTGATTCTAGTCCTTTTTCCGCTCGTTTTTCTTCTGGTCTATTTATTTGTTGCCTGGCTCACCAAGCGGGCCGCAGCCGACCCACGGTCGGTGACCGAAATCGCTGGTCTATTCGTCTTTTCCCTGGTGCCCATTGCCATAGCTTACCATTTGGCCCATTACCTCTCCTATCTGGTGCTGGCGGGCCAGTTTATCATCCCATTGGCGTCCGACCCATTTGGCTTCGGATGGGACCTTTTTGGCACTGCTGCATACAAAATTGAAATTGGACTCATTGGTGCCAAGTTCATTTGGTATATGGCGGTTATCAGTATCGTCGGAGGACACGTGATCGCCGTGGGCGTCGCCCATTTTACAGCCCTCGAGGTCTTTGAGGGACCGAAAACTACGCTGCGCAGCCAATATCCACTCACGGTTCTTATGGTGGGCTACACCGTGGCGAGTTTGTGGATTCTCTCTCAGCCCATCGTCAGCAGCGAAGATGTCAGCAGGCTTCACGCCCAGGACGGCATGGTGACTCTGGTGCCTTTCGAAATTCGCGAACGGTGTTATGTGATGAATAAGGGGGAGGAAGTCAGCTATAGCTTTTACACCGACAACGAGGTCAAATTCGACATCCATTATCACGATGGCCTAAAAACCCATTTTCCGATTACTTTCACTGGATCCAAAATATCTGGGGGGAAATTCAGGGCTGAGAATAATCGCAACTATTGTCTGATGTGGGTCAATCAGAGCTTATCCAAGACCACCCTCACCTACCGCACTTCTGGGCCCAAGTAGGCACCAGTCACTCCACCACCTCAATGCATGGAACGGCCACCATCGACGTTGATGGTTTGGCCGGTGATGAAGTTGGAGGCATCAGACAAAAGGAACATCACCGTGCCGACTAGATCGTCGGGAATTTGATCGCGATTAAAACATTTATCGGACTGCTGACGGTTGGCCATGTGTTCGTTTGAACTGGTAGCTATCTGCGTTTCGGACAGGGTAAAGCCCGGGGCCACTGCGTTGACGCAGATGTTGTCTTCGCCGATCTCACGCGCCAACGCCCGGGTCAGAACCCAAACGGCACCCTTAGAAGCAGAATAATGGAGCCGCCACTTGCCACCGTCAAAGATGCGCGATGAAGCGATGTTGACGATCTTGCCGCCGCCCTGTTTCTTCATGTGTGGATAGACCGCGCGACAGCACAGATACACGCCCTTTGTGTTGACCTGCATCACCTGGTCCCATTCGTCGGCGGGTATCTCATGCCAGGATTTGCGGCCCAGCACCGACATCAACGAGGCGTTGTTGATCAAACCGTCAATCCGCCCCCACTTGTCCATGGTGGCTTGGCCCATGGCCTCGGTCATGGCCTGGTCGGAGACATCTGTGGTCTGGGCGATGACCTGATGGCCGGCGGCGGTCAACTCCTCGGCCAGCAGCAAATTGGCCTCGTCGACGATATCGGCCAGCACCACCCTGGCGCCAGCTTCGGCGAGGCGCGTGGCATAAATCTTACCGATGCCGGTGGCGCCACCGGTAACGATAATCACCCGGTCGGTAAGGTCGAGGCTGGGCCGGGTCGGTGAAATATCTGCCATAGCAAATAGTCTCCCTTTGTTTTACAAAAATTTCACCCAAGGCAGTTTAGGCGGCGGTGAGTTGTCCACCGGCTATAGTAAACCGCCGGAGGTGCCTATCCTGGGTGCGATCAAATTCTGTGCGCGCGTGCATGGTGCAAAGGTTGTCCCAAATGATCAGATCGCCCCTGCGCCACTGATGAACGTAGAGAAATTGCGGCCGTTCCTCGTGGGCGATCAGGCGGTCCAGCGCTTGACGGCTTAGCGTTGGCTCAAGCCCCATGATCTCAATGGTCATCAGCCGGTTGACGTAAAGCGCCGGGCGCCCGGATTCGGGCTGGGCCACGGCCATGGGCTGGATAAATTCGCGTTTTGCGGCCGCATCGCTGACCTGATCGGCGCTGGTGGAATCATAACTAAAGACCTGGCGCGCCCGGCTGCTGTCGACGATGGTACGCAGATCGTCGGGCAAGGCCGCATAAGCCGCGCAAAGATTGCCGAACACTGTGTCACCGCCGGCATCGGGGATGGCGATGGCGTAAAGGCATGTAGCCCGCGCCGGGCGTTCCACGTAACACTGATCCATGTGGAACTGCATTTCGCCTTCGGGAAGGGAACCTATAAAACGCCCGTTTTCCTTGCGGTTGGAAACGAACATCACCTCGGCCGGAGCATCGGAGCCTTCATGACGGTCGTCGGCCTGTCGCGAGCGCGTCCCCAAGGGCCCGAAAAATTCGCAGAAATTCATTTGTCCTTCCGGCGATAGATCCGCTTGGTCACGGACCACCAGCATGAGGTGATCGCGGAAGGCGGCACGCAACGCATCGATGGTAGTGGCATCCTGGGGCTGCGTGAGATCGAGGCCGGTCACCTCGGCGCCGAGAGCGCCGGGCAGGGGCTGAATCTGGAGGGCGAGCGCGTCGCTGGTCACGGGACGGTTGCGCGGCTCACGGTTGGGCGTTGGGGTTGACGCTACCCCACAGGTTCTCGTTCCAATCCCGGGGCAAGGTGCCATCCTCCATGCCCATTCCGGCGTAGTGGCTCCATAACTTGAAGCAATGTTGTTCGCGGTTGTTGTCAGAGGTCGCCAGAAGGTCGAGTTCCGCCCGGGTCAGCGGCTTTATCTTACCCACCGTGGCGGCCTGGTAATGGGCCGTGGCGTTTTCCTCGAAATGAACCGCGTCGACCAGGAGCGCCGGCAGGCTCTCAGCCACCAGCACGCCGCCATGGGCACGTAGCAACGCCCCGTGATGTTCGCCCAGGGACGCCGCCAACGCCTTACCTTGGTCGGCGGTCTTGATATGCGAGGGATCGGGATGGGTCGGCACGCCCGACGCCCAGCGGTGGGCATGACTCTTCATCAGGGCGAGCTCGATGCCTTCGAGCATGGTGAACATGGCGGCTAGGTCAGAATGGGTGTGCACGACGGCTTGGGCGTCGGGCCGGGCGCGCAAGATTTCCGAATGGATGAACACCTCCAGCGGCGGCCTTTGGTCGGCGGGTCCCTCAAGCACGCTACAGTCGAGATCGCAGACCAGGAAGCCGTCCGGCTCGATGCTGGCCCGGCTATCGTTGATCGACTGAATCAGGAATGCATCGCGGCCGGGAATGCGCACGCTGGCATGGCCGGAATAGGTAAGGATGCCTTCCTTGTGCAAAAGCCGTGTCAGTGCCGCGATCTGCACCCGGAGACCGGTGGTCGATGCATCAAGATTAGATCCCGCTTGGGCGGTGTTCATGGTGTTCTCCCTGTCATCAAGCCCCCCAAGAGACGGGCGGGCCTGCGCCGGTTAGACCGCCAGCGCGTCCAGATTTTGCTTCATGGCATGCAGCGTACGGCGCACCGCCTCGACATCGTCGGGTGACACGCCGGCGACGGAGCGAACATTCACGTCGATTGCGTGAGGCAGCAACACGTTCCTCAGCGCCTGTCCCTTATCGGTCAGATAGATATTGACCTTGCGTTTGTCCTCGGTGTTGCGCACCCGCTTGACGTAGCCCCGCTTTTCCATACCGTTCAACGCGGTAACCGTGGTTGGTTCCATCATGCCCACCCGCAGGGAAAGCTCGCGTTGGGTCAAGCCGTCCTCGTCCCACAAAACACGCAGGAAATACCACTGGCCGATGCTCACCCCATGGGCGGATATCCGCGCCTGGAGGATCTTCGTAAATGCCCTGTAGGTGTCACGCAGCAGATAGCCGACGCTGGTTTCGGAGTCGAATTGCACATCCTCGCCCTTGGCGGCGGCCTCGACCGCCGCCAACGCCTCGGGCACAAGCTCCATCGAATCATTCATCACGGAGACCTCCCTAGGTTGATGCTTTCCCTCGGACGGGCAAACCATTAGCTTGCAAATCATTCTAAGGGCAAACCATTAGAAGTCCAACTATTCTGCCCCCTAGGCTCTGGCCGCTCTATGCGTTGGCCCAGGGAAGCGATAACCTAAGGCTTTCCCCTGCCAGGGGAGCTCTATCTGGAAACCGGCACATGGCCAGCAGTACCGCCGCCACCAAACAGATGATCCGTGCCAAGGCGCGCGCGCTCGGCTTTGATGGCGCCGGATTTGCCGCCGCCAGCCCCGCCGCCGGCGCCACTGATGGGCTCAAAGCCTTTATCAGCGCAGGGCATCACGGTGACATGGGCTGGATGGCGAGGCGCGCTGCCGCCCGGTCCGATCCCCAGACGCTCTGGGCGGACGCGCGCTCAATCATCGTGCTGGCACAGAATTATGGGCCAGGCGGCGACCCTTTGGCACTCCTGAAGAAATCCGACCGCGGCACCATTGCTGCTTACGCCAGGGGGCGGGATTACCACCTGGTGGTCAAATCACGGCTCAAGGCGCTGGCCCGCTGGATCGTCGAGACCCAGGAAGCCGAGGTCAAGGTCTTCGTCGACACCGCACCGGTGATGGAAAAGCCCCTGGCCCAGACCGCCGGTGTCGGCTGGCAGGGCAAGCACACCAACCTTGTGTCCCGCGAATTCGGCTCCTGGCTGTTCCTGGGCGAGATTTACACGACCCTCGATCTGCCCGCCGACGCGCCGGAAACCGATCACTGCGGGAGCTGCCGGGACTGCCTCAAAGCGTGCCCCACCGATGCCTTTCCCGAACCGGGAAAGATCGACGCCCGGCGCTGCATTTCCTACCTCACCATCGAGCATAAGGGACCCATCGCCGAGGAGTTTCGTGCCCCCATGGGCAACCGCATCTATGGCTGCGATGATTGCCTTGCCGTCTGTCCCTGGAATAAATACGCGCAAATGAGCACCGAGCCCGCCTTCCTGCCGCGCGCCGAGCTGACCGCGCCGAAGCTGGCCGACCTGGCGGCATTGAACGACGCGGATTTCCGCGAGGTGTTCTCCACCTCGCCCATCAAGCGCATCGGCCGCGATCGCTTCGTGCGCAACGTGCTGATCGCCATGGGAAATTCGGGAATACCCGGCCTCGCGACCAGGGCCGGGGATCTTCTGAACGATCCCTCGCCCCTGGTTCGGGGGATGGCGATCTGGGCGCTCGGTCGTTTGCTGGACAAACCTGCGTTCCAGGCCCTGAAGGCGCGCCACCGGGCCAGTGAAAACGACGCCGACGTTCTGGCCGAATGGGACCGCGCCTTCACCGGGGCTGCTCCTGATCACGCGGAGACCGACGCCTGATGGAGGTTGCCGATTTCGATTTCGACCTGCCCCGTGAACTGATCGCGGCCCGGCCCATGGACCCGCGGGAGGCCGCCAGGCTTCTGATCATCGGCGAACGCCTCGCGGACCGCCATATCTCGGACCTACCCCAATTGCTCCGCCCCGGCGATATCCTGGTGGTCAACGACACCAAGGTAATCCCGTCCCGGCTCTTTGGCAGGCGCGGGGCGGCCAAAGTCGAGATCACCCTGCACAAGCCCTTGGGACCGGGACGCTGGCATGCCTTCGCCAAGGGGGCGCGCAAGCTCAGGCCCGGCGACGTGATCAGCTTCGGCCTGGGCGTGGCGGCGGACGTGCTGGACAAAGGCGAGGGCGGCGAAGTGACCCTCGATTTCGCCCTGCCCGGCGACGCCGTGCTGGCTGCCCTTGAACGCCTGGGCAGCGCTCCCCTGCCCCCCTATATCCCGCGCACGGCTGGGCCCGATACGCGCGACCTTGCCGATTACCAGACCATCTTCGCCGCCAAGCCCGGCGCCATCGCCGCACCCACCGCTGGGTTTCACTTTACCGAGCCGCTGCTGCACGCGCTCGCGGCCAGGGGCATCGCGCGCGCCACCCTGACCCTTCATGTGGGCGCCGGCACCTTCCTGCCGGTCAAGGTGGAGGAGGTCGCGGCCCACCGCATGCACAGCGAATGGGGCTGCCTGGATGAGGCCACGGCACAAATGATCAACGCCGCGCGGTCGACCGGCGGGCGCGTGGTAGCGGTGGGCACCACCGTAGCCAGGCTTCTGGAGACCGCGGCCGATGAGACGGGGCAACTGCGGGCGTTCGAGGGCGAGACCGATATTTTCATCGCGCCGGGCTACAAATTTCGCGCCATCCATCTGCTGCTTAGTAATTTTCACCTGCCACGCTCGACCCTATTCATGCTGGTCTCGGCCCTGGCCGGGCTCGAGGTCATGAAGGCGGCCTACGCCCATGCCATCGCCGCCCGTTACCGGTTCTATTCCTATGGTGACGCGTGTCTGATCTATCCCGCCCCCGGCGCGCGAGCAGGGGAAACGCCATGAACGCCGCCGGCTTCGCATTCGGTCGCCTGGCGACTTCCGGTGCGGCCCGGCGAGGACGCATCACCTGTGCCCACGGCACCGTCGAGACGCCCGCCTTCATGCCCGTCGGCACCAGCGCCACGGTCAAGGCGCTGCGGCCCGAGGACCTGCGTGCGGCGGGGGCGGAAATGATCCTCGCCAACACCTACCACCTGATGCTGCGCCCCGGTGCCGACTTGATCGAGGAGCTGGGCGGGCTTCACCAATTTATGAATTGGCCAGGACCGATCCTGACGGATTCTGGTGGCTTCCAGGTGATGTCGCTGTCGAAGCTGCGCAAGATCACCGAGTCCGGCGTCACCTTCCGTTCGCATATCGACGGCACCATGGAAGAGCTCACCCCCGAACGCGCGGTAGATATCCAGCGCCAACTCGATGCCGACATCACCATGGTATTGGACGAATGCACTGCCTTTCCCGCGACGAAAGACGAAGCGGCGGCGTCCATGCGGCTTTCCATGACCTGGGCGGCGCGGTCCAAGGCGGCGTTTACTGCGCGGCCGGGCTACGAACTATTCGGCATCTGCCAGGGAAGCATCTATGCGGAGTTACGCGAGGAATCGGCCAAGGCGCTCACAGCCATGGGTTTCTACGGCTATGCCATCGGCGGTCTCGCCATCGGCGAGGGCCAGGAAGTGATGCTAAAGACACTGGCTACCACCGTGGCCCACCTGCCCGATGACGCGCCGCGCTACCTGATGGGTTCGGGCACACCCACGGATCTTATCGGCGCGGTGACGCTGGGCGCCGACATGTTCGATTGCGTCATGCCGACACGGTCGGGGCGGACCGGGAAGGGCTTCACACATCGGGGAGAGATCAACATTCGCAACGCCCGCCACGCCCGGGACCCCCGGCCTATCGACGCCGATTGCGCCTGTCCAGCCTGCGCCGATTATTCGCGGGCCTATATCCATCATCTGTTCCGCAATAAAGAGATGCTGGGCAGCATGCTGCTCTCCGCCCATAACGTGCATTTTTACCAGGATCTCATGACGGCCCTGCGCGACGCCATCGCGGCCGACAATTTCGCAGCCGTCGCCGATCACTGGCGCACCAGCTTGTCCTTGGGCGATATTGAGCCCGTCTAAGGTGCAGGCCCCCTTTGACCATCCCCGATTCGCGCCCTAAGATCGCGCCATGACCAACGTCAAGGATCAAGGCCTGACCCAGTTGGGGCACGCCGCCGCCATTCCGCCAAGCCCTGAAGACGCGGTGCTGGAGACCTTCGCCAACCCGAATACGGGATTGGATTACTTGGTGCGCCTTGCCTGCCCGGAATTCACCTGCTTGTGTCCCATCACCGGTCAGCCCGACTTCGCCCATTTCGTCATAGATTACGTGCCCGGCAAGGCGTGTATCGAAAGCAAGTCGCTGAAATTATTCATGGCGTCGTGGCGCAATACCGGCGCCTTCCATGAGGCGACGACGCTGACCATCGCCACCCGGCTGACGCAAGCCATGGCACCTAAGTGGCTCCGGGTTTCGGGCTTCTGGTATCCCCGGGGTGGCATCCCCATCGATGTCTTCTACCAATCAAGCAGCCCACCCGAAGGCGTCCATGTCCCCGACCCGGGCGTCGCGCCCTATGGTGGGCGCGGCTAGGGCCCTAGGCTAGGCCCGCGGCCTCGCGGCGGCGGATTAGCCACCACACGGTCAGCGCGCCAGCCAGTTTGCTTGCCGTCATGGCGGCAACGCCAGTAGACGTCAAGTGCCCTATGCCATAGAGGAACACCACGGAATCTACCGGCGTGCCGATGAGGCTGGATAAGAGAATTCGTTGGGATAACGGCCGCTTGGTCACCGTGTAGACCAGCCAATCGGCCAGCTCGGAAACCAAGAAGGCGGCCGCAGAAGCAAGCGCCACGAAGGGGCTTGCCATGACGTAGGACAGCGCCGCGCCGATCAGCATGGCCAACAGAACCCTGTGGCCCACCTCGCGCTGAGCAAAATCGCGCATCACGAAGATGAAACCCACCACCAACGACATCGGCGGCCACATCTCGCCGCCCGGCATCTTGACAAGGGGAACGACCGTGAAGCCCCAGTTCACGGCAACGATAAGCGCGATGTAAAGCAACGTGGAACGGTATCGGGTCAGAATTTCCAAAGATAAATCTCAATTGCGTTAGGGCGCGGGATCGGGGAACCCGGCCTCGGCGAAGCCCTTGAGCCGGAGCGCGCAGGCATCGCAGGCACCGCAGGCCCGCCCCACGGGATCGGGGTCGTAGCAGCTTCGGGTCAGTCCATAATCCACGCCAAGCCGCGTGCCTAGGGCGATGATCTCCCCTTTGGTCATGTCGATCAGCGGGCTATGAAGAGTGACCGGCAGGGTGCCCTCCACGGCACCCCTTGTGGCAAGGTTGGCCATGGCCCCGAACGCGGCCAGGTATTCGCCTCGGCAATCGGGATAGCCGGAATAATCGCGCACATTGACACCGATGAAGATGTCGCCGGTGCCCAACACCTCGGCCCAGGCCAGCCCCAGCGACAGGAAGATGGTGTTTCGGGCGGGCACGTAGGTAACCGGAATATCGCCCGCCATATCGGCCTCCGAACGCCCCTTGGGGACCGGGATGTCATCGGTCAGGGCCGAACCGCCGAAGGCACGAAGGTCGATGGGAACCACCACGTGACGCACCGCCCCCTGGGCCGCCGCCACCTCTCGGGATGCGGCGATTTCGATATCGTGGTGCTGGCCGTAATCGAAGGTCAGCGCGTTGAGCTCGAACCCGTCGGCTCGCACCATGGCGGCGACGGTCGCGGAATCGAGCCCGCCCGAAAGCAGCACCACGGCGCGGCGCGTCATGACGGCCCGGACCCCGGCGACGGACCCGACTCCGTACCTGCGGGGATCACCCCGGCCATTTCCCGATCAAGCGCCAGACTTTTTCGATAGCGCCGGAACAAGGTGACCCCGAGCATGCCCGAGACGAGGAACAAGACGATTCCTGTGCTGATCCGTAGAATCGGGTCGAGGTGGATGCCGCTGCCCAACAGCGCGAAAATCACCGTCTGGGGAATGAAGCCGAGAGCGCTGCCGGCGATGAACGGTAACGCCCTGACCCCCGATACCCCCGCTGCCAGATTGGTGACAAGGTTGCTACCCGCCGGCAACAGCCGCAACAACAGCGCCGTTGAAAACGGATGGTCGTGGAGAAACTTATCGAGCCGCCGGATACGGTCGGAAAACAAACCAAGGACATAAGCCCGGCCCAACACGCGCGCGAAATAGAAAGCTAGGGCGCAACCCATCACCGTGGATCCCAGGGCCAGTCCCGTGCCTTCACCGAAGCCGAATCCGTAACCGGCCAGGAAGCTGACCGCCTGGCGGGGAAAGCCTAACGCCGTCATCATCATGCCGGCGGCAAGGAATAGGAGGTTCCCCGTTAGCCCCTGGTCGCGGATTTGCTCATCGATCCAGGTTTCATCCAGAAGTCCATACAAACCGGTCACCTTGACCAGAAATCCCAGGCCCATCAGTAAAGCGATCAGCAAAAGTCCGCGCAGGTAAGGCCAAATGAGTTTCATCTGTCCGCTTTGACTACGGGTCGCTTAGCGCGGCGAAGCAACCAAACAACGCCAAGCAGGTCGGAGATGCCCACCCACAGACGGTCGAACAGACCGTAATTGGACGCGCCCCTAAGCCGGGGCCTGTGGTTGACATCGACGCAGCGGATCTCGCCTCCGCCCCTGATAATTAATGCCGGCAAGTAACGGTGCATGTGGTCAAAATAAGGAAGGCGCAAAAATGCATCCCGGCGGATCACCTTGAGCCCACACCCAGTATCAGTGACACCATCGCGAAGCAGCGCCTGGCGGAACGCGTTGGCGATCCGTGAACTGACGCGCTTGAGCCAAGTATCCTGGCGTTTTCTGCGGATGCCGGTAACCAGTTGGAGTGATCCTTCCACAACGCCGCCATCCTCCAGGGCGATTTCGACCAGCGCCGGGATATCGGCAGGATCGTTCTGTCCATCCCCATCCAGAGTCACAATCCAGGTGCCCGCGGCAGCATCAATGCCGCTGCGAATAGCTGCCGACTGGCCGCAACTCTCCACATGAGTCACCACGCGGAACATCGGGAAGCGCGCGCGGGCCTGTTCCAGCTTAGCGGCGGTGTCATCGATGGAGCCGTCATCCACATAAACCAGTTCGAACAACACGCCGCCCTCAAGTGCCGTGTGGATTTCTTCCACCAAGGGCAGAACGTTTTCCGATTCATTGCGGACAGGAACGACGATGGAAAGGGTCGGGGTCATGAGTGCTTTCTATTTCCCAAAGGTATGCCTGGGTTTTACAGAAGCCAAGGATTCTTGTTCAAGGTTAAACTTGTTAGACTATTGCCAATGGTCCCCTCTAGTGCATTATCCGGCCAAATGGAAACAATTTGATGGAGAGCGCACTTGCACCAATCCACCAAAGTTACCCGCCTCAACATCCATGACCTTTGATTCTCTCATCCTTGGGCCCCGCGCCTATCTAATCCTGGCACTTTTGGCGCTGGCGCTCTATCTGCCAGGAATCAGCGTCTTCCCTGTGACCGACCGAGACGAGGCCCGTTTTGTCCAAGCCACCCGCCAGATGGTGGAAAGAGGCGATTATATCAACATCCGATTCCAGAACAGCCCCCGCAACAAAAAACCCGCTGGTATCCATTGGATACAGGCGGCGGCGGTATTGGGGCCAGGTGGCGGTGATACCACGGCAATCTGGGCTTACAGACTACCCTCAGCACTCGGTGCCCTAGCGGCAGTTCTGGCACTGTTCGCCCTGGCAAGCCCTATACTTGGGCGCCAGACAGCGTTTTTCGGCGCGGTGATACTGGGCTCGGCGATGCTGACGGCGGTGGAGGCCCATATCGCCAAGACCGACGCTTTCTTGCTGTTCTGCGTGGTCGTCGCCCAAGGGGCCTTGATGGGCATCTACCGCGCGGGCGCACGCGCTGCCCCGGCGCTGGCCATGCTCTTTTGGGGGGCGCTTGGCGTAGCAATCCTAGTGAAAGGCCCGCTGCTGCCTTTTATCATTCTTCTCACCCTCGCCGCTCTTGGGATCGCCGACAAACGCGCCGGCATCGCGGCCAACCTCTGGGAGGGGCTCCGGCCATTGCCAGGGATTGCCCTCGCCACTGCCATCGCCGCGCCCTGGTTCATCGCCGTCACCCTCGGCGACAGCGATTTCGTTTCCGGCGCCGTGACCGGGGACCTCCTGCCGAAACTTCTGGGCGCCCAGGAATCCCATGGCGGGCCGCCAGGAACCTACCTGGCGCTCGCCCCCATCACCTTCTGGCCCGGGGTGCTGCTGCTCCCCTTCGGGCTGGTCTGGGCCTGGCGCAACCGCCACGATCACGGTCCCCGGTTTTGCCTGGCCTGGCTCATCCCGGCCTGGCTGGCATTCGAATTGATCCCCACCAAGCTTGCCCATTACGTGCTTCCGCTTTATCCGGCAGCGGCATTGTTGGCCGCCGCGGCCGCCGTCCACGGTCGTGACCGGCTCAAAGAGACCCTCAATCGTTGGCCGGCGCGCGCCTGGCTCGTGCTTTGGTGCCTCGCCGGGCTCGCCCTCGCCGCCCTTATCCCGGTGGCAGCCTTTTCCGCCGCCGGCACCATTTCCCCCCTGGCCTGGGCACCAGCGCTGGCGGCGGGTTTAGTCCTGTTGGTGGGTGTGGCCGGGTACATCACGCGCCAAATACAGGTAATGGCGGCGGGCCCGGCACTGGCAATGATCCTATTCCTGGGCCTGACCTTTACCGCCGCGCTGCCTGCGATCCCGCAGCTTTGGCCAAGCGACGGCGTGCGCGCTCTGGTGGAGGCACACCGGCCCCCGGGGGGCACCCCCGTAGCTGCCGCGGGCTACCATGAACCAAGCCTGGTTTTCGCGCTGGGAACGCCGACCCTGTTGACCCAGGCCCAAGGTGCGGCGCGGCATCTTGCCGAAAGGCCCGGCGCCCTCGCATTGATAGAAGCGCGCCGAGAGGCTAAATTCCGCATAGCGCTCAAGGAACTGGGCGTCACGGTGCTTTCCCTCGGCACCATTCAGGGATTCAACCTATCCAAGGGCAAGGCAGTATCTTTGACCCTCTACCGTGCGGGACCGGCAAGGCCATGAAGCTTATTGCGTATTTGACCGTGACCGGCATTGCCTCCTTGATCTTTATGGCGGCACCTGAACTCGACATCGCCTTCAGCCGCCTTTTCTACAGAGAAGAGGAAGGGTTCTTCGCCCGCCATTGGCCGCCCTTTAAATTTCTCTACGTTCTGGTCCCACGTGTCACAAGCGCCGTCATCGCCCTGCTGGTCATCCTGTTGGTAGCCCGTTCGTTTTCTGCGTTGCCGTCCCTGCACGTTCGCACGTCGGCCATTGCCTATATCATGCTGTCCCTAGCCATAGGCCCCGGACTAATTTCAAATGTCGTTCTGAAGGATAATATGGGACGGGCAAGGCCAGTCCAAACGATGGAATTCGGGGGAAAACAAACATTCACCCCGGCCTTGGTACTTGCCGATCAATGCCCCAAGAATTGCTCCTTTGTCTCGGGTCACGCGTCACTGGGATTTTTCTTAGTGACGTTTGCCTTCCTCATGGCTCCTGGATATCGGCGCCGGGCCATGTTTACCGGCACCATCGTCCTGGCAACCGCTATCGGCATGGCGCGGATAGGACAGGGCCGCCATTTCCTGTCCGACGTCATCTTCGCCGGTTTTATCAATTTTGCCGTCGCCTGGGGCCTCTACGTCTGGTTAGCAGCGCGTGACGGGCCCGGGGGAAAATTCCTCGAAAGTTGGGACAAACGGTTGCGGTCTAGGGCTGAAATGGGCGCAGTTATCGCTAGCCACCCTCACACCCTGGCGGCGGTCGTACTAATGTCGATATTGTCTTATCTGTATGTCGACCGGCCGGCCATCGACTGGTTTCGCACCTTCGATCGGGACATTCACCTGCTGTTCAAGAGTATAGCTCGACTGGGGCGCGCGGAATATTGGTCGGTGCCCTCAGGCCTCGCCTTCGGTGCGCTGTGGCTGAGCGCCAAGCTCGAGAGGTTTGCCGACGTGAAGGATCGCCTCATGGCCTGGTCGATGCTGCCCCTGTTCGTTTTCATTTCAATTTCGCTGACCGGCATCGTCGTCAAGCTCATGAAGATTACGTTCGGACGCTTGCGCCCCATGTACCACTACAGCTTCGACGATTACGGTTTTGCCTGGTTTAGTTTCGATGCCTCCCTGCAGTCCTTCCCCTCCGGTCATGCGGTCACGATGGCAACATTTTTAGCTGCACTTAATTTTATCACGCCCCGCTACCGGACCGTCTACGTTGGGCTCGGTGCGGTGGTCATCCTAGCCCGGGCGCTGGAAACAGCGCATTACCTCTCCGATGTTCTGGTGGGCACCTACATCGCCATTATCATGACGGCTTGGATGCAACGAGTTTTCCTAAGGTCCGGCGTCGATTTACCTCTTGCTGCCAAGGGACGATGGAAGGTTTGCAAAAAGATGCCTTGGAGCAACCGGCTGGGGCTCCCGGCTTGGCTCATGCGGGCGTTCTAGACCGCTGCACGGTGCTAGGTATAGGCGTAGCAAGAGCCTGCTTAATCGGGTAATGAGCTTCCGACCCATGCCTCAACGCCTTTTGCGCAATACCCTGGTCTTGGCCGAATCCATAACATAGATGCCCTTGGCCTTCTTGAGAGCCACCCGGTAGACCTCTCGTGCGGCCTTAGCTGATATGTAGCCCTCGTTGACATCGACACAGACGCTTTCGGGATTGCGTTTCCAAGGCGCACCGAATCCGCCACCACCCGGAGTCTCCAGCCTAAAGATATCGCCGTCAGCGAGAGGATAGTCTGAATAACGCGACGGCAATACCTTTTCACGCTTTTCCCCGGGGTGCATGGTCAATCGCCCACAGCGGCCAGGAGCGCCTTTTGCGACCCCCTTGGGCTGTATGAAATGCTTATTGGAGCGTATGTTAAACCGCGCCTCGCCCAGGTTTTGGTATTCCCGCACGACACCGAGCCCTCCACGGAACTGGCCGGCACCGCCAGAATCGGCGATCAGTTCGAAGCGGCGCACGCGGGTAGGAAATTCGGATTCAATGATTTCCACCGGTGCGACGCGGGCATTAGATTGATGCGAGCATCCGCCCGAAACACCATCCATCATTGCCCGGCCGCCGGTGCCGCCACCGACGATTTCATATTGCACATATCCCTTGCCCGAGCGGGTCGAGCGGCCGCCGATAATGATCGAACGTGAGCCGCAGCCATCCCCCCGCGCA
>Ga0315336_1004104_pt1 | contig 17932 bp, 22 predicted proteins | sample ASW5metaG_FD_204512 | JGI IMG/M metagenome (GOLD analysis project Ga0315336, IMG submission 204512) | Ammonia-oxidizing marine archaeal communities from Monterey Bay, California, United States - ASW #5 | ecosystem: Environmental > Aquatic > Marine > Intertidal zone | place: USA: California... | reverse complement strand
CGGAGGACATGGAATCATGTCTCTCCGTACCGGGGTTGGCAGGCATTGTACCACGATGGAACAAGATCAGATATACGTATCAGGATCGGCAGGGAAAAGAATATGAGCGTATTGCTGAAGGTTTTCATGCGAGAGTTGTTCAGCATGAGTGCGATCATCTCGATGGTATTTTATATCCCATGCGGATGTCAGATTTGTCCACCTTAGCCTATACCGAGGTCATACAACGTCTGGCGGCTGAGGAAGACGAGCATGAACTTGAAGGTGGTGGGATAGTTGCAGAGGAGAGGCAAACTTCTAACTCTGGAATTGTTGAGAAAACACAATCAGCCTAAGGAGTGGCGGTCTGTCAAGCAGACCGATCGGGTATTATGAATAAGCGGGAACGAAAAGACCGATTAATATTGGCAGCTTTGGGTCATGTACCTTTCGATGGGTGGAGTTTGGGAGCCCTGCGTCGCGGTGCTTCCGAATCAGGTTTGGATGAAGGTGAGGTTGAGCTGTTGTTTCCTTATGGGAGGAGACAGGTGATTGAGCATTTTGCCGATCTTGCTGACCGATATCTAGTTGAAGATCTAGATTGCACGGATATTGGATCGCTGCGTATTCGGGAACGGATTGCTGCAGTAGTTAGGACGCGGCTGGAGCGCTGGACACCGCACCGGGAAGCTCTCCGTCAGGCGGTAGGATTGTCTTTGTTGCCGGGTGGCATGAAAGACACGCTAGGGAATCTATTCAAAACTGTGGACATTATGTGGAAAGCAGCGGGTGATAGATCTACCGACTACAATTACTATAGCAAGAGAGGACTCTTGGCCGGAGTTTACTCCTCGACAGTTCTATTCTGGTTAAACGATAGATCGAGCAATTGCTCTGAGACTTGGGCCTTTCTGGACCGTCGCATAGAAGACGTTATGAAGCTTGGGCATGTGAAAAAAGGAATCCAGGAATCGGCAAACACACTTCCATACCCCTTTTGTATTTTTCGTTCAGTTGGGAGAGCAAGGTCTTCTGCCATGAAGTAGTGTTGTGAGCCTACTTACTTAGACTTGATCACAAACCGGTGACTGCCTCAAAATCTGAGCAATCAAGCGCAGACCGTCATTCAGTACACTTCGAACGGCCGTTACCGGCCCCAGTTGAATGTCTAACTACACTTAAGGACAATACTATGTACTTCGATCCTAAATCTGCAGCCCTGATTCTCATCGACCTTCAAGTTGGCTTCTGTGGTAAGGAAGGCCACACCTCTAAACAGGGCAGGAATGTTTCCGAATTTAAATCTGTCTTAGACTCGGCAGGTCGATTGGCGGCAGCAGCGCGGCTGGCTGGAATGCCCGTCATTCTAACGCGGATGGCTTATGCTCCAGATTACTCAAATGGTGGTCTGACTACCTCGGCACTTCGGCCGAATCTCGAGCGGGATGGTGCGCTTCGGGTGGATCGTCCGGACGCTGATATAATGCCTGAGTTGGATGCGCAGAGTAGTGACATTATTCTGGATAAGCAGCGTTATTCTGCTCTTATCAAGACTGATCTCGAACAAATTCTGGTGCAAAGAAAAATCGACAGCATCGTTGTTGGTGGGGTGACAACTTCAATGTGTGTGGAGAGTACTGTTCGGGACCTGGCCATGCATGATTACAAGTGCTTTATTGTATCCGAGGCGTGCGGCGACCTGAATCCGGATTGGGGAAAAAGAGCAATGGAACTGTTCGCAATGGCTTTTGGCCGAGTAGTTTCGGAAACGGACATCCTAGCCGCTATAAAGGCGAACGGGAGGGAGTTTACTATACAATGATGGCTATTGCTTTTCTTAGCCGAACAGCTGTTTATAAGAAATGGTTGGACATTGATATTCTTGCTGCGTAAATGTTTTGCTAGGTTGTGCCAAAGACTTCGATAACTCTTAGAATGATTGACATGGTCGATTCTATTCTCGACGGACTTTACGGTTCTGGCGTACTTCAATTGGCAGCTAATATTACACGCACACGCCGGCTAGATAGACCTGATATTACTGTTACCCGGCGCAGCTCTTTGTGCGGTAGTCATATAACTATCGATGTAGTATTTGCGGGCGACTTAGTTCAGGATTATGCACAAACTATCCAGGCATGTGTTCTTGGCCAGGCGTCCGCTGCGGTTGTTGGTCAGCAAGTTATCGGCCGTTCAGCGGCGGAAATCGTTGCGGTAGAGAGTGCCATGCGCAACATGTTACAGAATGGAGCATCTCCGCCGGAAGGGGATTGGTCAGCATTGCAAGCTCTTGAATCTTCGCGAGAGTCGCCTTCGCGTCACGGCGCTATTCTTTTGCCCTTTGCGGCTCTTATTGAGGCCTTTGATTTCATCGCGTGAGGACAGATCTTAGTTTTTTGCTTGAATGGTTACCGAGCTATCTAGCATGCTATCTATGGTTGTTTGTTCGATGCCGGCTTCTTTCAAGATTTCTATGCTGTGTTCCCCAAGGCGCGGTGGATGGCGGCGTATGTCAGCGGGGGTTTTCGAAAAGGTTGCCGGGAAAGCGGGCATACGCAGAGTTCCTTCGGTTGGGTGCTCTATGGTTTGCCAGAACCCAACGGAATTGAGGTGAGGGTCTGTGATCAGGTCCTCAAGGCTATTAACTACAATGACCGGTACGCTTGTATCACAGAAAAGATCAACCCATTCCTGGGTAGTGCGGGTAGCCATGGTCTTGGCGGTCTCTAGATAGGTATCGTCTATATTGTCTACCCGGGCTGCAAGAGTTCTGAACCGATCCTCTGCCAGAAGGTCGGTCCTGCCCGAGAGTTTGCAAAAGGTTTCCCAATGAGCATCCAGGTATGGAAGTATGGCAATAAACCCATCCTTGGTTTTGTATGGCTTACGTTGGGAGCTCATAAGCCGGGTATAGCCGGGCTTATCGAGAGGCGGCTCAAAAACCATACCCCACAAATGTTCAGCCATTAGGTAGGAAACCATAGTCTCAAACATGGGGACTTCAATTTCCTGTCCCTGACCCGTGCGTTCCCTATGGAATAGAGCAGCGCAAATCGTTTGTACGACAGTCATTGCTGTCGTTTTGTCAGCAATAATGGTGGGAAGATAACGAGGTTCGCCGAGTACCATCTCGTTGAGTTTGGCCACACCACTCACGGCTTGAATAGAGTCGTCTAGTGCTCCGCGGTTACCGTACGGTCCCTTCTTAGAGTATCCGTAAGCACCGCAGTAAATGATCTCTGGGTTGACCTGCTTAATATCCTCGTAATCTAGTTTGAGGCGGGTCATCACCTGGGGTCGGTTGTTATGAACAATTACATCTGCAATTTCTGCAAGTCTCAATAGGGCTTCCCGGCCATTGTTCTGCTTCAGGTCGAGAACAAGACTGCGCTTGTTCCGGTTACATGTCATATAGAGAGCCGCCATACCCTCTGTGTGATAAGAGCCGAGCAGGCGGTTGCTGTCGCCTCGGGGTGCTTCAATCTTTATTACATCGGCACCCATGTCAGCCAACAGTTGGCAGGCCCACGGGCCGAGCACAACGCTAGTTAACTCAAGAATACGCACGCCGTCCAGGGGGCCGGGCATTTGTTTTTCTCCTTATTATTGCTATATATTTCGGTGGAATTTCAGGGCTCTTCCGGGACAGATTCTGTTTGCTTGCGGCGAAATTCATCTAGCTTGTTCGCAACGGACGAGTCGCTGAGCGCAATTACTGAAGCAGCTAGAATGCCTGCATTCTTTGCACCAGCCTTTCCGATGGCCAGAGTTCCAACAGGAACCCCACCTGGCATCTGCAGCATTGAAAGTACACTGTCCACTCCATTAAAGGCGCCTGATGCAACCGGGACACCAAACACGGGGAGTGGTGTTAAGGCTGCGGTGGCTCCTGGCAGACCGGCGGACATGCCTGCTCCCGCAATGAGAACCTTGAGGCCACGGTCTTTTGCAGCTGAAACATAGTCAACCAGCCTCTGTGGAGTCCGGTGGGCCGAAATGATCTTGGATTCACAAGGCACACCAAGTTCTTCAAGGATGTCGGCTGCATGCCGCATAGTTTCCCAGTCAGACGGGCTTCCAAATATGATTCCCACCATAGTCGATGTCATGGTCTTTTTCCCACAAACATAGCTGACTCGCGGCACTTTAATAGACCTATGCCCCCAAGAGCAAGCGAGCAAGATAGGCAGAGCTTCGTTAAGCTTATTAATAAGCTTATTAATACGATAAATTGTTCCTCAGGGCTCAAACATCTAGGCAATGATGTCAGGAAGCTGTTTGGCTCGGAGCGTTGCTATCTGGTCCTTCAACATGAGCTTGTGCTTTTTTAGGCGGCTGCGTTTTAACTGGTCAAAAGCAGGTTCACTCTCCAATTGTCTGATTGCCTCATCTAAATCCCTATGTTCAAGCTCAATAGCCTCAATCTCCATTTTTATGGTGTCTTGGTCGTTCTTATTTGGCATCTTTTTCCGACCTGAAGCAATCTCAAGAATGGGTGGCAGCTCTAACAATAGAAACAGCCTTCGCGATTCTCTGAACCAATTCTAAAGTGTACAACGTTTGGTAGGGTAAAGTCGACGGCTCAGCTGTTCTTACTCAGGAAAACACACCCTACGACGGCTTCTCGTCTGGGATGGTTGATTCGGGATTTTGAACAGTTTTGTCGGCGTCGGGTGTTGATACAATAGCACCAGGATTACGTTTTCTGCCGAGTGTGACCGCCTTCTCCAGGTCAGCTTCCGAACACAAACCAAGTGTCACTGGATTTTGTGGTTTAATATTAGTGCTGTTCCAATGGGTTCGTTCTCTCACCGCTTTAATAGTGGGCTTGGTAGTTCCGATAAGGCGGCTAACCTGGGCATCAGTTATTTCAGGATGGTGACGCAGCAGCCAAACGATCGCATCAGGGCGGTCCTGCCTTTTTGATACGGGCGTATATCGTGCGCCTTTCGACCTTGCTGTTGGAATTGGTATATCCGATTTGGCAAGCTTTAACCGTGCTTCCGGGCTCTTTTGACACCGTTCAAGCTCCTTGGTAGTAAGTTGGCCATTTGCCATCGGATTAACCCCAACAATGTCCATAGCGACCTCTTCGTCGGCAATGGCTTGGATCTCTAATTCGTGCATACCAGTGAAATCTGCGATTTGCTCGAACGTAAGAGATGTATTCTCCACCAGCCAAACGGCTGTTGCCTTCGGCATTAATGGGAGCGGCATTTTCCACCTTTTCGGATTGGCTACATTACTAGGGTGCGGAGTCAAGGTAACCGTATGACATAGTACAGGAGGCTGTATATAGGGTTTGCCTATGGGCGGTCAATTAAGTGTGTTACCTAAAACAACAAAAATTATGTTTGTAGAGTGAGAAGTATCTTACCAATATGTTTGCCGCTTTCCATTAGCTTGTGGGCCTCTGATGCCTGATCTAGTGGAAAAAGTTTGTAAATGACTGGTTTAATTGTTCCATCTCTTACGTGAGGCCAGACTTTCTCTTCGAGTTCATGCGCGATGGATCTCTTGCTTTCTAATGATTGTGGCCGGAGGGTTGAGCCGGTGACTATAAGACGTTTAAGCATTATTGGCATAAGATCTAGCGTGACTTTAGAGCCCTCAAGAAAGGCGATGTTGACCAGTCGTCCGTCTGTTTTGAGGCATTTGAGATTTGCGGCAACATAATCCCCGCCAACCATGTCTAGAATTACGTTTACGCCTTTAAAGGCGCCGTTGGCTTTTATTTCGTCTACAAAATCTTGGGTGCGGTAGTTGATTGCAAGATCGGCTCCTAGCTCTAAGCACGCTATGCATTTTGAAGCGGATCCCGCGGTTACAGCAATCCTTGCACCCAAAGCTTTGGCAATTTGGATCGCGGCTGTGCCGATACCACTGGAACCGCCGTGTATTAATACTGCTTCTCCAGCTCTTAGTTTTGCTCGCTGAAACAGGTTATGCCATACGGTAAAAAAGGTCTCTGGCAGCGCCGCTGCTTCGATTAGCTTTAAACTCGCAGGCACTGGTAGGCATGTGGTTTCTGGCGCGGTGACGTATTCAGCATACCCACCTCCAGTAACGAGGGCACATACAGGTTCGCCCAATTGCCAGCGTTTTACATCTTTACTTTTTTCAATGACTGTACCAGAAACTTCCAATCCGGGAATATCTGATGCCCCTGGTGGTGGTGGGTATTGACCTAGCCGTTGCACTACATCAGGTCTATTAACGCCAGCAGCTGTGACTTTAATGAGGACATGACCATTATTCAAAACTGGTAAAGGGCGTTCTCCCATGACAAGCACATCGGGCCCACCGTGTTCGGTAATCTCGATGCACCGCATGGTTTTGGGCTTGGAGTGCTTATCGTGCATACCTTGCAAATTATCCTTAGTAGCATAGATTTGTAGGCAGTCTATGGATTGTTGGGTGTTGGAGTCCAGCTTGCCATGGTTGACCTGTCCAACAAAAGCATGGGGAGAAGCGTCATGGATGTTGATGATCTGGAACCCATCAAGACAATTGAAAAAAAAGATTTCGATCGGATGTCCATAGAGGATTTAGAAGAGTACATCGAGGATTTAAGAAACGAAATCAAAAGCGCAGAAAATGCAATCTCGGAAAAGGGTAGGGCTCGCTTGGGTGCAGAAGCCGTGTTCAAGTCCTGAGTAATTTTTTGTAGGTTGACTCAGTTTTCCTGTGCCGGTGCGTATCAAGAAACACTTGTTTAATCAATATAAACAATGCGTGATAAAATATCTGTCGTTTTTCGTTCTGCTAATTTTCTAAACCGAAATCTTTAAAACGTTTATTGAACTTCGCTAGTTGTCCGCCAGAATCGACCAAACGATGGACACCTGTCCAGGCAGGGTGGGTTTTGGGATCTATATCTAATTTCACTGAATCTCCAGCCGCGCCAAATGTACTTCGAGTGGTGAACTCGGTTCCATCGGTCATCACGACCTTAATTTCGTGATAGTCTGGATGTATGTCCTTCTTCATAACTAGTCTCTCAATAAATGAGCGCTGTGTATACCCAACCATACATCGTGGTGCAAGCCCTCAAAGCTTAGACTATCTCTGATCGAATTTAAGCTCAATCCGACGATTTTTTGCACGCGCAGCTGATGTCGCCTCGGGGTCAATGGGTTGATATTCGCCAAAGCCAGCCGCGGCCAGACGTCTTTCGGGAATACCCCGATCAATTAAGAACCTGACAACAGAAAGGGCTCTCGCGACTGACAATTCCCAGTTGGAACGGAAGGACGTAGTAAATATCGGCACATTATCCGTATGGCCATCGACCCGCAGGATCCAGTTTACTTCCTCAGGAATGTCTTGCGAGATGCCGAGTAATGTGCGTGCGAGCTGAGAGAGTTGACGTCTGCCATCCATACCTAGGTCAGCGGATCCACTTGCAAACAATACTTCTGATTGAAATACAAAGCGATCACCCACAACGCGAATACCTGGGTGTGTTCCAAGGATGTTGCGAAGGCGGCCAAAAAATTCCGATCTGTAACGCTGCAGTTCTTGGACCTTACCGGCCAGGGCGCGATTCATGCGTCGTCCTAAATCGGAAATTTGCGCTCTCTGTTGTTCAGAAAGAGCGTCAGAGGCATCCAGTGCTTCAGCGAGACGCGCAAACTCTCTTCGTAATTCTTCGAGTTGTTGGCTCATCAGAGCCGCCTGTGCACGTGCCTCATTGGACAGACGTCGCTCCTTTGCTATCTCACCCTCGCGTTCAACAATACGATCACCCAGCTGTGCAATTTCCTTCTCTAACTCGGTTCTGAGTGCCTGATACGCCCTTATATTCTGTTGAAGTAAGGCCATTTCTTGGATCTGTCGGGCAATGGCTGCTCGGTTTTTCCTTTCTATTTGGCTTGCTGATTCTATTGCCGTTTCTAGTCTTTGAATCTCGGCTGCACGGTTATTTGCTATCTCGTTTATTGTTGAAAGCTGGCCTGTCAGGTCGCGATTCTCCATTCTTAAGGCTGCCATTGAATCAAGTTGCACGTTGGCGGCCGAAAGCTGACTGGATAGGTTGTCTAGATTAAGCAGAAGGTCTGCGTTTGCCTGCCGTTCTAAAGCGAGCATCTCACCAATTTCATTGATTTGACGATTCAGTCGTTCTAGAGCTTCATCACGGCCCGATAAGGCCTGGCCCAGGAAAAATTGTCCGAGAACAAACACCATCAAAATAAAAATGATAAGGATTAGCAGTGTAGCAAGGGCGTCAACAAACCCGGGCCAGATGTCTAGCGCTCGTCTAGATCGCCGTGCCAGAACCGTCATGGTCTATTCACGTCTTTCTTATCACGCTTCTTTGGATCAGGAGACTCTGCGCCACGGGTGGACTCTGGCGAAGCCTGAACTGTCTTTGCCAATAGCTTAATCTCACTTCGGATATCCTTGACGGTTTGATCACGTGCACTGGCCATCTCCACTAGCAAACGACTCAGGACACCATCCATATTACGTATATGATTTCGCGTTGCTTCATCGAAACCAGAGTCAGCATTGGTACTGATAGAGGCCGCCAATTCCGTTACTTTTGCGAGCAGCGGCTGAAGTTCTTTCTGGTTTTCTGCTACTTTGGCAAGGACCTGTTGTTCAGTTCTCATGTGATCGGTGAGAATCACCAGTTTATCATTCATTTCGGCAAAGTGCTGGTTTGCAGCTATCCGACTTTCTTCCCCACGTGACAGAACGCGTTGCAATTCATCCATACTTTCGGCCGTCTTTTCTAAGAGTGCTTCAGTGTATGCGGATATGGACTGGTCACCATCGCTAACGGCGGCGCCGGAAGACAGTCGTGTTACTCCAGAAAGCCATTCCTCTAGTTCATTGTAGAAGTGGTTTTGTGCTTGTCCTGCCTGTAGATCCAAGAAGCCCAAGATCAAAGAACCTGCGAGACCAAATAGTGAAGACGAAAAAGCAGTTCCCATCCCACCGAGAGGTGCTTCCAGCCCCGACTTTAGATCATTGAAGACAACCAAAATGTCTTCTCCTGATAAGGATAGGTTTTGGATAACATCTCCGACAGAGGCCACTGTAGCAAGCAAACCCCAAAAAGTGCCTAAGAGGCCAAGGAATATTGATAGTCCAATGAAGTAGCGGGATAGGTCTCTAGATTCTTCTAAGCGAGACGCTATACCGTCGAGCAAAGTCCGCATAGCGGGTGCCGATAAACTAAACCGCTCTTGACCGCGCCGTTCCGCCAGCATCTTCGCCATTGGTGACAGAAGACGAAGATCGTCGTCTGAGACTATGCTCCGCGTGCTATCAAGCGACTCATCCTTGGTGTCGTCTGATCTATCCTGAAAGCGCTCGATCCATTTTGCCTCGGGTCCGAGAACAACAACTTGTCGGATATTTAGCATTATACCGACTAGCAACGCTCCGAGGATTAAACCATTCAGCATTGGGTTAGCCATGAATGCATCGATTAAAACGGGGTATACGAAAAAGACTACGACGGAGCCAATACCTAAGAAGATGACCATCCAAGCTAAATATCGATTAGTATTAGTCATAATAAATGTTCCGGCTTCAGCGGAAGAATGAAAGACATCTAATTTCGCTAGCGCCTGATCAAGATAGCATCGACGCGATCAGGTTCGCCTCCATCGTTTTGATTGCCAAGGGCACGGACCTCAATACGGGTACTTGCTACACTTTGGTCCATTAGGAATGATCGAACCGATAGTGCGCGAGCTAAGGACAGTCGCCGCGTCTGGCTGACGTTATTTTGCGCGTCGCTTGCATAGGCAAGGAGCTGAATATGCCAGGTTTCATCCTTGCTAACGTGATCCAATAACATCTTTAGGTTAGCTTCAGTAGTTGCTGGCAGGTCGGCCTGACCTTCCGAAAAAACAAGGACTGCTTTATTCGTAAACACTTCTTGTTTAGGAAGGTTTGCAGTCTGCTCGGACGTTTTGCTGACCGTTTCCTGAGATTCTAACACCACTACCTCGCGTGGCGACGGACGGGCGGTCAAAGTTAGTTCGTTACCTAGTGACGCGCTTTCGACTGATTTATCGTCCTCTGATTGTTTTAGCTCAGTGCTCGCTTGACTTTTTTCCCTTGGTTCGGATGGTTTTGTAGATGCGGCTATATCAATAGTGGGCTGAGGTGATTCAGCTGAGGTCGTAACTAAGGTCGGGGGACTTGTTGCGGCTGGAGCGCGAGGGGGGATCAATATTGTCGGCGCTGCGGTGATTTCTGGCGGACCGAGAGATGGTGGAGCGCGCAGCACCAATACTTCCGTTCGTGCAAGCGTGGATTGGTTGCCGAGCAGTGGACGAAGGATTGTGCGTTTGCCTGTAATCTCTGGAGTAGGTACCAAAAGATTGGACCCTTGCACCACGCGATTAGTGTTATCAAGAACACTCAAATCAACAACAACGCTGCCAGAGCTATAGCTTTGTGCAATGGCTACGCTACTTAACACCGTCAAGATTACGAAAATAGGTGCAAAAAGTGTAGGGCCGTAGTAGGGGCGTTTTGTCTGCAATGCTGCTTCCGTGCTCATTTTAAACGATATCCTTCGCTTCCTTTAACACAAGCGGGCCTGTTCTGCACCGACCAGCACTTTGCTACCAAGTGTTGATCTGGCTTTGAAGGTACATCATGGGCCTTTACCGGGACAACCTTGTAGAGGCTTCATGTTGAATATTTAGCTGTGGCCGAATCGTTCGCTAGTTGTGGAATAGCTCTACCATTGGTTGGTAGAGGCGACTGTTGGTGGCAAGTATATTGCCTGTATTTATTGGATCGGACCCGCCGTCGATTTCTGTAACGAACCCGCCGGCCTCACGTATTAGTAGAACTCCAGCCGCGACTTGCTGCGTTTCGAGGCTGATATCCCAAAAAGCTTCAACGCGACCCGCAGCCACATAGGCTAAATCAAGGGATATTGATCCCATGCTGCGAACACTATGAGACGACTCCATAACAACCCCTAACTGATCCAAATAAATTGAATGTTGAATGCGTTCATTTTGTGGACAGCCTGTAGCAATTAAGGCGTCACTTAAGCGATTCCTAGCGGAAACTCTTAGGCGACGGTCGTTCAGGAACGCACCCTGACCTTTTTCGGAGAAGTACAATTCATCTTGCACGGGGTTGTAGATTATGCTGGCTAAGATTTCTCCTTGTTTCTCCAGTGCTATGGATATTGCAAAATGGGGAATACCGTGAAGAAAGTTGGTGGCGCCATCTATGGGGGCAATAATCCAGCGAGTATTGGGATCCTTTCCGATCTGGTTCCTAGCCTTGTCAAATAAGAAGCCAAAATCTGGGCGGGCTCTTGCCAGCTCTTTTCTTAGGGTCGTTTCAGTGCGAAAATCGGCGGTCGCTAGAAAGTCGCTGGTGCCTTTCTCCGAGACTTGAAGCAATTCTATTTCGCCGAAATCCCGCACGAGGGCCTTGCTTGCTTTGCGTGCGGCACTCACCATGACGTTAAGTACCGGGGAGCGCAGGGTCATATTGGGTGCTCCTCAGTTTTTAGCTCGCTCGACGTAGCTACCGTCGTCGGTGTTTACTACGACACGCGTGCCCGCTTCAATAAATGGGGGAATCATTATCTTCAGGCCATTTTCCAGGATTCCTGGCTTGTAGGAGGATGAGGCAGTCTGACCTTTCACTACAGCATCGGCCTCAACAACTTTCATTACAATGGATGGAGGAAGCTTAACACTAACCGGAGTTCCCTCTATGAAGGCGGCGGCGACAATCATTCCATCCTGAAGGAAGGCGGCCTTATCGCCTAGGCTCTCCTTGTCCAAGGTAAACTGCTCGAAGGTCTCGGATTCCATAAACGTGTACATAGTTTCATCTTGATAGAGAAATTGGCACTCGTGCTCCCTCACTTCCAGTTTTTCTGCGGTATCATTTGTTCTCCAGCGCTCATTTGACTTGTTGCCTGAAGCTAAGTCGCGCATCTCCACTTGGATAAAGGCACTACCTTTACCGGGCTGGAGAAGCTCTATCTTTAGGACAGACCAGTGTTTGCCATGATGCTCAATAATCATGCCGGGTCTGATGCTGTTAGCTTGTATTTTCATTGGGCGCTGACCTATGCTTTTCGCATTCCCAGTGGGGACGGGCTTGTAACAGTTTGACATTGAGCTGGCAACACGGGTGCTTGGCCTGACATGTCAGGTGCTTTAGGACTGTTCTGAGGCAGCAGTAACTGGTTGGAAGATAGGCCGCATGGCAAGCTCTCGTACGATCTTAGAAACTCGCGGTGAAGTGATTCGCAATATTCGAAAGCATTTCACTGATATTGACTACACAGAGGTTGATACCCCAGTACTAAATTTGGCTCCTGGGCCGGAGGTTCACATCAGGCCTTTTACAACAGACTTGTTCACACAGTGGAACGAGAGCCGCTGCACCATGTATCTTCATGCGTCGCCTGAACTCAACATGAAGCTTATCTTATCTTGTGGGTGGCCCCGTATTTTTCAGTTTGCGCATGTTTTTCGCAATGGCGAGATTTCTGCACTTAATCATCCTGAGTTCACTATGATTGAATGGTATCAGGCTGATTCAGACTATCGCGATATGATGGAGCTATGTACTGGCCTCTTGATGAAAATTGGGAGCCAAGCGGGTATCGACGCTTTCTCTTTCCGAGATAAGGCCTGTGATCCTAACATGCCTCCTGTGCGAATTTCTGTCGCTGACGCTTTCTTACGTTTTGCTGATGGTATAGATATTCTTGGGACCATCACAAACCCAGCTGACCCAGATCCTTCGGCGGGCCCGCTTGCGGACGAGCTCACTAAAGTGGGTATTTCATTCACTAAATCCGACCGTTGGGAGGACCTTTTCTTCAAGGTAATGGTGAATCGCATCGAGCCGCGCCTTGGTGTAGGACAACCGACAATACTTTATGATTATCCTGCATGTTTAGCCGTTCTGAGTAAGTTGCGAGAGGAAGACCCGCGCGTGGCAGAGCGTTTTGAGATTTATGTCTGTGGAGTTGAACTCGCTAACGGCTGCACGGAGCTTCAAGGGGGGGAGGCACACAAGAAAAGATTTACACACTCTCGAAATCTCTCACATCGCCTCTACGGTCGAGAATTTCCGACGGATGAACATTTTGTTGAGATTAGCGAAACTGCATTACCAGCGTGTGCAGGTGTTGCTTTGGGCCTGGATCGGCTTGTTATGCTCGTCACCGGCGCTGACCACGTCACGGATGTAATGTGGACGCCCGCAAATATAGAAATGACATAACAAATAGCCGGCTATTTATATTGATTTTTATAGTACCTGGGGTTGGCTTATTGGTGTCTGTATAGCGCGTTTATTTGCGACAATTAGGTTTAGGTTATGAAACCATCCTAAAGACCTTTAGTGTTCTTTCGAACATCAGAAAAACGTTCTAGCAAAGTTTTGTGCGAAGAATCGGAGACAATGTGTGAATAGGTTGTCAGGTTAAGGTCATATTCTACATAGCCAAGACGAGAACTAGCTCCGCTGTGGCCTACGGTGTGCAGACGGCAGATACTACTTTTGCAGCTGTATCGCCGTTTGAGGCGATGATACTCTGTGCTTCTGTAGCCATGGCGCCGCAGTAAAACTCAAGGTTTGAAACGCATTCCTGATTGCTGCGCGTAGCAAATGCAGCATTACTCTCTAGTGGCGACCATGCATCGTGATTTCGTCCTTCTGCTCGGGCAGCCTCAGAAAGACGCTTCTCATACTCAGCGCGATCCTTTCGCGATTTACGAGACGCTTCGATGGCTTCGCTCTTACCGCACATAGCTACTCCATAGGCACCAACTTTCCAGGCTGACTCATCCATTTCGAAAAGCTGTTTAAGTTCCCAGCACACTTCCGCGGACCTCGGCCCGCAATGGCCTTTTGCGGCATCTGCTTTCTGCTTCGCCTCAGCCTCAGCTCTAGCGGTGGCTTCGGCTGCCGCGCGTTCTGCCGCCTCGGCCTCAAGCCTGGCTTCTTCTTCCTGCATCTTTTGAAAGCGTTGCTGAGCGGTCTGGGCTGACGCGTCCATTGCCCCAAATGCAAATGTACAAGCAATTACTGTGAGAATTAGTGATACTTTCATGCTGCTACCGCTAATCGTTTCCTTTGATGTTAGATACAATAAGAAGAAAAGTGCTCTGTGCAAGTTAGGATTTAGTTTTTTTGTTAGCTTTGAATATATTGTTGAACTCTTTGACGGCTTGCGCTGGCCCAGCAGGGTGTTGCCACACTCCGGCGCACACTGCTAAGAAATCAGCACCAGCTGACACCAAAGAAATACAGTTATCTATTGTTATGCCGCCGATGGCAACGCAGGGCACGGTCGTACTTGTGCTCCAATCCAACAGGATTTTACGAGAGATGGTTTTGTCTAACTTTTTTGTGACTGAGTCGTAAAAGGCGCCGAAAGCCACATAATCTGCGCCCCGTTCCGCGGCTTCCATGGCCCTATGATATGAGCCGTTGCAGGTGACACCAACAACGCAGTCTGGCGGTAAGACAGCCCTGGCCTGCTTGTATGACGCGTCTTCAGAACCGATATGGACACCGTCACACCTCCCCGAAGCTGCCAAATCAGGTCGATCATTCAATATAAATGCGACGTCCCTCTCATGACACAAAGGTTTTAAAACGTTAATCGCTGTCTCAAGAGTGTCATCATCACAGCCTTTCAACCTCAGTTGCAGGCAACTGACGTCACCTGCAGCCAGCACACACTCTAACTTATCTGCAAATTGGTCTAACGGACCTAGCTCAGAAGGTGTGATGATATATAGGCGGCAAGAATCCAACGGTGATCAATCACTCCTTGTCTTTGTAGATGTTAATCAGTTTGTTCAACATGGTCATTGCGTCTGCTTTCGGCCGCTGAAATGTATTTCTTCCTATGATTGAACCGTTGCCACCACCATCACGAATGCATCGAGCGTCATCATACAGGCTTTCAATGCCTTTTTTTCCGCCTCCCGAAAAAACGACAATACGTCGGCCCTCAAAAACCGACTGAACTATATGGGCTATGCGCTCTGTTTGGCTGTTGAGAGGGATTTGATAGTCGTCGTAAACCTTTCTTGCTGCTTCCAACTCTAATTTGCCAGATGGCAGCTTGACCTTAATTATATGTGCACCAGCAAGTGCGGCCATGTGTGCAGCATAAGCCACTATATCTAGGGCTGTCTCTCCCTCTTTACTGACATAGGCGCCTCTTGGATACGACCAAACCACAACTGCTAGACCAACTGACTTAGCTTCCAAAGTCAATTCGCGCAAATCTTCAATCATTTCATACGCGTTTTCGGAACCCGGATATATGGTGTAGCCTATGGCGCAGCAGCCAAGACGGAGAGCGTCTTCTACACCTGCGGTGATTGCTTGTGTTGGCGCATCGTTGTCTCCAAATAGCGAGTTAGCACTGTTTACCTTTAGTATTGTTGGCACGGCACCAGCGAAGCTCGAGGCGCCATTCTCGATTAAGCCTAGAGGAGCAGCGAAAGCCGACAAACCGGCGTCGATGGCGAGTTGCCAGTGGTAGAGCGGACTATATGCCGGTGGATTAGGCGCAAAACTGCGGGCCGGTCCGTGTTCAAACCCCTGATCTACCGGTAGAATAACCAGGCGGCCGGTTCCACCTAGACGTCCATGCATTAAGATGCGAGCAAGGTTTGCTTTCGTACCCGGGTTATCACTCTCGTAACCTGACAGGATTTTCTTAACGCGCCGTGTGATTTTCATTGCCGCATCCTCCTAATAATTTCAAATCCATCCAGTCTGAAAATCCTATCTGACCAAAGATATAACGGTCCACGAAAGACTTGAACAGTCCTCGATCTACTGTTTTGATCATGATGGTTTAAGCTGAGTGTGAAGAATGGCTATTGGGTCAACGCTTGCTAGTGGTGTATTTAGCCTCATAGTCAGAGTAAAGCTATCATTATTACTCACCTGCTATTTTATGACATAGTTGACGTCTTTGAGTGATCTCCCTATGCTTCATAAATCAATCTAGAAAGAAGTTGTATCCCATTGAAAGATATGAATATCTATAAGTTATCGAAGGTCATATCAGCGGTCGAAAGGTTGGCTATAGCAATTGAGCGACTTGATTCTGCCGTAAGTGACTCCGCGGGCGGAATTGGAAGTTTGACGTCTGATGAGCACGGATCTAGTGCTGAGCGTACCAAAAGCTTGGAGGCGGAGTTGGAAAGAGTGGGTGCTGACTACGCAAGGTTGCGAGAGGCTGTAACCAGCGTGTCCGATAGGTTAGGCAAGTCCATAGATAATTTACAAAAAGTAGCGGAAGAGTAGGAACAAATCTTAAGTCGTGCAACGCAAGGGCTATATTATTGATAGAATTTGATGAAGGTATAGGGTGTGGGTCAAGTAGCAATAAATATTAGAGGAAAGCAGTATCATATTTCCTGCGAAGACGGGCAGGAGGCACATGTGGCTCGTCTCGGCCGTAATTTGGATACAAGAGCGGAAGAGCTGGTTAGCAGTAACGCAAACATATCGGAATCATTGATGATGGTTATGCTTGCCTTGCTAGTTTCTGACGAGCTTTCTGATGCCGAGGGTGAGCTGGAAGATATCAGCACTGGAGGGCGAGGTAATACGCTAAGCGCTGCCGAGGATAATATTGTAGAATCTATAAATGCGCTATGTGCTCAAATAGAGAGTATTGCCGAACGTCTGGAACCCGCTTAATTATAGCTTGGAGCTGCCAGGTACGTCAGGCCACTAAACACCCTGGGGCTACATTACAGATAGGGAGCTGTCCCTGCCAGGGTCCAGGCCCTGGATACATGGCGCCCACCTGCACCCAATGGCCCATTGGGTGGTTTTGCGCGGTCAACGGCCGTGGTGGCTCCAACCTTGGTCTAGATGGATATAATCTGTTGCAGGCTCAAAGATGAATCTATCCGGGTTGGATATAAGAAAACAGAAGTACAGGCTCCGCAAGAAATCGTCTGAGCGGCGGGCGGCGTTGCACGCTGCTAACTCTGCGGCAGGATCAGCTGGTCTTGCTCGTGTTGCCATGTCGGTACTTCCATTGACCAATGGAAAACATATTGCGGGATTTTGTTCTATTAGAAGCGAAATAGAAACCACCCCATTACTAACGGCTCTGCATGAGTTAAAAATTAGAATCGCTCTTCCCGTGGTGATAGCTGCAGGTCTTCCCCTTATTTTTCGTGAGTGGATTGCTGGTGAACCGCTCAAGAGCGGTTTGCACGGGACGCGTCATCCGGGCAGTGGGTCCAATAAAATTGAGCCAGATCTTGTCTTAGTTCCTCTGTTGGCTTTCGATTCGCAAGGAGGCCGGCTTGGTTATGGTGCTGGCTATTATGATCGCACGCTGCATGAACTCAAAAAAAAGAGGGCTGGGGTCTTGGCGGTTGGAGTGGCATATGATGACCAACAAGTGGAGGAAGTACCAACTGGTGCGAAGGATAGTCGTCTTGATGCAGTAATAACTGATCGTCGGTTAGTCGTCTGCGGAGATAGTTGGCCAATCGGTCAATCGTTATGAGACTATTGTATTGCGGAGATGTAGTTGGCAGGCCTGGCCGGGCGGTTATCGCACGGCATCTGCCGGATTTACGTCGGGACTTAGCTTTGGATCTCGTCGTGGTTTGTGGAGAAAATGCTGCGCACGGTTTTGGGATTACTAAAAAAATATGTGAATTTTTGTACGATCTTGACGTGGATGTTATCACAACCGGCAATCATGTCTGGGATCAACGGGAAATCATCAAATACATTTCCCAAGATCCCCGTTTATTACGGCCGTTAAATTATGTAGAAGGCACTCCTGGCCGGGGCTGTGGTGTTTTTGAAACGTCTAGTGGGCGAAACGTTTTGGTGGCGCAGGTTATTTGTCGCCTATTTATGAAGGAAGTGGATGATCCGTTCCATAGCTTGACGAAATGTTTCCAAGCATACGGTTTGGGTTCTGATATCGATG
>Ga0315336_1004102_pt1 | contig 17936 bp, 10 predicted proteins | sample ASW5metaG_FD_204512 | JGI IMG/M metagenome (GOLD analysis project Ga0315336, IMG submission 204512) | Ammonia-oxidizing marine archaeal communities from Monterey Bay, California, United States - ASW #5 | ecosystem: Environmental > Aquatic > Marine > Intertidal zone | place: USA: California... | reverse complement strand
TTAGGTCGAGATATGGCCGAGGCACTGGCCCAGGCGGGTGCCAACGTGGCGATCACCAGTCGTGACCTCCAGCAGGCAGAGCAAACTGCCCAAGCTATTGCCACTGCAACGGGACGAATTGTCACTGCCTACGAGCTGGATGTTACCGAGGAAACGGGGATTTGCTCGGTGATTGCGGCCGTCATTAACGACTTTGGCCAGCTTGACACCCTGGTTAACAATGCCGGGAATGCCCGTAACGCTGCCCCGCTGGAAGAGCGTTCGCTTTCGGACTGGCAATACACGTTTGAGACCAACTCGACGGCCACGTTCTTGTGCACTCGCGAGGCGGCTAAACACATGATGGCCCGCAAGGAAGGTGTAATCATTAATATTGCCTCGATTTCTGGAATGTTGGGCAAAGACCGGAGGGTTTACGAAGGGTCGGACATGATTGGTGTGACGATCGACTATAGTTCGGCAAAGGGGGCGGTGATCAACATGACGCGCGATCTGGCGTGCTATCTTGGCCCCCACGGAATTCGGGTCAACTCCATCAGTATGTCGGGATTCGAGCGGGGGCAGCCCGCCGACTTCCTCGAGCGTTACAAATCTCAGCACCCACTGGGCCGAATTGGCAAGGATGGCAAAGACATGAAGGGTGCCGTCGTCTACCTGGCCAGTGAGGCCTCGGCATGGGTCACCGGCCACAACCTGGTGCTGGATGGCGGGTTTAGTGCATGGTAGGGCAAGTTGGAATTTGGGCCAGAGACGAAGGTGGGAATAGCAATGCAATCGACAAATCGTGGCGAGATGACCGGTCCGCTGGATATTCTTGTTGTTGGCGGCGGGTCGGCCGGAAGACGACACTTCCGCTACCTGACCGAATACGGGCAACGCTGCGCTGTTTGCGATCCAAGTGATGACTGCCGTGTCCTTAAGGAGTTCCCCGGCGCCGAGCACTTTCGCGAGTTTGCCAGCGCCAATCTGTCCCGTTTCGACGCAGTGGTTATCTGTACGCCGCCGACACTGCACATCCCTCAACTCATTGCAGCCGGACAGGCAGGATGCCACCTGCTGAGCGAAAAGCCACTGACCGTACTCAATAATGATGGACTCGAAGAACTCCAACAGGTTGTCGACGATAAAAATCTTGTTGCGGCTGTTGCCTTTCCCTACGGCAACATGCAGGCAATGGATCGCATTGTTGAACTTCACCAGGAGGGTCGGCTGGGCGCAATCCGCTCACTCCATATCCACTACGGCGACAATATTCTCAGGCCACGGCCTGATTTTTTTAAAACGTACTATGGCCACGACGATCAGGGGGGTGGCTGTCTTCAAGACGATGTCATGCACTGCCTTTTTGGGCTGGAGTTGCTGCTGGGGCCGGAACTGGCCGTTACATGCCAGAGGCACAAAATAGGTATCAAGGACGTAAGTGCCGATGACACGGCTTTCCTGTGGATTAGGTATCCGGGTGACGTTGTGGTATCGATCGATTCGACATTGCAGTGTCACTCGCGCTATAACGAGTGGCTTGTCAATGGCGAAAAGGTATCGGTCCGATTTGATGTGGACCAACCAGCTATTGAAATCTTCGATCCCCAGACTGAGCAAACCACGATTGAAAAATTTGGAGACACCTGGGATGAGACCTTCCGGGCGAACGATCACAATTTTGTAGACAGCATCGTGGCCGGGTCGAGTGTGCGATGTACGCTTGAGATGGCAATCACCAATCACCGCGCGGTGCTGGCCGCACGGAGATCTGCCGACGTAGGCCGCGAGATAACGCTTGCTGAACTGTGACCAGAGGGGGCATCGTATCCCCAAAATCGCGACTTTTATTCAAAGGCGCCGTTTATTCAAAGGCGCCGTTTATTCAAAGGCATAGTACTCACACAAAGGGCAGATCTTTTCGCGTTCCCTGTCGGGATGCCTGGCGAGCACCGCAGTCAAATAGTAACGTTTGCCAGGTTCGACGTGGAAGTGAACCTGTCGGCCCGAGCCTTCGGCTACGCGATGTTCACCAATTTCGGCTACGAACCAGCCAATTTCCTCTTCGCTCCAAGGCCCACCGACGATCGTGGCATCGACGTCGGTTTCATGGGAGACCGTAAAACGTGCAATGATCGGGTGCGACTCGCCAGCCCAGAAATACGAAAAACCAACCGTATCATCGATGCCCTCAAAATGAGGCAATTCGCGCGCCTGATCCTTGTAGAAAACTTTCACGTCCTTGACATCGAGTCGCACCCCTTCCAGCACGATTCGCCCATCATCGTCGCGATGGTAAGCCATCCAGGGATGGTCCTGGCGGTATTCGCGGATTGCACCGTCGTGCGTGCCACTCATGGGAATCTGCCCGATGAACGGCTCTGGATCGATGACGGTGCCATCCAGCCGGTGGTTATCCGTATCCCAATTCTGCACCACGATGGCGTTTTCAAATCGGCTGACGAGAATCTCTGGAAGTTCGGTACCGGCCCAGCGGGCAAAGTTTTTCAGCAGCAGCTCTTGCTGATCGGTTTCGGTGGGAAATCCAGCCAGGTAGACGACCTGGTCACTGGCAGCACCAACCGGCTCCCCCTGCGGTGAAACCAGTACCGCTTTAGCCGAGGGTCGCAGCTGCAGGTTGGCTGGCCTGAGCATTTCCAGTGACGACATGCCGTCCAGCACGGGATGAGTCATGGTCACCTGGCAGTCGACCCCTGCCGGGACGCCTTCTTCGATGATTTGGCCCAGGTTTTCCCGCTGCGCGGTCACCGGGTAGGCATTCGACAAGTCGGCCTGTTCGTAGTTGGGCCCGACGGTTGCCGGGGCGCCAAACACCAACAACCGGCCCCCGCGGTCGACGAATTCGCTGAGCGCCTGTCTGGTCGCAGGCGACAGGCAGGCGTCGACAACCACGACACCCCGACATTGCCGCAGGGCCTCCTGGAGGTTACTGGTTTGCTCCTCGAGCACCTCGTAACAAGTTAACTGAGGACGCTCTAACAACGGGCAAAGTCGACTTAACCAGTTTCCATAACACCAGCCAGCCATGCCAGGAAAGTGACGTGCGTTGCTGGTCACCAGCAGTCGCAAATCGGGCATGACGCGCTGGCCAAAGGTCTCGTACGGAGCCGATCGGTCCAGTTCGGTGCGCAGCTGCGCGACCATCCGTAACAGTCCCGGTTGTTTGGAGAAGACAAGACCAAAAGGTTCGTTGACAACCGACCAGCCTCCTGTCCGATCCCAACTGTGCAGGTTGAACATGCGAAAGTTGTAGAACAGGCCGCGATAGACGAAGTGCTGCACTTCTTCTGGCCGCAGAATGCAGTATTGCGACTCTCCATAGCGGATCAGGTGTGGCTCGGTAAAACCGATCGGTTTACCGAGCCCGTGTAGCAGCCCTCCGGTGACATGAAGTTGCCCCATGCCATCAGGCTCTCTGGCATCCCAGGTGTGGCTCCAGGAAATGATGTCCAGGTCGCTGTCTTTCAAGCCGGCAAATTCTACGGCATTGATCTCACGTGTCCCTGCTTGTTCGCGGAGCCAGTAACCGGTTTCCAGGCGGGTCATTGTCACCGCGTTGGGAAAGTGTTTTTTGGACAAAGCAGCCAGCCGTTTCTGCATTACGCCGAGCACCAGCGAACTGCGAAATCGGGCCGCCATCGTGCGGATAAGCCAGTTTGGGTCGGCAATGTCGATTGCCTCGAAGTTGGGATAGGCGGTGCCGGCAACCTGGTTCAAATCGGCCACGCTTGAAAATCTGGTGTGGAGGTACCTGCGGAAGGCAGTCTTGGTGTGGGGATTGCCTCCGTAGTCAGAAACATTCTCGACCAGCCCCAGATGTGGCTCATTACCCAGGTGGAATCCCAGGAAAACTGGTTCGTCCTTTAAAAAGGAAAGCGCCTCGAACGTTTTGTCCAGCACGTCGTGCATCTTCGGATGCGACAGGCAGCTGCAGGGCAACGGATTTCCGGAAAGATCACATTCCGCCCAGTCGGGTACGCCTTGGCGATACCATTCGGGCGTGTTTTTGGTAATGTAACGTTCGAAGAAACTTTGCAGGTCCAAGCTGTACACCCCAGCAGCCCGATATTGATCCAGCAATGGCTGCAAACGAGTTTTGGTGGTTTGCTGCCATTGGCGTAGCTGTTGATCGTCGATCTCGAGCAGATTAGGCAACACGAATGACCCGCGATGCTCTGGATCCGCGCCAGATGCCCTGTCCGGAATGTAGCTGCCGCGCAGCGTACGCACCGTAACCGGATCGGTATAGGACGTCATGTGTTTCAGATCAGCAGAGATGTCGGCGCGCCCCTCTTTGTCGACAGCAGGCACTCCAGGCCAGTAATCGACCGTGAACACGGGGCGACGGCTGATCGTACGTTGCCATTGGAAACCTCCGACCGGCGTAAAAGACGATTGCTGCGGGTTGGGGACTTTGTCGGCGCCGCTGGAGAATGTCGTTGTCAGCAGATTGCCGCCCAGCGCCATCAAAAGGGCAAACGGGTAAGAGGCCCAAAAAATGCGTCGAGACATGAGATAGTGAGATGGTTAAAGGTTATCTGCAATCCATGCGCCCACAACGATAAAGCCAACTACACGCCAGCTTAGATCCCTGGCACCGATAACACTAGCCAAACGGGAAAGTTTATCGACAACGGCGGATTGGTATAGCGATTACCCCAAGAATCATTAAAACCAATCCGGTGGGTTCAGGAACAGCGACACTCCCCTCCTGGGAGCTGTCAGCCAAAGTGTTACCAAAGTTCGACTTCCAGACGTCGTAATCCTCGTAAGTCACAGCACCTGGTGTGACGTTGGGATCTTCATTGGGAAGTGCGACCGCATAACCAAGGTTGTCTCGCCAAAGAGTATAGTCAGCCGCGTTCACCGTACCGTCTTCGTTAAAATCTCCCAGGAGTTGATCGCTTGGTTCGATCAAATAGGGAGCAGTCGCGTTGGCCAAAGCATCCCAATAGACCGGGTCGATATACTTGCTGTTTGGACTGTAGGGGGCCCCGCCAACCGGCAGGGCAGACGGGCTGTCGAGCCACCAGTTACCCAGCCCCTCCCAGAAAAGTACGTAGCCATCGCCGTACTCCAGCGCGTCAGACACGGCGTCCTCCAATGCGGCAGGTGAATAGTAATTGCTGTTAGGATTGTCGGGGTCGAATTGTCCGCCGGGTGAGTTGCCTTCGCCAGGGCCGTATGAGGTGCGGATCGCGTGTCCAACCTGGACTTTGGCTGCATAAAGCTCGGGGACCGCCGAAAGTGACTTGGCTTCGGTCCTGACAAGATCTTCACCAAACTGAAATTCGTTAGCCCCTTTTGGCTGGTGGGTCCAGCTGTTGGCATCTACGATCTTGGTGCCATCGCTGGTTGATTCAAGGATGCCGTCAACAAATGGCACGATCAGGCCGAACGGGGATTCCTCAGTATTCTGCCAGCGACCGGAAGGGTCATGAAAAATCTGCTTGGCGGCGTAGCTGCCTGCGTGGAAGAACATGATGGTCGAATCGGGATACTCTACGTTGATGGCCGCACCAAATTCCTGGCCCCGCTGTCGTACCATCGCTTCGACTTCGGCAAAGGACTTGTCTCCATAAACCTCCGGAAGGCTCCCGGGCGCCGCCGAAGCACCGGGGTCCTTAAGCTGGTTGTAACCCCACAAAGTGTAAGAATACATTTCCGGGTCGATCAGGATGCCTTCCAGCCCGCCTTCTTTGGCAACCCTGGCAATCTGGCCAATGTTATGTGAGATATTCGACCACCATGAGTCATCAAACCAATTCATCACCTCGGTTTGGTTTCCCATATAGATATGGACAAAATTCTTATTCAACTGGTCAGAAGCAGGCATCGCCTGGAGGTCTTCGATAGCCGGCTCAACAACGCTGTCGGGAATGTTGATCCGCCGCATAACCGTCTGGCCAACATCGCCTGCATCGGCTGATACTCTTTGTAACCGCCCTTGAGGCAAACGTATACCGCTGGGATTTGCCAGCCACGTTGCGATTCCGGTGAACGGGCGCAGCTCCAGGTTCCCTGCGATGTTGAGCTGCATGTACTTGGTGTCGGGTGCGTTGCCCCCAGACGTGACGAGCGTTACCTCTTTAGGTGCCGGAGGTGGCGGTCCAAACGTGTTCAGTCCATGGGAAAAGTTACCGCCAACTTGGGTTGCACTCAACGCCCTGTCATAAATCAAGGTTCGATAGAGCTTGCCAGTGGGGTCGCCTCCAAACACACTGCTGTCGGCTTCGCCACCGACGGTGAGCTTGTTGGGAGAGCCTGCCAAGGTAAAAAAGTTGGCCTGTTGCGATTTGTATTCATTGCGAGACAACCCACCGCCAAAGCTGGTGCCGCTCATCGGCTGACCGTCTCGATACATTTTCCAGGTGCCATTGCCGTTGGGATAGTTTCCATCCATGACATACGCCCACTGATGCAGTCCCTCGACACTCGATCGCCTTGCATCACCACCTCGATACGCACCGTTGATAATGTCGGAGTCCTTGGAACCACCAACGTCATGCTCTGCCGAACTGGACTGTCGGAAATCAAAGGTGAGGCGGCTGTCCGAACCTTCGATAGAAGAGCCACCGAACAGGTTGAACCGGCTTTGCTCGTTGTCGGTACCAATCGCGTTGCTGGAGTCGAAATCAAACCAGATTTCGATGGTGAGGTCTCCACCGGTGGCCTCTGACAATTGCGCGAGAGTGTTTCCGCTACCGAACGTCGGAAAAGTTATATGCGAGGTCGCAGAACTGCCGCCGGGCAGGTTGACGTAGCCCGAATCGCTGCCCGACGGTGAAACCAACGTCGCTGAGGATCCCAGGGTGCCATCCCGGCCATTTCCAGTCAGGTCGGTCAGGTTTCCCAGAAAGTAATCGTGCTGCAGAACCAACCCGTCAAGTTCGATGTCTGCCCGAACCGTCTGGGCGGTGAAGATAAGGAGCCAGGCGAGCCCGCCGACGAAAACCTTTTGGAAAGCTGGCATGCTCAAGCCCCTCGGTCACCATCTGGATTTTTACCCCTGACTCTATAATAGCAGATGGTTTGGGGCCTGACTAACGTTTGGAGGCCATTTTTCGCCGGTCACTGAGTCGGGCCTGTGAGCCGGTTTACGCACTGGCCATTGAATATTTCGACGAAAGATCTGCGTCCAAGGTCAAGAGCTGTGCTTTGCGGACCTGTAGGCATGGATGGGTCGAAACCAGTGGTAAGCAAACAGGCCAAGTGCGGTGGTGGTACCAAGGATTCCAGCGGTCCAGAAAGGGCCGGCTGAATTAAAATCGGCTAAATTAGGATCCCAAATCCAGGGGGAGATCCAGGTGAAAAGTGTGCTTCCCACACCAGCACAGGTGATCGCAAATCCGATCGCCGTTGCGCGCAGAGCGGGTGGCACATTTTCGGCAAGGTATCCTGTGTGCGACCAACGCATGAACTGTCGTACAAATTCATAGACGGCAACACAAGCGAAGAGCTGCAATGCGACCTGGGTGAAACCTATACTCAGAGATGCCAGCGAGAAGGTACCTAGCATTATCACGGCTGCGATGCCCGATGCTCCACGGCCAGCGAGCCAACCGACGGCAATGCCTCCGGGAATCCACATGAATACTTTTAACAGTTGAAGCCAGATCCAACCCTGATCGGCACCACCTACACCAATCAGGCCCAATTGTTTTGCCCGGTAGGGCAGGAACTGGTTAGAGGCCTGAAACACCGGGCCACCAACAATGCAGAGGGCAATGACGAGTGCCCAATAGCTGGGGGTTTTTATCAAAGTTGCAAGGTCGCTAACTGTTTGTTGCCAACCGGCCGGTTCAGCGCGCTCGAAGCGACCTGGCCGTTGCGACCATAAAAGGATCATCACTCCGCAAAACAGCGTGGTCCACAGCAGAAAGAAGAACAGTGTCTGGAAGTCCTTCAGTTGCGGAGCCGATGTCATCCCGGTCAAGTTAAAAAACCGTGCCCAAAATTCAGGCCAGTTGGATTGCTCGATCAGGCCCAGTAGTTCCTGGCGATGAATGAATCCGCGCGCGGCAAAGGGTGCAAACAGACTTCCCAGGGCGATCGACACCATCATCCAGGCGTTGGCAAACCCTTTTCGTTCAGGCGCAACCATCTGAAACATTGATGCACCGGCGGTCCACATTAAGGCGCCAGTAAACCCCTGCCAGACCGCTAGTGGTGCGATGATGTTAGCCCCCGGATGCATCATGAGTGTCAGGGGGATTACGACTTTCCCTGCCAACGCTGCCCCCCAAACGAATCTTTCTCCATAGCGGCGGGACAACAAGCCCGCAGCCAGCGGGCCGATGAGCCAGGCTGTGATCTTGTATTTCACCAGCTCTGCCCAAACATTCAACGGAAAGTGATCACCGCTTGAGCTGGCAATCTCGCTGCGGGCCTCGAAGTAGAGCGGCAACGAATATTCCAAAACAGAGAGATACAAGAAACTCAACATCGCCACCGGAACGATGACTCCCAAGCGGGCTGTGCCCGGATTGAGCTCGTGTTGAGGAAATGGGTGTGACATCAATCAGCGAAGTGCAATTACAACCTTCGCGCTTGCGACGATCCGAAAGGAGTCAAAAAAAACCAGTCGGAGGCCTGATTTCGAATCGTTGCTCTCAGCGCTCCCGATTTGCAGACCTCTCGTAAGTCCTCGAATCCGTCTTCCCCTGCGGAGACTCATGCCGCCGGGTGTACTAATTGTTTTTGAGTACTGAATTGCGAGCATTCTCTAAAGCTTGCCAATACACGGGCGGTACCCAGCGACTCTTCTTCAATAGGGGGGCGCCGTCAGCCACAACAGTGTCGGGGCTATCGAGCCACCAGTTGGCCCGGTAGTTCCAGAATAGAATGTAACCGTCGCCAATTTCCAACGCCAGTTTCAAGAGTTTTTCCAATTTCTCAGGTGAGAAGAAGTTTGTCTCAGGCGCCGCGGGATCGTACATCCAGCTTTCGTAGGGGAGCGGAGCTCCTTTCTCCTTTCCGATTGCTTCCTCCTGGGGATTAAACCCCAGCTGATAGGTAAATCCAACTCGCATTTTCTGATCGAAAAGCTCTGGCACCTCCGAAAGCGACCGAGCGTCTTCCTTGACCAGTTTGCGCGCCGCTTCTAACTGTGGGCGATCAACCCACCCATGTGACTGGCTCGTGCAATCGACAATGATCGTCTGGTCGGTGGACCCTTCCAACATGCCGTCGATAAACGGCACCATCAGGCCGAAGGGGGCCTCGTCGATAGTTGGCCATCGCTTCAGGTGGTCATGGAGTACCTGGCGGGCCGCGTAACCCGAGGCATGAAAAAACATGATAACCGGGTCTGCAAATTCCGCATTAATTGCCTGGGCGAATTCCCGGCCGCGCTGGCGTACCTTGTCCTGTACCTGGCCGACAGTTTTTCCTTTGTAGAATTCCCTGTTACCCCGACGGTAATTGTAAGTGCCTCCATCCGTTTCAGTCAGCATCGGGTAGCCCCACCACGCGTAGGAGTAGACCTCCGGGTCGATCAGCAGGCCACGGCAGCCTCCCTGCTTTGCAACCTTGGAAAGCATGCCGATATTGTGACAGATCGTGTCCCACCATTGGTCGTCAAACCAGTTCATCGGACCCGAAGCGTTGCCCGTGATACAGTGAATAAAGTTTGAATTAAAGCGATTAAAGTCACCAGATTGCAAATCGGCAATTGCAGGGGCGATATGCGATTCGGGGATCCTGCGCCGATGAACGAGCGTTTGCCCCACGTCGGCCCTGTCGTCCCCACTGCGATGTCGAGCCAGTCTGCCACTTGCCAGGCGGACCGTTTCAAGCTTGCCTTCGATCTGAAGGGGGACCGGTGTCGCAATCCAGGTGGCCACTCCATCGAGTGGTACTCTCTCGAGCGTCGCCGCGTTTCGTGAGAGATAACAGGTATCTGGAGCGGCGGATCCGGAAGTGACAATCATCACTTCTTTGCCGGTGGCATCAAACGGCAACATCACCAGGATCAGAATGATGGTTGCAGCGAGGGTTGTGGATCGTGCCATGTTCAACGTCCTTTCGATAGAATAGCGGTGACGAGTCGCCGGTACCAAGGAACCCACAGTTGTTTCCAGTCATGCGCGATTCCTTCCCTGTTCATTTTGGGACGAAATGTACCGACTGCTGCCATCCGAGTGCCTTGTAGGATTTGTGTCCTTGACTGATTTTGGCGACTCAACACCTCAGCCAGATTGCGGGCAACAAAGATCCGGTTACCAGCAATCGATTCATGGCAGGCGGTGACGAAATGTGGCCTGCCAATCAGGTTATCATGTGTCCTCGCACACGTCAAAAGAGAGATGGCACACAGGTGTCGGCCCGACTTTGTGGTGTACAACATCCAGGCCTGTCGTGACGGTGGAAACCAGATATTTGGCAGGCGACGCGTTTGGCTGTTTGAACTAATTGCGTGCAAGGGCTACATTGAGAATGTTGGAGTTGCACGAATCAGGTTCATATCAGGAGTCTTTCCCATGATGGTATCGTGTCGCAAAACGAAAAAGTCGAGTTTTGCAAACGTTTGGATCGGTGGTTTCATCATTCTACTGGTGTCGGTTGCCGGATGGGCAGTGGCCGACGAAAGTGAGAGCATCCAGGTCTCACGCGGGGATCACAATGACAATGAGATTCTTCGATTTCGACGCATCCGCGTGGAAAGGCAGCCGGTAATTATTGACGATACCAACCCGCTGTTGGTCCGCTCTGGAGAGCTGCTGTTGCTGGCCGGCGCCGGGGGCCAGACCGCTGTGAGCCGCGACGGAGGTATTACGTGGAAGGCGGCCGAATCGATTCCCGTCGAGGACGGAAGTGTCGACGCACTGGCGGTCCGCGATCGATCGATCGTGGCTGCCGTGAAATCACCAGAAGAAACCACGATGTTTGCCTCTCGTGAGGGAGACTCATGGATAGAAACGCCAGCCCTCCCACCGCTGTCAAAGAACCGCCCCATCCGGCTTTCGTCCGGAGATTTGATGGCAGCGGTCAAACTGCCGCCTGAGAAAAATGGCGATGGTGCCGATTCCCGCACCGCGTTGGTGGAATCGACCGACAAGGGAAAGACATGGAGTGATCCGCGCGCAGTTACACGGCCAGGGCAAATTCCGGGAAACCTGGTTGAACTTCCAGATAGTCGACTCGTGCTGAGTTACGTTGAGCTGACCGATCCCTATGGGGCACGGGCGATCGTCAGCGAAGATGGGGGGGAGACGTGGGGCAACCAGGTATTTGTCCTGGGCACCAGTCGCTACTGCCCTGCCATCAAACCTCGACCGACGCTTTGTGAACCGTCGACCGGTGTCAGCACGATTGGCTTGCCAGATGGAACACTCGTATCGGCGTTTGATCGTGGCCAGACTCGGCGGCATAAAGACGCGATCGGCGATCAACCTGCAATTAAGGTTGTGCGCTGGAAACCATCAGGGCTCAAGAAACCACCACTCGCTTACCCCACCTTGCGGACCACCAAGGTTGACAAGAAAGGCTACCTTGACAACGGCATGATCCGCATGCGACCCGACGATCGGTTTTATGGTGGTGATTACGCCGAAGAACACGAAATGAATGTTTTTCGCCGGCTGCCAGCTGAGCAAGTCGAGTTTCCAACGATCGGCACACACGGTGTCGTCGTTTGCCGTCATCCTGACGGGAGCCTGCTGTTTACATGCCGTGATCCAATCATTTACCGGTCTACCGATGAAGGCCGCAGTTGGCAGAAACTGGCAGATATCGAGCGGATTGACAATATCGGACGCTGGGCTTCCTGGGGATTTGGTGTCTCCAGCCGGGGTACGTTACTTTACAGCTATGGTGAATTGCTACCGGTTGGAAAGGGCTACATTGCCCGTTCGGACGATGATGGAAAAACATGGTCCCAGGTGCCGTTAGATCCCGCGCCGATGGACAAGATGGGACATGGTGACAGCAGCCGGATTATCGAATTGTCGGACGGCACGCTCATCACAAGTTGTGGAAATGCCTTCTGTGGCGACGGGCTGAGCCACTGGGCCACACACCGTGGTTATTCGGGCGACATCATTCTGCGCTCGACCGACGATGGCAGAAGTTGGGGGGACGGAACGGTCCTCCCACCCGGGGCGTGCGAATCGAATTTTGTGGAGATGAGCTCGGGCAAATTGCTGATCGCAACCCGGTACCAACGTGATGCAACGGTCTACGATTTGTTTACCATAACTGGCCCACAGCCACTCCCGCTTGATCCGGACAGCAGTCGTGATATGCCGGTCATGCCTGATGAAGAGGAATATGCGACCCATCCGTGGTGGGGTCAACCAGGTGTCGAAGTAGGCCGCGGTCGGTACAAGAACGAGGCGGTGATGATATCCCACGATCTTGGACGCACTTTCAGCACTCCTGAACTGGTCACTCGAATGAGCATGGTTTCGGCAGACGTGGTGCGGATGCCGGATAATCGGATCGTGATGGTTTATCAACACAAAGACCCTCCCTACGGCGTGCGTGGTTTGGTTAGTTGTGATGAAGGCAACACTTGGGAAACCGAAAGGTATATCCTTGGTTATGGATTGAAACGGGCTGGCCGGGCGAGTTCCGTGGTACTCAACGATGGCAGGGTCTACACGATGAATTCCTTGGGTGGTGAGGTCGGAGTTCGCGGGACCATCTGGAAACCAGAGTGAAATTGGAAGGTGAATGACTAGCCAGATCGACTTTATGCGACAGCCTGCCATCGACGTGCACGGGCACTGTGGGCACTACGGTGGTTATTCGGAACTGGTGTCCCGGTTGCTTAACGCGCCGCCGGACGTCGTGTCGCGGCGAGCTGCCGAAGCGGTAATCCAACTCACGGTGGTCTCGGAACTCAGTGCGTTCGACCCTGCGGCAGATCAACCTGCCGACGTCGACGCTGCCAACCGCCTTGCTGTTCGAGCTGCTGAGAAGTTTGACAATCTCCGCTTTTACGCGGTAGCCAACCCCAAACGCGAGAACTGGGAGGCAAAAACCGACGTCTTGTTGTCCCATCCGAAATGCGTTGGCGTCAAACTGCATCCGCGCTGGCATTACTGGCCTGTGGCGGAGTACGGTGACCGGGTCTTTTCGTTCTTGAATGAAAGAGAAACGTTAACCCTGACGCACACGGGCAACGCCGGTAATGAACCGGAGCAATTTATCCCTTTTGCCAACAAGTACCCACGGGTCAGGCTCATTCTGGCCCACATCGGCTACGACGAGGTTGACGAAACACCGGACCGTCAAATTCGCGCAGTGAAAATGTCGACACAAGGGAACGTCTGGGCAGATACCTCATCTGCCAAATCTGTGATCTCGGGGGTGATCGAATATGCCGTCGAGCAGGTCGGCGGCAGCCGCATCCTGTTTGGCACCGACACGCCCCTCTATTGCTCCGGCATGCAAAAGGCACGGATTGCATATGCCGGGATTTCCAGCCAGGACAAACGCAGGATTCTTTACGACAACGCGGCAGAACTACTTGGGCTGTCGAACAAAACAGGTGACTTTTCGCAATGAAGCACATTCTATTTTTCAATTTCGTGTTCGTGACCGTGGCGTTCGACGTCGGGTCTGCCCAAACGACAACCCAACTTCCCACCGAGGGAAGCCCCTACAAAGTCAATGCTGCCGATTTCACCGGCGACGGGGTGATCGATCTGGCCGTGGCGTACTACGGTGCAGGCGTATTGGCAATCGAGCAGGGAGACGGCCAGGGGAATTTCTCGCACCTGGCGGTCAACCCGATCTGCGAGGGTTGTGATCCGTCGCATGAAGGGGGAACTTACAATATCGCTCACGCGGATATCGACAAAGACGGGTTGCTGGACTTCGCCATTGGCTGTGATGGCCGATTTGTCGTGATCGCCAGAAATCTGGGAGATGGGAAGCTTCAGCGGATGCAGGTATTTCAGACCGAGAGCGCTGCCAAAGGTGTCCGTTGGGCCGATCTTGATAACGATGGAGAGTTCGATTTTCTATACACGGCCCGCGGAACTGGCCGGGCCGACGATACGGACGAGGGTAAGTTGTCGATTCGACGTGGACTTGGCAACTGGAAATTTGGTCCAGAGATCAAGTTTGACGCCGGTATCTCTGCTTACTACGTCGAAACCGGTGATCTGAACAACGACGGCTATGTTGATATTCTGGTACCCAATGAATTGGGCACAACCGTTTCGTACTGGATGAATCCGGGCAAAACTGTTTTTGATAGTACTCAACCCATGCAGCGACAAGTGTTGCCCACATCGGGCGTTAAAGTTAATGATGTTCGTGCCGCCGACTTCAATGGCGATGGGTACCTCGATTTGTTGACGGCTAACTGGATTTCATCGAACATTTCCCTTTTCCCAGGTAAGGGTGACGGGACTTTTGGCGACGAACAACTCATGCCGGGTGGAAGGAACTGTGTCTTTATTGCCGTGGGAGATTTTGATCACGACGAGGATCTGGATTTCGTGGTCACCCACTGGACCGGCGATTATGCGTCGGTATTCCTGAACCGGGGCGATGGTCGGTTTGCCTCCAGGACTGACTATAAAACCGGCAACGGCAATTACGGAGTCGATGTACTGGATGCAGACGGGGATGGCAACCTCGACGTGGTGACTGCCGATTTTCGCGACAACACCCTCTCGCTGCTCAAAGGTAACGGCGATGGAACCTTTCAGCCGTCAACGACCACGAAAAAAAGCGTTCAGAAAAAGAACGGATCCTGGAAAATTGAAAGCTTGTCAGCATTTGACGGCATCGGTCTCGACCGCATGGACGCTATCTATCGGTCAGGGGAAGAAGCTGTTTTTACCATTCAACTGGCAGGTAGTCCTCGGGATGTCCAGGTCTGTTTGAGCAACGATGGCTACAGGGTTTACCAACAACATCCGTTGGTTCTCAGCGACGGCAAAGCGACAATCAGGGGATCACTCCCCGAGCCGGGGTTTCTTCGTTGTCGTGTTAACTACTACCGCGACGGCGAACCCGGTTTCTTGTTAAGGACTGCGGCGTTCGAGCCCTACAAGGTGCAGCCCACCACCACCGAACCCGATGATTTCGACGAATTCTGGGATGCGCAAAAAGAAGAGCTCGCCAAGGTTCCGTGGGACGTGCAACTCGAGGAGGTTCCCCGGTTTGGCGAGGGAAAGCCTTACCGGTTCTACGAGATCTCGTTGGCGAATATCGACGATTCTCGAGTCAATGGGTATTTGGCAAAGCCGAGAACAGGCCCCGGGCCCTTTCCAGCTATCCTGTCGCTGCAGAATCATGGTGGCGGTGCATGGAGCGTGCCACCCTCCTGGGTGACCAGCTTTGCAGAAAAAGGCTTCATCGCGATGGCCATCAACACGCACGATGTGAAAAATGGTCGTGATCGAGAATATTATGCAGAGCTAAATCGAGGCCCGCTTGCAAGTTATACGTTAAAAGGGTTCAGGGACCGCGACACCTACTATTTCAAGTCGGTTTACATGCGAATTGTCCGCTCGATCGACTACCTGACTTCGCTGCCCGAATGGGATGGCAAGACGGTACTGTTGACCGGTAGGAGCCAGGGAGGCGGGCTTTCGCTGGTGGGCGCGGGGCTGGACCCGCGCGTGACGGGTATCGTTTGTGCGGTGCCAGCACTTTGCGAACATGGGGCACACAAGTTCGGGCGCGCCGCGGGGTGGCCCCGGTTTGTTCCCAACGATGAACACGACTATGGCAAAAACTGGAATTCGCCAACGTCCAACGGCCATGGGCCAGTGAGTGAAATCGTGTTTCAAGTATCTCGCTATTACGATGCGGTAAACTTCGCGCGCAAGATCCAATGTCCGGTTGTGATCAATTTCGGCATGATCGACACCGCGGTACCGCCGACTACCGTCTTTTCGGCTTACAACGTCATCGGCAGCCCCAAAACAGCCATCCTGAGTCGGGACCGTGGTCACGGCGCTGATCGGGATCCAAAATACCGGCGAGATGAGCGAATCGTGGAGATGGCAGCCAAAGCCGGCTCGCGGGTGGTAGTCATGCCCAAGGATTATGGAAAGAAAACAGATTGATCACGACGGCTCTATGAACAAAGCATTATCTGATCAACAGATCGAACAATTCCGTGATCAGGGTTTTCTCGCGGGACTTCGTGTCTGGGACGACAATACGGTTGAGCGGGCCCAATCCCATTTCAGGCAATGACGGCCGAACTGGAGTCGAAAGGCCTGACGCACAACGACGTCAACGGCTGGTGGGCCATTAACCGCACTTACTGGAACCTCTGTTCGACCACCGATATCCTCGACTGTCTTGAGGACCTGCTTGGCCCCGACCTGTTTATCTTCGGAGGTCAGTACTTTCTCAAAAATCCTGGCGATGGGACGACCGTGCCATGGCACCAGGACATTCAGTACTGGTCTCTGACGCGTGGTAAACCAATCGTTTCCGCCTGGGTTGCCCTGTGGGACACCGATGCTTCCAATGGCTGCCTGCAGGTCATCCCGGGATCCCACAAAAAGCTGTTGGAGCACAGTGCGGGTACCCGGCCGACCGATGTACTCAAATTGGCAGTCCACCCCGAGGACATTGACGATCGCAATACCGTCGACATCGTTTTGAAAGCAGGCGAAATGTCACTGCATACCGATGCACTGGTCCACGGATCGCATGCCAATGGTTCCGACCGCATTCGCTGCGGGATGACGATGCGGGTTTGCGCCACCAACTTGTCGGTGGATCTTGCCGAGAAACCTTTGTTTCATTGGATCCGGCTTCGGGGTAATGACCCAGGCGACAACAACCCCAGGCTCGAATTGCCCGGCGAGGAGCGCGTGCCGACGGGGTACAATCAGTTCGGGCAGGAAGAATGAAGACCAACAAGCTCAGGGGCCACCTGGCTACTCGGGTCGACCTGCAAACAGCCCCCTGGCCGCGATCACCCTCGCATTTCGTCCAGTGCGCTGCGCGTTCGAGCGGCCATCTCGTCGATTAAATCGTCCGACATGTCGGACCACCACGGGAAGCTGATCATGTTATCGTAGAAGCGGTCGGTCTCCGGGATGTCGGCGTTGGCAAACCCGAATTTCTGAAATAACTCCGCACGATTCAACGGCCAGTATTGCACGATGCACGTGAGTTGATACTTTTCACGGATCAGGCTCATCAAGTCATCGCGCTGGCGACCGTACTGCTGGCCGTCGTATCGGGCTGCCATCAAGTGGTATGCGTGCTGGCACCCATCCGGGACGTGTTGGAAATTGAGTTCCGGGTAGTCTGAAAGACCAGTCATGAAGCGGGCGGCTTGATGACGACGCTGCGTGTTGATTGCGTCCAGTCGACCCAACATCATTCGCCCGACCGCGGCGTTAGGTTCTGCCAAGCAGTAGTTCACCGGCCAGCGACCGGGGATTGGTTCGACAAGATTGCCTCCGGCCGGCACCCAGTCTTTGTCACGTTTTCCGTCAAAAGACCAGTTGCCCATCCAGCGCATACGGCGAGCTTGAACCCCATGTTCGATGTTCCGGACCGTTAACATGCCGCCCTCACCCAGTGTTTGCATGTTCTTGTGTGTTTGAAAGCTAAAACAGCCGAAATCGCCAATCGATCCGACCCGCCGATCTTTATACAACGCTCCAGGCGCTTGAGCGCAGTCCTCAGCGACAGTGAATCCATGCTTGTTTGCCAGGGCCATAATCGGGTCCATGTCGGCCGGCAAACCGTACAGGTGCACGACCACGACCACCTTCGTGCGATCCGACACGAGCGGTGCAATCGTCTCGGCACTGACGACGCGTGTGTCGGGGTTGATATCTGCCCAGCGGATTGTGACACCATGGCGCGCAAATGGCACGGCCGATGCCACATACGTGTGGGCAGGCATGATGACTTCGTCACCGGGAGAAAGTCCAGCGAGAATAGCGGCCAATTCCAGGGCCGACGTGCAACTATTCACCGCCACGGCATCGGTGCTA
>Ga0315336_1004101_pt1 | contig 17950 bp, 12 predicted proteins | sample ASW5metaG_FD_204512 | JGI IMG/M metagenome (GOLD analysis project Ga0315336, IMG submission 204512) | Ammonia-oxidizing marine archaeal communities from Monterey Bay, California, United States - ASW #5 | ecosystem: Environmental > Aquatic > Marine > Intertidal zone | place: USA: California... | reverse complement strand
GTGGCCCGATCCCAATAAGCCCTGTGACGTTTGCCCCAATGCCGCTGGTGCCCGAAGCTGGCCGCCCACCACCTACAGTCCCCAGACGAATTTCGTCTATGTGCCCATCATGGAATGGTGCATGCGTTTAGGGAAAGAGGGAATGCAATTGCTAACGTCAGGCGTTGCCCTCGAGTTCATCGGGCATCCCGACGATGAAGATGGAAAACTGGCTCGACTACAGGCACTTGACCTCAATAACCAGGAACTTTCATGGGCCCACAATCAAGTCGCCCCCATTTCATCCGGACTCTTGACGACCGCTGGCGGCGTGCTATTCGCCGGTGACATGGAACCTTCCCTGAAAGCCCTCGACGTCACCAACGGCAAGGTGCTCTGGCAAGCCCAACTCGACGCCCACCCGAGCGCGAGTCTCATGACCTACGCCATCGGCGAAACACAGTACATCGCCGTCCTTACCGGCATCAACAATCTCCACGTCGGCATGCTCGCCACCGCCTACAAAAAGTTCGATCCGGATCACTATCAGGAACCCACAGGCGGCGCCGGTATCTGGGTATTTGCGTTAGGAGAATAACGGCTCAAACGATGTCTTGGTCGCCGATTCTCGATCCTGGGATCGGCGACTTTACCAAAGCTGAAGCCATACGTTTTCCGGTTCCACCGTATCCTTTCCGATTTCGCGTTCGTCCTATACAATAAACACACGACGCAGGAGGACACGCGATGACGACCAACACCGGAATTCACAACGAGATACAGAAAGAAATGCGCGTAGCATGGTACCGCTACCTCGACCTCATCGAACCGTTTCGTCCGAATCTCCACAACTATTGCCTTCGAATGACCCGTAATTTCTGGGACGCGGAGGATTTAACCCAAGATACCTTGCTGCGCAGCTTCGCCAAAATAGGCGCACTGACACAGGACATCGACAACCCACAGTCCTATCTTCTCAGAACTGCCACCAATCTCTGGATCGACCGCGTTCGCCGAAGCCAGCGGGAAACGAATGCATTGGAAAAAGTCGACCAACCGACCCTGACCGAAGCCATTGATGCCGATAGTGTTCGAAATGGAGCTGAAAAATTGATCCAGAATCTACCGTCGCGCCAGCGAGCGGCGGTCGTTTTGAAGGATGTATTCGACTACTCACTTAAGGAGATCGCGGAAATATTAGAAACTACGGACGGTGCCGTGAAAGCCGCACTTCATCGCGGTCGTGACCGTCTCAAAGACCCGTCACCGCCTTCTCGCCACGAACGATTTCCATCCAAAGAACTGCTCGACCGCTTTGTGAATCTTTTCGCTGCCCACGACGTAGACGGCCTCGCCGAACTATTGCTGGATAACGTTTCGGTGGAAGTCGTCGGAGTGGGTCAAATCCTTGGGCGAGACGCTGCACGTGGCGAAGGTAGCTGGCTCGAGCGTTGTCTGTTTGGACATCCAGATTGGCCGGGCGACTACAACGACTACACAGCGCAGGAAGCAAAATCCGTTCTCTTCGAAGGCGAGCCTGTCGTTCAATTATGGCGTACCAGGCCCGACGGGCAAACGTTCGAAGAAATCTGGCGATTCGAGGAAGAGGAAGGGCGAGTTTCCAGGATCCGGGATTATTGCTTCTGTCCGGAAACCCTCAAAGTGTTCTCAGAACATTTCAACGTACCGTTACACACATACGGCTACCGACCACCAATCTTAATGTGATTATTGGCTCTCGGCCGACTTGAACGGCCGGAAATACCACCGTTTGATTCTGCCGAGGGCACTCGTGATGTCCTCGGTAATGAGCAACGAACAAGGCACAAGATACAACGTAATCGCCGTGGCAAAAACAACGCCAAACGCGAGCGAAACAGCCATCGGGATCAGGAATTGAGCCTGAAGAGAACGGTCCATCATCAACGGCGTCAATCCGAGGAACGTGGTCACAGACGTCAACATGATTGGACGAAAACGTCGCGCTCCGGCTTGTAATGCCGCATCCAATAACGTCTCGCCATCCTCCTGCCGACGACTCACAAAGTCGACCATAATCAACGTGTCGTTCACCGCAATCCCGGCCAATGCCAGCATCCCAAATATCGACAAATACGACGGCGTCATATCCATAATGATGTGGCCCAGCAACGCTCCAATAATCGCGAACGGTACCGCTGTCATCACAATCAGCGAAAGTTTCAACGACCGCAGTGCCATCGAGAGCAACGCGTACAACGTCAACAACAACGCTATCGCCCCGAGCCTCGTCTGCCGCTGCGCTTCTTCCGCCTCCGCTACATATCCACGATATCGGTATGACAAATTACTCGCGCTCGTCAATTCATCGAGCCTCGGCTTCATCTCAGCCGCGATACCCAGGATGTTCACCGTTTCGTCGACCGGCTGCCCCGCGATCTGAATCACTTCAGCACCATCGTTCCGTTCCACAAAAGAAGGTGCTTTTATAAACTCAATATTGGCAATCGTTTCCAGTGGCACGTCCGCTCCGTTCGGCGTTCGAATTTTCATTTCACTCAACGTGTGCAGCGATTCGCGATCTTTCCGTGGGAGCCGTACCATCACGCGAATATCATCAATACCTCTCTGAACCCGTTGGGCTTCCTCGCCGAAAAACGCCTGACGGATTTGCTGCGCCAACAAACTTTGCGTGAGTCCTAACTCTGCTGCACGCGGTTTCAAACTGAGTTCAAGTTCATCCGACCCATAATTGATATTGGCCCACGCAGTGCTGATACCGCTGTAGGCTTCCAACATGTCGCGGATTTCCTCGGCCACTTTCGCCTTTTCAGGGGAACTCGGTCCGCGTAATTCCAAATTCAATGATTCGGCATCGTCGTTGTCTTGACCGTGCACCATGGTCGACTCGGCGCGAATACGAAAACGATTGGCTTCGGGTATGGGTCCGACCAACTCGGTCCACCGTTCGGCAATCACGCTATTTCGCGGGCCAGGTTCTGACCGTTCATCTGGTGACATCACTTCTACCGATACGTATCCGCGTGATTTGTCGAAACCGCTTCCATGCCGACCCGAACCTACTTCGTACGATATGTTTTGAATGATGGATTTTCCGGACCCTGGATCAACAAACTCTTTCTTTAACTGATGTACAGCAGCTTCCATCCGTTCTACATAGCGCACCGTCGTTGAGAGAGGTGTGTCTTTCGGTAAATCCAGGGAGGCGCTGATTCGCTGCCTATCCACCGACGGGAAAGAAACGAAATCCATGTTGCCACCGACGCAGTACCCGGTCATCGCCAAAGCCATGGCGATAAAAATGGCGCCAACACTCCAACGGTTTTTCACCGCAAATCCGAGTGTCGGCTGGTAAAATTTTTCAATAAATCGTTCCAGACCGTCGGCAATTTTCGACTGTATGCGCGAGTATCCACTCGGAGTGGTCTTGACCCGCAAATGTTTCAGGTGAGCGGGCAATATCAATTTCGATTCGACCAATGAGAATAACAACACCGGCGCAACAATAGGTGGGATCTGTTTGGCGAAGTCACCCCAACGACCGTCGAAAAATAACAACGGCAGAAATGCAACCATCGTCGTAATCGCGCCGAACGTTACAGGAGTGGCGACTTCATGAGTCCCTTGGACCGCCGCTTCCAACGGCGCCATTCCACTCTTCATTTTTGAATATACATTTTCACCCGTAACAATCGCGTCGTCCACGACGATTCCTACAACGATGATAAAACCGAACAGGCTCATGACATTCGCCGTAACGCCGAAAAACGGCATCATGATCACGCCACCCGCGAAAGCGATAGGGATACCGATCACAATCCAAAATGCCAACGAAGGACGAAGAAATAATCCGAGCACAATCAATACGAGCACGCTGCCTTGGAGCAATGATCCGGTCAACGTGCCCAACCGTCCGCGAATCGAGATGGATTCGTCGTCCCACACAAAGAGATTCACGCCATCGGGAAAACGTGTACGAGCATTGGCTACATATTCGCGAACCCGATTAGAAATATCGATGGCACTTTCATTCCCGGTTCGCAGCACTTCAATCATCATGGCAGGTTCGCCATTGAATTGAACGACGACTTCACCTTCTTCAAAACCGTCGTGTACCTGGGCCACTTCACCCAACAATACTTCTGCACCGTCCGCTGTGCGAATGGGGATCTTCTCGAATTCCCGGCCCGAATACGCCTGACCTCGCGTGCGCACCACAAACGTTCCACTTTCGCTGTCGATAGCCCCGGCAGGAAGGTCAATGGAAAACCGTCGAATGGCGTCGGCCAGATCCTGGAAACTCAAATCGTAGGCGATCAATTTTTCCGCATCCGCCTCAATCGAAATCTCAAGCCGCCGTACGTCATCGATATTTGCCAGACTGATCCCCGGAAGCTCCAAAATATCTTCATGAACGCGTCGCGTCACCCGCATTAAATCATAGGGGTCCATCTGACCCGTAATCGCCACGTTTAACACTTCAAACCACATACCCGAATCAGGAATCAGCACCCGCGGTCGTTCCGTCTCATCAGGAAACGTCGTGATCGTATCGATTCGGGCGCTAACGTCTTCCAGCAATACCTGTAAATCAGTACCAGGGTGGGCTTCAATCATCATCCGACCCGAACCGCGAGATCCGAACGCGCGAAGCCGCTTGATCCCCTGCACGCCTTCCAGGGCTTCCTCGATGGGAATTAGTATTGCCCGTTCTACGTCTTTAGCCGTGCCCCCCCGATAACTCATTTCCACACGAACAGAATTGAGATCCATTGAAGGGGTGACTTCAAGAGGCACCCGGTAGAACGCAGAATAGACTCCACCAAGCAAGATGGCCAACATCAGAAAGTTGGCGGCGATACCATTAACGGCAAACCAGCGAATCAACTTCCACCCTCCTCATCCGTGCCTTCGTTCAATTCTTCGAACTCGGTAATGATTTCGACTTTTGCCCCTTCCGGCGCATAGACAATATGCGTCGTCGCAAGAAGCGCGTTCTTTCGAATGACCTTCGACGGCACGATAATAAAATCTTCGTCGGACCAGATAGACTCGATAGTAACCTTACTCAGCGTTAGATCGTCTTCGTCCACCAGAATGATCTGGTCAAGCTCGCGAACCGCCATTCTCGGAATCGCAATCACATCGGACAATGCCTCGCCGACCACGGACCCTGTAACGGGCTGCCCAATACGCAACGGGGGGGTTCCGGACGTTAACCCGAACGGATCATCAATTCGCGCCACGGCAAATAGTTCCAGCGATCCCGCATCCAATGTCCCTTCCGTGCGAATGATGTGAGCGTTCCACGTCGGGCTGGTCTCGGGGTCAATCGCGTCGCGCAGTTCCACAGGAATCGACTCCGCCCCTTCCAATTCAGGAAGATTCAAGTATTGTCGATCGCGCGCTGAAATCGGTAGCCGAATTTCGGCATAGTCCACGGCGAATACGACCGCCGCTGGCATTCCTGTATTAACGGTCTGGCCTAGCCCGACCAGTTTTTCACGCACACGCCCATTGAAGGGGGCACGAATTTTGGTTCGTTCCAGATCGAGTTTTGCCTGGTCGACTGTGGCCTGTGCCAGATTCACCGTAGCCTCAGCCCTCGCAACCGCCGCAGCCGCCTGGTCCACTTCCGCCTCAGTCACTACCGAAAGAGCCCGATCCGCCGCGCCCTGGACTGTACGTGCATGTTCCAATTCAGCCAACTTCAATTGGGACTCCGCACTCACGCGGGAAGCTTCAGCCGCCTTCAACGACACCGCGTAATCGCGGTCGTCTAACTCAATGAGAATTTCCCCCTCACTGAAATAAGAACCCACTTCAAAACGCGGACTCATCCCGATAATTTTCCCGGACACTTGACCGCTGAGCGATATCTCATTATGCGGTTGAACGATTCCCTGAGTCGTAACGGCTACTCGGTAATCTTGCGTGTGGAGCTCCACAACACGAGTCCGTATCGTCCGCTCTTTGCGGGGCGGCCGTTTATCTTCTTCGGTTTTCTGCGAAAACGTGTAATAGGCGCCGATACCAATTCCCAATATGATCAAGGGAACCGTTAAACGAACCAGAAAACCAAGGACTTTTCCTACAACTGAATTGGACGACTCTGACACGAAATTCCTCTCAAAGATGCAAACACTAAAAAGTTCCAAATTGGAGCTATACGGCAGAATTTAAAGAACATACCATGATGGACTATCTGTCCCCACTATAACAACCTAGCAACGGTCGGAACTCACAAAGTCCTAATAGTAAACATGCACACGTTCTCAGTTGCTTAGATCCCGGATTCGGTTACAACCTAGAGGGGATTACGGAAGACTTAACGCGATTAACTCCGCTTCCAGGCCCTCAGCCCCGATAGCCACACAAATATATTGCTTGCCCTCGTGCATAAAAGACATGGGTACGCCCGTAGTGCCCCCGGGAAGTGTATGTTCAGCGATCACGGCGCCAGTCTCCTTGTTATAGGCTCTCAGTATCGGACCGCCACCGCCCTTACCGCCGCCACGGAGGCCGCCGCCTTCACCTACAAATAGCAACGTCTTCGTAACGAGCGCCCCCGCTCTCCCGTTCTGACCCATGTTAGACGTATCAATATCTTTCAACGCAGGATGCTCACGTACCTTCTTGGGCGCCGCTCCGTTGGGCACCATCCATAGATGTTCGCCCGTATTGAGATCAATGGCCGTAATACGCCCCCACGGCGGTTTCACCAGCGGCAGCCCATCCGGCCCCGTTGGATAAATCGGACCGACTCGCATGTAGTCCACATTCGAACGTCCCGTATCTGGAGGCCGATCCACCGCCATCACGATGGGCACTGTCACCGATGGGATATAGATGACCCCCTCTTCGACATCCAACGATGCACCCGGCCAGTTGGCCCCGCCGCCATACCCAGGAAGTGCGAGCGTCCCCTGTTTATCATTGACACCAAGAATCGACGGCGGTGTAAACAGCGGACCCATCTCATATTGCGCGGCGATTTCTTTCGCCTCCCGATGTAACTCTGGTGTCAGATCGAAAAGGTTGTCTTCGGAAATCCCTTGCGGCTCAAATGGCGCCGGTTTCGATGGGCGAGGTTGCGTCGGCGAAGAAAACTCTCCCGGTACCATCGACTGCGGGACCGGCACTTCGTCGATAGGCCAAACGGGTTCACCGGTCACTCGATCAAAGACGAAACAATACCCCTGCTTCGTAACTTGCGCAACGGCATTGATATCGCGACCGTCCACAGTGATATCGCACAACACCGGAGCCGCCGGCAAATCGTAGTCCCACAACCCATGATGAATCGTCTGATAATGCCAGACCCGTTCCCCCGTCTTCGCATCCAAGCAAACCAGACTCTCGGCAAACAAGTTGTCGCCAACTCGATGTCCGCCGTACCAATCGTTGGTCGCCGTTTCCAGCGGAAGATACACATACCCTAATTCCTGGTCGGCACTGAGCAACGTCCATACCCCAGCGTTCCCGGTGTACCTCCACGAGTCATTTTCCCAAGTCTCGACACCGGCCTCTCCAGCCTGCGGTACCGTATGAAAAATCCAAAGTCGCTCGCCCGTTCGCGCGTCATACCCACGAATGTGCCCGGGTATCGCTTCTTTAGTACTCCCCCCGATTGAGGCAACGACCTGCACCACTACGACATCGCCCACAACGATGGCCGGAGAACTGGACCCCACACGGGGAACGGGTCGGTCAGAAAGTTCATTTTTCAGATGGACGACCCCAGCGTCCCCAAAATCCTCACAAAGTTTTCCCGTCGCCGCATCAATCGCGAAGAGACGCCCATCGATAGCATTATGAAAAACACGCTTATGCGCGCCCGATTCCCAATACGCCACGCCACGACCGGAACTACCCGGACGTCTTCCGTTGACGTGATTCTCCGGAGTAAAAACCCACTTGGTTTTGCCCGTTCCAGCGTCTATCGCCGCTACTTCACTTGCCCCGGTGCTGGTGAAGAGAACGCCATCCACCATCAACGGCGTCACCTCGTAGTTGTAATCAGGGTATTCGCCAGAAGTAACGGCCTTCCATCGCCAAGCCACTTCCAAATCACTAACATTCAGGACATTGATCTGGGAAAAAGGCACATACTTCGTCGATCCCCCGTCACCACCATTGAAACGCCATTCGCCATCTCGAGTGCCCGTCTGGGCAAAGGCTGAAATGGAAAAACAGATTAATGCACATCGAATCAAGTTCATGAACACCCTCGCAAAAAATAAAAAAAATGGCGGTGCTTCAAAAAGAAGTACCGCCATTCAATCATTGGTTTTAGTCACCGATCAATCGTCGGTCTTTCCATACTTCTCGCGCAGGCGATCAGCTTCATCCGGCTCCACATACGTCCAGGCCACGAATGGATTCATCATTTCATCGGTCGAAGGTGCACCAAACGTCACCTCACGAGTGATATCCAGTTTCGGTACCGACTCTTTCATCGTTTCCGAATTATCGTAATGAGCCACCACGTCGACCGTCGTTCCCGCGGGAAGAATCTTTGGTGTTTCGTAAATAAAGTTAGTCTGCCACGCATAGTCATAACGATCAACATTGAGCAACACTTCCTGCGAACCGTCCGGATACGTTGCCGTGTACTTCATATCTTTTCCCCGGTAATGCATGTGGGGATGGATGGATATGAGAACCGTGTCCTTTTCGAACACCCGTCCTCCGCCTACTTCCCAATTCGGGTGGCCCGGGGGAATCTCAAAGCGATAGTTGCCGATCGTATTCCAATTGACTTTGTGCAGTCCTTCGGTGCCTTTCGGATGGAACTTGAAACCCACAGATGACTGGTCCCACATTCCGGTACCAGGACCCACTTCTTTATGATAATGCATCGAGAACCGAAGCTTCGCATCCGGTTGTAGATAGTTTCCAAATCCCTCAGGATAAATCGTGGGATCTTCGCCAGCCGCGATCGATCCTAACGAAAATGTTTCTTCCGGTTCTTCTTCCGTACCGTCACCGATACGCATTGCGCGACCCGTAATATGGTGAACGACTTCACTGTCCGGTTTATACTCGATGGCCTGGATCCAGCGCGGCTCGTCAAAAAATTCGCGCGGTATATCAAAGATCACTTTGGGTTGGACATCTTCGATGTCGTCGGCAACCCAATAGGGTTCCGGCATCGTCACCACCAAATCCGGTTTCCCGATCAACCAACCGCCCGTGTCTTCGAAAACGACCGCCTCGGGTGCATCCTTCGGATTCCCGCGAGAAGCGCCCGTTTCTACCCAACTAACGATGGTCGCAATTTCGTCTTCGCTCATCGTACGCTCATTGACGAAATGTCCGGCTGTCTCATCCGTAGCATCCCACGGCGGCATATCTTTCGAGACCACCGCTTTGGAAATTGCCTTCGCCCAGGGACGCACTTCCTTATACGACATCAACGACATTGGAGCGACCATGCCCGCAATATTATCGCCGCCGGGCCGATGGCAAAACTGACACTTTTCCTGAAGGATCGGAAGCACATCTTTTGTAAACGTTACTTGGCCGTCCGCACTCCAGGCAGGGGAAGCCAGCACCATGGAAAGTGCCGCACCTGCCGTAAAAGAAAAAATCGACTTACGCATCATCATGAAATCCTTGTGGTCCTAAGAAAAAGACACATACTGCTCATACTAAAATAGTATAAAATACGCCGTCGGGAGTCAATTTGCTCCAATTTCAACCGTCTCCCACTCCATTTTGATGTAAAATCACGAGTGCACAATGAAAATCCTATCTTGGAACATTCGAGCCGGGGGCGGCGTCCGTGCCGAGAAGATCGCTGCTCAAATCCAGCGTTGGTGCCCCGATATCGTCGCATTGATGGAGTTTCGCGGGACTCCCCCCAGCCTGTGTCTCGCAGAAGCCTTGTCCGAACAAGGGCTGAACCATCAACGAACGACTGCAGATCCGAAGAATCCGACGGTGAACAGTCTTCTACTGGCGTCGCGATGGCCTCTGAGAAAAATCGTAGTCAAAAACGAGCCCAATGAACCGCGAAGATGGCTCCTGGCAAAAGTCTCTGCACCAAAACCCTTCACGATCGGCGTCATGCATATCCCTAACCGGAACACCGGGCTGAAATTTCCGTATCACAATGCCGTGTTGGACGTCGTTCAGAAATGGCGCGGCGGTCCCGCCCTCCTCGTCGGCGATACCAACTCAGGCCAGATCGACCTGGACGAGGAAGTCCCCTGTTTCGGCCCTCCCGAACACGACTGGATGACTTCCTTGGATGATGCTCATTGGAAGGACGCCTTCCGGTTGCTCCACGGAGAAGCCAGAGCGTACACTTGGTATTCACCAAATAAAGGGAATGGATTTCGTCTGGACGAAGCGTTCGTGAACCGAATGATGGTTCACCGTTTAACCAAAGCCCGATACGAGTGGGGCAACGACGGATCGAAGGACCGTCGCCGCGAAGCACTGAGCGACCATTCCGCATTGATTCTTGATTTCAAAAGCGGCTGACGAAAAGCGAGTAAAATGATATGAAACAGTTCCTATGGACAGCATTAGTTGGCGTAGCAGTGGTTCTTGTATTGGAGACCGACGTGAACGCAGAAGTTATAAACGAAGAGGCCGAAGCGGGTGCCAGAAAAGCCCTCGAATACTTTATGGAAAAATGGAATACCGGTGACGACGAAAAACTGCGTACTGCCATGCACTTTCCGTTCATCACGTTCGGTGGCGGCAAAAACGTCTTTGTCAAAGAAAACCCCGAGGACTTCTCCCAACATTTCGATCGCATGAAAGAAAACGACGGGTGGGCCAGTAGCTCCTTCGACTACGATACATTGAAATTCTATATGTCCACCGAGGACAAAGTGCATCTCTCCATCGACTACAATCGATTCAAAGCAGACGGCGAAAAATACGGGACCGGAAACGTTTTCTATGTGGTAATCAAAAAAGACGGACGCTGGGGCATGCAACTTCGCTCCGGCGGGCAATCCGAAGCCCCTTCCGAAGATCGCGATGCCATCGTAACAGAAGCCCGAGAAGCCGTCGTGGGGTACATGAAAGAATTCAACGCGTCCGATGCCGATGGCACCGCCAGCCATCTCAACTTCCCACACTTCTTCATGATTAACGGCGGAGTCATGCTTGCCGAAAATCCCGAGGGTCGTTCAGCCAAACCCAATTTCGACCGTATGCGTGATTCCGAAAACTGGTTCTTCAGCACCTTCGATTCGCTGGAAGCCAGCATTGTCGCGCCCAACAAAGTCCACTGGGAATTAGTATTCATACGATGTCATCCCGACGGCACTCAATACTGGACCGTTCCGGCCGTATGGGTCACCACAAAGGTCGACGGGAAATGGGGAATCCAATATCGCTCGCTGATGAAAGCAACCAACGATTCACGTTAGTGAACAGACTCCGGCACGGTCCGGCCATGCTTTTCCCAGACGGAAATCTTAAATTGATCGGCTTCATCGCCTTTGAGCGCGGAGAATTCCTTCAATCCTTTCACCGCCACGATGTTGGTGAACTGTTCATTTTCTACCGTAAACGCCTCATCTAAAAACGCTTCGTCGACATACGTGAGATTCATCAATTCCTTCTCGTCGCCTTTACCGACGTCATAGAAAAGGAGATCGTGGGATCGTAGGAATTTTTGGATGTCTTTATAGGTATAACCCAATCCCAAACCCGACGGCCAATATTCAACCGCCATGACAATATCTTCGTTTTTGTCGATCACGTCACCCAATCCGTCGAGGATCACGCCTTCGGCGCCTTGGGTATCAATCTTTACAAAGTCGATGGAGCCAGCGTACTCAGCAAAATAGTCATCCAACTTCACCGCTTCGACATCGATCGCCGTACGGCCCTCTTCGGTCTGATAAATTCGGTGATCGCCCTTATTGCCTCCCGCCAGGAACAGTTGGATCGAACCCTGCTCGTTAGAACAAGCCTTCTGTTCCAATACCACGTTCGTAAGCCCATTAATACGAACGTTCTTTTCAAGTATGGCGAAGTTGACCGGGTCGGGTTCGAATGCGAATACCTTTCCTTTCGGGCCGACTAAATGTGAAGCCAACACCGTGTAATAGCCTACATTCGCGCCCACATCAACGTAAGTGTCCCCTGGTCTGACGAGTTTCGTCGTCCAGTGAGTCTCGTTTAACTCCCAAAGACCATTCTCAATTATATTGGTAGTCACCACCGTATCTTCCGGATGCAGAAATAGCTTCATCGGCGGTACACGCTCATCCTCGATGGTTACGTTTTTCGCTTCACGCTTGACGTAACTGTAGCCATAATCAGCGTAAAGGCCCAGCAAGCCACCCGAAATCAAGTTGACGACCAATACAATGAGAATCCCGGCGATCAAAACACCGGCAATTTTAGGAATGATTTTTTTTGATTTGGAATCAGTCATTGGCCGACACCTGGAAAAACGTGAAATACCGAAATTGACAAAGTGCACCTCATGGCCATGGTTGTTCTCCCCTCGCTGAGCCCCCGCATGGGCGTAGGATTGATTATAGATATCGCTTTTGAGATATGCAATCGTATCGACAAAACCACTACCGAATTTCGCCCACAATGTACCGAATACTATACTTCTGAATGTTCTTGCAGCCGAAAGATATGCTATATTTCCTTTGATGCGCGCTAGGGGGCATCGACGATGAATGAACTCTTGTTCTTAGACAGCGATGACGGGGAACTCGATGGCCTGAAGAAAAAGTCCTTCGGCTGGCAAATCAAAATAAATTCTTCCATCGAACATGCGCGCGAATGTCTTACCACCGATCATTCCGTAAAAGTGATCGTCGTGAGCGCCGACCTTCACGGAGTCGACGGCGTTAACTTTCTCGCCCACGTAAAAGAAACCTACCCGGACATCATCCGGTTCATCGCTTTGGCTGAGACCGACTCTAAGCTGTTCATGAGTGCATCGGCGGTCTCGCACCAATGCCTTTCAAAGCCATACGACGAACATGAAATAAAGGTGTTGATGCTGCGGGCACTCTCCCTCCGCCAACGTCTCGACGGTTGTACCCTGCGCGACCGACTTCACGACATCGGCGGCCTCCCGTCATTGCCCACACTGTACAAGAAAATCACCGACGAAATGTATTCATCCGATCCGTCGCTGGCCAAAGTGAGCGAATTCATCGAAAAGGATTTGAGTCTAAGCGCCAAAGTCTTACAAGTCGTGAACTCAGCCGGTATCGGTCTCGGTAGCCAGGTCACCCTGGTATCCCAAGCAGTGACGCTTCTCGGCATGGAACGGTTAAGCACGATGGTTCTCCTTGCAGAGGTTTATTCCATGGTAGGCGATGCGAAACTCCCTCCCGGATTTTCGTTGGAGGCACTTTGGCAGCATTCGTTACAGGTCTCAAATTTTTCGAAAGTCATCGCCGACGAAGCCGTTGGCGATCGACAATTAACGGACGCCTCATTCACCGCTGGTCTGCTTCACGACATCGGCATGGTTATACTGGCCGCCCACTTTGCGACAGAACTAGGAAGTGTGTTGGTGTTGGCAAAGGAAGACGAGATCTCGCTCTGGGAAGCGGAAAAAGAAATTTTCGGCACGACACATGCGGAAATCGGAGGCTATCTTCTCGAATTGTGGGGCCTTCCGGATCCGATTGTAGAGGCCGTCACTTTTCATGATTTGCCTTCAAGCGTCCCGGAAGAAGCCTACCCCAACATGGTTCCCGAACACGGGTTCACGCCACTGGCGGCCGTTCACATCGCGAACTATTTCTGCGAAGACGAACGACGAGCCGCATACGGTTGTGTTGAAGGCGAGTTGGATTCTTTTTTCACGGAACGCCTTGGTTTCACGGAAAAGATGAATGGATGGATGGAAGCGTGCTTGGATTCGGCCTACTAGTCGGTTCGAGCGAATCGGTCAACGATAGTCATCCATACCAAGGAAACCATTGATTCGTTCGAAGTTATCGCGCCAGTTTGCCGGATCGCTCGGATGTCCGTTCTCACGCAAATGAACCGCTTCGTCTTCACAGGCTTTAAGCACCGCCGATAGACAGAGACCTGGATGAATCACGATCTTATACCCCATCCCCTCCAGCTCACCGGTCGAGTATAGCGGTGTCCTGGGAGCGATATTCGCCAGATGCGGCCGTTCCGAAAGCTCCGTTGGAATCCGTTCTAGCTGTTCACGTTCCTCGGGTGCTTCAATAAACAATACATCTGCACCTGCCTCGGCATAGGCATGACCCCGCTCCATAGCCGCGTCGAATCCCTCCACAGCGATAGAATCCGTCCGCGCAATAATTAGAAACTCTTCTGTACTTCGCGCGTCTACAGCAGCCTTAAGCTTGTCCACCATTTCGCCACACGGAATTACTTGCTTCTCGCCCATATGTCCACACTTCTTCGGCCACGTCTGGTCCTCAAGATGAATCGCCGAGACTCCCGCGCGCTCGAACTCTCGCACCGTCCGCTTCACGTTCACATGGTCGCCGTATCCCGTATCCGCGTCGGCGATCACCTGTGCGCCAGTCGCATCGACAATCCGCGTCGCATTCGCCGACATTTCTGCAAGGCCAATGAGCCCGATGTCAGGAAAGCCATGGCTGGCCGCAGTTCCATACCCCGTCATGTAAAGAACGTCGAACCCGGCCGCAGCCGCGACGCGCGCTGTCAACCCATCATAGACACCTGGCGCAACGATGATTCCGGGTTCAATTATTTTCTGTTTTAAAGTCGTCATTCCCCAAATCCATATCGATTCAACCAATCGGTACAATAGCCGACGGCCTCGTTCAACTGCTCCGGCTGATTCATATAGTAGTGAGTAGCCCCTGCGATTTCGTAAATCTCTTTATCATCATGGGGCACCGCATCATACAACCGATGGGTATGGCTGGGCGTACAGGCCTCGTCCGCCAGATTTCCGATCGAAAGTGCAGGAATCGAAATCAACCCGCCACAACGGACTCCGTCGGCAAGCGAATCGTCATAACTCCATTGCGACAACCAACTCCGTAACGTACAAAACCGCGCGAGTCCTACAGGCCCGTTGTTCACGACCTGCGGTTCGCCCAAATAGCACATCCCCGGTCGACGCTCATTCGGATCAATCGTCGGATCAAGCCAACGCGGATCGGCCATCGTCCCATGGACCACAAACGCAAACTCATCGTGAGGCCGCCCATCCCCCTCGAGCTGTTTCAATTTTTCCTTCACCCATTTCGTAATCCGACGGTTGCGCTCCACCTGGGCTTCACGGTATCGACTCAAGAATTCTTCAGTATAAGGCGGTTGGTTCGGGTTAGCTACGTCATACAAATCAAGTTCGGGATCGCGTTTCGTAGGATCCAATTCATCCAGAATCGAAGCGTCCATCCATTCCGTCAACGTATGCGACCGGCTAATGTGCGCTGCGATCAACATGATCCCATCAGCCGGGATCAGTCCAGCCTTCGTCAAATCCGGTAAATTGCCCGAAGGAGTACATGTTACCGTCGGGTTCTCCGCTTGTTCCTGATAGTAAAGAGAAAGCGATCCGCCCCCGCTCCACCCACCGAGGACAACGCGCTCGTAACCGAGCTGCTCCTTGGCGTATTTGATACAAGCACCCAAATCAACCACGCACTTTTCCATAATCAGAGCCGTATCATTTCCCTGATAGCGCCCATTCGCATAAATGACGTGATGCCCCGCCGCCGCAAGAGCCCGCACCATCGGTAACCACGCACCGCCGCCGATCGGATGAGAAAAGACGATGATAGTCTTCGAGGGCTTATCTTTCGGCGTCAGCAAATGCCCGTCGTAAAAAACGAAACCAGCCTCTCCGCCATAAGTGTCTTTGAAATCGGCCTGTTCCTGAAACGCGATCGGAAAATTCACGCGGTCGACTTTGTATCCATCCTTACCCGCCATTAAAAATTCATCTCAGGCAGTGAAGCCTCGATCTCGGCCCGTTTCGGTTCAAGGTGTTTCGGAAGCGAAATGATTCGACCCAAGTCATCCATCTCCTCGTCCACCGTCCAGCCGGGCGACATATTTGAAAGCTCCAGATTAATCCCGCCCGGTTCGGTAAAGTACATCGAGTGAAACCAACCCCGGTCACGCGCTTCAGTCACAATCAGACCCCAGCCCGACAACTTTCGCGTCCACAATTCCATTTCCTCCAATGAATCAACCGTAAACGCAATGTGATGAATCGACCCCAATCCGAATCGAGCCCAAGGCCCTTCATGCACATCCAAAAAATCCACGTAATTGCCCGGGCTGTCGGCGCTCACGGCCAAACGAATTCGATCCCCGTCCCGACCGACTTCGTCGAATCCAAGAATCTGTGTAAAAAAATCGAGTGACACTTCCGGCACGCGTGTCGTTACCGTCGCTCCGTGAAAACCGCGAATCTGATTCTCCGGCCCAACGTCGCCATACGGTGCCGGGTTACGCGGATCATCGCACGCGATGAGTTCGGAAGGCAGTTCATCAGGGTCTTCAAAAAACAAAACCGAGTCGCCGAAACGATCCGGACGGGACTCAGTCTCAACTCCGTTTTCGCCCAGACGCGCAGCCCAAAATTCCAACGACCCTTTAGGAACCGAATAACTGAGCGTATCAATACTCCCGCGCCCGCGAGTACATCGGGGCAGCCGCGTACCGTCAAGGATAATATTCGTCATGATCGTGCCGGCGTTTCCATCCTTGTCGCCATAAAAGAAATGCCACATCGTCGGGTTTTCCTGATTCACCGTCTTCTTGATAAACCGAAGCCCCATGACCTTCGTATAAAAATCATAATCCCGCTGCGGATTCGTCACCGCTCCCGTAATATGATGAATCCCTCGAATCGTAGAACTCATAGCGCCTCCTAACGTCAACGTGCAATCATTGGTCAGGCGAGTATAGTGCCTCCTAAATTCGATATCAATTTGAATATCTCATCCCCCGTTTGTACACTACGATCCATCAGGACACCCGCGGCTCATCACCCTAAAGTCCGCCATGAAAATGGTTAATTCACCACGAGGAAGTGTCATGATTCGAATTCTTACCACTGCACTCTTGACCGTATTCGCCCCGCTCCTAATGGTCGGGTGTTCCAGCGATAATGGCATCGTATTCCGATACGGCAACGCCCAAAACGAATCCGATCCACGAAGTCAATCCATGATCTTTTTCAAAGCGGAATTGGAGAAACGAACAGAAGGTCGTATCAAAGTCGAAAATTATTTCGGTGGAACCCTGGGAACTGAACGGGAGATGGCCGATTCCGTCGCCCTCGGCGCGTTGCAGGGCACTCGCGGCGGCATGTACGAAGACGCCTCCGTGAAATTCAACATCCTTCAACTCCCCTTCCTGCTGGAATCTTGGGATCAGGCCCTCACATTGGTCCGCAGTGATTGGATGAAACAAATCGCCGCCGAAGGAAAAACGAAAGGTCTACACATCCCCGCGGTCGGCGTCTCTCAGGGATTTCGCTCCCACGGCTCCAACAAGAAGGCCATTCGTACACTCGCCGATTTCGCAGGGCAGAAAATTCGGGTACCCGGAGCGCAGGAAGTCTATCACCAGATGGAAGTCGCCCTCGGCGCCAATCCGCAAGGCATCGCTCAAGCTGAAACCTATTCCGCCCTGAAGACCGGCGTCGTCAACGGCACCACCGCCCCTCCGTCAGACCTCTGGGACCGGAAACAATACGAAGCTCTGGATTGGATCACCATCGATCGCCATTCCACCGGTCCCGACCCGTTGATGGTTAATTTGGCGTGGTACGAAGCCTTACCCGCCGACCTCAAAATCATATTTGACGAAGTGGCCAAAGAAGCGTTGGAACTGAGTGACAAACTGTATATGGAAATGGAAGAAGAACTGATCGCCAAACTGGGCGAGCATTGCGAGATCATTCACCCCGACTCAGCCACCATCGCGGATATGAAATCGAAGACAAAATCAGTCTACGAATTCTTCGTTGACCGGGGCGACTATACATGGGATGACA
>Ga0315336_1004100_pt1 | contig 17956 bp, 14 predicted proteins | sample ASW5metaG_FD_204512 | JGI IMG/M metagenome (GOLD analysis project Ga0315336, IMG submission 204512) | Ammonia-oxidizing marine archaeal communities from Monterey Bay, California, United States - ASW #5 | ecosystem: Environmental > Aquatic > Marine > Intertidal zone | place: USA: California... | reverse complement strand
ACCGTCCAACACATCCTGTTCATCTATCACTGGGTCACACCATTGCCGTTTTGCATTGCGGTGATCGGGTTATTCGTCCTTGCCCTTGTGCTCGAAAAACTGTACGAGAAGGCCGATTCGATCGCGGCACCCTGGCTCGTGCATGTGTTCGGCGACGTGGCCATGATGGTTATCGCGGTCACGATGCTTTGGGGATGAGCAGTGTTGAACTAGCGATTCTCCGCGTGATTGCGCGGCGAACAGCGATCGTGGGACTTTGTCCTAGACCGCCATGCCCCGTTTTTGTTGGGGGTGGCTGTCACAGCGCGTCGAAGCCGAATGTGAAATCGGCTGATGCGCAAGAGTCGTCTAGGAGATAGCTCTAGAGCGCGGCCCTTCCGCGATCAGATTTGATACCATCGAAATGATCACGTTGCCGCTCATTGCACCCGGTTGCGGAATAATGCGTCGGAAACCCAACGCAGAAATCGCCGGAGCAGTTCGAGTCTCGAATTGGAAAACTGAAAAACAATGTCTCGCTTTTACCTAGAACCCATCCTGAAACTCGGTGGTGGGCGAATTCGACGCTTGAAAACAAGGACGTTTCCGAGCCAACAGAGGATTTCACGACTGACTCTAGTAGTCGCCGTCCTCGTGTTTTCTGCTGCTCCTGCGTTGGACGCCGCTGAGACGTCACTTGTGATCCAGAACGCGTCGATTTTTGACGTGGTCTCGGGAAAGATGCTGCCACAGCGGACAATTCTCATTCGAGGCGACCGCATCCATTCGATCGGAAGTTCCCGTCAGCCGCCACCGGTCCCCAGCGATGTCAGAGTATTAGACGGTTCCGGCAAGTATGTCATTCCCGGATTGATCGACGCGCACGTGCACCTTGTCCATTTAGCCGATCGAACGCACGTGACGGGCGACGAGTTTCTACCGATGTTTTTGGCGGCAGGTGTTACGTCGGTGCGAAGCGCGGGGGACGCCATCGTCGCCGAAGCGGGTGTGGCGCACTACGCGATGTCGCATCCGAAGTTGTGTCCCCGGGTGTTCCTCGCCAGTCCGCTGATCGACGGCGACCCCCCTTTACATCGTGACGTGGGGTATCCATTAACCGATTCGACACAGGTCGCCGCGTTCGTGGACGATATGGCTGCCTGGAACGTAACGACGTTGAAGATCTACGTAGGTACGCCGCGACGCATCGGCCAAGAAGTGATTAGGCACGGCCACCGCCGCGGTATGAAAGTGACGGCGCACCTGGGGCGATACACGGCTCAGGACGCCGCGGTCGACGGTATCGATTGCCTAGAACACATCTGGTCGGTGTTCAACTACAGCATTCCGGCCGAGATTGCCAAGCAGCCGAATCATCGTGCTCACCTCGACCTGCGCAATTCCAAGTGCCAGGAGCTTGTGGCTCTGTTGGTCAATCGGCAGGTGGCCGTCGATCCCACGCTGGTCGTTTTTCGAAACATGATTTACCTCAACGACTTAGAAGAAGTCCACAACCACCCTGACGTGGCTCGCGTACCCCGGCGGATGCGGCGGTACTGGGAAAGCTATCGCGTCGGACGCGCCCTCAAACCGTCCACTCGCGAAACGCGTCGACGAGAGATTCTCAAGTACCAAGAACTGACTGGAATCTTGCACCAGAGTGGCGTGCCACTTCTTGTGGGTACGGATACGCCCGAACCGTACGTCACACCGGGTTTTTCATTGCATCAGGAATTGGAGATGCTGGTCGAGTCGGGACTTTCTCCGTCCGACGCGATCAAGTCGGCAACCCTCAACAACGCGCGAATCCTCAACCAAGAAGACCATCTTGGCAGCATCGACGTTGGCAAGCGGTCAGATCTTGTAATCTTAACGGCCGACCCGACCCGGGACATTCGCAACACGCGCGAGATCGAAAGCGTCATTCGCGGCGGGCGGGTTTTAGACCCGGCGGTTCTTCTCAAAGCCGTGCCTGCTGATTGAAAGTCGCGAAAACGGCGTGTTTGATCAAACGAATGTGCGTGTTGAATATGTCGGCCTGTTTAGGATGTGGGGAGACTCGTTCGCCGTCGCTTGGAACGCGTTATCAGATTGCAGGGCCCGACTGGCGCGTTCAGCCGTCCTGCGAAATGTCACGTGCTGGACGAACGGTGTTGCCAGGTCTATCCTGAAAGCTACGACCTTCGAGCATCGGGCATTCCAGGCGACCGGACGATGTCCAGGAACGACGCGGCCAGCAAAAGCAACAATTCCTCACACGTTTCCCGGCAGGGATGCGTGATATCTTTTTGAAAACGCTCTAGACCCACGAATTCGCGGTCAAAGTGGATCAACAGAGATGGATACCGAATCGACATGAATCGCATCGATCTATCCGATCAGAAATCGGAAGGGGACGTTAACGTCTCCGCTCTGCGATCGGCTTGGCAGGAGTCTCATCTGGACGATGCCACGCGGTCACTGTTGCTTGAGGATAGTCAGTATTTTTTGCACCAATCGCTTTCCACTCCGTGCTTGAACGCACTTCAAGAGTGTCGTGGAGTCACGCTGAGGGATTTACAAGGCCGGGAGTACCTGGACTTTCACGGAAACAGCGTGCACCAGGTCGGTTTTGCAAACCCGGTTGTGGTTGAGGCGATCAAGCGTCAGCTTGACGAATTGCCGTTTTGTACGAGGCGGTACACGAATCGCGTCGCGGTCGATTTCGCACGTAAATTGGTGGAAATCGCCCCGGGCGACTTGAACAAGGTTCTTTTGGCGCCGGGCGGCACGTCTGCCATCGGAATGGCGCTCAAGTTGGCGCGCGTCGCCACGGGTCGTCACAAGACGATTTCGATGTGGGATTCATTCCACGGTGCGTCGTTGGACGCAATTTCGATCGGCGGCGAAGCAGTCTTCCGTAGCGGAATCGGTCCATTGTTGCCGGGCACGGAACACGTGCCTCCCCCCGATCAGAATCACTGTTTATGGGATTGCCATCAGCGAGGGGGCTGCGACCTGAAGTGTGCCAACTACATCGAATATGTGCTGGAAAAAGAGGGAGACGTGGCTGCCGTCATCGCCGAGCCGATCCGCAGCACTCCCTATGTTCCCCCGCCGGACTACTGGCAGACGGTCCGCCGGGCCTGCGACCGGTATGGAGCTCTGCTGATCTTCGACGAGATCTGCCTGGGGCTGGGACGCACCGGGAGGATGTTCGCCTGCGAGCATTTCGACGTGGTTCCTGACATGCTGGTCCTCGGAAAAGGATTGGGTGGGGGCGTGCTGCCCTCGGCTGCGCTGATCGCCAGGGAGGGATTGGATGTGGCCGGCGACCGAGCTCTAGGACACTACACGCATGAAAAGAACCCTGTGGTGTGCGCTGCGGGACTGGCAACGATCCAATCGATCGAAGACGAAGATTTGGTTGCCAATGCGCGCGAAGTTGGTGAGTACGCGCTGGCTCGCATGCAGGAAATGAAAGCCCGCCATCGGCTGATTGGCGACGTTCGCGGTGTGGGGTTGCTGCTCGGAATCGAATTGGTTCGCGATCCGGATACTAAAGAGCGGGCAACGGCAGAGGCCGAACAAGTCATGTACGCAGCGCTCAGCCGAGGATTGAGCTTCAAGCTGACGATGGGCAATATCCTCACGCTCACACCGCCACTGACCATCACACGCGACGAGATGGACCGGGCGCTCGACATTATCGAGGACTGCTTCAGCACGATCCAAGATTGAAAGAAAACGGAGTTCTCGAGCAGATTGCTCTATTTCGTGCCCGCGAAGAGTGCGTATCGGACTAGCAACTGAGACGAATCTGACGGGCGTCAGGTTCGACGAGGGCGGTAGCAACAAACGAGGCTACCGCGCGTCGAACTGTGTTTGACTACCGCGTGTCGTACTTCGCCTGCGCACTGCTCGGCGAACGACACTTGCTTCCGCACGAGGCGGAACCGGGCACGGTTTTTCATGGGTTGCTGTAGATCCCGTTCGGAATAACTGTGGCGGCAATCGGACGATTTGTGGGCTTTGAATATCGTCTCTACACCGCCAGAACCTGCTACACTTATGTCGAATGCGCTCTAGGTTTGAATATGGATTATTTTTCAGCCGTAGTCACTGAGCAAAAAGAGAATGCGGCCGCTCTCAAAAAGTTGATGCGGCAAGCATTCGAAGGAGGAGAACTGCGAGAGAAACTCCTCCTTTCTCATCGCGACTGGGCTGGGCCGGACGAGGGCCTGTATGCCTTTAACAATGATCGAGGACTCAGACAGTGGCATGGCAAAGTCAAGAAAGCTTTGGGGATTGAAAGTGCATCTGCCCTGACGAGAGAGACTTTGCAAGCAAAATAACCGCGATGATGTGCTCAGGAATGACAGCGAACGAGTGTATGAGTCCAGCAACTTGTGGTAAATGAGCTTCGCCGAAAACCACCTGGCGATGCCAGTATTCGTGTCTCCGACGACGGTAAACCTAGGCTGGGTCGCGCTTCGCGGCAGCCCTCTGCTCAGCGGAGTAGGGATGCGTTTGTAACCCACCGGCAGGCGACTGCAACAACCCCATAGGGCCTCCCGATCACAGCAGCTGCGCCAGATCCTGCGGCAATGGTGATTCAAACCTGAGAAGTTCTTCAGACAACGGGTGCTTGAATTCCAGGGTACTCGCGTGCAGCCCCAGTCGCCGGGCGGGATTCGTGCGGGCTTCATATTTGCGATCGCCGACGATCGGACATTTTGCATCGGCCAGGTGCACTCTGATCTGATTGCGCCGCCCCGTCTTTGGTGTGAGTTCGATCAATGTGCGTGACGCGATTCGCCTTATCACCCGGTAATGCGTCACGGCATGCCGCGTCCGGTCACTGGGACGGGCGCTGTAGACCTTAAAGGGGCCGCTCTCATCCAGATGCGACGTGAGTACGCCATGGTCAGCCGGCGGATTTCCTTCCACCAGCGCAAGATAGCGTTTTTCAACCAGGTGCCAATGTGCTTGCAGCGTGCGCTTCGCTACCTCGGTCTTCGCAAACACCATAAGCCCCGACGTCTCACGGTCCAATCGATGGACGATCCACACCCGCTCCGGGCTTTGAGAATTGCCGCGGCGAACGTAGCGAGTCAGAAAGGCATAGGCTGTCTTGTCCCGTTGGGTCGCGCTGGCCATGCTCAGCAGATTCTCGGGCTTCTCGATGACAATGAGCGATGCATCCTCAAACAAGACCTCCATTCCCGGCGGCAACAAACCTTCCGCGCGCACTTCGCCCTTGGCGCGAATCGAAACCAAATCCCCAGCTTGCAGCGGGTGGTTGAAACGTTTGATCGACCGACCGTTGACTTGAACCAAGCCGTATTTGAGCCACTGCCGCACCTTTGTCCTCTTCACCTCGGGGCGACAAGCAAAAAGAAAGGCCAGAAGTTCCGCAGGTTGCTCGACGGTGTGTGACGCGGGCATGGCACTGTTTTGCAGTGAAGTTGTGAAGTAGGATTCCCGACATCTTGTCGGTGTGTGGTTAGGGTCGAGTCGTTGTAGGATGCAGACGGACTTTGCCCAGCGAGAACTTCGGTCTTTCGGCCATCTCGACCGCCGTGTGGCTGAAGAACGGGTAAACGCTCCACTCGACACAGGCCAAAATATCGGGCCTGCCATCTCCGTCGAAGTCGCCGGCCCAAGCGTTGGGACCATGATTCGTGACGCGAATCGGTTTGCCGAAACAGCGAAGGGTTTTGGGCGGCGCAAAGACTGGGTCAGTCTTTGAGCCCGTGTTTTCGAGCAAATAGATGCTTCCGCTGTCTTGGATTCCTCCGTGTGCCCCGGCACATGAATAGATGATGTCTGTCAGCCCGTCGCTATTCCAATCGGTGCTTCGAAACGATTCCGTCCAGTGCGATTGGCGGCTCACAATTCGATCGTCGATCGGTCGTCCGTCGCTGAGTGCGAGCGGCTTGTCCTTCTTCAGTCGCAAACTCCCGAGGCGGTCACGGTATTGAACGAATAGCGTTGCTTGGCGCGTATAACCGTCGTGCGTGACGAGATCGGTCAATCCGTCGCCGTTGAAGTCGGCCAGCGCCGCACCCGTTCTCCAAAAGAAGGGCCGCGATTTTTCAAGCGGGTAGGGACTGTTGGGAACGTTCTTGTCGGCGGCCAGTTTCGCCGAAGCGGTCCGGTCGGCGGCGCTGTCCGGGTAGCCGTCACACAAAACCTGGCGGCGCTCGCCAAAATCTGGAGTCTTGCGAGTTCCCACGTTGCGATACCAGAAGATGCGATTCGTCTCGTTGGGAAAGACCAAATCGGGCAATCCATCTGCGTCCCAATCTGTGTAGACTGGGTAGAGATAGCCCATGTTGTGCCAATGTTGGCCGCCGAGCACCTCGTCGCGGAGAATCTTGATCGGCTTCCCGCTGGAGAGAATGTGGCGAGCCTCTTCGAAACGGGGAACGGCGTTCGTTCCCGAGTTGATCACGATTCGCGGCCAACCGTAACCGCCTCCCACGAGCAGGTCGAGATCGCCATCTGCTTCCCAGTCGCAGAGACAGGGCCACGCTTGGTCGCTTAGCGACATCACGGCCGACACGGAGCCCGCGGTACCCATATGGCGAAAACGGGCAACTGTCTCGGCACTCTTCACTTGTTCGTAAAACGACACGCGCTGGTACATGTCGTGTTGGACCAGTAAGCCTTGCTGACGTCCTTCCGTTACAGCGCAGACGTACGTGCAACCCGTGTCTCCGATGTCGGCAACTCGTTCGGCCGCCGCGAAGTGCGGCGGATGGCTCCCGTCGTTCTTACGCCAAGCCACATACTTCCCGTGCGGCTCATTGTCCGCATCTGCGACGAGACAGACCGAATCGAGCATCGCGTCGCCGTCGATGTCGTAAAAACAGGGGTTGGTTCCAGCGTCCAATTCCACCGCTTTCGCGAACTCGAGCGGCCAGCCCTCGAGATTTGTATTCCGCAGATAATGCCCGGCGATGACGACATCGAGCGCATCGTCACCATTCAGGTCGACAACTCGGCACGGCTCCCAGCGACTTGTCTGCCGAGAGACGCTTCCCGAAGCTGCGAAGATCGGCATGTTCCCCGCATCGAGCCGTCCCGTATTCAAGTAGAGATGAAGATCGCTGCCGCCGCTGGGTGAGTAGACGATGTCGACTTTCCCGTCCCTGTTGAGGTCGGCGAAGTCGCAGTGCATATACGTCTTTTCGAAATGCTGAAAATCGTTTGCCGTTTGGTCGCTCACGAAGCGTATCCGCGTCAGATCGCCGAACTCGAAACGAGACGTATCCCCCACGCGTGGATAACAGACGATGCCGTCCCACGGCGACCCGGGACGGTAGGCGTAGTTCCAACAGCCGACGAGATCAGGTTTGCCGTCTGAGTTGATGTCGACAAGTCGGCTGGGATAACAGAGCGAAATCGGCCGGGCGGCGCCCGCGTTGTACCGCAACAGATCTCCCGTGCCGATCTGCGGCGTGTACTTCGCCGGCAATAGCGCGGGCCGCTGTTCGACAACGCAAAAACGAATCTCGTAACGAACATGATCGGGTTGGGCGATGACCCATTCCAACCTTCCCCGGTCTGCGTAGGCGAAGTCTTCCGTGGTGGCGTGCGGGACCATCGTCCCGTCTGAAACGTCGATCACTCGAATCGAGTTCGGATCAAGCCTTCCAGAGACGTCCGTCTGCCGAATCAGTTCGGCAAAGTCGATCGTGGGATCCATGGGTGTGTTGGGCATCGTCAAGGTGGAGTTCACTTCGAATGTCACCGAGCATTTCATCGGCTGATCAGCGGCGACCCCCATGCCAGCCGTGGCCAAAGATATCAGTAAGAAACAGGCCGACACTGTGCGCATCAATCTCTTCTCCCGCAGGTGGGCGTCGTCGAACGCTGGAATGTGGAGTGTCGGATCATCACTGTAGCACGCGAGCTCAACGGAACAGGAATCGGCGCAATTTGGCTCTCACCTTCTTCCGTCGCTGATGCCGGAATGCTACGATCCCCATTCGTCCAGCATAGCACCCGTCACCAGGAATAACTGCGCGGGAGCTTGTGTATGGGCGTGGAGTTCACTTGACGTGGTCTCAACACGCTCTGACGGGCAGAACACACATTGATGTGTATCTTGTGTTACACGTGGCATGGAAACGGCTTTGCGCGACCACATCACATTTTTTCGAGAGTTTCGCGATCGTTTTGAAACGACGGGGGCGATCGCGCCCAGCAGCCGATTCCTGGCACGCGCCATGACGAGTCCTATGCAGGCTCGCTCCCAGCCTGCGCGCATTTTAGAGATCGGGCCCGGCACCGGAGCGGTGACGCGGAGGATCGTCAAACTACTTGGCCCGGACGATCGGTTCGACCTGGTTGAACTCAACGAAACGTTTGCTCGGGTGCTCAAGGATCGTTTCGAGCGGCAGCCGGATTACGCACGGGTCGCCAACCAATCGGAGATCCACGTCTGCGGCATCGAAGAGTTCGAGCCGCTGACACGTTACGACTACATCATCTCCGGGCTGCCACTGAACAACTTTCCCGCAGAACTCGTGGCGAGCATTTTTGAGACGTATTTTCGCCTGTTGGCCCCTGGCGGAGCATTGTCATATTTCGAATACATGTACGTCCGCTCGATCAAAAAACGCGCCGCCGGCCGTTCCGAGCGAGAACGCCTGTCCCAGATCGATACAATCATCGATCCCTATTTCGCTCGTTCGCGTTTCAAGACTGATTGGGTGTTCGCGAACGTTCCCCCCGCTTGGGTGCAGCATCTGCGGAGCGACCAAGAAACGACATTGGACGATGCCTCCTGCGAACGTGTTTCATAGCGTTCTCGATGGAGTATCCTGGGTCATGCGTCGTCACAACGGCATTCGCGGCCACGTGTCATGCGGCCGATCAGCGCGCTACAGTGACTGACGGCTTTCGTCGCGCGGGAAACCACCGTTGTCAGGAGCCGATGGAACGGAGGCCTTAAGTCGTTGTGTCGTCGGCTGCGGGCTTTTTCCGTTTGCCGCCTTTGCCCTTGCCACCTTTTCCTTTGCCGCCCGGTTTGCCGGCTTTGCCGCGACGGGATGCGGCTTTCTTGAACTCTTCGAGATCGACGGCACCGTCGGCGTTCGCGTCGAGTTTGTCGAAACGCTTCTTCAGTTTCTTCGGCGCTTCGCTTTTGGAGATCTTTCCGTCTGAATCGCTGTCGAGTTTCTTAAAGCGTTTTTCGACGTTCTTACCGGCGCCACCGGCTTTTCTCTTGGGGCCACCCTGGCGACCGGCCTTTCCCTTGGCGCCGTCTGGGCGACGGGCAGGGCCTTCGCCTTTTTTGCCAAATTGTCGCGGAGGTCCTTCGCCTCGTCTTCCATGCGGCGGCGGGCCGAGCAGTTCGCGCGGGTCGAGGCTGCCATCATCGTTTTCGTCGAGTTTGTCGAACTTGTCGGCCGCCTTGGCAAGTTCTTGCTTGCTGATTTTGCCGTCGTCATTGGCGTCAAGTACCCGAAAGATCACCGGCACATGGCGCGGGCCGCCTTCGCCGAAATCGGGACGACCACCGGGCCGCCTACGGTCACCCGCATCGCCGGGGCCACCGCCGGGTTTTCCGCGACGGCCTTGAGCGCCGGGACGTCCGTCGGCCTGTCGGCCCTTTTTGCGACCAGCGAATCGCTCGCGGAGTTTGCCCAAACGTTCGACGAATTCATCCTTGCTCAATGATTCCTGTTCATCCCCCTCGCCGCCGAAGAGCGCTTTGACAAATCGTTCAGGCCGCTCGTCGAGTTCGTCCTTCGTCAATTTTCCGTCGCCGTTGCGATCGAGCATCTCAAAACGCTTTTTGGGATCGAAGCGTTTTCCACCTTTTGGGCCTCGGCCATCTCGGCCTTGGGCTTCGACTTTAGGATTCTTCTTGTTCTGCGCGCGTGTGAATTCTTTCTGGGTGAGTTGGCCGTCTCCGTTGGCGTCACCGATGCGAATCAATCGATCGAAGTGCTTCTTGCTCTTCTCGTCGATTTCGTCCGACGTGAGCGTGCCGTCGCCGTTTTTGTCGAGCTTCCCAAAGAGCTTCCCTTTGTCCGGTGTCGTATCGTCGGCAGAGCCGAAGGCGGCAGCCCCTAACACAACCGCGATCGCTGTCAGCCACGTAAATTGTTGTCTATTCATGACTTTAGTTCCTGTGAAGGTCAACACTCGTGATTGTTCGGGCTGGTGGGCACACGCGTCGCGTTTCATCGGCGAAGAACTGCTTCGTCGATGCGATCTCATCACAGTCGCGCCGGAAACGGACATGCTGGGAAGCGTACACACTCTCAGCTAGGTAATGAACACCTCGGCGCAGGCGGGGTTTCGCTAAATCTCACAACTTCACCAAGAAACGGGAGCGCAGAGCAAAACCGTCGGAGCAGAAGCCGATGAGGTCGGCGATCAACCCGCGATGCCAGAATCGAGCAGGCCCGTCTCGATTTCCGAGACGGCTCAACTTGGACGCCCGCTGAGCTGCGCAGATGCGGTCGATGACCTGCGAATTCGCGCCCGCCCCTCGCCGTTCCACGGCTTGGGGTCCGCGAAGAGTTCATAACTCGGCCATCAGCAGTGCCGTAAGCCGTCCTAAAACCCTCTGTTGGCTCAAACGCACTCTTGAAGTAGCGCCAAAATCCTCTGTTGCCAAATCAAACCCCTTGTTTTCCAGGCCGAAATTCGTCCACAACCGGGTTTTGACGTGACCTCTTATCATTCCGCGTTGTCTTCGCCCACAACCGGGTTTCAAGATGTGTACTAATCTTGCTGGCGCAAGCTAAACCCGACATACAGCGCGCCGCGATCATCGGGGATCGCGTAACTTGCGGTTGGCGGCAGATACTTTTCGATCGCTTCAAAGGGAGGTAATTTCGAGAAATCGATCCCTTCGATCGACATCGGAGCTTCTCCGGAACGAATCGCCTCGTAGGCGGCTCGCGACTGGTCGTCGTGCTTTTGAATCCCAAGAATCGATGTTGCCTTGGGAATAAAGCGGGCAATCTGCTTGTAGGCATCGGTTTCAGAGAGTAGCGTGTCGGCGCGGGCCGGCGCAATCGCCTGTTCGAGCATGTCGACGTCGTTCGTGATCATCAAGCTGCCGTTGACAATCGCTGCCGCTCCCGTCGTCGTGGCGTCACCGAAAGCGGCCCCATCGAATTCGTAAATCTTCGTGCCCTGGAAATCACGTTCCTCGCCTGGGAATTCATCCGATTGAGCCAAGGTGTCGATCACCTCTTGCATCTTTTCGGCGTCGTCGGCATCCAATGCGATCAGCGCTCGATTGGGAACGGTAACGCCATCTTCTGGAGCCGCCCCGATGACATGGATGCGGCCACTGAGGTGGTCGATGAGATCGTCCTTGATATGGATCATCGGTCCATCTTCTCGCTGGGCTAGGCCTTCGATCATACCCGCAAATGTACCCGGTCCCTGGCCGAATGGCAGCCCGTCGACGACGGCCTCGATCGCGGAATAGGCTCCGCCCAAGTCCCAATTGAAGGACGCGTAGCTCGAAGCCGCGCCGGTGACCCACTTGGGCGGCGACAAGTCGGCGGCCGGAAATCGGAAGACTCTCAACAAGCCTCTGGTCGGTCCGTCAACATAAATGAAGGTACGCGTCGTGGAACCGAACTCGTCAGTCGCCGCATCGACGCTCCCGCCGACGGCCTTGAGTTCGCCGAGTCCGATCAACGGTAAAAACTGAAGCGCCATTTGGGCCTGCATATTCTGTCGCGCAGCTGTCTGGATGGCCACCGTCGTTAGGCCGATCGGATCGACGTACCAGTTCAACAATGGTTCGCGATCGCCGAGTTTGCACTTGTCGGCGATGTAGCTGTGTGTTTCGTTTGCGGCAAACGTGGCTTCGTGCTGGCCATCCCAACGTTCAAGCACCGCGGTGAGGATGTCCTCGCCCGAGGAGACAACGAACGTCCCGTCTTTGATGAAGTAACCGACTGTGTCGATCGGCTCCTCTTGAGGGGCTGGGCGGAAACGGTTCTCATCTTCTGAATCGTCTTCTTCCTTTTCCTTCTTCGTGAATAGGACGACCTCGGTTTCCGCGATCTGTTTAACTTCCCGTTCAGCCCCCTTCTCCTGGGCCTGCTCGGACGCCAATTCGATCAATCGATCGATTGTGGATTGGTTCGAACCGGTGTCGGCAATCAGGACAAATCCTAACTTACCGCCGGCCGGCCGGGTAACGGCGAACGCGATGCGGCCCGTGGGTAGATCGGCCAGGTCTTGGAGTCCGAGTCCAAGTTGCTCGCGAGGCTCAGCCGTTTGCTCGTCGATGTAGCCCTCGATCTGTTGGCGAAAATCAGCGAGGGCCTCGTCTTTTAACAACTGGCCGAACGGCGACTCTTTCACGCGCGCTTTCAAATCCGGAACGCTGGGCACGTCGACGAGCAGATACACGTTCGGCGGGAGCAGCTTATCGGCGGGCACGATGTCCGCCGCGAAGATCGAACTCTGCATACAGAGCACGGCGATTGACACTACAACGAATCCGATCCCCTGGGCAAGCCTGCGTCTCATCATCTACTCCAATCCTGAATGCTGTTGGCAGTCCGCCGGAAGAAAAACTACGAGGCTCCGGCAGGTGTGAATTCCTCATTGTTTCACTGGGTTAAGCAAGTGCCTGTGTCGGCAAAACGGGCGAAAGCCCCCTCCATATACGATATTGCACCGTAGGTCGTAAGGGTTCTTACCAGCCAGTGACAGCGCAAGTTTCAACCGAATGCAAGTCACGGCGATATCCGCTCGATCGAGCATGTTTTAGCAATTCCCCCACTCCCGCGACAGGTCAAACGACGCTAATTCCCGCGTGAAAGAGAAGGCACATTCTTATCGCCTCACCGTCCATGCATTTCTAGGTAGTTGCATTGCGGACGCGGCCTCCGTCGAACCCCGTTCAATGTGTCAAAGGAATTCCTTAACCACTCAGACACGCACGGCCCGTTTAGCACGTGCGCGAATCCGAGAAGAGTGCGTTACGGCCGCTTCTCTAACCCCTTGGCTTCCTGGTACAGGTCTTCCATTTCTCTGAGCGTGACTGCGCGAATCGTTTTTCCGACTTCCTTGAGCCGCTGTTCGATGTGCTGGAATCGTCTGGTGAATTTCGCGTTGCTGCGGCGGAGCGCCTCTTCGGGGTTGATTTTCCAGCGTCTCGCGATGTTGGCCATTACGAACAAGATGTCCCCGAGTTCATCCTCGACCCGAGTTCGTATCTGTGCATCGTCGATCGGATCATCGGGCGTAATGTCTGCATCGATGGTCGCCGGCATCTGGGGGATCTTCCCGTCAGGAAACAATTCACTGGCCAGTTCCTCGATCTCTTCGCGCAGCTTGTCGAAGAGCATGGCGCGATTCGGGAAGTCGAACCCAACACGGGCGGCCTTGTCGCTGAGCCGAGCGGCGCGAGCCAGTTGTGGCAGGTCGGCGGGCAACCCGTCGATGACCGAGTCCCGCTTTTTTTCTCGCTGCTTGATTCGATCCCAGTGATGGGCGACGTCACCGGGTGTTTCGGCTACGGCATCGCCGAAGACGTGCGGATGCCGTTCGATCATCTTTCGCGTCAAGCCGTCGATGACTTCCAGGATCGAGAATCGGCCCTCATCGGCGGCGATCTGCGAATCGAGCACGACTTGCAGTAGGACGTCGCCCAATTCTTCGCAGATGGCCGTGTCGTCACCCGAATCGATCGCTTCGAGTAATTCGTAGGTTTCTTCGAGCGTGTGAGGCTTGATCGATTCGAGCGTCTGAGCACGGTCCCAAGGGCAGCCGTCGGACGAGCGGAGTTTCGCGATCACCTCGCACAGTTTTCGAAAAGCGGGGTCGAGCAGATCCGCATCGGGCGGCGTTCCGGGGGCCGGTTGTTGTGGTTTCGTCGGTTCGGTGTCCATGTTGGCGCACTATACGGTTCTGGGAGCGCACGGTCAAAGCGGGCGATTGGGTGGTCATTGATGGCGAATGCGACAGGCGATTTGTCTACGTCGGGGGCGTGGTGTACGATGGGTTCGGGCAGAAAACGTTTGATCTTCGTGCAGATGAAGGCCCAAGAACTTTTCCAAACGAAACTGGTCTGCCATCGTCAACCGGCATTGAGGAGAGAGTTATGTTCGGATATCGCATCCTGTTTCGCACCGCTGGAGCCGCCGTCGTGTTGCTGGCGACAGCGTTCGCAGCCCGCGCGGATGACAACAACACTCAAAAGGCGACCGAGCCTTCCGACTCGGAACTGACGGCGCTCGAACGGCAGTTTGAAAAGAATCTATCGGGTTCGGTCTTGGTTGGCCGTTTTTCGGTCGACGGCAAACAGGACGACGGTCCCGGCAAGCCCGAGCGATATGAAATCGAAAGCGTAAAGAAATTCAAAGGTGACTATTGGGTTTTCACTGCGAGAATCAAGTACGCGAAACGTGACGTGAAAATTCCGATGACTCTCAAGGTTCTCTGGGCGGGGGACACGCCGATGATCACGTTGACCGATTTCACAATTCCCGGTCTCGGCACATTCACGTGCCGGGTCTTCTTCCACGGCACGCGCTACGCGGGCACGTGGCAACATGGTGAAGCCGGTGGGCACATGTGGGGGCAGATCGAACGGGCAGAGAGTGAAAAGGATTCCTAGTTAAAGGATGCGGCGGACGCCTGCTGAAATTTCCCGTTTCGATATTCATCGACAACGTCGTCGACAATACTGTACTCCGCGTTCATCCGTTTGCGCTCTTGACCGAAAGCATGTGTTATGTCGCGATGGCCCAACATGTTTTGCGCGATGTCGTTCGCGTTGTTGTGTTTACCGACGTCTCTTCGCGCCGCTGACAAGTTGGCGGAACTCACAGAGATATCCGTCACGAGTACGCTCGATGGCAGCCAACAACCGTCGCTTGTATGGGCACCCGAAACTGCAGCGTCGCAGTCGACGCCGCTATTCGTCTATCTCCATTCATGGAGCGGAGACTATCGGCAGAACAACGCCGCTTGGCACAAGGAAGCCGTTGAGCGAGGTTGGATTTACCTGCATCCGAACTTTCGCGGCCCGAACAATCAGCCCGAAGCATGCGGCTCGGAACTGGCCCGGCGGGATATTCTGGATGCGATCGAGGACGTGATCGTCCGCTATAACGTCGATCAGACACGCGTCTACTTGGCCGGCGCGTCCGGTGGCGGGCACATGACGATGTTGATGGCCGGTTATTACCCCCAGCGGTTTTCGGCGGCTTCGGCTTGGGTGGGAATCAGCAATCTCGCCGATTGGTACCGGTTTCATACTTCGGATGGGAAGCGGGGTGGTTATGCGCAGATGGTGTTTCAGTCGTGCGGCGGAGTTCCGGGAGAGTCCGATGCGATCGATGTCCAATATCGATCCCGCTCGCCAATTCACCAACTCCAACATGCAGTCGGTCTGCCGCTCGAGCTGAGCGCCGGCGTCGACGACGGCCACAAAGGTTCGGTGCCGATCGCCCATACTCTGACGGCGTTTAACGTCGTCGCCAAAGCGTCCGGGCTTGGTGAGGTGTCTGCGTCTGAAATTGCGCAACTTTCGACCGACCGAAAACTTGCGCAGCCGCTTCCCGGCGACGTAAGTTTTGATAAGGAATACGGTCGTGACATCCTTTTGCGCCGAAAGGCGGGCAAGACGCGCGTCACGATCTTTGACGGCGGTCACGAAGGCATCGCACACGCCGGCGCGGCTTGGCTGTCGAGGTACAACAGGCCGACGCGCTCGGTCAAGCCGTGATCGAGCATTGTGGATCAGCGATTTTGACAGTTTGAGCAAAAAAGTCACCTCAGGCGAGGAAACGATCTGATGAATGACATCAACCGACGCAAATTCATGGGCTCGACAGCCACCGCTGCGGGGCTTACTGCGCTTTCATCGGGTGTGTTCGCGGCGCCCTCGGGGCAGGACGATCTCAAGCAGATCGGGAAAACGCCGCGGACGAAGTTTGCCGTAAACATCGAGATGTGGTGGAACGATCTGCCGTTTCTCGAGCGGATTCAAAAGACGGCGAAACTCGGCTTTCCGGCCGTCGAATTTTGGCCCTGGCAGCGGCAGGACATCGATGCTGTCGCCAAAACGTGCCGCGACCTGGGAATCGCCGTCGCGCAGTTTACAGCCTGGGGCTTCACGCCCGGCCTAAACGATCCGCAGAACCACAAGAAGTTTCTGGCGGATATCGCCGCCGGCTGCAAGGTGGCGCAAAAGCTCGATTGCAAGATGATGACGGTCGTAGGAGGCAACGATCAGCCGGGCATGACGCAGGAGCAAATGCACGAGAACATCATTGCCGGTTTGAAAAAGGCCGCCTCGATCGCCGAAGACCACGACGTCATTCTGATTCTCGAACCGATGAACATCCGTGTCGATCACAAAGGGCATTGCCTGTACGGCAGCCCGCCGTCGATTCGTATCTGTGAAGAGGTGGCTTCGTCGCACGTGAAAATCAATTGGGATTTGTATCACATGCAGATCACTGAGGGAGACCTATGCGGCCGGCTCCGCGAAGGTTTCCGCTCGAAACAAATCGGCTACCTGCAACTGGCGGATAACCCCGGACGTAACGAACCCGGCACAGGGGAAGTCCACTACAACCGCGTGTTGAAGGAAGCGTACGACCTGGGGTACCGGTATTACGTGGGCCTTGAGTGCAGGCCGAAGGAGGGCGAACTCACGGCGGCCCGGCGTGTTGCCAGCGCTGATGTCTGGTGATCATCGGCCGGGCGAGCCACTGGGTTCGGCCGGCGTCTCTTGGAATTCAGCGAATCGTTGTGACGCCAGTTCTTTGGCCGTCCCGTCGTGGATTTCAACGACGAGGGCCGCGGCGCCGTTAGTTTGATCGACGAACGCGATTCCTTTTTCCTGCCCGAGAACGCTCACTGCCGAGGCGAGGCTATCGGCAGTGATGCCGTCGGCCGCGATAACGGTCACGCTGCTGCGCTCGGTCAGTCCGAGTCCCGTCTTCGGGTCAACAATGTGGGAATAGCGAACGCCATCAATCGTCACCGATTGATACGCATCACCTGAGGTCGCCACGGCGATGTTTTTTAGGATCAGATAGCGCAACGGCGGGCTGCCTTTGCGCACGAGCGGCTCCACGGCGATTCGCCAACCCGGTTTGTCGGGCGGAGGATCGCCGATGACGATATCGCCGCTGCCGTCGACGAGCGCTCGTGTAATCCCGTGTCGCCTGAGTACGCTGAGCGCCTCGTCGCCCGCGTACCCTTTGGCAATGCCTCCCAAATCGAGCAGCATCTGCCGCCTTTCCAGCGAGACGCTTTGAGTTTCGGTATCTAGCTTGACGTGACCGAAACCGACGAGATCGCGGGCTGCCATGAGTGAAGGGGCATCGGGCAGCCGCTTTTTGCGGCGGGCCTTCCGCCAAAGTTTGACGATCGGCCCGACGGTCACGTCGAAGGCCCCGTCGGTTTCACGCGAAAGTTGTTGCGATCGACTCAAGACATACCACAGCTCGCTGCTAACCTTTTGTGGTCGACTGGGAGCTGCGAGGCGGCAGAGCCGTCGCAGTTCGCTGTCGGGGTCGTAGTCGCTCAGTAGGGAATTGAGCTGTTTGATCCGGCGAAACGCGTCTCGCGACGCTGTGTTTGCGAGTGCCTGGTTGGGGGCGTATAATACAATTCGAAACGGAACGCCCATTCGGATTTGCTGATACTCGTAGCGTTTATGCGGAGAGTCAGTGGGACCAGCCATGACTAGGCTTGTTCCGAGCATGAATATCGCCAAGCCGCATTGCATCGAAACGTTCCCCGCGTTTGACTCGAATCAGAGTCACGCCTTTATGGGCATACCGGCTACGCCGACTCACCACAAGCCAAAAGATTTCTCACTGTCTTCGAAAGCCGACATGCTAACTTCCCAAACACTAACTGTAGATCGTTCGCGAACCTTCTTGCAACCTCTGTTGTGCGCCACCGCGACGACGCTGGTACTCCTTGGGTTCAGCTTCACGCCGGATGCGGACCGCGCGTTCGGGGCCGATGCGAA
>Ga0315336_1004099_pt1 | contig 17965 bp, 16 predicted proteins | sample ASW5metaG_FD_204512 | JGI IMG/M metagenome (GOLD analysis project Ga0315336, IMG submission 204512) | Ammonia-oxidizing marine archaeal communities from Monterey Bay, California, United States - ASW #5 | ecosystem: Environmental > Aquatic > Marine > Intertidal zone | place: USA: California... | reverse complement strand
GCAAAAATTTCTCGTCTGCTTAGTCAGCCTTCAGAAATCGCGCGCATTGCGGCAAATGGACAGCAGGCGACTCTGTCACGCCATACCGTCGCACATCGCTGTAAAGTTGTTGCTAAGAAGTTGAGAATGTCGCAGGTTGAGACGAGCCTGCGCTAGCGTGGAAGTACTGTTAGAGGGAATCTATAAAGAGGGATATTGGTGGCTTGAGAATACTACGAATAACGGCGGCACCGCGGAATGCGATTAAATTTCGCGAAGTCCACAAACTCCAAAATATGATCTTTAACGAACAGATCAAGGCCTTTCAGGCTGAAAATCTCATGCTGCCTGGCAGCTGGCCGGATGAAATGAGGGCCCGGGGTTTCGAGGTGTTGGATATCCTTTATCCCGACATTGGCTCTCTCAGCCGCTGGGCGCGCGAAAATGGTCACACTGACCTAGCTCTCCATCCGGATCCGGTCCAGATCCTGATGGAGATGGTTCGGAATTACAAACCGGACGTGATTTTCATTTACGCGGGGGCCTTTTTTCATATCAACCGGCCCATTCGCGATCTGCTCAGGTCGGCCGGCTCGAAGGATATGGTTTTTTCTGGGTTCTGGGGTGACGAGTTGAACGCGCAGCTTTATGAGTACAGCACCTATTTCGGCGATCTTGACTTCGTTTTTACCAGCTCGGACGTTTATCAGAAGAAATTTGAAATGATTGGCATCCCTTCGCGGGACATCGGCAATGCTTTCGACACGTCGATCAAGTATACGCCTGCGCCCAAGCAGGATATCGATGTTCTTTTCTGCGGAACGACGGGCTTCGGCATTCCCGAACATTTTAACCGCTACCAGATTCTGAAGGACGTTATCCCCAAGATAAATATCAAGATTTACGGCGATGATAGAATCGAGAAGTTGTGGAGGAGGGCCGCAATTCGAATGTTGAAGATAGGCATGTGGCTACCCCAAAAATTCTGGCGTATAGCGTCACGTGTTTTGAGAAGCCGGGTTGGGCACTTCCTATTTAGGAGAGGATCCCAGATGGCGGACTATTATATTAATGCCAAAATCAGCGGTATCGGGCCGTGGGTCAAGCTGGACCAAAATATGCACCCGACCGTCGGCATCTACGATTTTTTAAAGCCACTACGAGATCTCTACCCAAAGAAATTCTCGAATTCCCTCCTCAACGGTTCGGAGTACATGAGACTGCTCAGCAGAGCCAAGATTGTGCTCAACATTCATCGCGACGAAATGGCAGATGTTGGGAATATTCGCTGCTACGAGGCGGCAGGCATCGGGGTCTGCCTACTGACTGATCGTGGCAAACAGTTTGAACCCCGGTTCAAGCCGGGGGTTGAGATCGCCACGTTCGAGGGTGCCGAGGAACTTGTGGAAAAGGTCAAGTACCTACTTTCCCATGACGCTGAGCGGGAGCGCATCGCCGCGGCAGGGCAGCGCCGTTGCCTCGCCGATCACACAGTCGGGCACCGCTGTGATATCATCGCCAAGGAATTGCAAAAACTAGCCCATCTTGTGCAAGGTAGATCGATTGGGCCCCCTAAAAGTCCTTTGAGAAAACAAATTCTGTTGGCCAGGTACGATACCGAGGGTCAACCAATCTCCTATGATATTGCCTTCTTCCTGCAGGCTGCGCAAATCAAGCGGCGGCAGTTGGGTTGCGATCGTCTTGTTGTCGCTATGGTGCCGCCCAAGAATATCCATAATCAGCCCGGCGTTTCAGATAATGTAAATCAGATTGTGGACGGATACGCCCGACGATTCCGGATGGCGCACATCCTAGTCCAGATGTCGGACCTGATGCCGGGGACGGATGTTCTGCACATGAAGGATCGTGAGATCGATCCGTTTGCAATTGGCATGGACGATGCCCAAATAATACATTTTCCAGAAGAAGGTATCCCGCATCATAGTGAATATTACAAGCTGGTGAACGAACACCCCTCTATGGTACCGGGGTTTGAGGCCAGCAAGGAGGCCCACCGTTACATCCGTAACTGGCTGGATCCAATCGCAGACGGGCGTCGTGTCATTGCGCTGACGCTAAGGCAGTACAAGGTCAATCCGGAGCGCAACAACAACATGAAAGCATGGAGTCGGTTTCTCGATCAGCTCGATCCGAAGGAATACGCAGTCGTCGTCGTGCCCGATACCGATGCGGTGAAGGAATACCGTGAATCGGAACTTCAGAATTATCCTATTTTTGAGCCAGCCTGTTTCGACGTTGATTTACGTTTTGCGCTCTACGAGCAGGCGTTCCTGAATATGTTCGTCAATAACGGCCCCTGTATTGCGGCGACGCTGAGCAAAAGTATCAACTATCTGATGTTCAAACTCGTCGTGCCCAACACGCCGACGACAGATCCGGAGTTCATAAAGTTGCTCGGCTTCCGTCCTAACTCGACACCGACATACGCTACGGCAACCCAGAAATGGGTCTGGGAAAACGATACCTATAATGTGATCCTGCGTGAATTCAATCAAATGGTTGATGTCATTGAGGGTGGCAAGAATAAGAAAGAAACCCTCTAGCTATGAGTATGATTTATGGGAATTAATGCGGGTTCTATCAAGGTTCTCCTTCGCGAGATGGGAGATAATAAAGAACCTGACGGCAGGCTACTGACGCTTGGGAGGCAGGATGTTTTGGTCACGGCAAAGGAGCTGGAAGACATCTTCGCTAAATTTGGCCGCAAGGTGCTCGTCGGGTCCGAAATTCCGGTAGTTTCTTCCAAGCCGGAATATTCTGCTCTCAATTATATTACCGACAAGTATCTTTACTCGGCGCTTGGTTTTAAGGAGTTCCGGTCGCTCGATGCGTCCGAATATGAAAATGCTGATTACGTGTTTGATCTCAATGAGCCGGTAACGCCACAGAATCAGTGCAATTCATGGGATGTCATCTTCGACGGGGGTACCATAGAACACGTCTTCCATCTTCCGAATGCACTAGCCAATATTTTTCGTATGCTGAAGGTGGGCGGGAAAATAATTCATATAGCGCCGAGTTCCAATCATATTGATCATGGCTTCTACATGTTTTCACCGACGCTGTTCTGGGACTATTATAATGCAAATAATTATGAAGTGAACGTCTGTGAGGTGTTTTGTTATCGGTCAGAGAATCTCTACGGAGAGGGGGGATGGGAGGTCAGCGATTATGTGCCTGGCGCGCTGACTCGCGTCAGCCTTGGTGGGCTTGATGACGGTATCTACGGCGTTATCATGGTCGCGACCAAGACAACCGGATCCACCTGCGATATCATTCCCCAGCAAGGTCTCTATGCCGATAAAAAATGGCAAAATAGGGAGCAAGGCGGCGCTATGGTGAGCCATAATCCCCGATTTAGGGGTAAGGGGCTTGGACTTAGGGTAAAGTCCAGGCTATAGCTTGCAACTTTCTGTAGGAAATTTTTTGGCGGAACAGAAGTTCACTTCTTAACAGCGGCCTTCTGTCTTGGTGGCGCTCTCTAGAGCCGTCCTTTATTTGTATCGATTCAGCATGTTCCCTTAATCAATTGTTATGGCTTTTCGTATGCGGTTATCGTCTTGTGTTACCTGCGGGGAAGGCCAACTCGTTCCTGTTCCACGGTACGATGAGCTGCCGCGGGTTACTTCCGACTGCCGGCCGTTGCTCGCCGGTGGAAGGCTTGCTGTATGTCAAGGTTGCGGCACCATTCAGAAGATAGCCGACAAACAATGGGTGGAAGAGGTCGAGCGCATCTACGCAGGATACGACATTTATCATCAATCGGCAGGGGTGGAACAGGTGGTATTCTCGGATGGTGGCTTCACACTGCCGCGCTCAGCCTTGCTGGTTGATTTCCTCGCCCGGAATGGCTGCGATGAAATCGAAAGGGGTGAATTGATTGACATCGGTTGTGGTAATGGTGCCGCTCTAGCCAATTTTAGCAAGACCCTGTCCGGCTGGGTGTTGGATGGGTATGAGTTGACTGAAAAAGGGGTCGAGACCCTCAGGGCGATCCCCGGCTTTCGCCACCTTTATGCGGGCGATTTATCGGTAATTCCAGCACGCTATCACCTTGCTTTGGTCATTCACGTTCTGGAGCATTTTCAGATGCCCATTGCGAAATTGGTCGAAATTGTGTCGTTGTTGCGTCCCGAAGGGCGAGTATTTATTGAGGTGCCTAACCTCGCGACATCGCCGTTCGATCTAGTCATTGCTGATCACCTGACTCATTTCACGCGGGAGACCTTGGGATATGCCGCTGCGTGCGCCGGGATCGAAGCGGTCATTCTTTCGAACGAGGTTCTGCCACGGGAACTGACCTTGCTGGGCCGACGTGGTCACCCGCATAGGCAGCCGGTTCCTGATCCTGTGAAGAGCCAGAACCTTGCTCAAAAGACCGTCTCCTGGTTGATAGAATTGCTTGATGATTCGCGCGTGGCAAGTGCTGCCTCAAACTTTGGTCTCTTCGGTTCGTCTATCTCTAGCCAATGGCTTTCCGGGCCCCTTGAGGGGCGAGTGCTATTTTTTGTGGACGAGGATCCCAGCCGGATTGGGCGAAATATCAATGGTATCCCCGTTATCTCGCTCGCCGAGGTCCCGGCGGATGCGATTGTTTATGTGCCGCTGCCTACTGCCGTGGTGAAAAATCTTGCACCACGGCTTGAAAAATTCAGCGGCACCTATGTGTATCCGCCGGCCTGGCCCACCTGATCAGGGGGACGAATTTTTGTATCTTGAGGCGATGATTCGCCGTCGGGCACTGCTGCGAAGCTTTATTGGGCTTAAGCATAGGAGCGCGTCTAGTGCTCTCAGTCGGAAGATCGCATATAGCTTGAACAGAAGTTTTCCAGCCATCCCGGTTCGCCGACTAAGTGCGATCATTGCTCGGTCCACAGCGGATGCGGGTGACAGGATTGCGTCTATGGCGGGCCACGGATCCCCCGCCTGGCCGTGCAGGCAGCTTGTCACTGCACCGTAGAACCAGCGGTGCCGCCACCGTTCCCCGTAGGCAGGCGGAAAAATTCCGCAATGGGTTGTGGACATAAGGACCATGGCCCTGTCGGCAATCTGGTGTACGCGATCAGGGTCCGTGTTGGTCGTTGATGACAACCCCGAGTCCATCTGCCGCCAGTAGGCCAATTCCTTTTCTACAAATACAGCACCATGGGTGAGTGTGATGGCCCTTGTGGCGAAACCGTCTGTAAAACTATGAAGGGAAGGGTCGAAGCCACCTACAGCGCGGAGCGCGTTACGTTTATAGACGGTTGTATTGCCCATCACCCAACTGTCAAATTGCATCAGCAGGCGGGCGGCCATTTCGGGTGAGACGAAGCCATTTTCGGATGGCGGTACAAAGCTCCTGAAAGGGCCTAGATCGTGATCGTTCTCGTCCATGAGTCGGCAGAGTGAGGAGCAGAGTCCTGCCTCGGGATGGCGTAGAAGGAGGCGCAGGCTTTGCTCGATCATGTCAGGCATGACCAAGTCGTCGGAGGCCGCGAAACAAACATACTCGGCGTCGGTGTCCGCGAGGAAGTTTGCCATATTTGCAACGACCCCCCGGTTTTCAGGGAGTAGGACGGGTTTGATCACGGAGTGGCGGGCCGCATAGCGTGCGATGATGTCTCGACTTTCGTCCGTCGATGCATCGTCTGCTAACCAAATTTCCATAGGCGTGACGGTCTGGCATAGCAGTCCCTCGATAGCGGCAGCTAGAAATTTCCCATGATTGTAATTGGCTAAGAAAACCGTGAGGCGGGTGGATGCATCGCGGATCGCATCGATGGAGGAGTTCATGAACGGTGGTCCGTTATCTCCGTCGCGTGTGCCTTCCTCAGGGTGTCTTCGCACAACGTGAAGCGGAATTCGGGAAAGGCGGCGTGAATTGCAGTGGCGTCGAAATGGCGGTGCGTCATGGGTAGGGTTCGCTCGGTGGTTTCAACTAGCGCCGGTGGGTCGAAGAGGTTGGCCACCATTCGAGCTAGATCGACGAAGGCTATGGATTGTCCAGTCGCGAGGTTGAGGAGACCGGCCGAACGGTGGCGCAGGACAAGTTCAATCAAGGTTATGGCATCCTCAATATCTATATGATCTCGTGTTTCCTCGCCGCCGCCGCCCAGTACGATCCTACCTTCCGATGCGGCTTGTCGGCGGAACCGGTTGGGGCCATAGGAATTATGGGTATCCCCGGCACCGAGCACCATGGTGGGCCGCAATATGGCGTAGGGCGCCTCGGTCGCCGTTCCGATCATGATTTCCCGTACCCGGTGCATAGCACTGTAAAGATCGGTGGGTTCTGCCACGCTTTCTTCGGTCACGATGGTGTCGGTAAAGGGGTAAACCGCATCGGAGCTGATGTAAATTACATGCGCAACCGACTGTGCTGCTAGCGCTTCACAAATAGTACGGCCCATTGCCAAATTGGTCATGAAGGCGGCAACGTCTTTCCCTTTGTCGGGGGTGATGGCGCTTAAAATCACCAGGGAATCGTTCGCGTCCAGGAGTTCTCCGAGCCGCTTGCTTCCATCGTCAGCCGAAAGATCGAGTTCCTTCGAGCCGATGGGGCACACCGTAATGCCTCCGGTTTCGAGCCGTTGTCTCAGATGGCGTGCAAGGAATCCACTCGCCCCTAGAATCACAACGCGCGCGGGTTTCCTACCTTCCGGCCATTGGTGTGTAAGCATTGCGATTATCCTCATTGCATTGAACCGCGATGACTGACCGACCGATTAGCATGAGCAGACGGCGCTGGCAACGCGCAGCAGATGAGAAGGCCTATGCGTCCGGAGAATCACCAAGATACTTGAACCAGACACCTGTGGCTTCGGCAATGTTGCTGGGTTCCCACAGCGGCGCCTCGCGCCAGTAGTCAATCTGATCAAGGATGCGGGCTACGCCTTCTTCAAAACTTATTTCAGGCTGCCAGCCTAGTTGCTTCCCAATCTTGGTGATATCGGCATAGGTACAGTCCGGCTCTCCGGGTCGCTTAGGAATGAAGGTTACTTCGCCGCCGAGGAGTTCCACCAACCGATTGACCGGCTGGGGGTTTCCGGCGCCGACGTTAAAAGCTTCTCCGGAAATGTCGGTTTCTGCCGCTGCCAAAAAGGCACGTGCAACGTCGGTCCCATAGATGAAGTCACGCGTCTGGGTGCCGTCTCCTACTACTGTAAAGGGTTTCTCCGCCAGTTTTTGGCGGAGAAACACACCGAATACCGCGCCATAGACTCCCGAGGTGCGTGAACGTGTGCCATAGGCATTGAATATCCGGATAGAGTTTACCGGCAGGCCATAGACCTTATGCCAATGCATGGTGGATTCCTCGCCGAGGTATTTGCTCAGTGCGTAGGGATACTGCGGATCGATTGGGTGATCTTCCCGGGTGGGAGTGTTGGCAAGGCCATAGCAAGATGACGATGCCGCATAAACGAACTTTGCCACCCCCTGGCCGCCGTTGGCCGCGCGGGCGCATTCCAGCATGTGGGCGGTCCCCTGCACATTGGCGGATATGTATTCAAGCGGCTGTTCTATGGACGGGACGATGTCACCGATGCCGGCAAAGTGGAATACGAAACGTGCTTCGGCGAATGTGGGATCATCCTGCGCTACATCGCGAATATCGGATTTTGAAAAGGTGACGTCGGGGTTGTCCGCGTGATGGGCGATATTCTGTTCACGTCCGCCGACCAGATTATCGATAATATGGACCCTGTACCCACGGTCGACCAGTAAATCGACCATATGGCTGCCGATAAATCCGGCCCCCCCCGTGACGATGGTAAGGTCGAGATTATTCATGTCCGTCCTACTTTTATGGTGTGCCTAGTTCCACAGAATATCCAGAGCATGCACTCTAATGTGACCGCCATCAGGGTGCCTTATCCATCTTAAGGTCAGGCGTAGCAGCTAAATCAGTGAAAAATTTCGGAACTTCATATTGTGTACCCCGCTTTTTGGGCGTCGTTGTAGAACATCTGTACTGTTTCGAGAGAATATTCGTTTTGATCCTTATCGATAAGAACCAGCTTCTTAAGAAGATCGTTAGTGACAGTGATGATGCCGCAACCCGTCTGGTCGGCATGGAAGATGTTGAGAAGTTCTCGGGGGCTCGCCCATAGAAGCTCGGCCTTAGGTAGGGGCGCGAGAATTTCTGACGCCTCTTTCATTAGAGAAACCGGATCAATCCCTGAGTCAGCGATTCGACCGGCAAATACCGACACGATTGCATTGGCTGCCGGGTTGAGCACTTCAGCAATAGCACGAACTTGCTCTAGGGTGAAAACAGCTGTGACATTAATGGCGATGCCGGCCTTGGAAAGCTCTTTGACCAATGGGCCGAGGAACTCACCTTGCGTAGTAGTCACGGGGATCTTGACGTTGACGTTATCGCCCCAGGATGCAATTTCATGGGCCTGTTTTTTCATTTCGTCCGGTTCATCGGCAAAGACTTCGAAAGAGACGGGCCGGTCGGTAATCTCTTCTAGAACCTGGTGGGCAAAAGCGGCGTAATTGGTGACTCCTGCTGCCCTCATAAGGGTGGGGTTGGTGGTGAAGCCCTTTATCAACGGATTTTTAGACATCTGGAGCATGTCTTCAAAATTTGCGCCGTCAGAAAATATCTTGACCCTAAGTCCGGTAATCCCCGTCATTTATTGATACTCCCCCCTTTTCTCATCTGTTTATCCGGTCTCCGTTTGGAGAACCTCATCACGGGCACTACCACTTGGTCGCGTGTACCTGTAAGTCCGGGTGTGAAACTAGACAATGCCATATCACCGCCTGAAAAGCTTCCGCGTGCGGCGTGACTCGATCCGCCGTTACGGTAGGAACGACAATAACTCGGTCCCCTGCTTGCTTAGTATACCCGCCATCACGGCCAACAACCCCAAAGACCTTGAGGCCTTGTTCCTTAGCTAGTTTTATTGCTGAGACGAGATTTGGGCTTACATTTTTTTCTAGGTTGCCGCCCCCTACAGAAAAAATGAAAAGAGCATCTATCGATCTAACGCAGCTAATTTTGAGCCATTCTGAGAAGACGGTTTCCCAACCGTCGTCGTTGGTGCGTGCCGTCAGTTCTGAGACATTATCTGTTGGTGCGTAGGTCTCGATTCCGCATAGCTTTCGGAAATCGTTGACTGCATGGCTTGCATTGGCAGCACTGCCGCCAACCCCAAGCACGAACAGGCGGCCACCGGCTTCACGCAGGGTCACGAGGTCGCGGGCGAGGGCGTCGATTTCGCTCGGATCGATCGCATTTGCGATTTTCACAACTTCTTCGAGGTAGGTCTTGGCATGTGACATTGTAGGCGCTTTCGGAGAATTATCGGTATGTTGATGCAACCATTCATCCCGGCTATTCGAAGGTAATGTAGGAATAATCGCCGCTATATCCGGTTTTTTCGAACAGCCATTCCCACTCCTGTGGCGTATGGAATGCCCGGCAGGTAAGCTGCCAGTACATTAGGTTCACTTTCTCACGTTCATTGCGATAGGCTTCAATAATGATGTGTTTCTTGTTACCTTTGCCAACACGCTCGATTTCTTGCAGCGCGGACCACAGATGATCGATGTAAAGATTGTGGAGCGTATTGATGGTGAAAACGAAGTCGAAGCCATCATCGGCGAAGGGCAATTTATCTGCCGCGCCGACCTGTAGAAAGGGCCGTACTTCTTCCTTGGAGTTTTCGATGGCGTAGCGTGAGATATCAATTCCCGTGACCTTGCAACCGGGAATGACCTGAGTGAACTCATAAAGCAGGAATCCCTTGCCGCAGCCAACATCGAGGATTTTACTATCGGGGCTAAGCCCATAATGACGGGCCATATCTTCCGCCACGACCCGCCAGCGACCGTCATAGTTATAGCCGCCGTAGCCGATATGGCGATCGCCGTCCCAGTAATCCTTGTCAAAACGACAAGCAATCTCCGCACATTCGGCCTTATCGTGCTCCACTACGCGTTGGACATAGTCGCGGCTGGTGGATTTGTGAATTTTGGAAATGAAATCGACATATGCCATGAAGGCGGTTCCCTGCTAATGGGTAAATTACGGTTTGTGAATGTAACCGAGGGGGGCCTCACCGATTAAATCCCAGTTGAGGTCAACCCATGCCACCATTTCTTCGATACCTTCGTCCAAGCTGATTTTGGGATCCCAGCCCAACGCATCGCGCGCTTTTGTCGAATCAATGACATATGCCGCATCCTGGCCGGGGCGCTCAGGTGCGATATCTATGCTGTCCTCGAAGCGTGCCCCCGTGTGCCGGCAAACGCTGGCAACCACTTCCCGCACGGAGATACCTTCGGCCGGGGAGAGGTGGTAGCGTTCCCCGGTGACCCCATCTTTGAGTAGCGCTAGTTCGCCGCGTGAGATATCCCGGATATGGATGTAGGATTTCACTGCGCTGCCGCCACCGTGCAACTGTATCCTCTTGCCGAGGCGGATATAGATCGCTGTACGCGGGATAATTTTGAACAGTTGCTGGCGGGCACCATAAACGTTGGTGCCTCTGACCGTCAGAACTGGAAAGCCGTACTGTTTGTGGTAGACGCTGTTTATCATGTCGGCGGCAGATTTGGAGGCAGCATAGGGCGTCGACGGGTTGTCGAGGGTGGCTTCGGTAACGATGCCGGTGCAGTTGCCATAGGCTTCAGGCGAAGAGATATGAAGATATCGCTCAAGATAGTCCTGATGCCGCATGTGATTGACAAATTTTGCAAGCGCAACGGTGTTGGTCTGAAACCAGTGATCTGGATTTTCCCAGGAAGGCGCGACCTCACTCTGGGCAGCGAAATTAATGATGTGGGTGGGCTTTTCCCGGTCTAAAAAAGCAAGCAACGCGTCCATGTCCTTGTTCAGGTCAAATTGGTGGAAGCTGAACTGGGAAAGGTCTTGACGCTCCCGGTAGCGAAGCATGAAAGAGGGGGCTTCTGCGGAACGACTTACTCCAATCACCGGATCATCGGTTTCTTCCAGTAGAAAATCTACCAAATCCTGACCAGAGAACGAATTTGATCCGATCACGCAATATTTGGGCACGCTTTGCAATTCCCCCGGGCATCTGATCGCAGAGACATCTGTTCTGAACTCGAAACTTATACTATATAAAAGCCATAAGAGCCACGGACTTGGGCCATCAAATTTTGTGGTAACAGGGCCACGAACGATCCGACCCTCGGCTGGTTCTGGTGACCGGCAGGAGGGATAAATAATCTGTCGCCGATTGGGTTAATGTATACAAGATGGCGATCGACAAGGGCTGGGTTTTGCCGGAGTTCTGGAGTGGCTATTCGCAGCACTCCTATGATTGCACGCCCTTGCCAACCGAAAAAGTTTCGGCAGCTGAGGTTCTCCGATTCCGTGATGAAGCATTTAATTAATATTTCTCCAATTCCCGGTATCTGGACAGTGTTACCCAGAAATTCGGTTGGGAGACACGGAAACATATCGAGGAGATGGCCAGCCACACCTTGCTTCGTAAGCTCCTGGAAAGCCCGGTGCCAGCTAAAGCATCAAGGTAGCTAGTGACGGTGTCGAAAAGGAACAGTGGGATCGGCGGAACAGTGGGATGTCTTTCGGAAGTCGACGTCGTTATTTTGGCCGGTGGACAGGGGACACGGCTCCGGTCTTTGCTTCCTGATGTCCCTAAAATTCTTGCTCCCGTCGCCGGTGTGCCCCTGTTGGACCGGATTTTCGACTGGTTGCGCTGCTTTGGTGCGCGCCGGGTGATCCTTTCGCTCGGCCATATGTCTGAGGTGGTCAAGAGATATGTCGATGAGGTGAAGTTTGATGGTTTTGAAATTGTACTGGTGATCGAACCCGAGCCCCTGGGCACTGGCGGTGCGCTACGTTTTGTGGAAAAATTTTGCCAGTCCGATCCTGTTTTGGTGATCAATGGGGATACATTGGTGGAGGCTGATCTTTGTTTCTTTCTGTCAGAACATCGACAGGCCGGAACGGATATTTCACTGATATGTGCGCAAAAAAACGACGCATCTAGCTATGGACGGGTAGAGATTGCGCAAAATCGGGTCGTTGCATTTCATGAAAAAGATCCATCCTGGCAAGGGGCGACCTTTGTTAGTGCCGGGGTCTATATTTTTAGTAATTTTGCAATTGCATCTATCCCAGATAGCGGCGTGGTTTCCCTGGAGCGGGACGTTCTTGGCATTCAGCCATCGGGCAGTATCGGCGCTTATACCGACCGTGTCAGTTTCCTTGACATCGGCACCCCTGCGAGTTTTGTTGAGGCAGGGGAAGCGATAGCTAGAGGAGATTTTGGTGGGGCGCGTGATAATGATGGGGACACTCAATAATGATTATTAGCCGAACGCCCTTTCGCGTCTCGTTGTTTGGTGGCGGTACAGATTATCCCGAATGGTTCCGGGAGCATGGTGGAGCGGTGCTTGGAATGGCGATAGACAAGTACTGCTATCTTTTCGTCCGCAAGCTCCCACCATTCTTTGATCACAAGCACCGTATCGTCTATTCGAATATCGAACTGGTTCGGGAGGTGTCCGAGATCAAGCATCCGGCAGTGCGGGGTGTCCTCAGTGATTTGGCTGTTACTTCAGGGCTTGAAATACATCATGATGCGGATCTACCCGCGCGTTCGGGCCTCGGATCCAGTTCGTCTTTCACCGTGGGACTGCTTCATGCCATCCATGCACTGTATGACGAGATGCGGACAAAGCGGGAGATGTGCCTGGAAGCGACCAGGATCGAGCAGAAGGTACTCAACGAATGTGTTGGCTGCCAGGATCAGATTTGGGCGGCCTATGGGGGCTTCAATTGCATCGACTTCAAGACGGATGGCAGTTTTTCAGTCAATCCCATAATCATACCGGCGGAACGCCGCGATCAATTCGTCGCGTCGATCATGCTTTTTTTTACTGGCTTTTCCCGCCTGGCTTCTGACGTGGCCAAGGTGCAGATGTCCAATCTTGAGGGCAGTGAAGAAGCCCGTCACCAGATCAGGGGGATTGTGGATGAGGGGGTGTCCATTCTCACGGGCAGTAATTTTTCCGTAGAAGAAATAGGTAAGCTGTTACATGAATCGTGGCTTCAAAAAAAGCGTTTCTCCGACAATGTCTCCAATCCTCAAATAGACGATTTATATGACGCTGCCCGGGAATCCGGCGCACTCGGCGGCAAACTATTGGGCGCGGGCGGGGGCGGCTTTATGGCGTTTATCGTTCGACCGGAAAATCAGCAGGCAGTGCGTGAGCGACTTAAGAACCTTATCTGTGTCGACTTCGGCATTGATTATGATGGCAGCAAGATTGTCGTCTATGAGCCGGGTGGCCGTGGCGATGTCTGAAGACCATTCGCGCGGTAAACGCCCCGATTCCAGTGAGGCTCATGGCCGGGTGCGTTTGATCGACCGACGGATCGGTTGCCGCAATAGCAAGTGGATTGTTTACTTGGACCACATTCTTGATGACCACGGAAACGAGGTGCAAGATTTCATCGTCGTCGGCGGTAGGGTTCCCGGGGACGATTTGGTCGCCGGTGTTTGTATCTTGCCGGTCTTGGATGGGCAAGTCGGGCTCTTGCGTAATTACCGTCATGCGGTGGCGGAAATTCTTTGGGAGGCGCCAGGAGGATTTATAGATCTCGGGGAGGATCCGAGCGAGGCGGCGGCACGTGAACTCGCGGAAGAAGCCGGCTTCGTCTGTGACGCTGATAAAATGGTGTCCCTGGGCCAATACTTGCCGGAACCAAGTACACTTCAGGCCCGGGGCAGTGTTTTCGCGGCGACGCAGTGTCGGGTTGGCAGGAAACTCGAGAAGGGGGAAATCGGCCTCGGGGATCTGTTGCTGTTCGATTTGGATGAAGTGGCTGAAATGGCCGAATCCTCAAAAATTCAGGATGCCGCGACATTGATCGCATTTTACCGCTATAGGGACTGGCTGCGCCATGTCGGCTGAGCCACAGCTGCCCTAAATTTTCCTGCCGGTTTCCAGTAAGACGTGGATTGCTGTCGGTGCATCTAGCGCGGTGCTTGTCGGCGCTGTGTTCGAGGATTGCAGCGCGGCATATTCAGCGCTTCCATGGCCGGTTAAAACCAATACTGTGCTGCCGACGCCGGCTTTTTGGGCTGCTGTCATGTCGGTCAGGGTGTCTCCGATGAAAGTGCTGCCTGCGAGATTGATATTCATTTCTTCCGCTGCGCGCAAAATCATGCCCGGGGCCGGTTTGCGGCAGTTGCAGGCGCGCCGGTAAGGAGGCTGACCTTGGTCGGGATGGTGGGGGCAGTAATAAATAGCATCCAGCCTTGCGCTATATTCAGCGAGCTGCGCTTCCATGAATTTATGTAGTTCGTGGAGCTCATCCTCGCTGAGGATGCCCCGCGCTACGCCGGACTGGTTAGTGATAACGATAACGAGCATGCCGGCGCGATTGAGGGCACTAAGGGCCTCCCCCATGCCGGGTATTAGCCGAAGGTCCTCTGTCCGATGGAGGTAGTCCACGAGTTCGAGGATGACGCCATCTCGGTCGAGGAATACGGCCGATCTTTTTTTTTCTCCGTTCATTTCGCTCCTCAAACTGCTCTTATCGGGCCATTCGTATAGCATCCTGTACCGTGCCGCGCCACGGGAGCCTGGCTCGCGGTCGGCAGGGACGGTTGGTTGACGGGCTTTGGCGAATGGGCCATATCATTGGAGGCGCGAAAATGGATGCGGGCACGCTCTGATAGGAGAAGACAGTGAAATGTAAGTGGTTTGACCGTGACGCCCTAGCATCGCGATAGGGAGAACACGTTTTTGGTGAAAGTTGATGAAGGCCCTGCCGTGTTGAGCGGGTCAGTAGTGCAAGATATCCCGGCCCGGAAGAATGGTTTACGGGAGTGGGTAGGCCACGCCATCAAATCAGTAATTGCGGGTCTGATCCTGTTTGCCTTGATTCGATGGGAAATTATCCGCTTCGCCGACGTAAAGAGCGCGATTTCGGACCCAGTGATCCTGTTTCAAGCGGGCCTTTGCGTCCTCGCAATGATCCTTGTTACGGTTTGGCGCTGGAAAATATTATTGCACTCGCAAGGGGTCGAAATTCGCTTTCTGGCTCTTTTTCGGGTCTATTATTTGAGTCTCGCTTGTGCCCCGGTTTTACCCGGTGGTGTGGGTGGAGATGCCTTGCGAATAGCCTATACGATTCGTCTGACCGCCGATCGTAAGGTTATGGCAGCGGCATCTGTTTTCATCGACCGGCTTCTTGCTACAGTAGGTGTTGTTTTTGTGGCTTTCTTCCTGATTCTGCCCCACGTACCGCGGGCTATTGGCGGAGAGGCCGCATTGTTGTCCCTCCTTGTCCTGCTGTCGGGCCTTTTCGTGGGATGCATCCTGTTTATTACCATGGCACTCCTATCAGGGCGACGGGTTGGAATTTCTAGATGGCTGCATGACCATTTCCAGAATCGTCTGGTGCGGATGATCGTGGAGGTCTTTGACGCGATTGCGGCTTATCGGTTCCATCCAAAGACCATTATTGCGGCTATAGCGATGAGCACCGCAAATCAGATTTTTATCGTCGTTGCTGTTGTTATCATTGCTGGGCGCCTGGGGTTTATCGGCTTCTCGGTTGCCGATATGGGAATTGCATCAATGTTGACCCAGATTGCCAATGTTCTGCCCCTGACGCCTGGCGGTATTGGCGTCGGCGAGGTGGCTTTTGACCAGATCCTAACAATTCTGACGTCACCGGATGCGACCGCTGGCTACGGTTCCATCTTTTTGACCTTTCGGGTGCTCAGCATCATTGTCACTCTTCCGGGAATTTTCGGCATATTCTCGCGGTAAGGTCTATGCCGGAATAGCAGGGGCTGGTGGAAGAACATGAATTTGGTAGGTCAAGGGAGATTTGCGCGAACCGGGCCAATTTTCGGGCTAGTGGTGCTTTATTTCGTCGGCCTCGCGCTCAATATTATTCCACATCTTCCCAATATCGACGAGATTAATTACTGGGACGAGATTGTCTATATCAACTCGGGCAAGGACCTATACGACCATGGAGGGCTGTGGCCCTATTCGCGTGGTCCGGTCATCGCGTTTATTTATGCGGTGATCTATCACTTCATTCCCGATTCCGAATACTGGCTGTTGACAGCTGAAAACGCCGGTCGCGTTAGCGCCTACACCCTGCTCCTCCTCAGCGCCTGGCTGGTGGGCCGCGAGCTTGAGCGCCGTGATCTCATGCCTGCCCTGTTGCTTGTGGCGCTCTTCACCGCCCTGCCGTTTTATATTATTCTCCTTCGTAACCCCAGTTACTGGATTTTTACTTCGTTCGTCAACCTGACCCTATGGCTGGCGCTCGTATACGCACGCACACAGAAGCTGCCGGCGCTGGTTGGAGCAAGCGTGACGGCTGGCCTCTGCCTGATGGCACGGCCCGATATTGTATTCGGCGCCTCCGCCCTAGCCGCCATGGTGATCGTCACCCGGCCCTGGCGCTCGTTGCGCATGGCTCTGGTAGTGGTTCTGATGGCGGGTGTGCCGGCCACCTTCGTCGGCGGCTATATCTTCGCCTCCGGACAGCAGACCGGGGTCTATGAGTTTGGCGGTGGGAGCAAACTCTATGACACCTTCGCCTCGTCATATCAGGTGCTTTTTGACGATGCGGAATTGGCAGGGCTCCGAGATTTCGAGATTGCCGCTAAGGCCCGCGAGGAAAGCGCACGCGCCTTCGGCACGAGAGAGGAGAACGGTGTTTCGACCCTGCGCGCGATCGCGCGGAACCCAACCGTATTTGCTTGGATGGTTTGGCAAAACACCGTCAAACATACCTTACCAAGTCTTCGGCAAATTTTTGGCCTCAGAGTAACGGCTGACGGCAAACAATTTGTGGAAAATCCGCTCAGGTATTTTGCGCTCGTGATCCTATTTTTTGCGAGTCTTGGTTTCATTGAACTCATTCGTCGCCGCGAATGGCCCATGCTTCTTATCCTCGCCGTATGGCCAGCTGATTTGGCACTCTATCTCCTTACCACAAGCCATCCCGATTACTTTCCGTTTCACTTTCTGATCGTGCTTTTACTGGCAGCGGTGGGCATATGGGCCGGGCTCGAGCGCCTTGGGCGGCGGCGGATGTTGGTGCTATGGGCGGTGGTGTTGTCGATCGTGGTTCTGCTGGATTGGGATTCCGGGGGACGCGTATTTTATCTGGCGGTGGGGGGGGCGCTCTTGCTCGCTATAGCTGCTGGATTCCGCCATGCTTTAGCGCGCCATCGAATTGTCGCGGTATCGGCTCTAACGACAGGGCTACTTCTGCTCAATTTACCGGCAACATTCCGCACTGAATGGCAGAATCCGGACAACGAGTTTCTTGCTCAGGCACGTTACCTCAAGCAAAACTACCCGCCGGCGACGCCGACGCTTGCCCATCCAGGGATTGCTGCCGTGTCGGCAAAGATGTGGTGGATTCACATGTGGCCGGATCTCACCAAAATTAGGTCCAAGGAGGATTTTCTGGCCGCGATGCAATTGGTGGGGACACCATTAATTGTGCTAGATCCCATCCTGCGGGCGCACAATATTTATCAATCGAGCACGTCTATCGATAAATACGCTGGATATTACTATAGTGTCGGTTACCGGTCTAAAGACGGTCGATTTGAAGTCCTGCTACCCAAAGACCACGTAAAATCCAAGGTCATTCCGCTCGGTAATTGAATTCAGTTCGCGAAATGGTGTATTTTCTCAATTTTAGATGATTTTCAGAAATTGCTTTCAAGGCGGCTTGACTTTGAATACTATGTAGTGCGTTCCAATAGACTTTTGATCACTAATTCGGGGCAAAATTATTATCTATAGAACCATGAGGGTGGGAAGTTTTTTAAGTATTCAAATGCAAATTTCTGGTTGGCCTAGGGCCACCTGAACAGCTGTTGACAAGGGCCAGTAGAGGATCGTGACGTGAAATTTGGGCTACTATACCCATCATGGACAAAATCCTATGGGTTATTCGGATATTTTGCTCGACGTAATTCGAGCT
>Ga0315336_1004098_pt1 | contig 17969 bp, 7 predicted proteins | sample ASW5metaG_FD_204512 | JGI IMG/M metagenome (GOLD analysis project Ga0315336, IMG submission 204512) | Ammonia-oxidizing marine archaeal communities from Monterey Bay, California, United States - ASW #5 | ecosystem: Environmental > Aquatic > Marine > Intertidal zone | place: USA: California... | reverse complement strand
ACCGCTGCCCGAACGACCGCCTGCGATCCACCTGCGCACGACCAATGGGACCGGCCTGAAGGTCAGCTAGATCTCTCCAACAGATCCCAGAGCCGATGCAGATCACTGCGGCTCATCCACCCATCCTGCTGCACAATCGGGCCGCCAACCAGCTCGCGACGGCGACGGATCACCAGGGCATAGGGGCCGCCGCAGTAGGCCAACGTCAGCCACATTTCGAGGGCATCGGGATCTCGTCCTCCACCCTTGAAGCCGCCGTGGGCGCTCCGTCCCCATCGATATCGGCCCACCCGCGTCCCCTCGAGCAGCTCGGTGACCTGGGTGTCGGGATCCCAGCGATTGCTGCGCCACCCGTCGCGATCCCACTCCCCCAACCGCGGAATGCGATCGTTCTCGAGGGCGGTGAGCCAGGCGTGCTCGGCGGGCAGGCGATCTGGATCGACGGCCAGCACACTCACGCCGGTGAGTCGCCGGGGCACGATGTCCATCACGAACTTGTGGACCTGCTCGAGCTGAACCTCTCGATCCTCGGTCTTACCCAGGTGTTCCGCGAGCCAACCCCGAAAGAGATTGCGCAACTTCGTGTCCAGAGCGCAGTGAAGTTGACGACCTCCCAACCAGAGTACGAAACCAAATGAGACGTCTGTGGTCCGTACCTCCCAGGCTGCCCTGTGCTCGGCCATGGGCCCTCCGGTAGCGCCTGCCTTCCACCCCAGGTTACGCGGTTTCGTGCTCACACTCTTGCAACGCTTCGAGAACATGGGGAAGAAGGGCGCAATACCCGCCCTCGGAACCTCGTTCCTGCTCTTGGTCGTCTGTGCAGTTTCCGCCTACACGGGCTGGATCAACAGCTACGGAGACTCCGGCTGGCTGGTGCTGGGTCCCAACTTCCTGGCGATCCTTGCGGCCGCCGGTGCCATGGTCTTCGGCATGGTCGGCTTTCAGCTGTTGACGCGAAACACCTACGCGTCCGCCGAAGAGCTGTTTCCCTCGCTGCATCGCGACGACTTCATCCGCGCCCTGAACGAGGAGCCCCGCCCGCTCTGTGTGTGCACACGGTGTCGCATCCACCTCCCCGCTCAGTTCAGCACCGGTGGCTGCCCACGCTGCAACTCCTCCGTCGAGTACTACGAGATCAACACCGACGAGGACGCATCCATGGCCGCGGCGGCGGTGAGCTAAGCCTCCGGACGGCCCCAGGTGACAGAGACCAGCAGAATCGCCCGCCCCCGGAACACGGACGCCGTCCGGGCCTTGCCGACCTTGGGCTTCTCCTCGACGAACTTGGCATTTGCTGCCTCGAAGAGAGGCCCGATGCGCCAGCTCATCCCGTCGTTGCCGCCGACGTGGAAGGTCGCCTTGAGATCGACGTGGGTCGCCGATGGTGTGTAGCCGCCGCCGAGCATGAAGTCGGCCTTCCAGCTGACCGATTGAATCGCGATGCGCGGCTGCGGGAACGTGAAGGTGCGCGGATTGCCGCCTTCGTTCACGCGAAGCTGGGTGATTCCGCCTCCGACGTGAACGGCGAATTCGGGCAAGATCACCGCAAAACCAGTGTAGGCGTCGGGCAGGATGATCGGGTCCGTGGAGATCTCGAACCCACCCTCTTCGGCCTCGGTCCGAACCGATGGGATCTGAACCGGGACCTTGGCGTCGGCGAACATGCCGAACGAGGATGCGAACGGAATCTCGCCCCAGAAGGACAGCCCGCTCAGCGGACCCGTGTGTTGGGCATTGCCGAGGTAGTTGCCAGCCGGATCGACCGCCTGGGACTCGAATCCGGCGCCGACCAGGACTCCGATTGCAGCGCGGCCCTTGATCTCGACGGGGCCGTCGGGCACTGGATCGGGAGCCGCGATGGGATTGCCGTCATCGTCGAGCTCGACCTCTTTTGCAAACCACTCGGCGGGCCAGTTCTCGTCCTCGAGAAGTCGGGTGTCCCACTTGCCGTCCCTTAGCCGCTGCACGATGTGCAGGCCGGTGAGCATCAGCGGTCGGGTGACGAGCACGCCGTCGAGAAACAGGGTCGTACCCGCCGGAGTCGGCGTGTCCAGTGGACCCTTCGGGGCCTCGGGTCCCCACTCATCGAGGATGAACTCCGGTACCCCGGGGACGTCGGGCCACACATTGAGCGCGGTATTCAGGGCGTTCTTCCAGTCCTGTTCCGATGCATACCGAACGATGGCCTCGGACACCAGGAACTGTGCCCAGGCGTCCTTCGGAAGCTGAGTCTCGACGCAGGGAAGGGACCGGAGAAACTCCGCCATCAGGGTCTTGTGCTTGTAGGCATCGTCCTGGTTGATAGCGGTCTCTGAGGCCTTGACCATGCTCCGGAATTCGGCTTCGTCGAACGATGTACACTGCGCCCACGCCGACGCTGGAAGCAGCAACGCTGCCCCGGTCAACACCGACACATACAGCTTATTTAACCTCACACTTCCTCGTCATCTTGGTGCAGTGAATCGTGTAGTTGCCGCCGGCCAGCACCGGGAGCGTCAGCCCAGCGCTCTGTAGTCCGCTGCCGAAGTCCGCAAACACCTGCCATGTTCCGGCGGGCACATATCCGGCGCGCTTCTTGTCGTTGCCTTTGCGGAGCTCTACGAGCACGGAACCCTCGATCTTCAGGGTGCCCTTCTGGGAACTCTGCGACGGGGCTGGGGCGGCGTTTCCGCCCGACTCACCCCAGCCCTGTCCGGGCGCTGCGGCGGGTTGGGGCGACGGACGAGGCGTCGGCTGGACGGGCGCAGCAGGCGATGGGGCCGGAGCCGGCAACGGCGACACGACGACCACCTTCACCGGGTCTGGCGCAGGCTCGGGTGCAGCGGTCGGCCTGGGGCCCGGTGCGGGGCTGGGCGCCGCCGTGGGTGCCGGATCGGCTGTAGGTGCGGCATCGGCCACTCCATCATCTGGCTCGGCAACGGCGGCGGGCGCGGGAACAGGTGCATCTGACACTGGAGCTGGAGCCGGAGCTGGAGCCGTCTCGCCGCTCGACATGAACTGGTTCACGGCAACCAAGCCGCCCAGCCCGCCGCCGAGTACGAGCACCCCGAGGAACGACAGCGCTGCCAGGGCAACCGTGATCTTCACCCACGGAATGCCACGGCGCGGTGCCGGCAGTGGCTGAGTGCTCTCGACCGGAGCGGGCACGGCCATCGTGTCGCTGCTCACACCCGGAGGCAGCGGACCGGGCATTGCGACACTGGCCACAGAATCGCCCACGTCCTCGCGGCTCCGCGTCGATTGCGACGCCGCCGACGCGACCGGAGACTGCGGAGAAGACACCCCCGTCTCTACGGGTCCCTCGGTGATGATCGTCCCGTCCAGCTCGCCGTCCATGGGCGCGTTGTCCGGCCAGTCGCGGTCCCGCGTCCAGCGGCGCAGGCCAGAGCCGGGGGCGTCGTCCGCCAAATCGTCACAGCGGCGAGCCACACTGTCCGCAGACGGACGGAGGTCGGACTCGAATGCCAGCATTTCCCTGATGAGGTCGATGACTTCGGGTGGCGTGAAAGACGGCAGCTCGGCGATGCGTTCCTCGATGCGCTCATTGTGGTCGTCTTCGTCGCAGGCCAGCAGGTACATCTGCTTGAGTTTCACGTCACGGAAAACCCGGTCACCGGCGATGCCCTCGTAGAGCACACAGCCCAGCGCGTAGACATCGCTCGGGGCCCCGACGTCCTCTTGAAGGAAGCGCTCGGGGGACATGTAAGGAAAACTTCCAATGACGGTGTGGGTCTGGGTCTTCGCTTCGCGATCGACGTTCTGGGCGCGGGCGATTCCGAAGTCCAGGAGCTTGACCTCACCGTGCACGCTGATGCGAATATTCGCGGGCTTCACGTCGCGATGGATCAGGTTCAGGGGCTCACCGGACTGCGGTGACGGGGTGTCCCATGCGGCCTGCAGCGCCTCGGCAATCCGCGCCGTGACCTGAAGCAGCGATTTCACGGGAATCGAATCGGTGACGCCGAAACAGCCATCGAGATCGTCGCCCTCGATATATTCGGTCACCAGGGCGATACGGCCGTTCAGGATGGACAGATCGTAGCACTTGAGGATCGCCGGGTGCCGGAGCACACCCATCAGCTTGCCCTCGTCCCGAAGCCGCTGGACGGCCTGGCTGCGCGGGTCCAGGCCCGCGTGAAGCACCTTGATGGCGACGTCGGTCTGCACGCCGCCCGATGTCAACATCGACGCTCTGTACACCTCGCCAAACCCACCGCGACCCAAGCACTTATTGATCCGGAAAACCCTCCGTTGATCGCTCGAGATCTGCTGGTCAGGCATGGCGGCGCCTCGACAACACGAGCCCAAAGAGGAGCAACAGGGCCCCTACGGGAGCGGGGCCCGTGGTCGCACATGCAAAACCCAGCTGCGCGCCAAACGTGCCCGGCGGATCGGTGAAGCCGTCGCAATCGCGGTCGACCGGGGACAGGTCCTCTTTGGCATCTGGATTGATCTCGGGATCGCCGTCGTTGCAGTCCTTGCCCTTGCCGATGTGGTCGGAGTCGAAACCGTCTCCGTCCTTGTCGTTGTCCGAGTCTCCCAGGCAGTCGGCATCAACGCCATCGTAGAACTCCTCCGGCGCTCCCGGATAAACTGTCGGATCCGTATCGTCGCAGTCGTCCCCTCCTCCTGAGGGATCGATGAACCCGTCGCCGTCGGCATCGACCTGATCGGCGGGCTCTGCGGGATCGAGGTAGGCGGGAATTCCGTTGGCGTTGGCGTCGTCGTTTTCCAGATTGCAGTCGCCATTCAGATCTTCATTGATCGTCGAGACACCATCCCCGTCGTCATCGAAGTCGAGGAAGTTGGGCTGCGAGTCGTCGTCGCTGTCGTCGTTGCGCGGGTCGCCGTCCCCGTCCAGATCTTCGTCGACGGTCTGAACGCAGTCGCCGTCGTCGTCCTGGTCGACGTAGTCGGGCGCGCCATTGCCGTCCGTGTCTCCGAGCTCGTTGATGGTTGGGACTCCGTCGCCATCATCGTCGGTGTCGATGCGGTTTGGAATCCCGTCGCCGTCGAAGTCACCGGGCTCGTCGAAGCTGGCCACCCCATCGCCGTCGTCGTCGGTGTCGAGGAAGTCGCGGATGCCGTCGCCGTCGGTGTCGTCGTTGCGCGGATTGCCGTCCTGGTCCACATCCTCGTCGAGCAGGGTGTGGGCGGTGTCACCGTCGTCGTCGGTGTCGAGGTAGTCGGGAAAGGTGTCGCCGTCAGTGTCCCCATTGAGGACCTCGACAGCCGATGGCACCCCGTCGCCATCGTCGTCGTCGTCGAGATAGTTGGGGATGTAGTCGAAGTCGAAGTCGTCGTTGCTCCAGTCCCCGTCGAAGTCCAGGTCCTCGCCAAGGGTGAGCACCCCATCGTCGTCGTCGTCGTCGTCGATGTAGTTGGGCAACAGATCGCCGTCGGTGTTGTCGTTGTGGGGATTGCCATCCCCGTCGATGTCCTCGAGGATCGTCAGGATCCCGTCGTTGTCATCGTCGTCGTCGAGGTAGTTGGGAAAGCCATCGCCGTCGGTGTTGTCGTTGGTCGGATCGAGGTCCCCGTCGAGGTCCTCGTCCACATCACACACGCCATCGCCGTCGGAATCGGGAAGCGCGACACAGGCCCAGGCAGGTCCGGCAAACGCCAGCCCCAGGGCAATCAATACCAGTGGTCGAATACTCACGAACGCGATCCTAGAACAAATCACCGGAGAAGTTGTTGGCGTACGAGATTCCGACCGGGACGACGACGGTGCCACTCCGGTGGATCCCGTAGTTCGAGGAGTCCGTCACCGTGCTGTTGGAGACCTGCGCGTTGCAGTTGGACAGGTAGAAGTTGCCCTGCCCGTTCTGCCCGCCGTATTCGACAACCACTTCGTCGAACTGCACCTCGTTGGTTCCGTCCATGCACTGGTTGTACGTGGCGATACCGGCCCAGTCACCAGGGGCAGGAACGGCCTTGTCAGAGGTGAAGACAATGGGGTTGCCCGGCGTCCCAAGAGCGAGAACGCCGCCGTCCTCGCCGTTGCCGATCCGCAGGTCGACGTTGGTCGCGAACTCAAAGCGCACGCCCGGATCGATAGTGATGACCGGATCGAGAGGTCCGTCGATATCGAGATCCGCCAGGCCGTGGTACGGCACATCGAGCGCTTGCCAGACGCCGTCGGTCAGCGCATCGCCACCACCGATCTCGATGGTGTCGTTGGTGTTGCCCGCGAACGAGGATGTGGCATCGAGCTGGTCGAGAGAGTGCAGGTAGATGTACATCGGCCACTGATTGTTGGTCAGCACGTTGTTGGTGAACGACGGTTCGTTGAACTCGTCGATGGAGCTTCCCGCGTCCATCCGCACCCCGTAGTTGAGGTTGTCGTTGAACGAGGAGTTGATCGCCTCGAGGGTAGAGCTCTGCGCGTACAGACCTGAGTTGCTGCTGTACTGGGAGACGACGCCGTCCATGTACACATCGCTGAAGTACAGGTAGATATTGCCGTAGGTGTTGGATCCGGCGTATTCGACGGTCAAGTTGCTGAGGGAGGACCCCAGGTCGAACTGGTAGATGTTGAGTCCCGCCCAGTCATTTGGCCCAGGGACGGCCTGCATCGAGGTCATCGTGACACCGCCGAGCACCGTACCCGCGACAATGAGTCCGCCGGGTTCGCCGTTGGCGACGCGGAAGTCGACGTTGGGCCGCATGTAGAAGGTGGCGCCGTCCGCGATTGTGATCACCGGGGCCAGCGGGCCGTCGATGTCTACGTCGGCGAGGATCTCGTAGTCCTCGTCCAGGGCGCGCCAGGTGCCGGTGTTCAGCGCATCGCGTCCATCGATGAGGATCCTCTCCGCGTTGCCGGCGTAAGAGCTGGTCGAGTCGAGCTGCCAGACCGAATCGGCGCCGAGGTAGATCGGCGACTTGCCATTGAGAGTCATGGTGTTGTTCTGGAACGACGGCGTGCCGCTCGCGCTCAGACGCGACCCACCATCGAGGAAGACGCCGTCCTGGATGTTGCTCGAGAAGACCGAGCCCTGGATGAACGGCACGGACGACTGCGCGTACAGCCCGTCTGACTCCGAGAACCGCGAGGTGGTGTTGGTGACGGTGATGTCGGAGAAGTAGAGGTAGATGTTGCCGTAGGTGTTTTCACCGCCGTACTCCACCGTCGCGCCATTGATCACGCTGGCATCGGAGTACTGGCCGAACTCGAGGCCCTCCCAATCGCCAGCCGCTGGGACCGCCGCGTTGGACGTAAAGGTGACGCCCGATACGCCACCATTGACGAGCAGCGTGCCGGTCTGGCCACCGCCAATGTCGATGTCGACGTTGAGGGCACATCGGAACGTGCAGCCGTCCTCGATGGTGAGCGTCGGATTGAGGGTGCCCTCGATGTCGATGTCGGCGATGATCTCGTAGTCGACATCCATCGGGAGCCACGTCGCATCGGCGCTTGCGTCTCCACCGGCAATTCGGATGTACCCGTTGTTTCCGGCGAACGTCGAGGACTGGTCCAACTCTCCGACCGACTCGGCCGGGATGTACATGGGCTCGAAGCCGTTGCCCGTGAGGGTGTTGTTGACGAACGAACGGACGGGCAGCGCCGGGTTGGCGAGGCGCGCCCCCAGCGTCATGTAGATGCCTGTGTCCGTGTTGAACGAGATGTTCGAGCCGCTGATATCCGTCGTGCCATTGTCGATGTACATACCGTGGTTCGAGCTGTCGGTGACCGTGACGTTCGTGTAGGTCGGGCTCGAGTAGTACGTGTAGATGTTGCCGTAGGTGTTGGCGCCGCCGTACTCGACGGTCAGGCCATCGATGACCGAGCCCGTGTCGAACTGGTAGATCGCGAGGCCATCCCAGTCGCCAGGCAGCGGAACCGCCTGTGCCGAGGTCATCATCACACCGGTGACGGCGCCCTGGACGATCAAGCGGCCGGGCTCGCCGTTGCCAACGCGGAAGTAATAGCTCGGTCCGGCCTGGATAACGACGCCATCTGCCAGCGTCAGGACCGGGCCGAGGGGACCGTCGACATTGAGGTTGCCGCCCAGGTAGTACGGAAGCCCGTGGTCTCCCCAGGTCTGGGTCTGGAGCACCGTGCCGCCCAGGAGCACGATCCGATCGTCGACGTTGCCCGTGTAGGTGGAGTCGACGGCCAGCTCACCCGCGTAGTTCGCCGGGATGTCCATCGGGTTGCCGGCGTTGCCAGTGAAGTTGTTGCCACTGAAGTTGCTGAGCGCGCTCGCCGAGTCGGCGTTCAAACCGTCGTTGGTGTTGCCGGTGATCGTGGTGTTGGTGATCTCGATGGTCGAGCTGTCCAGGTCGACACCGTTGTTGGCGTTGTTGCGGATGATGCAGTTGTCCATCGTCACACTCGTCAGGTAGCAGTAGATGCCACCGTAGGTGTTTCCACCTGCGTATTCGAGGGTGAGGCCGCTCAGCGTCGACCCGTCGGAGAGCGAACCGAAGTAGAGGCCGTCCCAGTCGCCGGGTGCCGGCACCGTCTTGTTGCTCGTGAAGGTGACGCCGAGCGCACCGCCCTGCACATCGAGGGTACCCGGGTAGCTGAGGCCAACCCGGAACTCGGAGAGTGTGTCGAACTCCACGCGAACGCCATCTTCGACGATCAAGTGCGCAGAGCCGCCGTTCTCCTCTACGGAGGTGTTCCCCTCGACCTGGTAGGGCACGTCGTGCATGTGCCAGGTGCTGTCGATGTCGAGGCGGCCCGCCAGGAAGCGGATCCGGTCATCGCCATTGCCGGCGAAGGAGTTGGTGTCCTCGAGCTCACCCGAGTAGCGGACATGCATGACCATCGGCATGCCGCCGTTGAGGGTGATCGTGTTGTTCGAGAAGGTCTCGACGGCTGGCGTGTCGAGGACCAGGCCCGATCCGGTGTCGCCGTTGACACCGTGCCCGAGGTTGTTTGAGATGATGCTCGTCGACATGTCCAACGAACTGCTGACCAGACGCACACCGTCGTCGAAGTTGCTGTCGAAGAGCGAGTTGGTCACCGTCGCGATTGAGCTGCTGAGCAACAGGCCATTGTGGGAAGAGTCGGTAGAGGTGACGTTGTCCAGGGTGACGTTGCTACTGAGTACGTAGATGTTGCCCTGGTTGTTGCTACCGCCGTACTCGATGGTGAGGTTGGACACCGAGCTTCCGAGGTCGTTGGTACCGAGCTCCATGCCGTTCCAGTCGCCCGGTGCGGGGACCGACTGAGCGGACGTGAAGGTGACTCCGGTACCGGCGCCGGCGATGACGACACCGCCGTCATCATTGGGTGCGGTGTGGAAATCGGTGCCGGTCTCGAAGTACATCGTCACGCCGTCGGCGACGGTGATGATTGGATCGGAAGGACCTTGAATGGTCGTGTCGGCACCGACGACGTAGTCATCGTCCAGCAGACGCCAGGTCCCGGTGATGGGCGCGGTCCCGCCCTGGATGCGCACTCGACCCGCGTTGCCCGCGTAGCTCGAGGAAGCCGCGAGTTGCCTCACATCGTGGGCGTAGACGTTGAGAGCATCGCCACCGTTCCCCGTCATGGTGTTGTTCACGAAACTGGGTGTTCCAACCGTCGTCAAGCTCGACCCGGAGTCGAGGAAGACACCCGTGTTGTTGTTGTTGGTGAACGTCGACCCGGTGATCAAGCCGGAGCTGGTGATGCTGTAGAGACCGTGTCCCGACCCCTCGTCGAGGGTCGATTCGGTGACCTGGTAGTCGGTGTTGGCGTTGATGTAGAGGTTGCCGTTGTTGTTGCCGCCACCGGCGTAGGCAATGGTCGTGCCCTGGATCCGACTGCCCTCGGACAGGGGGGCCAGGTAGATGCCATCCCAGTCGCCGCGAGCCGGGACCGTTGCCGAAGAGGTGAAGACAATCCCGCTTCCGAGGGCGATGTCGCCCGCTGTGATCAGCGACCCGTCAGAGCTGCTACCGACGTGGATCTCGGTTCCCGTGTTCATGTAAAAGACATGGCCGTCGGCGATAGTCAGCCGGGGATTGGAGACCCCCTGCACATAGAAATCGGCTGCGACCTCGATGTCCTCGTTGAGGTCCTGCCACAGACCGGATCGATTGACGGTCCCGCCGAGGATTCGAATCAGCTCGCCGTTGCCGGAGAAACTGGAGCTGGCATCGAGCTGGTCGACAGTATTGACGTGCATCTCGATGGGGGCACGCACGTTGTTGGTCAGGGTGTTGCCGGTGAAGTTCGGCCCGTCGAAGGTGTCGAAATGCCCGGTGCTCGTCATGGAGATGCCGGACTCATTGTTGTTGCGGAACACCGAGTTCGTCACGTCGACCGTGCTGCCGGTGACGTAGAGTCCGTCATAGGAGCTGAACTCCGAGGTGACCTGGTCGAAGAAGGGATTGGTCGCCGTATTCACGAACAGGTTGCCGTAGGTGTTCGCCCCACCGTACTCGACCTGGAGCCCAACGACCTGGGAACCGAGGTCCCAGGGGCCAAACCAGACGCCACGCCAATCGCCCGGGTTCTTGATGATCCGGTCGCTGGTGAACGTCGATCCGAAGACCTGGCCATTGACGATCAGTCCGCCATTGTCGCTGTTGCCGATGTAGAGATCGACGCCGCTGCCGAACTCGACGGTGACGTTGTCGTCCACAGTCAGGAACGGATTCGACGGCCCTTGCACATGGACATCGCCGGTCACCCGATACGGAACCCCGACATCGGACCAGGTCTGTGAACTGGCGACGGTGTCGGCGATGAGCACGACGCGATCGAGTCCGTTGTTGGTGTAGGTGCCCGCGGAGATGTTGCCGCCGAAGTTGGCGCCCATCGACAATGCCGCGCCGCCGTTGTTGTCGAAGGTAGAGCCGGCGATGCCGGTAACCACGCTGGCCGCGTCGGCGTCGATGCCGAGGTCGGCGTTGTCGCTGAACTCACTGTTGGTGATATCCACCGTGCTCGACGCAATGTACAGGCCATCGTTGAGGTTGAACCGCGACGTCACGTTGTCCATTGTGACGTTGGTGGCGTACATATAGATGCCGCCGTTGGTGTTGCCGCCGTATTCGACCGTCAGGCCAACCAGCGAGCTACCGTCCGAGTATTGGTAGAGCGTCAGGCCGTTCCAGTCTCCCGGTGCGGGGACGGGTTGGGCGCTGGTGAAGGTGACGCCCGAAACCGTGCCCTGGACATCGAGCAGGCCGGTGTTGTTGTAGCCGACATACAAGTCCACGCCGGTGCCGAAGTGAGCCACGACGCCGTCTTCGACGATCAGGGTAGGTCCGCCGGCGTTCTCGACGTATACGTCTCCAGTGACCACGTATTCCGCGTCGAGGAGCCGCATGGTGGCGTCCTGGGTGATGCTGTCCACCGACAGCGCCACCCAATCCTGGCCATTGCCACCGGCATAGGTCGTCGAGGCATCGAGCTCGTCGACGCTGTTCGCGGGGATGTTCACTGGGTACGACGTGTTGTTGGTGATGACGTTGTTCTCGAAGCTGTTCACCAGCGGCAGGCCCGGAGCGAGGCTTCCTGCGGAGGTCAGGAACACACCATCGCCGAAGTTGTTATCGACGGTAGTCCCCGACATATCGAGGATTCCAATGCCGTTGTAGCCGCCGCTGGTGTTGTTGCTGAGGGTCGAGTTCGCAATCGTCACGAGCCCGGAGCTGCCGGAGTAGATGGCGCCGTAGGTGTTCGCGCCGGCGTACTCGATCGTCGCACCATCGAAGGTCGATCCGAGGTCGTTGGCGCCGATCCACACACCTCGCCAGTCTCCAGGTGCCTTGACGAGGGCGGTGCTGGTCAGTGTGACGCCACTGGTGTTTCCGTCCACCACCAGTCGGCCATCGTCGCCCCAGCCAGAATAGAGATCGACGCCCGTGGTGAACTCCACAGTGACGCCATCTTCGATGGTCAGGACGGGATCGGCGGGGCCCTGCACGTACACGTCTCCGCTGACGAAGTAGTCGGCATCCAGCGCGCGCCAAGAGCCGGTCTCGTCGACGGTGTCGGCCTGGAGCTCGATGAGGTCCACCACGTTTCCGGCATAGGTCGACGAGCCGTCGAGGCGATTACCCATCTTCGCCGGGAGCACCATCGGCTGCACATTGCCGGTAACGGTATTGCCCGCAAAGGCACCGGATACGCCGGCATTGGACAGCTCGGAGCTCGAGTCGCCAAAGTAACCGCGGTTGGTGTTGTTGCTCAGCGAGGTATTTGTGACAATCGCGGTGGCACCGACATTATGGAGGCCGGACCCCTGGTTGTCGTCGAAGTTCGAGTTGTCTACGGTGATGGTGGTGCCGGTGACGTAGACGCCGCCGTTGCCGTTCTCACCGCCGTATTCGACCGTCAGTCCATCGAGGCTCGAACCGAGGTCATTGGTGGCGATCCACAACCCACGCCAATCTCCCGGAGCCGGGAAGAGCTGGTTGCTGGTCAGGGTCACGCCGAGGACCCCACCCAGGGTTTCGAGGCGGCCGGTGTCCCCCCAGCCGACATAGAAATCCGCACCTGCGCCGAAGCGCACGTTGACGCCATCATCCAGGGTCAAAGTCGGCAGTACCCCGCCCTGTACGTAGAGGTCGCCCAGCATCTCGTAAGGCACATCGAGCGCTTCCCACGTCGCGTCGTGATCGACCGTGTCGGCGTGCAAGTAGACCTGATCGAGGGTGTTGCCCGTAAAGCTGTTCGACAGACCTTCGAGCTGATCGGCCATGTTGGCGTCGACGTAAAGCGGGGCGCCGCCATTGCCCGTGATGGTGTTCCCGGTGAATGTCGGGCCGCCCAGCGTCGGGAAGTTGACGCCCGCCGTCATGTAGAGGCCGTTCAGGGAGTTGTTGGCAATGGTGGTGTCGGTGATGTCGAGCGTTCCCGAGTTGGCATAGATGCCATCGTTGCTGTTCATCTGGATGGTGGAGTTGATGATCGTCGGCGAAGCACCTGAATTGTAGATTCCGCCGAAGCCGTTTCCACCGCCGTATTCGAGGGTCAATCCGTCAATGGTTGCGATGACGGTGTTCGCGCCCAGCTGCAGACCCGTCCAACTTCCCGGCCCTGGGGCCACGCCTCCGGAGGTGAAGGTGACGCCTGTTCCGGAGCCGTCGATGGCGAGACCACCGGCGCCGCCGACCCCGACGTTCATGCGCACGCCGTCATCGAACCAGACCTGGGCACCATCGGTGATGATCAGGGTCGGCGCGAGTGGTCCCTCGATGTCGACATTGCAGGTGATGCGATGAATCGATGCGTTCGTCCAGACCTCGGCATCGCTGATGGTGCCGCAGTGGTCGAGGAAGCAGCCCTCGTCGATGGCCAGATCGCAGTTGTTGTCGAGGCCATCGCCACAGATCTCGGCTTGTCCAGGGTTCACGAGCGGGTTGATGTCGTTGCAGTCGCCAGCTGCCGGAGCGTAGCCGGGAGGCTGCACACACGCGCTCTGGTTCGGAACCGCGCTGCCCCAGTTGTCTCCATCGAAGTCGAAGTACCAGGTGACGGCCGCGAGCACGTCTTCGTCGGTGAGCGGATCGCAGTCGTCATCGATGCCGCCGTTGCAGATGTCGGGCTGGCTGGGGTTGATCGACGGGTCGGTGTCGTCACAGTCGTCGCCGTCGATGACGTAGCCCGTAGGCTGAATGCACTGGGTCAGCGACACGAGTGGGTCGCCGTGTCCGTCGATGTCGAAGTCGAAATACCAGACCGTTGCAAAGGCGCCGTCGTTCTCGTCGGTGAGCGGATCGCAGTCGTTGTCGATGCCGCCGTCGCAGACCTCGGTCGCGCCCGGGTTGATGAGCGGATCGATGGGCGCGCAGTCATCGGGATTGGCGACGAAGTTCGACGGCTGCAGGCAGGCGGTCGTGGTGATGAGCGGATCGCCGTAGCCGTCTGTGTCGACGTCGGCGTACCAGGTGAGCGCCGCCGGCCCGGTGTCCTCGAGGGTGAACGGATCGCAGTCGTCGTCGACACCGCCGTTGCAGATGTCGATGACGCCCGGGTTGATGAAGAAGTCGCCGTCGTTGCAGTCGTCGGCGTTCATCACGGCAAACGGCGGTCCGATGCAGGTCACGAGTCCGACGCCGGCACCGTAGCCATCGAGGTCGGAATCTACATACCAGGTGGGCACCGTGGGACTGTCGTCGTCGTCCGTCAGCGGATCGCAGTCATCGTCGATGTCGCCGTTGCAGAGCTCGGCAGCGGCGGGGTTGATCGCCGGGTTGGTGTCGTCGCAGTCGGTGGAGTCCGACGAGCTGTTGGACGGCTGCACGCACAGGGTGCCTAGCGGAGCCGCCAGATCGCCGAATCCGTCGGTGTCGGTGTCCGCGAACCACGGGGTGCCATCGAGCGGATCCTCGACGGTGAGTGGGTCGCAGTCGTTGTCGATCCCGCCGTCACAGATCTCGACAGCGGCGGGGTTGATGAGGATGTTGGTCTCGTCGCAGTCGCCGCCGAAACCGACCTGTCCAGAGGGGGGCAGGCACTGCTGAATCTGGGTGGCATCGTCACCAAATCCGTCGCCGTCGGTGTCGACATACCAGAACGGAGCGCCTGGATCGTCGTCGTCGACGGTGAACACATCGCAGTCATCGTCAATGCCGCCGTTGCAGATCTCGGGCGCCAGCGGGTTGACCAGCGGCGCCGAGTCGTCACAGTCGCCGTTGTCGAGCACCGTGTTCGGGGGCTGGTTGCAGATGGTCACAAAGATGGCCGGGTCGCCAAAACTGTCGCCGTCACTGTCCAGATAGTAGGTCTGGGCATCGATGGCGGTGTTCTCGTCGACCACCAGATCGCAGTTGTCGTCAAAGCCATTGCAGAGCTCGGGCAGACTCGGGGCACGGAACGGGTTGCCATCGGCACAGTCGTCATCGAGCAGCGACGTGCTCGAGGGCTGGTTGCATGCGATGACCGCCCCCGCGGGAACACCGTGTCCGTCTCCATCGACGTCCGGATACCAGGTGAAGCCGTCCTCGTCGTCTTCGAGCGTGAGGGGGTCGCAGTCGTCGTCTACGCCGGCGTTGCAGACCTCGGGCATGCCGGGATTGACGGTGGCGAGGATGTCGTCGCAGTCCGTATCGTCGGTGATGTAGCCGGTGGGCTGGTTGCAGACCTGCAGCATGTCGTTCGGGTCGCCGAACCCGTCGCCGTCCGCATCGGCGTACCAGATTGGCGCGGTCGGAGAGTCGTCGTCGAAGGTGAAGAGGTCGCAGTCGTCGTCGACGCCGCCGTTGCAGAGCTCGGGGGCTCCCGGGTAGACATTCGGATCGGTATCGTCACAGTCATCATTGGTGAGAACGCCGTTTGGAGGCGGAGTACAGATGACGACAAAGGTCGCGTTGGGGTCGGCGAAGCCATCGCCGTCCAGATCGACGTACCAGGTCGCCGCGACATCCTGGGGGTCCTCGTCGATGTCGCCGTCACAGTCGTCGGACAGCCCGTTGCAGAGCTCCGGAGCGCCCGGGAACATGTCCGGGTTGGTGTCGTCGCAGTCATCACCTTCGGCGACCAGGCCAGACGGCTGGTCGCAGGCATTCACCACGACACCTGCCGGATCCCCGGCTCCATCGCCATCCAGGTCCTCGAACCAGTCGTCTCCAGAGACGTCGTCTTCGAGGGTCAACGGATCGCAGTCGTCGTCGATCAGACCATTACAGATGTCGACCGCGCCGGGATTGATGGTGGCATCGAAGTCGTTGCAATCGTCGTCGTTGGCCACCAGACCCGATGGCTGCTGGCAGGCGTTCACAAAGACGCCCGGGTCGCCAAAGCCGTCGCCGTCGTAGTCGGTGTACCACTCGGGGGCGTCGTTGGCGTCGGCTTCGTCGATCTCGGTGTCGCAGTCGTCGTCGATACCATTGCAGAGCTCGACGCCCGTAGGCTTCACACTGAAATCGGAGTCATCACAGTCGCCGGCCTGACCGACGAATCCGGGCAGAGGGGCACAACCGGTGACGGTGTTGTAGTCGTCGCCAAAACCATCTGCATCGGTGTCGGCGTAGTAGGTGTTGGTGTCGGTGGCATTGAGCGACGGGTCGCCATCGCAGTTCAGGTCGAGGGGGCCGCAGTCCTCTTCGGCGGCGGGGTTGATCGCGATGTCGGCGTCATTGCAGTCGTCGCCGTTATCGACGCGATCTGGGAGCGGATCGCAAGACAAGATGAAGCGGTCGGGATTGCCGAAACCGTCACCATCGAAGTCATCGAAGCGAGGATCGCCGGTGTCTTCGTCGATCTCGGCGTCGCAGTCATTGTCGACGCCATCACAGAGCTCTTCGGCGCCGGGGTGGATGAGCTCATCGTCTTCGTCGCAGTCCTGGTTCGCCGGGAAGCCATCGTTGTCCTTGTCGATGACCGAGCCGTCGGGTCGATCGTTGGTGTTTCCCTTGTCCTTCGCGTTGCTGCAGCCGATACCCAGTACCGCAACTACGACCAGACAAGTCCACCAAAAGCGAAACACGCGCATCTGAGTCCCCCCTCACCTTGACGTGAGCCCGCACAGTCTAGACCCAACAAAGCCGAGACGTCCCTGTCCATATTCGCCGCGATGTATACGGCTGGTGTGAACCGGTGGATCACTCCGGTGTATACTTCTTCTTCAGGTCCGCTTTATGGAGTTCCTTCCTGGGCCATCCAGCTGCCTTCAGGGTGTCGTACTCCGGGATTCTGTACACTCTGCAGGTGTCATCGCGGAAGTCAGAAAACGCGAGGAGGTCTCCGCGCACATCCAGACCCGTGGTCTGATTCCCGCCGACGATGCTGTCGAGAACGTCTCCCGATGCGGTGTCGATGAGGAGAACCGAGCCGAAAATCGGTCCGATATCCAGGTATCCACCGGAGCCATTGGCGCCTCGGTTGCTCACGAAGAGGATGTCGCCGTCATCGGACAGATCGATGGTGTTCGGGTTGCCGTCTGTTCGCGCAAACCAGCGAACCCGATTCGTACTGGCGTCGAACCGGTAGATGCTGGCCTTGCCCATGTCGGAGATGAATCCGACGGACCCGTGCATGGCGATATGACGCAGGTTCTTCCCACCATTGAAGAGGATTTTCCGCGCACCTGTACGCACGTCGACGCGCTCGAGCACGCCGCTGCCATACCCGGCGACAAAAAGGGACTGGCCGTCTGCCGAGGAGGCCAGGCCGCGCGGCGTCTCCACTGTAGCGAGTCGTCGGGTGAGCTTTCCGGACGCCAGATCGATGACGCTGATGTCGTTGCCCAGCCAGTTGGCGACGTAGAGCTGAGACTCGTCGTTCGAGAGCATGACGACCTTGCTGTAGATGCTCCGCGCATTGAACGTACGGAGCAGCGTCCGGCTCTCCACGTCCACCTCGTAGATCAGGTGGGTCTCCATCTGGCTGGCGTACAGCTTGCTCCCATCCGCCGTGAAGATGAGCTCTACAGCGCCGTGTTCTCCGAAGTCGAGGCTGGCGAGTTCCTCCCCCGAGATCAGGTCGAAGGCCTTCACCGACGGCGGTCCATCGAGCATCGACACCCACAGCTCCTCCCGATCGGGATCCATGGCCACCTGTTTGGGCTGGGGTCCACAGGGGTAGATCGCAACGGGCTCGACCACCTGTTTGGGCCAATCGGGGAGCTTCAGCTCTTCAGCCGCGGCGACATTCGCGAACAGAAATGGTAGGCAAGCCGCCATGAGCGAGCTTCGCCAGCCCCCGGACGGCTTCGTCAATCTCCCGGATGTCGTGCCGGGACTGCAGATCGAGATGGGATACCACACGCCCGCGAACTTTACCGGATCTGCACTTCCCGGCTACGGAGCCCATGGATGTTGGCTGCTGACCGAAGCCGCCGACTCCATACGCCGCATCGCCGAGCGCGCTGCATCGAGGGGGCTGACCCTGCTCGTATACGACGCCTACCGCCCCGTGAGAGCGACGACCGAGATGATCCGCTGGGCCGAGACTACTGGAAACACCTGGCTCCTGAACGAGGGCTACGTGTCCAGGAACTCTCGCCACAACCGTGGGACGACCATCGACCTCACCCTGGTCCGCAACGGAGCACCCCTGGACATGCTCACCCCGTGGG
>Ga0315336_1004097_pt1 | contig 17980 bp, 23 predicted proteins | sample ASW5metaG_FD_204512 | JGI IMG/M metagenome (GOLD analysis project Ga0315336, IMG submission 204512) | Ammonia-oxidizing marine archaeal communities from Monterey Bay, California, United States - ASW #5 | ecosystem: Environmental > Aquatic > Marine > Intertidal zone | place: USA: California... | reverse complement strand
CGAATGGCTTTGCCGTTCGAAACGCTTTCTTTTTTGGTGTCGACAGTCGACTCGTTACTCCCCGCTTTGGCCAACTCGCGAAGTCTCGCCGCGCGCCGATGACTACTGAAGTCGGCACACATCGACACGCGAAGACGTGTCATCCCGCCAACGCGGTCGTATCGCAATTCCTTGTGATGGGCAATAAACACGTTGTTCCTGTACGTCGTTCATCGGGGGGGCGCGCGCTCCCGACGTGATCTCCCTAGTTTTCTGCGGGTTGGTGCTCGCCTTCTTTTCGTTCGTCGCGGTACGCGGTGCCGTTGTCGACAAAAGCATTGTCGGCTTCCTTCTTTCGGTCGCCATTTGTTTTCTCGGTCTTAGGCTCGTCGCTCTTGTGTGAATGCATGGTTATTCAAGGCGAACCCCAGCCACGAGACTAGCTCCTGACCACCGCCCGCCCTCGATTCGCATTCTTCTTGCCATCAGAGCACCAACGTCAGATAATCCGCGAAGGTGTTTCTTGCTGACGAACTCCCGTTGGACGATCGCATGAGTACCGAACAGGCCCACAAGAGACGAAGTCGTGTCTCGCTTGTAATCGGAGTTCCGATTGTGCTGGTGGTCGTGTATGTGCTTGGCGTGGGACCCGTGACCTGGCTGGTGGGCATTAGTGACCCTTCCGATCAAACAATTGGGCTTCTGTATACCCTGTACGCGCCCTTGTTCTGGCTTCACGACAACATCGCGTGGGCGGAAAACTTTCTTGACTGGTACTCCGAGTTGTGGGAACCGTATTGAGTTCGAGCCACGACTCCACGCGACCGCACTTCCGCCACGCCCCACGAGACTGGCTCCCAATTGCCGCTTTTTCGGCCTCGGACTTCGGCAACCCGACTGGTGTTCCCGACGTTAAGGGTGGCGCTCACTTTCGTTGAATTTCGTTGGCCTTCGGCTGTGCGGTGACTGGCTTTCTTCTTGCCATTTGGAGATCGGAGTCGGATAATCCGAGTAGTCAACCAGAATGCCGCTGATCAAGCGAGTAGTTTGATTCGGTGACACCGCACGAGAATACAGATGCGAAACCTCGCGAAAGTTGCCGCCGCGATATTCACCATGGTGGTGATATACATGCTGCTGTTTCCTTCGGCCGGATCAGGGCCGGTCGCTCCGAGTTCAAGCTGCCGACACAGGCTAAAAAACATCTGGCTGGCGCTTGAAAACTATCACACCGACCATGGCAGTTATCCACCCGCTTATGTCACCGACTCGAATGGAAATCCGTTATATTCTTGGAGGGTTTTGCTATTACCATATTTGGACCAACGGCCCGCGTACACCGAATTCGACCTTTCAAAGGCTTGGGATGCGCCGGAAAACGAAAAAGTGTCCGACATTTCGTTTTTCGATTTTCGCTGCCCAAATATGCCGGCTGAGCGGTCAAACGAAAGCACGACAAACTATCTTGCGGTCATCGGTCCTGACTGTGCATGGTCTGGTTCGAAGCCGATGACAAAATCTGATCTTGGCAATGATCTCTCAAACGTGATCCTGCTTGTGGAAGTCGCCGACACTCATACGCCGTGGGCGAAACCCGAAGACTTTGTGTTGTCTGAAATGGCAGACGGCATCAACACGTCTGACACTGACGGAATTTCGAGCTATCACTGCCGCGATTGGACGTATACGTTCAAGCATGGGAAACCTGGCGCTAATGTGCTCTTTGCCGATGGACACGGGAAATACCTGGATTCGTCATTCGGTGAACGAGAACTACGAGGAATGTTGACAATCTCCGGCAGTGCCACGTCCGAATCGGAGAATAACCGTTGAGCCCATTGGCGTAACGGTTCACGTTTTCAAAGAACTCTCACCCGCTGGTCATTCCTGGCGGGTGTTTTCATGCGCTGGCCGAAATCCGACGCACTGTGCGCCTCCCTTCGGTCGTCGATCAACTCGACGCGGTATATGTGTCGTCCAAAATCTGGACGCCGTTCGGGGCGGCTGCGGATCTCGTCGTGTGTGCTACCGCGAATTCTTCTTGCCATCAGAGCACCGAATCCAGATAATCCGCGCAGTGGTTTGTTGCCGAAGAACCCCCACCGGACGATCGTATGAGTTCCGAACCGATCCGCAAATGACTCATTCCTGTCCCGCCTACAATCGTGATTCCCGTTGTGTTGGTGATTGTGTATGTGCTTAGCCTCGGACCTGTAAACTGGCTTTACGAGAACGGGCACATTTCCGGTCCGGCGCTTGCGTTTGTACAAACTCTGTACTTGCCCCTCATCTGGATTCTCCTAAACACGGAAACATTGGCCGAACTTCTTAACTGGTACATCGAGTTGTGGTGGCCGTAATGAACCCGAGCCGTGATTTCACATGAGCACACTTCCGCACCCCACAAGACCCCTCCCAAATCGCCCCTATTTCGCCCTTGCATTTCGCCAACCGACTGCCGTTCCCCACGTTAAGGGCGGCGCTCGATTTGCCGCGTTCGGACGATTGATATGACCGTGCTTGTACATTTTGGCGTTCCCCGTTTTGCCCTCTGGGCGCCCTGCAGGTATGCTGTGGCCTACGTAGGTTGCGAATTCATATCTTGCTGCGGGGCTTGGCGTGAAAAAAGCAAAATCCATCCGCGATTTGTACTACGTAATCGCGCTGTCGCTGCTCGTCGCGATTGGCGCCTATGGATACGTCGCGAGTGCGGGAGACCGCAGGCACCAAGCGGCGATTGGTGAGATTGAAAGGTTTGGCGGGCGTGTCGCGCATTCCGAGGCCAATCCAGACATGCCGGCGTTGGAAGTGGATTTCCGCTTCGGTGAAATCACTGACAGCGGGCTCGTCCACCTGGAGAAATTGACGAGTCTCCAACGGCTGCTCCTGGCCAGTACCCAGGTGACCGACGCCGGGCTAATTCACCTGAGGAAACTGACGAGCCTTAGAACGCTGTTCCTCAACAACACGCGGGTGACCGACGCCGGGCTCGTCCACCTGACGGGGTTGACCGATCTCAATGCGCTTCGACTCGGATCCACGCAGATCACCGACCAGGGGCTCGTCCACGTGAAGGAACTGACCGGCCTTGAACATCTGGAAGTCGACAGTACTCAGGTAACCGACGCCGGGCTCGTCCACCTGGAAGAACTTACCGGGCTCCGCTCGCTCAATCTTCAATACACTCAGATCACCGACGAGGGCATCGAGAACCTTAAGCAAGCGTTGCCCAATTGCCGGATTCGTCGTTGATTGCTGAATTTTATTCACAATGGTTGTGCCGCCGGACCGCAGGCCCGCCACATCTGCATCTAATCGACGGCATGACCGTGTTCCTCCTTTCGTGGTCGAAATCGTTTGTTTTCAGCAGGTGTCCGCAAATTCCATTGCTCTTGCCAAAACTCGACGCGCTGTGCCGTGTGCGTGGATCGACTGTGCTGTGTTTCTTTCTTCTTGCCCTCGGACAGCCAGAGCCCGATAATCCGGGCAGTGGTTTCTTGCCGACGATCCCCCGTTGGTCGAGCGTATGAGTACCGTACCGATTCGCAAAAGACGAATTCGTGTCGCACCAGCAATCGTCGTTCCGGTTGTGTTGGCCATCGTTTATGTGCTCAGCATCGGGCCCGTGTATTGGTTGCTCTGGAGCCGTCACGCCTCCGCTCGACCATTACGGCTTGTGTGGATGCTGTACGCGCCCTTATTCTGGTTGGTCGACAACGTTCCGTGGCTACACGACGTTTATGTCTGGTACGTCAGGTTGTGGATTCCGTGAAATCAAGCGTTGGCGGGTTGGCAGGACGCGATGGATTCGGAGTGGGACGAGCCGCCGGATGAGCGCGGGGAGTGACGGGAGAAACGATGTCAAGTCGTGGAATGACGCGCCACGTGAGAATTTCATTGAGCCAGCCAACCGCACGCGCAGTCGGACGAAAAAGTCGTCTGGGAAACGTCAGTCAAAGTCTGCTTGGCCGCGAAATGTGTTTGTGGAGAAGTCTCGTCTGCCTATGCGAAGCCCGATTGCAAGCAATCGGGAACACCTCCGCGGGGATGTTTGGCACGCGCATCAAGAGAAGCGTCCGGTATGAGTACGCACAATAGTCCAGAGACACCGATGATCTCATCAGAGGAGTTGAGGGAATCGCTCAGAGTCAAGCTACTGTCTCGCCTGCGATCGGGAGAGCAGTACTGCGATGGTGATCTATCGGCAATTGAAGGTGTTCTGCGAGACGAGTACGGAGTTGCTCCGGAACGCTATATCGCACGATTCATCACACTTCATATCACATGCGACTGCCGGGCGTGGGTACACCTTGTCACGGTACCTACTCAAAAGCAAGCACTTGATGCATTACTTGATGACACTGGCAATCGACTGCGAAGAATGGAAGAACAGCTCACACATTCACACACTCAGCCGTGGACGGAACTGATTAAGTGGGCGAGGGGCTCCCTGCATGATGATCTGGCCAAACAGGTCGAATCATGTGGTGCGGAAGCGTTTACAGCATTTGAGAGGCTAAATGAGTAGCAAGTCTTCGGTTGGGAATCCGGCCCGACGAAACGGGGAGTCGTGGCTTAGGTTCAATCACGATTTCGGGCGGTGGTTTGCACGAGATGCGCGCGGCGCTCTCAGTCTGCGGACTGGTGGTACGTCGCAATGACCGTCCTGCCGCGCACCTTCGACTCGATGTACGCCATCGGCCAGTAAAAATCGACCATCCATTGATGCTTGAACAAGCGGTGGCTCCATCCCCTGGCATTCGGGAAAGGTCGCAACGCCGCCAGATTAGACGACACCCGATAGTAGTCACTCACCGCGAAATACGATCCCACGTACATTGCCAGCAACAACGTGACGATGACCCATGGGGAACGGAGTTTTCGGATCGTATTCATCGTGAGGCGATTGTACCGGGATCTCCAGCGATCGCCACGTCAACCAGTAGTCAGGTTGTGAATGTCTCTTACGCGCTGGACATTTCGGCAGATTTTCTTGTTGCGCGGGGCTCTGAAGTCTCAACGCTCTGCGCGGGTTCTATCCGCGTGCCGTTCAGTTCAAGAAGTTGCCGTTCGTCGGTGAAACCGAGACGTTTCGATTCTCGCCGCCCTCGGTGTTCATCACACGCGAGCCGGACTCTCGATGACAGGCTTTGGTGGCTCGATCTCTATGACCATCGACTGCTCTTCGGCGTCCTGCGGCTCGCCCCAGAATTCTCTGACGGTTGGACCGTTTTTCAAACGACGGTCTCGAAAGAAGAAGTTCAGCACTTCGTGAATCCACACGCGGCGGCCCATGCGCGTATACCAGCGCATGCCGTGTCGGACTTCTCTGTCGGGATGAAATAGATTTCGCCACAGCGCCCGAGGCCTGATTTGCAAGGCCACTTCAACGAGCTTGACCCAAAGATGAATTCGCCAGGGCGGCATCGCTTTCGTCTTGAGAACCTGATGCTTGTAGTCCCACTTTCGTTGGTCGGTTTGGATGATCTTCCGATCCTGTGCGATGCGGAAGTAGGGCGTCCATCGGTGCGGTGTGACGTAAACCGACATGATCTGATCGGGATCGTACGACAAGAGCTGCCGATACGTTCGCCAATAGTCTAAGTCCGTCTCTTCTTCGAAGCCGACCACCCAGGTTGCGAGTGAAATGATCCCGTGTTGACGCAGCAGCCGAATGGCCTCGCGATCCTTGGTCGTCGAACCTCCTTTGCGGATGGCCGCGAGCGTCGTCTCGTCCGTATTCTCCATACCCATCAGGAATCGAAGAACACCAGCTTTTTTGTAGAGAGGGAGTATGTCTGCGTCGCGGACGATATCGTCGGCACGGGTCGATCCGATGATGATCAGTGGGACCTTCTCGGCAATCATTGCTTCCAGAAACTCGCGCCACCTGCGCTTAGAAGACGTCGGGTTCTCATCGGCGAAATTGACCAGTTCCACGCCGTGTTCGCGATGAAGCCGCGCGAGTTCCGCCGCCAGTTTCTTGGGATCGCGATGTCGCCATCTTGTCCAGAATCCCCGCTGGCCACAGTAGTTACACAGATGAGGGCACCCGCGCGAGAACTGCATGACAACCGCCCGCTTGCCTCCCCAGTATGAATAGCGGGCGAAGTCGATCAGTTCCCAGCCGATTCGATAATCATCCAGACATGCAATCGTCTGAGCGGGAGGTGTTGCGTGCGGAACCCCATTCCGACGAAACGCGATTCCCCGGACGTCTTCCAGCGGCGCTCCCGACTCCAGCGCGTCAACCAATTTAACGATCGTGTCTTCACCTTCGCCGCGCACGATGACGTCGACCGCACGGCATTCGCGCAGAATATCGGCCCAGTGATAGGTCGGAAACACCCCACCATAGACGATTTTGGTCTTTGGTAATTGTTTGCGAATCAAAGTCGCGATCCGCCGGACAGTGGGATCAGCAGATGTTGAACCGGAGTGACCCATCATCACGAGGTCCGGGCGCCGTCGAATCGTTTCTTTAAGAATCGTCTCAACCGGCTTAGGGCCAAATTCAGCGTCGAACAGTTCGACATCGTGCCCCGCATCGATCAGCGGCCCGCCAACTGAAAGCAGGCCGAACGGCGGAAGTTGTTCCTTGGGAATCCGGCTTCCAATCGCCGTGTGCGGTGGGTTGATCAGCAGGATTCGCATTCGTGTTTCTCCCGTCCACCCAGGTGTTCGAGACATTGGGCTGCCGCACCGAATTGCCTTTTCACTTTGTAATACAAAGTATATGCCGCAGGTCAGAGTAGGACAACAGGTAGCTTGAAAATATAGCGGAAACGGCGGAAGTGACAGTGCGATCGAAAACGTCGCGATCGAAGAACTCTGCCATCCAAACTGTTCTCGCGTGTCAGCCAAATGGGTCACCGGCGATGATGTCCTCGGCGTTATCCGCCGCAACTGGCACGCAGCGCAACAAGTTCGAGCATGAAGCGAGCAGTCGCCTACTGGACACTCTGGCGGGAGATTCTTTTGCACCGACTGAAATTTGACACTCTGTGTGATTCGCTTTCGGCGTTCATACGATTAGACGCGATAGCTGGCGACGCGTGATATTCGGACGTGCTAGACTGGGTGTGCGGATTTCCTCGTGCATCGCTTTGATTGTTTCTTGATGCAAGAACGTCGAGAACTAACAATTGTCGCAAGGGTCTTGCCGTGAATGACCGCTTGGTCCTGGCGTCGAGACAACTTGTCAGCCAGAAATCCGTTGGGCACGCCAGCTCAATCGAGGACCAGTCCCTTTTCCGGCAAGGGCCCGTCGAGTCTAGATCGCCCATTGAGTTTTCTCGTGAAGGTTGGACCAGGAACTCAGAGCGGGCCATGATCTGACCGTCGAATTGGCAATTCGATCCCCATTTGAGTAACATGCATACGTGGAGTGAGCTTGGCGTTTCCCTTGTCGAGTGAATGTGTTGCGGCGCAGTTTGCATGCTGCCCAAGCCTGTTTTGAATGTGCTGAGTGTGGGTTAAGGGCGTTATGCCTCTTGTCTTGGGGGTGGGTCGAGCGCTCCGGCTCTTGCTGTTTTTCGTCTGTCTCAAATCCAGACGATATCTAACGGGTGATGTTTCTTGTCGCGTTGAAAGGTACTCAACCAGGTTTCGCCACAGCGGATTTCACGAACGAGTGAATTCGCGTCGCGTCGCGAGTTGCCGCGTGAGTGGGCGTTTTTGAGAGGCCGGCCTGAATCCCCGTCGTCATGGACTCCTGAACGTTTTGTGCGGAATCGCTTCGTTGCGGTTCTTAAGATCGATCCTTGGGGGACCGAAACCATGAACGACGCCCTTGTGATTGCCGAACCCGACGTGGATGAGCCGATCGTCTCGAGAGACCGTACTCATCAGAAAGACTCTCGAAGTCGCCCCAAGCGACAGCCGCCGTACGCTGTCATTGTGCACAATGACGAATCGCACACCTGGCCGTACGTGATCGAGTTGCTACAGCGCGTTTGCGGGCTCAACCTTCAGAAGGCCTCCCTGCTCACGTCGACGATTCATCATGCGGGCCGAGCGGTCGTCTGGACGGGAGCGCGCGAAGTCGCCGAACTCAAACGCGACCAGATCCGGGCGTTCGGAACCGATTTCTACCCGGAAATACCGGTCAAGTTTCCCCTGGGAGTCACGCTCGAACCGCTGCCGGGTGATTGATGTCCGCGCGACCCGCTCCCAAATCGAAACGCGCTCTGCCCAATCCCGCAGCGGGCAATGCCGGCGCCGTTCCTTCCTTAGACGTGCTTTGCGAAGATGGTCCGATCATTGCCATCAACAAGCCGGCCGGCTTGTTGACCCAGCCCGGACCGCCGGGAAACCCGCCGACAGTCGTTGATTGTGTCAAAGCGTTTCTTAAGAAGAAATACGACAAGCCCGGCAACGTGTATCTGGGCGTCCCGCATCGGCTCGACCGACCGGTTTCCGGCGTTGTGGTTCTTGCGCGAAACTCCAAGGCGGCTGCGAGACTCTCCGCACAATTTCGCGAACGTCGCGTCAAGAAAATCTACTGGGCGATCGTCGAAGGCGAAATGAAAACTCCTGACGGTGAACTGACCGATTGGTTGGTCAAGACGGAAAAACCGAACCGGGCGCATGTCGTCCCAGCTGTGACACCTGACGCAAAATTGGCCCAGCTGCGTTACAGAACGATTGGCGAGGTCGAGAAGGGGACACTTGTTGAAATCGAACTGCTGACCGGGCGCAGCCATCAAATCCGCGTCCAACTGTCAAATCTCGGCGCGCCGATTATCGGTGACCTCAAGTACGGGGCGAAGACCACGCTTTCCCAAAAGCGATCAGGCCATCATCGCGAGACGTTTCTTGCCCTGCACGCGCGCCAACTATCCATCGAGCACCCGATTCGCCACGATGTTATCGACATCGAGGCCCCGTTGCCGGCGACATGGGGGCGTAGTGTCACTCGCCACCAAGCAGGACACTGACGGTACTGTCCACCTTAAAAAAGAGTCACGCGTTTTCTCTACGGAAGCGATGATCATGGGGCGCTGGCCCGACAATTCACACGCCACGCTAATAACGATCGTGCTGATGCTCGTCGTCTTCCCACTATTGTGCGCATTGGCATGGTGGTACGTCGAACGCTGAACGATCCATTCAAGCCACTCGAGAGCAACTCACGAAAAACTGTGCCCGGTTCTGCCTCGTGCGGAAGCAAGTGTCGTTCGCCGAGCAGTGCGCAGGCGAGACACGACACGCGGTAGTAAAATACAGTTCGCCGAGCAGTGCGCAGGCGAGACACGACACGCGGTAGTAAAATACAGTTCGCCGAGCAGTGCGCAGGCGAGACACGACACGCGGTAGTAAAATACAGTTCGCCGAGCAGTGCGCAGGCGAAGTACGACACGCGGAACCGTACAAGTCTGGAGATTCCGTTCTCGGCAGAGGAGCTGCTGGATGCTGGTTGAGACACGCTGCATGATGAAGGCGGTCACCTCCCGACGGCCACCCACCCGTGGCCGGAACAGGCGACGGGGCGTTGCATTGGCTAGGCGACCAATACAGTTTCAAAGGGAGTCCACAATAAGCAGAATTTCACACAGATTCTCATTGACATATCGTGACATTACGATATAATGATGTTTGGAGAACAAACGATGCCAACGAAAATAAAGCCGAAACGTAAACCGGCCGGCAGCCCGCGGGCGTTTGCAGAAGCAGCCGAATGCTTGAAGACGCTGGCACATCCGGTGCGGTTGCGGATTGTGCAGTTGTTACTTCAGGGTCGATATACCGTAGGCGAATTGGCTGAGGATTGTCGTATTCCGGACAATGTTGCTTCCGAACATCTTAGGTTAATGCAGCGCTGCGGGTTTTTCACGAGTGAGCGTGAAGGGCGGAAGGTGTTCTATCAGATTGCCGAGCCTCACTTGGCGAACATGATGAAGTGCATCGAAAGCCGATTTCTGTCATGATTTTCAGGGGGGCACAATGTCGTCCTCTCTTTTTTGGGACTATACATCGTATTATTACGATATGACGAGGTGTAGAGATGTCAGACATTGCGACAATTTCGGTCAAGCGACTGGCGGATCTGGGAGCACAAGGCGACATCGACCTCATCGACGTCCGCACGCCGGCAGAATTTCGCGAAGTTCGAGTAGCAACAGCACGCAACGTGCCACTCGATTCGCTCGATCCACGGGCAGTCATGAACGCGTGCAACAACGGAGCCCACGACCACCTGTACGTGATCTGCCGCAGCGGAAGTCGTTCAGCAAGAGCCTGCGAACAGTTCACCAAGGCGGGGTACACCAGCGTCGTGAGTGTAGAGGGCGGCACACAGGCCTGGGATGAAGCAGGCTTGCCCGTCGTGCGGGGTCAGAAAACGATCTCGTTGGAACGACAGGTTCGAATCGCGGCCGGTTTTTTTGTTCTACTGGGAGCCGGGCTCGGTTACTTCGTTAGCCCGTACTTCATTGGCCTCTCTGCCTTCGTCGGTGCTGGGCTGATGTTCGCAGGGATCACCGACACCTGCGGCATGGCGATGGTGTTGGCCAAGATGCCGTGGAATCAATGCCGCCAAGAACCAATCTCCCGCGATGCGTAGTGAGCTCGTCCGTTCCAAAACGACGGAGTACAAAACATGAAAGTTGTCATTGTAGGTGGCGTAGCTGGCGGCGCCTCGGCAGCCACTCGTGCCCGCCGTCTTTCGGAGGATGCACAGATCGTTCTTGTTGAGCGAGGGCCGGATGTTTCCTTTGCAAACTGCGGTCTTCCGTACTATATCGGAGGAAAGATCATCGACCGCGACAAGCTGATTGTCGTGACGCCAGAACGACTCGAGGACCGTTTCAACCTCGACGTCCGCGTCCGCTCGTCGGTGGAAACGATCGACCGCAAGGCCAAGACGGTAACGATTCGTGATCTTGCAACCGGGAGAGAGTACGAGGAATCCTACGACAAACTGATCCTCGCGCCTGGAGCGGCACCTCTGCGCCCGCCAATTCCCGGAATCGACTCACCCGGCATCTTCACGCTCCGCAACCTGCAGGACATGGATCGGATTAAGGCGGCTGTTGACCGAGGAGTGCAGCGGGCTGTCGTGGTCGGGGCAGGATTCATCGGCCTCGAACTCGTTGAAAACCTTGTGCGGCTTGGCGTCTCCACCACCGTCGTCGAGTTGCAGGACCAGGTGCTTCCGCCGTTTGACAGGGAGATGACGACTCCGCTGGCAGAAACGCTGGCAGCGAAAGGAGTCTCTCTTCTGCTGGGTGAAGCCACTGAAGGGTTTGAGCAGACTTCTGATGGACTTGTGGTTCGCTTGAAATCAGGCCAAGAACTGCCGGCTGATTTGATTGTGCTGGGGATCGGCGTCCGACCAGAAAGCAAGCTGGCGGTTGACGCAGGACTGAAAGTTGGCCCTCGCGGTGGCATTCAGGTCAACGAGTCTCTCCAGACGGATGACCCCAACATTTACGCGGTTGGCGATGCCATCGAAGTCAAGGACTTTGTGTTGGGAGAGCCAACGCAAATACCGCTCGCCGGCCCGGCGAATCGACAGGGCCGCATCGCTGCCGACAACATCTTTGGCCGTTCATCCAAGTATCGAGGCACTCAGGGAACGGCCATTCTAGGATTGTTCGGCCTCACGGCGGCAATGACCGGTGCTTCGGAAAAAACTTTGAAAAGAAGCAACCATCCCTATCAGATGGTCTACGTCCATCCTGTAGATCACGCGGGATACTATCCCGATGCCGAGCAAATGACGCTCAAGCTGCTCTTCGATCTTAAATCAGGGAAGGTGCTGGGAGCGCAAGGCATCGGTGGTGCGGGCGTGGACAAGCGGATCGACGTGTTGGCCGTCGCAATCCAAGCAGGGATGACGGTCTTCGACCTTGAAGAAATGGAACTGGCTTACGCTCCACAATATGGCTCGGCGAAAGACCCAATCAACATGGTAGGCTTCGTTGCTGCCGGCCTGCTACGTGGCGATCACCCACAAATCAATGTCGCGAAACTGTTTTCAATACCAGCTAGTCAACGTCCTCTTCTACTCGATGTGCGAACTCCGGAGGAATTTTCAGCGGGCCACATACCGGATGCTGTCAACATCTCGGTAGACAAATTGCGATCACGGATCGACGAGTTGCCCAAGGATCGAGAGATTGCCGTGTACTGCCAGGTCGGCCAGCGCGGTTATCTGGCAACGCGGATTCTCAATCAGTCGGGTCTTTCGGCGATGAACGTAAGTGGCGGATACAAGACCTTCAATCTGTGGAATCAGAAGAACGGTTGAGGACGAACAGTAAACCACAAGCCGCCGGAAGAGCACGGGAACATTCACGGAGTCAGACCATGAAAGACATGAAAGAACTGTTGCTTCCAATCGCGCCGGCACCAACTGAGCAAACTGGAACTGCCCAGCCATCGTCAGTTGCTCGCCGGTTTTGACGAAGGCGTTGCCGCCGAGAACGATCATAACGCAACCGGTCATGTCACTGTAGTTGCCATCGATCGATTGATTCGGATCGTGAATCAACATATGCCAATGTATCCGGGATGAACGATCGCAAACAAAGTGCCACATGTCGCAGCAGTATGCTAGTGTGTCGTGAGACCTGAAAACGTCGGTCGTGGGGAGCACATTCGCGCGCCTCGCGCGTAGCCGTGCGTATTCGCACGCTCTCGGCGAATTTCAGTCCACGTTCCTGTCGACGACAAAGCGGCACGAAATTCGCCTTCATTCGTGAGCATGGAGGTAAACATGCAGAATGAATCGTCGATTGACGCCTTGCTGGCGATGGCGGCGAAGGCGGAAGCGACCGGTGCCAAGAAAGCGAACATGGACTCAGTGCGCGTGTTCGTTCTTTCGGTGCTTGCGCGGGCTTTCATCGCGCTGGGGGCAGTGTTTGCAACGACGGCGGTTGCCGGTGCGTCGGGTCACATACCGTATGGCGTCACCCGTGTGCTGGCAGGAATCGTGTTCTCGCTGGTGTTGTTCATTGGTTTGTCTATCTGCGGAAAGAGTAGCGCCGAAACACACGCCGAGCTTTACCAATTGGCCGAGAAGTCGACCGACGCGCCGAGAATCACGTTTCGGAATCGGGGGCAATAGTATTTGTGAATCAAACGCTAATCGAGGCACAGCGATGCCGCTGAGACTGACGATTAACAACCAGTCGGTGCACGTTGCCGCCGGAAGGACAATCCTCGAAGCTGCCGCATCCATCGGAATCGAGATTCCGACGGTTTGCTATCACAAGGATTTGTCGCCGGTTGGTTCGTGTCGCTTGTGTCTGGTGGAAGTCGATGGTTGGCGTGATCCGGTCGCGGCGTGTGTTCAGCCGGCGGAGAACGGCGTCGTCGTTCGGACGGAGAGTCAGACATTGACGGGGCACCGGCGGCAGATCCTGGAACTGCTGCTGGCCGATGGTTTTTTTCTGGAGGACGGAGCAAGCGGGGAACTCGAAACAGAATTCCAACGGTTGGTGCGACGTTACGGAGCGAAGCTGCCCGCACGGGGTCTCCAAACGGCTCGTTACAAGATCGATAGCGATCCGAATCCGTTCGTTTGGGTGGACCTCAACAAGTGCATCCTTTGCTCGCGATGTATGCGGGCGTGCGACGAAGTGCAAGGCCGGTTCGTCTGGGGCGTCGGCGGAAAAGGTCGCGACACAAAGATCATTGCCGGTGCTGATGAGACGATGCTCGATGCCCGCTGCGAATCGTGCGGAGCTTGCTCGGCGTATTGTCCGACCGGGGCGCTGGCCGATCGTATGTCGGTGGGTCTGGGTCAGCCAGACCGCGTTGTGACGACCACGTGCGGCTATTGTGGCGTCGGTTGCCAGTTTGACCTTCAGATCAAAGATGATCGCATCATTCGCGTTGCGTCGAATGCCGCTGCACCGGTCAACGGAATGTCGCTCTGCGTCAAGGGCCGTTACGGTTGGGACTATGTCCACCATGCCGATCGGTTGCTACGGCCGCGAGTTCGCGAGTACTTGCTCGCGGAAAGAAGCCCGGCTGCTTTGAGAAGCCGGACTTCTGAAAACGGGCGAACTGAATGGGTCGAAGTCGACTGGGACACCGCGCTGGACCTGGTTGCCGACAAGTTCACGTCAATCCAACGCGAATCCGGGCCGGATGCCATCGGCGTCTTCTCTTCGGCCAAGTGTTCGAATGAAGAGAACTACCTGACGCAGAAGTTGGCTCGGCAGGTGATCGGAACGAACAACGTCGATCATTGTGCTCGCTTGTGCCACTCATCGACGGTCGCCGGGCTGGCAATGTGCTTTGGTTCGGGTGCGATGAGCAATTCGATGGATGACATCGTGGAACATGCCAGGGCAATGTTCATCATTGGATCGAACACGACCGAACAGCATCCTGTGTTCGGCGCTATGATTCGTCAAGCCGTGCTGAAGCGCGACGTAAAGTTGGTTGTCGCTGATCCGCGAAAGATTGATATCACGGAATTTGCCACGTTGCACATTCGCCAGAAGCCGGGAACGGACGTGGCCCTGTTGAATGGGTTGATGTACATCATCCTCGCCAACAGTTGCCACGACCGCGAGTTCATCGAGCGTCGGTGTGAGGGATTCGAGGAATTAGAGGAAACGGTGTCGAAATACCCACCGGCTGTGGCTTCCGAGATCACGGGAGTGCCAGTTGATCAGCTAAAGCAGGCCGCCGACGTACTGGCGGCGAATCGACCGATGGCGACCATCTGGGCCATGGGAATCACGCAGCACACAACGGGTGTCCTCAACGTGCTGAGTCTGGGAAACTTGCAGATGCTGCTCGGCAACATGGGAGTGCCCGGCGGTGGCGTCAATCCACTTCGCGGTCAGAACAACGTCCAAGGCGCCTGTGACATGGGGGCATTGCCAAACGTGTTTCCTGGATATCAGGCTGTGACGGATCCCGAAATCCTTGAGAAGTTCTCGCAGGCGTGGGCGCTGGAATCGTTGAGAGGCCCGGCTTCTCTGAGAAGCCGCGTATCTATCCCCAATCAACCCGGATTGACTGTCACGGAAATGATCGACGCGGCCGGGACCGGCGAAATCCGGGGGTTGTACGTACTGGGGGAGAACCCGGTTCTGACTGACCCGGACAGTAACCACGTCCGCTCTTGTCTGGATACCGCCGAGTTTGTTGTGCTGCAGGAAATCTTCCCATCGGAAACGTCGAATTACGCGGACGTGCTATTGCCGGGAACAAGTTTCGCCGAACGGACTGGGACGTTTACTAACACAGAACGCCGCGTTCAACTTTTCCGGCAAGCCATCAGCCCGCTCGGCGAGGCTCGGCCCGATTGGCGAATCACGGCCAACATGGCTTACCGAATCCTCGATCGCCAGCAGCGTCGGCCGATCGGCCCACACGCCGGTTGGGAGTATTCTAATACGGCCGACATCATGAATGAGATCGCTGCACTGACTCCCTCCTACGGCGGCGTTTCATACGCACGACTCGAAAACGGCGAACGTCTGCAATGGCCGGTGACCGGTCCGGATCATCCGGGAACGCCAATTTTGCACGTCGGCCAGTTCACTCGCGGAAACGGCAAGTTTCACGCGGTTGACCATCTTCCCGCACGCGAGCTACCGGATGACGACTACCCGCTATTGCTCACGACTGGCCGGGTTCTGTACCACTGGCACGGCGGCGAAATGTCTCGCCGTGCCCGCGGTTTACTGGCCGTCTATCCCGAGTCACTCGTCGAAGTCTCCCGCGATGACGCCGCCCGCCTGGGTATTGCGGACGAACAAACGGTCCGTGTCCAATCCCGCCGTGGCGAAATGCTGGCCCGCGCCGTAATTACCGAGCGGGTTGCGCCGGGCATCGTGTTCGGCAACTTCCATTTCCCAGGCCAACAAAACGTCAACAACGTCACAATCGCGGCTCTCGACCCCGTCGCGAAGATCCCGGAATACAAGGTGTGTGCGGTCCGAGTTGAACCGGTAGCATAAGCCGATCATCAAATGTGCACATCGCAACACAAGTCAGCAGCTCACCGCATTCCGCAAGGTTAACGTTTCATGGCAGGGCGACGTTGATGGCGCATCAGCCATCGTTAGCAGTGAACGATCGAAATGATGAAAATCCTAGTTTACGGCGCGGGCAACATCGGCAGTCTCTATGCAGCTCGACTAATGGAATCTGGACAGGACGTTTCCATCCTGGCGCGAGGGAAACGACTCACCGACATCCGCGAACATGGAATCCGACTTGAAGAATTTGGCAGCGGAAAGCATACCACTTCGCGGGTCAAAGCCGTCGAGCGGCTTGATGCAGAGGACGACTATGCCCTTGTTCTGGTCATCCTGCCCAAGAACCACGTTTTGGAAGTGTTGCCCATACTGGCGGCGAACCGCAAAACACCCTCGGTCATGTTCTTCGGCAACAATGCGGCAGGCCCCGCGGAGATGATCGATGTGCTCGGCCGTGACCGTGTGCTCCTCGGATTTCCCGGAGCGGCCGCCGTGACCCATGATCACGGCATCCGTTACCTGATTACATCGGCGCGGGAACAGCCGACGACGATCGGCGAGATTGACGGCTCCGAGTCGCCACGCATCACTGCAATCGCAGACGCCCTTGGCGCGGCTGGATTTCCAGTGTCAATTTGCTCAAACATCGACGCATGGCTAAAGACCCACGCCGCTAAGATCATTCCCACAGCCAACGCCCTTTACATGGCGGCAGTCGACACCCACCGGCTGTCGCGCACTCGAGATGCTTTAGTACTCATGCTTCGAGCAATTCGTGAGGGCTACCGAGTTCTGGCGGCCCTCGACATACCTATCACACCGAAGAACCACAGGATCTTTCAATGGCTTCCCGAACCGCTGCTTCTGGTCCTGATGAGACGAATCGTCGAGAGCGACACAACGAGCATCAAGATTGGTCACGCGATCGGTGCGCGGAATGAGATGAAGACCATCGCCGATGAGTTTCGCGCGTTGATGCAAATAGCAAATGTTCCGACGCCATCGATCGAAATCCTGAACCGCAATCTCGACGCGCAGACGGAACCCGTTCCCGATGGGAGTTCGGAGATACCGATCAGCTGGAACTCAGTATGGATTGCCCTGAGCATATGCGCAGTCTTCGTGGCATTGTTGTGGGTACTGCTGCGATAGGATGTGGCTGATCTTCGAGCGCTGTATGGCGGTGAATCGGCGGTAAGCCACGGATCCACTCATACTGCTCTCGATCGTATGACCGCGGGAAGTCTTACGATGAAATAATCACAATCCCCGATCAGCGACCAACGTGGTTCTGACCCATTTGTGACAATCAATGCAGCTCATCGTCACTCCGACGTATGCCAAAGCCGCTCCGTCGAGATTTTTGGCCTTTGCCGTTTTTCCCAACCGATCGACCTTTCGCTGGTACTCGACGCTGTACTGGCGATACATAGCGTTGTTGGAAACTCGCCACTTGGCGGCATCGCTGATTTGCGCTAGTTTATCCGCGCCGTCTTTAATCATGTCAAAGTTATCCATGACCAACCCTTCGACAACCTGGTCAACGCCTTCGAGTTTTCCGCGCATGAACTTTTGCAGCTCGGTTTTTTCCTTAAGTGTTTGGGTTCTTTCAGCTTCAGACGAGCGAATGTTGTCGTCCGGCTGCGCGGCCCGAGGTCGGGCGGCCAGCAGGACCAGAGCACCGCAAAGGCAGGTCACCAATACCAAAAGTGCCAATATAGGTCTCACCCGCATCGTCCGACCCCTTTCTTCTTTTGGATAGGAAAAGGCTTTTCAAGGAAACGGTTTGAGCGTACGTCGAGCATCCATCAGGAAGTCGTTGTCAAGATTGCAGACGACCGCGATTTTATTAGTCGTCAACGAGATGACGTCTGAGAAACTCCGTGACGCGTTGCGGGCTGACAATGCCGACAAGTGTGTTGTCCATATCGAGCACGGGAACGTGGCGAAAACCGCCGACGGCCATGACCGACAAGGCTGCGGCTGCGGAGTCATCTTCGTTGACGTAGATTGGGTCGACAGTCATTACATCGCTCACGGGCCGGCCTTTG
>Ga0315336_1004096_pt1 | contig 17988 bp, 16 predicted proteins | sample ASW5metaG_FD_204512 | JGI IMG/M metagenome (GOLD analysis project Ga0315336, IMG submission 204512) | Ammonia-oxidizing marine archaeal communities from Monterey Bay, California, United States - ASW #5 | ecosystem: Environmental > Aquatic > Marine > Intertidal zone | place: USA: California... | reverse complement strand
GGCACCTATAGTGCTGAAATCAGAATTGATGATTTGAGAAGCCAGCGTACCCATTTTGTTGTTCCCCAGGATGCTTCAGGAAAGACGCTGCATCTTCTGTTGGTTTTAACAGATGAAGGTACTCCACCATTAACAGGCTACCGGTGACTGGTAATATATTGTCAATAGCTTATAATTTTTTCTAAGAAATGTGAGGTCATAACCTTTTCATAGCTTAATTGCCAGCTTACTTTCTACTTTTTATTTTTGATTAATCTCATTATATCATCATTTAAAACTCCGGAAAACTTATTTGCTGCATTTTCATTAAAATGAATTCTATCGGTATAATCAGCTACAGTCCAACCTTTTTGTTCTGAATAGTTCAGGTAATGAATTCTTTCGTTGGTGAAGGAGTTAATATACCCATTAAACTCTTCTATATCTTCCTGTTTAAAATGCCTAAGGATATTTTTTCTTTTTGGAAGCATGCATAATATTACATCAATTTTATTTTTACAAACGAACAAGAAAAATCGTTTTTTGAAGTAAAGTTTACTGTAAAACCTTTGGAAGTCCCTAAAAACATTGAAAAAGTTTACAGTAAATTATTTTCTTTTTGCCTCGCTCAGTAGTATTAGCTCGGTAAGTATTTGTGGCTTGCAGTCTGAAACTTCGTTCCACTCGCTTTCCTAATATTATAACTTGTTATCCGGAATTCAGAATCATTTTACTTTGCCGATTAGTAATTTTGCCAGAAATAAAACAGTCCCGTCAAAGGTTAATTAATGAAACTATTAAAAGAGACCATGAATGGGACTCTGACGAAAGTCTGTATGCCTTGAGGGAACGGTCCTGCAAAATGGCCGTTTTTCGGGATTCCTGATTTAACGCATTATTGTATTTAAGCAAATGCTAAAATACGTATCTTTGCTTAATGGGAAGGCAAATATGTATACGATTAGAAGCAGATGCAAAACAGATTATGGACTGTAGGTCTTCAATCGAGGAGTTGGACAGTTCATTAAGCTCTGTTTCCGAAGTTTTGAACTTGGCAGGAAACAAGGTTCGGCTTCAAATTCTCTTTTTGCTCCGAAGGGAGGAACGACTCTGCGTTTGTGATTTGAGCGATGTATTGCAAATGAACGTGTCCGCAATTTCACAACACCTAAGAAAGCTTAAAGATAGGGATTTGATTTATGCAACTAAAGAGGCACAGACAATCTTTTATGCACTGAACAAGGATAAGATGGCGACCTTACGTCCTATTCTTGACTTATTGAAAAACGAAAATATAGCGGTATGATCGGAAATAGCAAGTTAATAGGCACTTCGGTTCTGACGGCCCTAGCTGCATCTATCTGTTGTATAACACCAGTACTTGCCGTACTTTCGGGAACAACGGGTATTGCCTCTACCTTTTCATGGATGGAACCTTTTAGACCGTATCTGATAGGCTTTACTATTTTGGTCCTGGCCTTTGCTTGGCACCAAAAGTTGAAGCTCAAAACCAAAGCTGAGATTGATTGTGAATGCGAAGATGAAAAACCTAAGTTCATCAACTCCAAGGTTTTTTTGTTTTTGATAACGCTATTTGCCGGTGTGATGTTGGTCTTTCCTTATTACTCCCATATTTTTTATTCCAATCCCGATACCAATAAAGAAGTGGTGTTTGTGGAGCAATCAAACGTTAAAGAAATCAGGGTAACAATTGAAGGGATGACCTGCACGGGTTGCGAAGCACATATCGAAAGCGAAGTAAATAAGCTCGACGGCATACTCAACGTCAATGCGGATTACGAAGCGGCAAATACCATCGTAAAATACGATGGAACCAAGGTCGACCTTCAAAAAATAGAAACCGCCATACTAAGCACTGGATACAAAATAGTGAAGTAATGGAGATAAAATTGGAATCAACAATTACCTGCCCCAAATGTGGTCATGAAGCCAAGGAGGAGATGCCCACAATGGCATGCCAGTTCTTCTATGAATGCGAAAATTGTAAAACTTTGCTGAAACCGAAAGAAGGCGATTGCTGTGTTTATTGTTCATATGGAACCGTTGCTTGCCCACCAATTCAAGAAAATAAAAGTTGTTGTAGAACTACTAAAATAATATGATTTGAAACTTGTATCCACGTTAGATTCGAGCAATAAAGCTCTCTGGAATTGGGCTTTGGGCCTTGCATTGTTTACGATTACGTACAATATTGCGGAAGGGCTGATTTCTACCTATTTAGGCTTTCAAGATGAAAGTTTGGCCCTGTTCGGATTTGGTGCCGACAGTTTTATTGAAGTTATCTCCGGATTGGGAATAGTGCATATGATAGTCCGAATTCAAAGACGGCCCAAGAGCAAGCGGGATGCTTTTGAGCAAACGGCTTTACGGATAACAGGATTCGCATTTTATGGATTGGTCCTTGTTCTGGTTCTTACCAGTATCTACAACCTCTATTCAGGACATAGGCCGGTCACCACTTTTTGGGGAGTAGTAATTTCGGCAATTTCAATTTTGGTCATGTGGCTATTGGTCTTTGGAAAAAAGACCATTGGGAAACAATTGGATTCGGACCCGATACTTGCCGATGCAAACTGTACGATGGTCTGCGTATATATGTCGATTGTTTTACTGGTCAGTAGTGGTATATACGAATTGGTCAATATCCCCTATATCGACAGTATCGGCACACTTGGGCTTTCGTATTTTGCATTTAAGGAAGGTAGGGAATGTTTTGAAAAAGCCAATAGCGAAAAATATTGTGCTTGTGATTAGGAAGTCGTCATAAATAACGGAACCATCCCCTACATCGGAAAAATAAAAATTGTGATTGATTATGGAGCATACAACCTTCAAACTACCATCGGATCTGGTTTTGGACATTAAGACGAGACTTAAAACGTTAAGCGGACAATTGGGCGGTATTGTGACCATGCTTGACGAAGGCAAAGACCCGCAACAAATAAACATCCAGTTCAAGTCGGTTGATAAAGGCTTGCAGAAAGCACATTTTCTATTATTGGACGAGGTTTACCGAAAAGCATTGGCGATCGGCATTGTAAATGCTGTCGATTCCTGTCCCGGAAATTGTGGCAATGAAGATAAGATAGCCTCTCTAAAAAATGAATTCCCCAATTTGGCCTTGACCGATCTGACCAATAAATTGAAAGAGATCCAGACCATTGAAAGTAGATTAAAGGCATACAACGAAAAAAAAGCACATTAAAATTTGGTTACCCCCTACCTGTCGTTGTCATCTTTGTTTCATATCAAAATGACAAAAAATGAAGCAACGAACTACAGTTTATACCATATCCCTACTTATCCTATTTATCGGCATAGCAAATTCCCAGGGCCCGCCCATCTTTACGGATACTCCTATCATGCTGGGTTTGGAAGGCCGGGGGATACGAACTTTTGGCAACATTGTATCGAAAGAAAATGCCAATGCCTATATACAGCCCGTGGCATTCCCCTTCAATATATCCACCAATTGGCAGGTGGGGGTCATTGCCCCGTTCATGTCCATTTCCCCCGATGGGCTGGATACCCGTTCGGGTATCGGGGATGTGAAGGTCTTTACCAAGTACCAGCTCTATAAAAAGGATGGCAAGGCAAAGACCTTTAGGGGGCTTGTCAAACTTACGGAAACCTTTCCTACCGGAAATACCTCAAATGCACCTGCCCTGGGTACGGGAGTTTACCAAACTACGCTCAGCTTGGTAAACGGGTATGTAACCACAAAATATGGTGTTTACGGGGAATTTGGGTATAATATCACAAGTGATGGTCTACCCGACAACCTTGTCTATAATATCGCATTTGGCGTTCCGCTTTTGCCACAAAACTATCCCCCAAAACAGTTGAACCTTTTTTTGGAACTCAACGGCAACCATATTTTTGAAGTTGGCAACAACCTGTTCCTCTCCCCTGGGATTCAATATATTGCAGGAAGGAAAGTGCTCTTTGAATCAGGGATACAGATACCTTTGGACGATTCGGCATCCATTGGGCAACGAACAAACTTTATTTTAAGGATCGGTACACGAATATTAATTTTCTAAAAAAGCAGGTATGAAAAAGTTGGTAATTATAATGGCAATTGGACTTACAACCCTCATGTTACATTCACAGGATAGCAAGATCGAACTAACGGGCAAAGTAAAAATAGAGATCGATGGCCTTTCCTGCCCCTTCTGCGCCTATGGTCTGGAAAAGAACTTAAAAGATGTGGCGAATATCAAGGATATTAAAATCGATGTGGAAAACGCTTTTGTGCTGCTCAATATTTCCGAGGGAAAAGGTATCGATGAAGACCTGATACGTAAAAATATTAAGGATTCAGGCTTTACCCCTCGGAAAATAACACGGGTCGACGATGAGTAGATGGTATTTCATTTCTTTTCTTTTGATGGTCTTGGTCAACTGTAAGGATCTTGGAAAAAAGGAGAGGCAGGAATGGGTTTTTGAAAGAAAAATCGAACTTCCCAAAAAATCCCGTCCCTTGGCCCTTGTGAAAACCGGAGATGATATCTGGTTTTCGGATCCAGGGAACTTGAGGTTAATTAAAATTGATGTTAAGGGAAACGTGCTCGATACGATAACGGGGATAAAGCGACCGATGAACATTGATTTTGATAATGGCAAACTCTATGTTCCCGGGTTTCTGACCGACACCATATGGATTTATGAAAATGGCCAAAAAAGACCATTACAACTTAATGCCGAGCCGAACGCACCGGCCGGACTTGCCGTGAATGGGTATACCATTGCTATAGCAGATTTCTATAACCACAGGATTATACTGCAAATCGGTAAAAAGGTAAGTTATCTAGGAACGGAGGGACATGCTAAAGGAAAATTATATTATCCCACCGATGTAAAGATTGCCAAAGACAAAATTTACATCGCCGATGCCTACAACAACCGTGTGCAAGTATTTGATTTCGATGGTAAAGCATTGAATGTCATTGGAGATCAGGATAATCTCAATGTGGTATCCGGTCTTGGAATAAATGAAAAATACTTGGCTGTAACGGATCAGGAGAATAGTCGGGTCTTGGTTTATGACCTAAATGGACCGCTCGTACAAATTCTCACAAGTAATATTAACTATCCTACGGACATATTGTTTGATGGAGATATTCTGTACATCGCTAATTTTAAGGAGAATTCAATATCGGTTTACTCTGCCAGATAGTGATATAGAGTGGACATTGTTTTTTCAGTTCCCTAAAACGAGCATTTTTTGGAACTCTGCTATCTTTCAAAACAATTTCATCTAACGGCCGATGGGACTTGATTAATTGGAAAATCTACTCCATCCCTTCGTGCCCCTCATGCCCGGTCATGGTTTTTCCCCCTTCCTCGTTCATCATAGATTTTTTACCTTTCAATTGTGCGGCGGCATCAACCGTAAAAGTTCCATTGGTCACGATCTCATCACCGTTTTCCAGACCCGAAAGAACGATGTAACCACCATTGACAACATCCCCCACGGCAATCTCCCGCATCTCAAAAGTTGGATTGTCAGGGTCGGTTTTGACATAAACCACGGAGCGTTCCCCTGTCCAGAGCACTGCACTCTCCGGTATCACCATGGTAACGTCTTTCTTGGCGGAAGTCAAAGTCAAAGAACCCGCTAAGAACATTCCGGGCTTTAGTTGACCATTGGGATTCTTTAATATTGCTCGGACTTCAATGGTTCTTGTGGAGGAGTTCAAAACAGGATCTATAAAGGAGATTTTAGCATTGAATGTTTTATCGGGATAGGATTTGGTAACAATCTCAATATTCTGTCCTTCCCTTAAAAGTGAGACCTGCTTCTCATAGGCATCAAAAACAGCCCAAACCGTACTTAAATTGGCAATTTTGAACAAGGGCGATCCTTTTTTTACATAATCCCCGGCCTCGGCCATGATTTCGGAAACCGTGCCAGAAACATTCGCATTTACCGGAAAATTCTCCTGAACTTGACCGGATTTTTCAATCTGTTCGATTTGTTTCTCTGAGAGTTTCCATAGCTTTAGTTTGTTGCGCACGGCTTTATACAAAGAAGGTTGTGATTCTTTTAGACTTGAAGCGGTAATCAATTCTTGTTGGGCCGAAACTAGTTCCGGGGAGTAGATGGTTGCCAACTGTTGCCCGTTTCGAACTTCTTCGCCCTTAAAATTGATAAAGAGTTTTTCGATACGGCCATCGAAATAGGAGGCTTGGGTAGCAACTGCTTTTTCGTTCTTTTCTATGGTTCCCGAAAGTTTTAGAGTATTGTCTCCTTTAGTCCCCGAACCGACCTTAGTAGTTCTAACATTGGCCAAAGCTATGGCATTTTTCGTCATTTTAAATTGGCCCATTGCCAAACCCTCATCGCCCGATTCAGCTGGAATCAGATCCATTCCACATAAAGGGCAATCGCCCGGTTCGGGCTGCATAATCTGGGGATGCATTGAGCATGTCCACATTTCGCCAGATTTTATTTCTTGGCTATGGTCGTGTTCCTCGACTATATTTCCATCGGAACTATTTCCGAAAATCAGGTATCCGGCCAAGAGTCCCCCTATAACTGCCAATCCGATATACAGAATATTTTTTTTCATATTAAAATTATTTTATCAATCAATTTTTACGGTTCGTAGTCTTAAAGCATTTGCAATCACGGAAACAGAACTAAAGCTCATCGCCGCGGCTGCAATCATGGGCGAAAGCAATATCCCAAAAAGCGGAAACAGCACACCAGCAGCGATAGGTACACCCAGGGTGTTATAAATGAGGGCAAAAAATAAGTTCTGCTTAATATTCTTCATCACTTTGTCACTCAGATTCCGCGCTTTTACTATACCATGTAAATCGCCTTTTACTAAGGTTATCGCCGCACTTTCAATGGCCACATCGGTTCCTGTACCCATTGCGATACCCACATCACTTTTGGCCAAGGCAGGGGCGTCGTTGATGCCGTCTCCGGCCATAGCGACCACTTTTCCGTTTTCTTGAAGTTTTTCGACTTCTTTTAATTTATCCTCGGGAAGCATTCCCGCCTTAAAATCGGCCAGGTTGAGTTCGCTAGCCACTGCCTTTGCCGTATCGTGATTATCTCCTGTTAGCATGATGACAGCGATACCTTTGTCCTGTAAAGCTTTGATGGCTTTTTTACTGGTTTCTTTGATTTTGTCTCCGATGACGACGTAGCCTACCGCTTCATTACCAACAGCTAGAAAAGAAACCGTTTTGCCCTGCCTTTGATACTTTGATGCCCTTTCTTTAAGGTTGGCGTATAAATTTGCTCGGGCATAATCCATCATCTTATCGTTTCCGAGAGAGACTTTTTTGCCATTTATGATTCCTTCCACACCTTTACCGGTTACCGCGTTGAATCCTTCCGCTATTAAAAGTTCAATCTCATTCTCCTTACCGTACTTGACCGTTGCTTCGGCCAAAGGATGTTCGCTCATTTGGTTCAACGAAACGATGTATTGTAATACTTCTTTTTCTGAAAATAAACCGCTTGATGTACCTATGGTCTCGACCGTTGGTTTGCCCTCGGTTATCGTTCCGGTCTTATCGACAATCAATGTATTTACCTTATCCATTTTCTCCAAGGCCTCCGCATTTTTGATAAGTACTCCGTTTTGCGCACCTTTACCCACACCCACCATGACCGACATAGGAGTGGCTAGACCCAATGCACACGGACAAGCAATTATCAATACGGCAATTGCATTGACCAGTGCATATACGTAAGTAGGCTCAGGACCCCAAATTGCCCAGACCGCAAATGTGATCACTGCTATCAATACTACTACAGGAACAAAATAACCGGATACTTTATCAGCAAGATTTTGAATAGGAGCCTTACTACGACTGGCATCATTGACCATGTGAATGATTTGTGATAACAGGGTATCAGAACCTATCTTTTCGGCTTTCATCAAAAAGGATTGGTTGCCGTTGATGGTACCGCTGCTGACTTTGTCCCCTTCAGATTTATTTACCGGAATGGGTTCGCCCGTTATCATCGATTCATCAACAGAAGTATGTCCTTCGGTCAATACCCCATCCACTGGAATCTTATCTCCAGGCTTGACACGAAGGATATCGCCCAATTCGATTTTGTCGATGGGGATTTCTTCCTCTATACCGTCTTTTACGCGAACAGCTTTATTGGGAGCGAGTTTCAAAAGCTCCTTTACAGCGGAATTTGTTTTGCTATGGGCTCGTGCTTCCAACACTTGACCTAAAAGCACCAAGGTTAAAATGACCGTTGCTGCCTCAAAGTAGACATGCACACTACCAGATTCCGATTTGAATTGGTCTGGAAAAAAGTCAGGAAAGAACATTCCGAAAACACTGAAAAGCCATGCCACACCTGCGCCGATACCGATAAGGGTAAACATATTCAGGTTCCATGTTTTGATACTTCTGTACGCCCTTTCAAAGAACATCCAAGTTGCATAAAAAACTACGGGAATGGAAAGTACGAACTGGATCCAGTTCCAATTTTTCTGCTCCATGATGTCATACAGCGGGTTTTCTGTCAACATTTCGGACATCGCAATCAGAAAGATGGGCAATGTAAACGCCACGGCTATCCAAAACTTTTTGAGCAGTTTCTTATAATTCTTCTCCTCTGCGGAAACGTCAGGTTCCATGGGAACCAAATCCATACCACAGATAGGGCAGCTTCCCGGTTCGTATTTCACGATTTCAGGATGCATGGGACACGTATATTGTGTATCCGAGCTTTTTGAAAGGTTTTGTTCCTCGACCAAATCCATGCCGCAAACAGGACAATCGCCAGGTTTATTATAGGTTTTATCGCCTTCGCAATGCATGGGACAATAAAAAGTACCTGTTCCTTTGCTCTTTGGTTTTTCGGCTTTTTTTTCAGGTTTATGATGTTCCCCCGGCATATGGATGCTGTATGAACTTCCATCATTTTTTAATGCTTCTTGAAATTTTTCAATAGAAACATGATTCTCCATTTGAATGCTTGCTTCGGCTTTTTCCAAATCGACAGATACCGCAGTCACACCTTCCACTTTTGAAAGTGTCTCCTCCACATGCTTTTGACAGCCTCTGCAGGTCATTCCGTGTATGTGATAGGTGTGTTTCATAGTTTACTTTGTTATGGTCTCCGCAACCTTGCCGCATTTTAACATCTTCTCGCCGTAGTAGGGATTTCTGATTTCATCCACATTGGAAATCCAATACCCTCCTTTTCCCTCAAAGGCCATTGGGCAGAATTGTTTGTAAATAGAACCTTCGGAAATGGATTCCTTCAACATAGGTTCGACCTTTTCGGTGAATTCCGAAAAGAGCTCGCGCTGTTTTTCAATATCCGTCGCTTCAGCAATGGCCATAGCTATTGTTTTCATGTCTCCCCGGTCTTCGGAAAAACTTTCGGCAAGGTCGCCAGCGGCGGTTTGCACCCCATCCGCATCGGAATCGACCAACGCCATACGTATTTGTTGGTAGTTATGGAAGACCTTTCCGGTCATGCCATCGGAGAAGGAAGCGTCTGCTATATCCGCCGTTTGATTCTTTGGCTGTTCTATTTCCTGTTGTGTACTGAGTTCTGCATCTTGTTTGTTTTTCTTCTCTCCACAGGATGCCAAAGTCATAACAACTGCCGTGGTCATTACTAACATCTTGTTTTGATTCATTGTGTTTATTTTACTGATTTTCATTTTTCTTGAATTTAGATTAGACATTGATTTCCAATTGATTGTATTCCTTTTTTACTTGTGCTGAACCTGCCTGGCTGCAGGCAGGTTCATTTCAGTATTGATTCGTTAAGTAGTTGATGACCGCCATCTGCGAATAATAGTTTTTCACGGCCTCAATTTGGTTCATTTGAAACTTTAGTTGAAGTTCCTGAATGTCGAGTACATCGTTAAAATCGATAGTTCCAGTTTCATAATTTTTTATCAGGATTTCTTCGGCATCCTTGGCTTGTTTTAAATTCTTCGTCTGTGTGTTGAATTTGATTTTGGCCGCTTCCTTATTGTTGATAGAGGTATTTAAAATAGTTTCCAACAGATTTTTTCGATTAGACTTTTGCGCATTGATTTCCTCTTGACGTAATTCATTCTGCACCGAACGGGATTTGTATTTGTTGTTGAAAATGGGAATGGACAGCGATACCATCGGCATCAAGATATCCTTACCGTTATCGCTGAAATTCATTCCAGCCCTATCGGCAACGGGGATGTAATCTAAACCGAAACCCAAATCGGGGTTCGCTTCCTTCTGGTTCAATACTTCGGATTGTGTTACGGATTCATATAACCTATCGTACTTTTCGAGTTCGGGGTGCGGTTCCAATTCCGTGGTTATTTGTTCCATTTCAGTATCGATAGCCAAGTTATCAATGAGGTCTATGGCAAGTGTTTCCTTTCTGTTTAACAGGTTGTTAAAAGCACTTTGCTCCGATAAATAATCCCGCATCAATACCTCCTTTTGCTCTTGCAATTGATTTTGACGGATCTGTAACCGCAACACATCCACTGCGGAGGCATTGCCCACTTCAACGGAGGTTAGGGCCAAACGTTCATAGGTTTTCAAAAGTTGGATATTTTCGTTCAGAACTTTCTGCTTTTCCTTGATAGCGTAAAGTTTGTAGTATGATTGGGAAATGGACAACCGCAGTTTTCGTTTCGTAATAGAGATATCCAAATAATCGACCTCGGCCACAGCAGTTGCATAATTCTCCCTAGCGGTTATGGTGCCGAACCAAGGAAGCATTTGTTTAACCGAAAATCGCGCCTTTTGCGCCCCTGTGCGGGTTTCAGGTTCGCTAACAAAGACCCCTGCACTTAACTCTGTGTTGGGCAATGCATTCGCTTCTTCCACTTTTTCTTTTGAAATGTTGTAGCGTATTTCAAATGCTTGCACCTCGGGATTATTTGCTTCCGCTTCTTGGATATACGATTCCAAGTCCTGAGCATTTACAATACCCATGGCCAATAGTCCAATCAATATGCTTCCTATTTTCTTCATCTATTCAATCTTTTAAGTTGCCACTCGCTTTTCCAACTATACAGCACCGGTACCACCAATAGGGTTATCAGTGCAATCAACATTCCCCCAAAAGACGGTATGGCCATGGGAATCATTATATCGCTTCCCCGACCTGTAGAGGTCAAAACAGGCAACAACGCTAAAATCGTAGTGGCCGTTGTCATCAAACAGGGGCGTATGCGTTTTTCCCCTGCTTCAACAACCGATGCCCTGACCGTTTCTAAAGTATTTGGTTTGTTCCGGTCAAAAGTCTGTGTCAGATAGGTGGCCATGACCACGCCATCATCCGTGGCAATGCCAAAGAGAGCAATGAATCCTACCCATACGGCCACACTTAGATTGATGGTATGCATTTGGAACAGGTCGCGAAGGTTCTCCCCGAAGAAATTGAAATTCAAGAACCAATCTTGACCATAAAACCAAATCATCATGAACCCTCCGGCAAAGGCAACGGCGATTCCGGTAAATACCATTAGCGAAGTGGAAACCGAACGAAATTGGAAGTACAGGATTAAAAAGATGATGAACAAGGCCAAAGGCACAACCACCGATAACGTTTTTTCCGCTCGCAACTGGTTTTCATATGTACCTGTAAATTGATAGTTAATACCTTTGGGTACAACCAATTCGCTGTTGGCAATTTTTTCTTGAATTAGAGCTTGGGCGTTCTCCACAACGTTCACTTCCGCGAAACCATCCAATTTGTCGAAAAGCACATAGCCGACCAAAAACGTATCCTCACTTTTGATGACCTGCGGCCCTTTTTCATAACGGATCGTGACCAATTCGCTCAAGGGAATTGGACTGCCTTTCGCAACGGGAACATAGATGTTCTTGATGTCCGTTGGATTTTCACGAAGCTCTCTAGGATATCGTACCCTAACGCCGTAACGCTCCCTTCCCTCGACGGTCTGCGTCAGGGTCATCCCCCCAACGGCAACTTCCAAAACCCGTTGTACATCTTCAACGAGGATTCCGTAGCGGGCCAATCGTTCTCGGTCAATGTCGATCAGTAGGTAGGGTTTGCCAACAATCCTATCTGCGAAAACGGCTTCATCTTTTACCCCTTCAGCTTCTTTCAGAATATTCTCCAACTGGATTCCAAAAGCCTCTATTTGTCGCAAATCCTGACCTTTAACCTTGATACCCATGGGCGCACGCATTCCTGTCTGTAACATGACCAATCGGGTCTCGATGGGCTGCAACTTTGGTGCGGATGTAACTCCCGGCAATCGGGTTACACGTACGATTTCATTCCAAATGTCATTTGGGGATTGAATTTCGGGCCGCCAATTTCGGTAATATTCGCCGCCGTTATCTGGAATCAGATTCTCAGAACGGATTTCCGCGAAATTCTCAATATCAGAGTTCGTGTACTCCGAAGTGTTTTCTTCAATTTTGGTATTCGGATTCAAAATAAAATTACCGCCCTTTATTTCAAAGAGGCCATCCTCGTTTACTTTAAAGCGTTGCCGTTCCCTTTTTTCATTCAGCATATATTCGGATTTGTACTGAATCATGTTTTCGTACATGGATAGCGGTGCAGGATCCAACGCGGATTCCGTTCGCCCTGCTTTGCCTACTACCGTTTGGATTTCAGGAATGCTGGCAACGGCCATATCCAACTGTTGCAATACGCGTTTGTTTTCCTCAACGCCAGCATGAGGAAGAGAAGTAGGCATCAATAAGAACGAACCTTCGTTCAAAGCGGGCATAAATTCCTTGCCCGTATTTTGCATAATCAGTATCCCAAATACAACTATGGCAGTTGGTATGGAAAGGAAAGCCACTTTATTGCGCAACGCCCATCGCAGTATTTGCGTATAGTATTTTCTGAATAGGATGAACACGCCTAACAACCCAAAGCATATCAACCCTACAAAAATTAAATTGATAAGAATACTTCTGTCCAAGCCCAATGGTCTCCAGTAGGTTGCCAATAGGAATACAATGGCCGTAGCCGAAATTATAATGTTCAACAGGCTGGCCTGTTTCTCGGAAAGCGAAAAACCATTGAACAAACGCCCTGCAAGTTCAGCATTCTTTAAGGGTCTTATCGTTCCAAATGCCATTAGCACAAGTCCTAGCCAATAGCCATAAACCACCGCGATAAGTCCGATAACGACAAGTAGTATGCTGAATACATACCCCATAACACTTTTGCTGCGTTTCTTTCTAAAGAGGAAGGCTGCAAATGGTGGAATTAAAAACAGCGCGACGATAATAGAAGCCGTTAGCGCGAAGGTCTTTGTGAACGCCAATGGACGGAACAATTTTCCTTCGGCACCAATCATTGTAAACACTGGAATAAAGCTGATGATGGTCGTCATTACCGCAGTTAGAATTGCCGCCGAAACTTCAGCAGATGCGGTGTAGACTACCTCATTTATTGGGCGCTTGTCTTTGTTTTCATCAAGATGTCGAATGATGTTTTCCGAAAGAATGACCCCGACATCGACCATTGTGCCAATAGCAATGGCAATACCTGAAAGAGCCACGATGTTCGCATCGACCCCGAATAGCTTCATGGCAATAAAGACCATTAGTACGGCCACTGGCAACAGCCCCGAAATGAGCACAGAAGCCCGCAAGTTGAATACCATGATGATGATGACCAGAATGGTTATCAATATTTCCAAGGTCAAGGCCTCGTTGAGCGTTCCCAAGGTTTCCTGAATGAGTTCAGTACGGTCGTAAAAAGGTACAATGGTCAATTGCGATGTACGGCCGTCGCTCAATTCTTTGGAAGGGAGTCCGGAACTGAGCTCCTTGATTTTATCTTTGACATTGTTGATTACCTCTAACGGATTGGCACCATATCTGGCCACCACTACCCCGCCCACTACTTCGGCACCTTCTTTATCCAGAATACCGCGACGAACTGCTGGGCCAAGGGAAACATTGGCAATATCCTTAACACGAATAGAGGTATAATCCTCAGAAGTGACTACGCCATTTTTGATATCATCCAAGGACTTTACGTAACCTAGACCTCTTACCAAATACTCCGCTTGATTGATTTCCAAAGTCTGTGCGCCGATATCACGATTGCTTTGCTTGACGGCGTTGACCACCTGGTGCAAACCGATATTGTATTGCTTCATCAATTCGGGATCCACATCAATTTGGTATTCCTGAACATAGCCTCCAATGGATGCTACTTCAGAAACCCCACTTGCTGCTGACAAGGCATATTTTACATAGTAATCCTGAATGCTGCGCAGTTCCTGCAAGTCCCAACCGCCCGTAACATTTCCCTCTTTGTCCCTTCCTTCCAAGGTGTACCAGAAAATTTGGCCCAATCCGGTTGCGTCCGGCCCCAATGCCGGATTCACGCCCTCAGGTAAAAGGTTACTTGGTAGGGAGTTTAATTTTTCTAGGATGCGGCTACGACTCCAATAGAATTCCACATCCTCCTCAAAGATGATATAGATGCTGGAGAATCCGAACATCGATGAACTCCGTATCGTCCTGACTCCCGGGATGCCCAATAGCGAAGTGGTCAAAGGATAGGATATTTGGTCTTCGATATCCTCTGGTGACCGGCCCGGCCATTTGGTAAAAACAATCTGTTGGTTTTCGCCTATATCGGGAATAGCATCGACCGCAACAGGGTCGCTTGGTAAAAACCCCGTGTCCCAATTAAAGGGAGCATTGACCATTCCCCACCCCACAAAAAGAAGGAGCATCAGTACCGCTACCAGTTTATTCTCTATAAGAAATTTAATGCCTTTGTTCAGCATAATAATTGATTATTAATCATTTAGAAAATGCGTTGAGAAAACAACACATGCAACAAGTTTAGCCCGAGAACAGCTATGACTGTTGGGCTTTGTTTTCTAAAGTTTAAAAATCAAATGAGGAAAGTCTGATCTAGGATTTGTACATCCCGTATCAGTGGAGGGGGCGAATAGTCTCTATAAGGAATTGAATTTTCTTCAAGACCTTCAAACAAATTTATATAGGAATGAACGAAGGAGGCAATAAATAGCTGTTGGTCAAAAGTGAGTTGGTCGAATGAAATTTTTAAATCATCTTGGCCTTCAACAACGACTTCGATATCGGTACAGCAATCCATCTCCATCTCCATAACTTCACAGGAATTAGAAGTTTTCGTTATTTCGGCCTTCATCATGCAAGTATCTACCTTATCATAAAGGCTAAAATCTACCAAATTATCGCCACAATAGTGCATATCCACAGTAAAGGACATTGTGGAGAGCAGCACGATTAATGCCATTAAAATGGACCCTATTTTAAGAAAGGCTTCTTTCATTTGTTTTACAAAATTACAAAAATTAAAAATTGTTTCTTTTTCTTTAAGGAAAGTTTAAGTATCTCCATTGATTGAAAGTAGCAGAAAAAAGAAATGTTTCGTAAAACGAACATTTTATGGAACTTAGCTAATTCTCATATTATTTCTAGAACGTCGGTTATTATCACGGTACTCTTGAGGGGTCACACCCATTGTTTTTCTAAAATATTGGTGAAAGGATGCTTTGTTACTAAAGCCTGAATCCAAGGCAATGGCATATAATTTATCACAATTGGATGGGTCTGCCAATAACTTTTTGGCATGGTTGACCCTATGTGTATTTATCAAATCGGAAAAACTGCCTTGAAAATTTTCATTAATGGCACGTGAGACCTTATTGATCGGAATGTTGAGGCGCGTGGAAACATCCAAAATTTTCAAACCACTTCTCAAATAATATTCTTGGTTCACTAGTAAATTCATAACATCCGAAAACACTTTTTTCGATTCTACACCGGACATTTTACTGTTGGAATACTTAGTCTTTTGAGCTTGTGATATTTTCAAATAGTAAATGATTAAACTGATCATGGAATAGGCCGCCCATATATAGGGTAAATGATAAAAATTAAACTTTAAACCATTCCAAAAATTATATATCCTTCCGAACTCTAACCATTCGATTAAGGATAAAACGCCAATGTAAACCAAGCTAAATAATAATCCCACTACAACCACGGTCGCCCACCGATATTGAATTTTTTTTCGGCGCCAACTCCAAGGAAATAATAAGACAATAAACGCAAAGGCCACGTATTCCCAAATAATCGAGGAAATTAACAACTTGGAAGGTTCATCGTATTGAAGCATGACCATCCAGTTTTTGTATATTTCAGCCAAGGCGACCACCAATGCACAAAGCAGCCAATACCCAAAAAACCGATACTTATTTTTTATGATATTTTTTTTCAAAGGTTTCATCATTTCTTGATCTAATGCTTTGGTCATTTTATTCGACTATTGATACTTGACTTTATTGATTAGACCGCGCTGCAATTCTAAGGCTACAGGATTAAGGGGATTCAAGGAAAGGCATTTTATGATCATTTTCTTAGCCTTATCTAATTGCTGGGCCTTAAGATAGAGACCCGCTAATTCAATCAAAACCGAATCATCTTTGGGAAAGGATTTCATATTATATAGTAATAATCGTTCCGCCTGTTCACTTTTACCCTCGATGGTTAACACTTTAGCTACTGTGTTGAGATCTTGCCCTGTTATTGCATCAAAATTTTCGTTTGTTTTGCCAACTTTCCTGTCATGGGCCTCTTTTTGTTCTATAAATACACTTATGGCATGGTCAGTATTCCCTTCAATAAAGGCCTTGTAAATAGCCGCTTCATTTTCATAAAAACGACTCTTAATGAATTCGGGTGTTTGAAGTTGGTACGCTATGGAAAGATTTATATCTACAAAGTCCTCCAATTGTGCAATGCCCTCAATAATGTCATTCCACCATGTGTTTTCTCCTATGGAGAAATCTTTTCGGTTTACCCTGGTGCCTCCATTAAATGCCAAATGATGACCAAGATACGACTTTACATACCCAGATGGCTTTTGCATATAAAGTGTGATGTCCTTTGTAATTCCCTTCATGGTCAGCTTACCCTTCCATTCAAATCCTTTATTTGTCAAAATTATTTCATCACTTTGAAATAAAATGAACGGATGTTTTTCTTTATTGAACCATTTTTCCGATTGTAAATCCTTATCCCTCCAGGCTTGATTCGTATTGATACTGCCAACATCAATGACAAAGGTGGCACTAAGCTTTTTTAAGTCATCCGGATTATAAATAACCGCTCCCTTGAATTCTGAAAATGTGCCTGAAACATTGCTTATACCCATGTGGCCTACCGTAAAGCCTACCGTACAATGAACAAAATCTAAATCATAAAACAGTCTTCCTCCATTCACAGTGTTAGAAGTTGCTATTATATCGGTGTCATTCTGCTGAGCAAGTATTTCAGATGTTACAGAAAGAATAATAAATGCTAAAACTAAATGTCTCATAAAATTAAATTTGACAATGAAATTAGGTGTTATACCAACAAACTCTTTGCTTAAGCCATGAATTAGAGTAAAGGATTGGAATAGTATACTGCAAAATGGATGGCAGGTCAAAATTGCTTCGGTGACAGCTGCAAAAAGTTTGAATTTACTGTTATCGATTATTCACCTAGGACCAAATAACTTATCAATTTGACCCAATACATTCTTTATGGAAACAAATGACCTCTATGGGAGCCCTCCATATGCTTGGTAGAATTAATTTCCTAAATAAGAAAGCAAGGGATAAAGAAGTAAGCGGACTCTTTCTGTGTGGGCTTTTTAGGATTATGATATGGCCTTAAAAAAAGAACATTTTGTAGGACTATTCAAAATTTGATACTACTATTTGGCAAGTTTTGATTTCGACAATTTGTTTTCTTAACTTTATGAAATAAAGAATTACATCATTTGCGTCTATTTGTTATAAAAATTGCAAAGCGGTGTGCTGTTAAAACTAGCAAGGTAAAACATTGAAAATCAAGGTGATGAAGCCCTTATGATAGGACTGTCATCCCGACTTAGCGAAAAGTGATTTGTGAGAGCAAATCACTTTTTTATTTCCGGAAACGAAACAAACGCAGTTTGATTGAGATAGAGGAAATAAAAAAATGAGGAGGCGATAGCCT
>Ga0315336_1004095_pt1 | contig 17989 bp, 30 predicted proteins | sample ASW5metaG_FD_204512 | JGI IMG/M metagenome (GOLD analysis project Ga0315336, IMG submission 204512) | Ammonia-oxidizing marine archaeal communities from Monterey Bay, California, United States - ASW #5 | ecosystem: Environmental > Aquatic > Marine > Intertidal zone | place: USA: California... | reverse complement strand
ATTTGTACCTGGCCTTGGGGTTGCATGTCAGCACCCATAACACCAAAAGTTAGCAATGATCCATCGTCTCTCATAACAAAAGCTGGAATAATCGTATGAAATGGCCTTTTCCCGGGCGCATACACGTTAGGATGACCAGCCTCGAGACTGAATAATTCGCCACGACTTTGTAAGCCAAAACCCAGATTAGCGATAGTCATCCCCGATCCCATGCCTCGAAAGTTACTTTGAATTAATGACACCATGTTCCCTGCGCCATCTGCTACTGTAAGATAGACAGTGTCTCCATGCGCCAGCATTTCAGGATCTCCATAAGATAGTTCATGCGAAGCTCGTTCGGTATTGATTAGCGCACGCCTGCTAGCTGCGTATTGTTTAGATATCAGTTTATCCACGGGTATTTCATTAAACTCTGGATCCGCGTAATAGCGAGCACGATCCTCAAAAGCAAGCTTCTTAGCCTCTATCAAAAGATGAAGATACTGTGGACTGCCAAATCCCATTTTTTTTAAGTCATATGCTTCAAGTATGTTCAGCATTTGCAACACAGCAATACCCTGGCCATTTGGCGGCAATTCCCAAACCTTATGACCTCGATAGTTTGTCGACACAGGCTTGACCCAATCAGATTGATGGCTAGCAAAATCTTCGTAGCTGAGATAACCCCCGTTAGCGTGCATATAATCATGAACCTCCCGGGCTATGTCTCCACAATAAAAGGCGTCGCGTCCATCACTCGCCAAGGTGCTATACGTCTCTCCAAGTTGTGGATTTTTAAAAATCTCACCGGCGGTAGGAGAGCGCCCTCCCGGTAAAAAAAGCTCTGAAAATCCCGGAAAAGAATGAAGATCATCAGCGCTCTCTGACCATTCACCCGCAATCACCTTGGTTACCGGAAACCCTTTTTTAGCGTACTCAATCGTAGGTGCTAAAATTTCTTTCATGGACAGTCGGCCAAATTTTTTGTGTAATGCAAACCATCCATCCACTGCACCAGGAACACTAACTGAAAGCGGCCCATATTCTGGAATCGCATCAATACAAAGTTCTCTGAGGCGCCCTAACTGCAAGCTTTTTGGGGCTCTACCGCTAGCATTCAAGCCATGCAATTTCCCTTCATTCGCATCCCAGACAATCGCGAATAAATCACCGCCAATCCCGGCGCCTGTAGGTTCCATTAATCCCAGCGCGGCGTTGGCGGATATAGCGGCATCAATAGCAGTGCCACCCTTTTTCAAAATTTCTACGGCAATCTCTGTAGCAAGAGGCTGGCTTGTGGCAACCATGCCATTGCTCGCCACAACGACTGGGCGGGTAGAAAAATATTTGCTAAAGGATTTATCCATTGGACTTGGTACGCAGCGATAGACCGTCTATTATTCCTGAGATTGGGCGGTGTGTTAACCAAAATATGGGTACCGCTTAGAAAATAGCCCTCAAATGCCAACAAAACATCCAATACCAGCCTCTCTCTCAACACTGTTTTCTCATCATTTAGATGTGCTGACTGAACGCCTCGAAAATGCACTAGAAACGACTGGCTACGATAGTATGGTGGTTTTAGCTGGAAACCATCAGCAGATCAGCAGAAGCGACCTCATCTATCCCTATTCGGTTGAGCCCTACTTTAATGCTTGGGTTCCTCTAACCCAAAACCCTGGCTGTATTTTAAAACTTGCACCTACTGAAAAACCGCTACTGGTTTACGTAAAATCCGAAAATTACTGGCAGGAAACCATACCGGATCCCGAGGGTCACTGGGTAAAACATTTCAATATTCAAATTGCCGAAACATCGGATGATGCGCTAAAAATGATAGAGCCTACAAAAATGAAACAAGCTTTTATTGGTCCCGACGCCGATAACACCGGTGACTCTGCCATCTTTAATGATCCTAGACTACTAAACGAATTGAACTACTTCCGAGCATTTAAAACCGATTACGAAATTAAATGCATAGAATACGCTAACCAGATCGCAGCCCAAGGACACATTGCCGTACAAAACACTTTTCCATTAGGGGTATCGGAATTTCATATTAATCACGTCTACTGCGCTGCTACTAATCAGCGCGAAACAGAACTTCCTTACCCAAGTATTGTTGCTCTTAACGAACATGCTTCCATTCTTCACTACCAAAATCTAAACCAAAGATCCCCGGTAGAAATTCATTCCCTCCTACTGGACGCCGGCGCCCAATTCAATGGCTACGCATCAGACATCACACGTACTTGGTGTGCCCAAAATCGTAGATTTCAAAAATTGATAGCTGCCGTGGATTCCATGCAGCAACTTTTGTGTTCCCAAGCAATAAAAGGAACTGACTTCGTCGAGCTAAACGATCAGGCCCACAGATTGGTAGCAGAAATTCTCTCAAAACAGAAATTTGTGTTTTGCAGCGCAACTCAAGCCTATGAAACAGGCATCACGCGTACTTTTTTTCCTCATGGTCTAGGCCACTTATTGGGTCTTCAAGTTCATGATACTGGAGGTCACCAAAAGACGCCGAACGGGGCTCTACGATCCCCGCCCACTAAATATCCCTACCTACGCCTAACTCGGGTTCTCGAACCTGGATTCGTTTTAACGATTGAGCCTGGGATTTATTTTATTCCAATGTTATTAAAAAAACTTTCTGTGTCCAACCAAAAAAAACATATTAATTGGGATCTAATAGAGGAGTTCATACCTTTTGGGGGTGTTAGAATCGAAGATAACATTGTTGTTACTACCTCCAGAGTTTGCAATTTAACAAGACAATTTTTGCCTTCTATAAATACAGTAAGTGCTTTTTAGATAAAGACAAGGAATCTTAATGTCGCATCGCACGCAAGATTTACCGCCGCTTTATGGTTTTCCCCATATATTTAGAGAACTACGCTATCACGAAACTTCCCGGCAATTTCTAGCGATACTGCTAATTATTCTTTTTACCTTTATTGCACAACCAACCCTATTGTTATTTTTAGCAAGCGTGCCTCTTATGTTGGCAGGAACAATATTGCGTCTATTTGCGAGTGGGTACATTGCGAAAAATACGGAGCTTACAATAACAGGTCCTTATGCTCTTGTTCGGCACCCTTTATATTCTGGTAACATATTAATTGTATTAGGTTTTTCAATTTCTTCCGGAAACTTTTGGTCTGTCCCTCTAGCACTACTTTTTTTCTTTTTCTACTATCCGGCGGCTATCGAATACGAAGATAGGAAACTATACAAATTATTTGGCCCTCTATGGAAAAGTTGGTCCGAGAGGGTACCAGCGCTAATACCAAAGCTTGCTAAAGTTAAGTTGGACAGCTCTGGGAAATGGTCCTTCATAAAAAGTTTAAAGAATAATGGGGAACCTGTAATCGCTTTATTTGTCCTATGCTGCCTTATATTAATTTCACGGAAGCTTTATTAACTAACTGTGGAACTAAAGAACTTAGAACAACTCAGATCTTGGCTTCGTACTGAACTTGATTCTTCAGGAAGGCCATTGGGTAAGGGATACCAAGCTTCAATTGATCTCTATAAAAGCCCCTTTGGAGATTTTGCCCTAAAGCGTGTCCATGGAAACTTTCTTTTTCGACGTCTTCGAGAAGCTATGATTCGAAGAGAATTTTCAGTGTATCAATATTTACTTGATGTTCCTGGAATTCCTAAATGTCTTGGGCTCATTGACAAAAAATATTTACTCTTAGAGCACCTTCCAGGGCAAACATTTCGCAAGTACGAAACCAAGCTTCAAGATCGGGATAAATTCTTTAAAGACCTTTTCACTATTGTGAAAGCAATGCATCAAGTAGGTGTTGCCCATGGAGACTTAAAACGAAAGGATAATATTCTCGTGACTCAGGGCGAACAACCCTACGTAATCGACTTTGGGACCGCTTATCTCAGAAAGGACCGATATAGTTGGTGGAATTGGTGGGTTTTTAAGAGGATAGTGCAAACGGACTATAACGCATGGATCAAACTTAAATACCAACGACGTTTTGAAAATCTTTCGCCTGCTGACGCCAAAATCTATAACCCACTCCCTGAGGAACGTATTGCCCGATTAATTAGAATTATATGGCAGAAGCTCACCTTACGAAGACTACGAGTACGCTTACGCTCATGAAAAAAATATAATACTCTGCAAACCTAACCTTCAAAAAGGGACCGGACAGCCTGAAAGATTGTTAGTCAAGTAATCAGAGGAGAATGTGCAATCAACTGGATTCCATTTCAGGCTGATCAAGTAGTTGAACAAGAGCCATAGGTGCCGCATCACCTGGTCGACGCCTAATTTTCAGTATCCGCAAGTACCCCCCTGGCCGATCCTTAAACCGTGGACCAAGCTCATTAAAAAGTTTCCCCACTGCTACCTCATCGCGCAAGCGGGAAAATGCAAGTCGCCGCTTCGATACCTGATCATCCTTTGCCAAAGTAATCAGTGGCTCTACCACCCGACGCAATTCCTTCGCCTTAGGCAAAGTCGTCCTGATTGTCTCATGTCTCATTAGGGAAGCTGCCATATTCCGATACATCGCCTTGCGATGGGCCGAATTTCTTCCCAGTCTTCGCCCGGATTTTCGGTGCCGCATTCTGAACTCTCCAAGACGATCAGAGAACTTCGATTTCTGACAGCAATTCCTGCTCTTTTTGCAGGGCCGCTGGTGGCCAATTCTCAAGACGAGTACCGAGCGCTAGATTGTGCGAATCAAGTACTTCTTTGATCTCTGTCAGGGATTTTTTACCAAGATTGGGCGTACGCAACAGCTCCACCTCAGTTCGCTGAACGAGATCCCCTATATAGTTGATGTCCTCCGATTTTAAGCAGTTCGCCGAGCGAACCGTAAGTTCCAGTTCGTCTACAGGACGCAACAAAATCGCATCTACCTGAACTTCGTCTAGACCATGCCCTATGTCATCTTCACCCGGTAAATCTACAAATATTTCAAGCTGATTCTTAAGAATCCCGCCTGCATGTCGGATGGCTTCTTCTGGATCGATTGCCCCATTAGTTTCTATGTCAATTATTAGTTTATCGAGGTCCGTCCGCTGCTCAACTCTTGCGCTTTCCACATTATAGGTAACACGACGAACTGGGCTAAATGACGCATCGAGCTGTAACTTTCCAATAGACCGTGTCGGCTCTTCGAACGTGGCTTGATTTACAGCTGGCTGATAGCCACGTCCTTTAGCAACCTTCAGAAAAACTCTAATTTCTCCAGTATCAGTTAAATTCGCAATTACTAAACTGGGATTGATAATTTCGATATCATGATCACAAACAATGTCACCGGCCGTAGCAGGTCCAGGCCCTGTCTTGGAAAGAGAAATTTCGGCCTCATTTCTATTATGCATCCTTATGGCTATTTTTTTTAGATTTAACAATATATCGACCACATCCTCTTGAATACCCTGGATGCTTGTATATTCGTGCAAAACTCCTTCAATTTCTGCCTCTACAATGGCCGCTCCTGGCATTGAAGATAATAAAACTCGCCTCAAAGCATTACCCAAAGTATGACCGAACCCCCTCTCAAAAGGTTCCACGGTTATTTTTGCTCGATTAGCGCCAAGGGGTTGAATTTTAACTCCCCTGGGTCTCAAAAATTCTGATATTACTTCCTGCTGCATCTAAATTAACCTCACATTACTTTGAGTAGAGCTCTACCACCAAATTCTCGTTAATGTCATGGAGAATTTCGTCCCGCTCTGGCAGAGCTTTCAGCAATCCCTCCATTTTTTTGTCGTCAACATCAACCCACTCTGGAAAACCAACCTGCGTAGCGATATCTAATGCAGACTTAATTCTCATCTGCTCCTTCGCACGATCACGCACTTCCACTTTATCGCCCACCTTCAACTGATAAGAAGGTATATTCACAGTCCTTTCGTTTACTGAAATTCCTTTGTGGTTCACGAGTTGGCGTGCCTCTGCTCGTGTTGACGCAAAACCCATTCGATAAACCACATTATCCAAACGGGACTCCAACATTCGAAGGAGATTCTCCCCCGTAGAGCCCTTACCCTTCGCAGCTTTTTTATAGTAGTTGCGAAATTGACGTTCAAGCACCCCGTACATTCTTCGGAGCTTCTGCTTCTCCCGAAGCTGTAACCCATAGTCCGATAAGCGCGTGCGCCGCTGGCCTGGACCACCCGGAGGCACCTCTAATTTACACTTTGACTCAAGTGGCTTAACACCACTCTTAAGAAACAAATCAGTGCCCTCGCGGCGGGCAAGTTTGCATGTTGGGCCTATATATCTCGCCATAATAAATTCCAATTACACCCGGCGCCGCTTTGGAGGGCGGCACCCATTATGTGGTATTGGGGTCACGTCTTCGATTTGCGTGATCCTAAAACCGACTGAATTGAGTGCGCGCACGGCGGACTCTCTACCTGGACCAGGACCTTTTACGCGCACCTCTAAATTCTTCACGCCATAATCCATTGCTGCCGTACCCGCACGTTCAGCAGCCACTTGTGCGGCAAAAGGGGTACTTTTTCGAGAACCACGGAATCCACAACCACCAGCTGTTGCCCAACTAAGAGCATTGCCCTGTCTGTCTGTTATCGTGATAATGGTATTGTTAAATGACGCATGAATATGCGCTATAGCATCAATAATTTGACGCTTTACCTTTCGTTTTGTACGAGTCGGCTGGGCCATAATTTCCTCTTAGACTTCTATTTCCTCATGGGCCGCTTAGGGCCCTTTCGACAACGTGCATTAGTACGCGTTCGCTGACCACGAGTCGGCAAACCGCGTCTGTGTCGTATACCTCTATACGAACCAAGATCCATAAGCCGCTTAATATTCATTGCGATCTCGCGTCGCAAATCACCTTCTATATTAAATTTACTGATCACGTCTCGCAGCTTGACTATCTCTGGCTCACTCAAGTCCTTAACCTTAGTAGCAGGATCCACTCCAGCAACGTGACACGCTTGCTGAGCAAGACTACGCCCAACGCCATAAATGTGAGTTAATGCAATACCCACATCCTTGGCATCAGGAACATTTATTCCAGCTATGCGTGCCATAAATATTCTCCCCTCCTTTAGCCCTGCCGCTGCTTGTGACGCGGATTCGAACAGAGGACTCTGACCACACCCTTGCGCCGAACTATTTTACAATTCCGACAGATTTTCTTTACAGATGCTCTAACTTTCATAACTTAATTACCCGCGCCGTACTTTAGCTCGCCCGTCCGTATCCTCCACGAAGATTTGCCTTTTTCAAAAGACCTTCATATTGATGGCTCATCATATGAGCCTGCATTTGTGACATGAAATCCATGGATACAACCACAATAATTAATAGTGATGTACCACCAAAGTAAAAAGGCACGCGAAAATTTAAAATCATAAACTCTGGTAACAAACACACTACGGTGATGTACATCGCACCCCAAAAAGTCAGGCGCGTGAGAACTTTATCTATATATTCTGCGGTCTGCTGACCCGGCCGAATGCCGGGTATAAAAGCGCCCGAACGCTTAAGGTTATCTGCCGTCTCTCGCGAATTAAAGACAAGTGCCGTGTAGAAAAAACAGAAAAAGATTATCAATGATGCATATATGAGTATGTAAATGGGCTGCCCAGGAGAAAGACTGGCCGCGACTCGTTGCAGCCAAGAAACTGCTTGACTAGTTCCAAACCAACTTGCCACTGTTGCAGGAAATAAGATCAGACTAGAAGCAAAAATAGGCGGAATAACACCTGCCATATTTATCTTAAAGGGCAGATGACTGGTCTGACCAGCATACATACGGCGCCCCTGTTGACGCTTTGCATAATTAACCGTTATACGTCGCTGCGCCCGCTCCATGAAGACCACTGCCCAAACCACCAACAGAACCAAAATAATCAGAATTAGTGCCAGTGCACCTGACATTTCGCCCGTATTTACCAGCTCTAGGGTGCCGCCAATAGCCGAAGGTAAACCCGATATTATGCTAGCTAGAATAATCATAGAAATGCCATTACCCACACCACGCTCGGTAATCTGCTCTCCCAACCACATCAAAAACATAGTTCCTGTAACCAACGTTATGGCAGCAGTTAGTACAAAGTTTGGCCCAGGATTAATCACGATACCCTGATTTTGTAATGCAGTAGCGGCTGCCGTAGACTGAAAAGTACAGAGTATTACCGTACCGTATCTTGTGTACTGAGTAATTTTGCGTCTTCCCGCTTCACCTTCCTTTCGCAACTGACCTAATGTTGGTACCACATGGGTCGCCATTTGCATAATAATGGACGCAGAAATGTACGGCATGATTCCCAAAGCAAATATTGATAAGCGCTCTAGTGCACCACCAGAAAACATGTTAAACATGCTAAGAATCGTTCCGGACTGTTGCTCAAAAAATTGATCCAACGCAATTGGATCAATTCCCGGAACAGGTATGAATGTACCGATGCGATATACCACCAACGCTCCAATCAAAAATAGTAAACGTTGACGTACGTCCCCAAAACGGGTCGCTTCACCTAGAACAGATGCCGGATTCGCTGAACCTAGTTTAGCCACTCAGTATTCCCCTTCATTCCACGCTACCGCCAGCAGCCTCAATGGCTTGGCGAGCACCCGCCGTTACGGCAATCCCCCTGACCGTAATCGCCTTGCTTAAGGTACCGGAAGCAATAATTTTAGCTCGCTCAGCTCGTTTTGGTATGAGTCGAGCCTTTTTCAGCGTTTCAAGACTTGCCATGTCCCCCTCCACCAGAGCAAGCTCATGAAGACGAACTTCCACCCTCAGATGACCACGCATCGAATGAAATCCAACCTTGGGAAGTCGCCTCTGAAGGGGCATCTGACCTCCCTCAAAACCAACCTTATGGTAGCCACCGGAACGTGAATGTTGCCCTTTCGTGCCTCGGCCACAGGTCTTTCCGTTTCCGGTAGCTGCTCCACGACCCACACGCTTTGCATTTCGCCTACTGCCCGGGGCTGGCTTAAGAGAATTCAGCCGCATCTGTTTACTCCTCGACCCTCAGAAGATAGGCGACTTTGTCAATCATGCCCCGATTCTCTGGGGTATCAGATACCTTAACCGACTGATTAAGTCGTCTTAGTCCCAACCCTAACAAGCATTGCTTATGTCCAGGCCTTCGTCCGTATTTGCTCTTCGTAAGCGTAATGGTCAATGTTTTCTTTTCCATGGCCAACCTAACCAAAAATTTCTTCCACACTTTTACCCCGTTTAGCAGCAACCTGCTCTGGGGAATGCATCGCAACAAGTGCTTCTACTGTGGCTCTTACCACGTTGATTGGATTCCTAGAACCATAACTTTTCGCCAGCACGTTGCGAATGCCGGCACATTCAAACACCGCGCGCATAGCTCCACCAGCAATGATGCCCGTACCCTCCGAGGCGGGCTGCATCAAAACCCTAGTAGCTCCATGCCTTCCCTTAAGTTCGTACTGCAACGTCTCATTTTTAAGAGGAACTGTGTAGAGGCTTTTCCGTGCAACCTGCATAGCTTTTTGAATGGCCAGCGGAAGCTCGCGAGCCTTGCCATACCCATAACCGACACGCCCATTACCATCACCCACTACGGTCAATGCTGTAAAACCGAATTGGCGACCACCTTTTACAACTTTTGCAACGCGGTTTACAGCAACGAGTTTTTCTTGAAGTTCTTCGACTGTTTCCATCTTAATTATTCTAAGTTAAAAACTCAGACCTCCCTCCCGAGCTGCATCAGCCAACGCTTTAATGCGGCCGTGAAACTTAAAACCTGAGCGATCAAAGGCCACGCGCTCAACACCTTTTTCTTTTGCGCGCTTGGCTATCAATTGTCCAACAGCCACCGCTGCAGCAACATTTCCTGCTGACTGAATTCCAATACTAAGCTCCTTGCTCAAAGTAGACGCACTCACAACTACATCACCCCTCTCCGATGCAATTATCTGAGCATAGATGTGCCTCGGTGTACGATGAACGCAAAGCCGATGCAGGCCCAGCAATTTAATCTTGCTCCTACTTTTCCTTGCTCTTCTATGACGCTTTATCTTCTTGTCCATCAAACACTCTATTGTTGTTTCTTAGCTTCCTTTAATACAATTCGCTCGTCTGAATACCGAATACCTTTTCCCTTGTATGGTTCCGGGGGGCGAAAATTTCTTATCTCCGCAGCAACCTGACCCACACGTTGTCGATCTATTCCCTTCACAATAATTTCGGTCTGAGTAGGTGTTTCGACTGATACACCCTCAGGAACCTTATATTCAACTGGATGCGAAAAACCTAAACTTAAAGTCACTGCATTTCCTGCAACCCGGGCCCTATAACCCACGCCGACTAATTCGAGCTTACGCTCAAAACCATTGGTAACCCCTGTGACCATATTATTAATTAACGCACGAGTTGTACCTGCCATTGCTCTCGCAAACCGACTACCTGATCGAGTGCTCACTAATAAATTTGATTCATTCTGACTAACCTGAATTTCTTTATTAAGAAATAAGCTCAGACTGCCATTTGGTCCTTTTAAGGTTATAGCGTCATCCTTTAAATCAATCTCTATACCTTTGGACAGCTTGATTGGATGTTTTGCAACTCTAGTCATTTTGAGGCTATCCCGCTGTATCAAGAAACTAAACAGAGGATTTCTCCCCCAAGTCCCTTGGATCGAGCTTCACGACCGGTCATCACCCCGCTGGACGTAGAAACAATGGCTATACCGAGCCCACCCTGCACGATTGGTAAGTCCCTAGAACGTGCATAGACTCTTAGCCCTGGTCGAGAAGCACGGTCAATGCACTCAATCACTGGTTTGCCGTTAAATTGCTTAAGGTCCACCGTAATCAATGATTTTCCTTCGTGATCTTCTGTAGAAACACCCAGAACATATCCCTCTTCCTCTAGTACTTTTGCCACTGCGAGTTTAAGCCTAGATGCCGGTATCGACACAGAAACCTTGTTGGCTCTCTGGCCATTCCTAATGCGAGTCAATAAATCAGCAATGGGGTCAGTCATCATAATTAGGTGCCCTCAGTTACCAACTTGCCTTTGATAAGCCGGGAATTTCGCCTCGCATGGTTGCTTCCCGCAACTTATTTCTGGAAAGCCCAAACTTTCTGTAAAAACCGTGGGGACGCCCAGAAATCGCGCAACGATTTCTTAAACGGACTGGACTTGCATCCCTTGGAAGTGCTTGCAGCTTCAACTGAGCAATCTGACGTTCATCTTCAGATGACTTCGGATCACGAATAACTTTACGATATTGTGTACGCTTTGCTGCGTATTTTTTTACCTTAGCAGCTCGTTTTAGCTCACGCTCAATCATTGATTTTTTTGCCATTCTTGCCTCTTTCTATGCACGGAGCGGAAAACTAAATGATTCCAATAATGCCCGCCCCTCCTGATTGTTTTTTGCCGTTGTAGTAATTGTGATATCTAAACCACGAATAGTGTCGATCTGATCATAGTCAATCTCAGGAAAAATAATTTGTTCACTAACGCCCATACTAAAATTTCCTCGACCATCAAACGAACGCCCACTGAGACCGCGAAAATCACGAATACGCGGAATAGCCACGCTAATTAATCGATCAAGAAATTCGTACATACGTTCCCTTCTTAGTGTTACCTTACATCCAATTGGAAAACCTGCTCGAACCTTAAATGTAGCTACCGATACTCTTGCGTTACATAAAATCGGTTTCTGCCCTGCAATACGCGACATATCTGACATCGCATGCTCCAAAACTTTGCGGTCTGTTAGCGCAGCACCAACTCCCATATTTAATGTAATTTTGCTAATGCGCGGAACAGCCATAGGATTTGTAAGTTTCAACCGCTCCATAAGCTGAGAAATTACTTCCTTTCTATAGTAGTCCTGTAATCTACTCACATCAGGCATCCAGGACTTCTTGGTTTGATTTGAAAAAGCGCACTTTAGTGCCATCCCCCAGTCTTTTTAGACCGACTCGGTCTCCCTTTTGCGTTACCGAGTTATAGACCATTACATTAGAAATATCGAAAGGCATTTCCTTATCAATAATTCCTCCAGCAACTCCAGCATTAGGATTTGCTTTTTGGTGTTTCCGGCAAATATTAATCCCTTCCACCAAAACCCGATCATCATTAAAGACACGCAATACTGTCCCCCGCCGACCCTTATCTTTTCCGGCAATTACAATAACTTCATCACCTTGTCGTATACGTTTCAATCTCACTCCATTACAAAACTTCTGGGGCCAAAGAAATAATTTTCATAAAACGATTCGTACGTAGTTCTAGGGTCACTGGTCCGAAAATACGCGTCCCAATAGGCTCCAATCGATTATCTAAAAGTACCGCGGCATTACTGTCGAATCGAATCGCTGAGCCATCAGACCGACGAATTCCCTTGCTCGTGCGCACCACAACCGCACTGTAAATTTCCCCTTTTTTCACGCGCCCACGTGGAATTGCATCCTTTATAGTTACCTTGATGACATCTCCTATGCGTGCATAACGGCGCTTTGAGCCGCCAAGCACTTTTATACACATCATCCGGCGAGCTCCACTATTGTCTGCCGCCATTAGTACTGTCTGTGCCTGAATCATTCCCTAATTCCCCGCATTCACTCAACAATTCAAGAGCTCACTGATTTCTGGACAATTTCAGCAACCTTCCAGGATTTGCGCTTCGAAATTGGACGACACTCAACAATTGCTACTTTGTCTCCTTCCTTACAACTATTAGCTTCATCATGAGCTAACAATTTATTACTGCGGCGAATGTATTTACCGTACACTGGGTGTCGCACCAACCTCTCTACAACCACAGTTACGCTTTTGTCCATATTAGTACTTACCACTTGACCAATAAGCGCACGAATCTTTTTTTCCTCTGTGGAATGTTGCTCTGTAATTTGTTCTTCTGTGCTCATTAAGCCTTCCCTATGATTAATTATGTATCAGATCGTTCCTGTAATAGGGTCTTAATGCGAGCTATGTCTTTTCGCATCTTTCCCTTTTGATCTGGGCGACCACCCTGACCACTCGCACTCTGCATAAGCAAGTTAAATTGTTCGCGGCGAATTTTCAGCAGCTCCTCACCGAGGGCTGCATCAGACATATCTCTTAATTCCTTGATCTTCATCTTATGCCTATCGTGATACGAATATGGTCTGCACTGGGAGCTTAGCAGCAGCACGCTTAAAAGCTTCGCGCGCAACATCCTCGCTCACACCTGACATCTCGTATAGCAAATGGCCAGGCTGTACTAATGCAGCCCAATATTCCACATTACCCTTTCCTTTCCCTTGCCTAACTTCCAAAGGCTTTTTGGTAATCGGCTTATCCGGAAAAACCCGTATCCATATTTTTCCGTGCCGCTTTATGAATCTTGTCATGGCTCGCCGAGCAGCCTCAATCTGTCGTGCGGTTAAAGCACCCCGGCCAATTGACTTTAAGCCATATTCTCCAAAATTAACGGTATTGGCACGTTGTGCCAAACCCCGGTTTCGACCCTTGTGCTGTTTGCGGAATTTAGTTCTTTTAGGTTGTAGCATTTGTGATAATACCTGTTATCGTGCCGCCGTATCAGCCGCCTCTTGTGGCGCATCAGCAGACTCAAAGACTTCACCTCGATATATCCACACCTTAACTCCTATTACCCCATACGTTGTGTGGGCTTCGGCTAGACCATAATCAATATCAGCGCGTAATGTGTGCAAAGGTACGCTACCTTCCCTGTAGGTCTCGGACCGGGCGATTTCTGCGCCATTTAGGCGCCCCGCGACCTTAACCTTGATACCTTCAGCACCTATTCTCATGGTATTAGTTATGGCTCTACGCATTGCCCGGCGAAACATAACCCGCCGCTCAAGTTGTTGCGCGATTCCCTCTGCTACCAATTGAGCATCTAACTCCGGCTTTCGAATCTCAGAAATATTTAGGCGGACATCGTGAAGAACCATTTTGAGCATTCGGGCTACTTCGCCTCTCAGCTTCTCTATGTCCTCTCCCTTCTTGCCGATTACAATACCTGGACGCGCTGTGTGGATCGTTATGTTTGCCTTCTTAGCCGGACGTTCAATTTGAATGCGGCTGACCGAGGCATCCTTCAACTTCTCTTTGAGAAAGACACGGACCTCATGATCTTGCTGGACATATACTGAAAAAGACTGAGAATCAGCATACCACTTGGAAGTCCATTCCTTCGTAATGCCTAAACGTATCCCAATTGGATGAACTTTTTGTCCCATAATTATTCGTCAGCTACTTCAATTACAATGTGACTGTTACGCTTGATAATCTGATTAGCGCGTCCCTTAGCCCTTGGACGATATCGTGAAAATGTAGGCGCCCCACCTATTTCTACAGCCGATACCCTCAATTCATCTATGTTGGCACCGTGGTTGTTCTCAGCATTCGCAATTGCTGAATCCAGTACCTTTCTCAGTATGCGTGCCGCTCCCTTAGAACTAAAAGTAAGTATCCTGAGTGCCTGTTCAACTGATTGCCCTCTGATTTGATCGGCCACTAGCCGGCACTTCTGAGGTGAGACACGCACATATCTAAGTTTTGCTGTTACTTCCATTGATACTACCCAAACAATACTCAGCTGGACTTCCGGTCCCCAGAGTGCGCCCTAAAAGTTCGTGTCATAGCAAATTCCCCAAGCTTATGACCAACCATGTTTTCCGAAACAAGGATGGGTACATGTTGTCGGCCATTGTGGACCGCAATTGTTAATCCAACCATCTCCGGGACAATCATCGAGCGCCGAGACCAAGTTTTAATTGGTCTGCGATCATTTGTCTGGGTAGCTCGACTAACCTTCTTACTAAGATGTGTATCAACAAATGGACCTTTCTTAATCGACCTTGGCATGAATAAATCCCTATTTCTGTTTACGCTGACGGACAATCATATTATTTGTCCGCTTATTGTGCCGTGTTTTAAAACCCTTGGTGGGCACACCCCATGGAGTTACCGGATGACGTCCGCCAGAACTCCGTCCCTCACCCCCACCATGAGGATGATCCACTGGATTCATAGCAACACCCCTTACCGTCGGGCGTACACCGCGCCAGCGTTTTGCCCCTGCCTTACCAAGCTTGCGAAGATTATGCTCATAGTTACCAACCTCGCCGATCGTAGCCCGGCAGTCCACGTGTATCCTGCGCACTTCACCTGAACGCAACCTAAGTGTCGCGTACTGCCCCTCTCTCGCCATTATCTGAACAGAAGCTCCAGCACTACGAGCCAGCTGACCGCCCTTGCCAGACTTCATCTCAACGCAATGAACCAAAGTACCCAAAGGAATATTCTTTAAAGGCAACGAGTTACCCGGTTTGATCGGAGCATCTGAGCCTGACTGTATTGGGTCACCAACCTTGGCCCGCCTCGGTGCCAAAATGTAGCGCCGTTCTCCATCTTCATAAAGCACCAAAGCAAGATGAGCACTTCTATTCGGATCATATTCAATGTGCTCAACATGCCCGGCAATTCCATCCTTAGTCCTCTTAAAATCGACGATCCGATAGTGACGCTTGTGTCCGCCGCCACGATGTCTAGTCGTGATCCGTCCCTGGCTGTTACGGCCACCGCTCGAAGACTTAGGCACCAATAACGGTTCGTAGGGCTTACCTTTATAAAGGTCCTCCCGCACTACACGAACGACAAAACGACGTCCTGCTGAAGTTGGTTTTGCTTTGCGTACAGACACTATGCCACCCGACTAATCATTCAGAGCCCAAAAAATTAATGTCATGCCCTGGCGCCAATCGCACATAAGCTTTTTTCCATGAAGAACGTCTCCCAATGGTTCTTCCATATTTCCTAATTTTCCCCGGCACACGAACCACCGTCACCTTGTCCACCTCTACCTCGAACAATGTTTGCACTGCCTGACGAATCTCTTTCTTGGTTGCATCTCTTCGAACCTTAAATACGACTTGATTGTTTTTTTCAGATCGCTCCGACGCTTTCTCCGAAACATGGGGACCAAGCAAAATAGTCATTAAACGCTCTTGGTGCCCATTAAGACTCATTGCAGGCGCTCCTCCAGTAACTTTACTGCAGCAACAGTCATTAACACATGGTCATGACTTGCAACACTGGCGGGATCAATAGCCTGAACCTCTTGAACATGGACTCGTGATAAATTTCTTGCAGCCAAAAATAAATTTGCATCAAACGCTTCTATCACGATGAGAACATTTTCAAGGCCTAGCTTCCTAAGCTTGCTCTTCAGTTCTTTGGTCTTGGGTGCACTTACAGCAAATTCTTCGGCAATCACTAGCCGATCCTGACGAATAAGCTCTGAAAATATGGACTTCATCGCGCCGCGGTACATTTTTCGGTTTATTTTTTGGCTAAAACTTCTTGGCTGTGCAGCAAATGCTCTACCTCCTCCCACCCATATGGGATTCCGTGATGAGCCGACCCGCGCCCGTCCGGTTCCTTTTTGTCTCCAAGGTTTAGCTCCACCGCCCCGGACCTGGGCCCGGGTTTTCTGGGCCTTCGTTCCACGTCGACGACCAGACAAATAAGCAGTGATTACTTGGTGCACCAAGGCTTCATTGAAATCTGCGGCAAAAAAGGAATCGTTAAGCTCTACACTCATTTCCCCGCCATGTAATTTTAATTTCACAAAAAACCCTATGAATTTTCATTGCCGCTTTTTATAGCAGGGCGCACGATGACCCTACCTCCCGCTGACCCCGGAATAGCGCCCTTGACCAATATCAGATTGCGTTTAGCATCCACTCGAACGACTTGGAGATTAGATGATGTACAACGTACATTTCCCATCTGACCCGCCATCTTCTTGCCCTTAAAAACCCGCCCGGGGGTTTGATTCTGTCCGATGGACCCTGGAGCCCGGTGAGCCAATGAATTGCCATGGGTGGCATCCTGGGTGCGGAAATTGTGGCGTTTAACAGCACCTGCAAAACCTTTACCCTTTGAAGTACCGATCACATCGACTAGTTGACCATCCTGAAAAAGATCTACCTTAAGTTCCTCTCCAAGTACGAGTCCGTCCCCCTCAGCACCTGCCAAGCGAAATTCCCAGAGACCATTACCTGGCTCAACCTTAGCCGCCTCAAAATGTCCTGCTTGCGGTTTGGCAATATTACGTCGCCGAGTTCCCGCAGTTACCTGAATTGCGCGGTAACCATCTCTATCCTCATTCTTTACCTGAGCAACGCGATTAGGCAACGCTTCGATCACCGTGACCGGTATCGACTCACCTATCTCCGTGAATATGCGGGTCATACCGCACTTACGGCCAACTAGCCCGATTGGCATCTGTCAGATCCTCTATATCCGCGCCACCCAACGGGTCAGCACTTCAGCCAGCGCACCAAATTCGACGCTGGCAGCCAAAGGGCCTGGCTATTATCTGCTTAGCCGGGCCTCAAAAAACGATGGTTACCGGAGGTAAAGTACCGGTGAACCCCCTTAGTCGTAATGTGGCCCGGCGGCGGCGGCGCCTATCCGAACCAACGGAGCCGACCATTGTACACTAGGAGGCACCCATTGAACGAGCTCAATTCAGCTTGATCTGAACATCCACCCCAGCTGGCAATTCAAGCTTCATCAAGGCATCGACGGTTTTGTCAGTCGGGTCGACAATATCCATCAACCGCTTGTGAGTCAGCAGCTCATACTGATCCCGCGCATCTTTATTAACATGGGGTGAAATTAGTACCGTATAACGCTCTATTTTTGTAGGTAGAGGTACTGGTCCTTTTACTGTAGCTCCGGTCCGTTTAGCCGTTTCCACAATTTCCTTGGCCGATTTGTCTATAAGCCGGTGATCATAGGCCTTAAGTCTTATTCTAATATTTTGATCAGTTGCCATTTATCCCCCACGCTTTATGTTGCGTCAACCAATTGTAACTATAAGGCATTTTCAGCGGGTACAGAAACAAGTAGCGTACTATCGCAACTTAGTTATTCAGTAATCTTCGCAACAACACCTGCGCCAACAGTGCGGCCACCCTCGCGTATCGCAAACCTCAATCCCTCCTCCATCGCAATCGGGGCAATCAGAT
>Ga0315336_1004092_pt1 | contig 17992 bp, 19 predicted proteins | sample ASW5metaG_FD_204512 | JGI IMG/M metagenome (GOLD analysis project Ga0315336, IMG submission 204512) | Ammonia-oxidizing marine archaeal communities from Monterey Bay, California, United States - ASW #5 | ecosystem: Environmental > Aquatic > Marine > Intertidal zone | place: USA: California... | reverse complement strand
CGGTCTCGGGGTTCGACACCTGGGCGATGTCGGTGAGAGGGGAGCTTCCTCCCGATGTTTGAACTTTCCTTGCCTTTTTGTGCGATCATCTGGGACCGGGAGCGTCTTCGGGATTGACGGCGCTGAAGAAAGCGCCGCAATCACTCTCTGGAGGTCCCGATGGGACGAAGCATTCTCTCTGTGATCGGCGGATACTTGACCCTGATCATCGGTGTCAGCACCTTCTTTGGCCTGCTCCTGGTCCTGTACCCGGACGCGATGCCGAGCGAACCCGGCCCGTTTGCTGGACCGACGTGGATCCTCATTGCCGAGCTGGGCACCAGCGGGATCGTAGCGGTGTTCGGCGGATACGTCTCCGCCTGGATCGCCAACCATCACCACTTGCACCACGCCGCTGCCCTGGCCGCCTTGATGTTGGTTCTCGGGGTCGTCTCGATGGCGCTGGAGACGGGCATGAAGCCGCTGTGGTCGAGCGTGGCGATTGCGGTCGTCTGCCCGGCTGCCGCCGTGGCCGGAGGCGCGCTGCGGGTCCGGCTGCTGCGGCAGTGATTCCGTTCACGGTCGGCGCCCAAGCCGGAGGAAATAGCGCTTGCGCCCTCCGGTTTGAGTGCCGACTGTGAATGGAATCTTCCCAGTGGCGCGCTTGCGCGTCACGAAACTGATTAGAGGCCTTCCTAGAGCGGGATCTCCATGGCCCGCGGCCTATATGCCGGCGGGACCTGCTCCAGCTTCGGCACGAAACGAATCACGCCGCCGTCGTCTTTGTAGGTCCAACGCGTCTGTGGAGCCGGAGGTGGCCTCTCCTCTTCGACCGCTGCGTCCTCAGGGATGGGAACCTCGGAGGTGCCCAGCGTCGCGGGCTCCTCGCGCGTCTCGACCGCCGCCGTTTCGCTCCCATCAGGCGCATCACTGGTTGGAGCCGGAAGCGTGTACCAATATCCGAGGGGCACAGCGGCCAGGGCCAACGCTCCGAATCCGGCCGCGACCAAAGGCATGCGCGACGAGGAGATGTTTGCCGGCTCCGCATCCGTCGGCGCATAGCGATTTCGGATCGCGTCGAGCTTGTCCACAGGTGTGCCGACATACAGCTCGGTGACTTCGTCGTCGGTGAGTACCCACAACACGTAGATGCCGAGGACCGTGCCCAGGGGGAATGCGAAGAGTGACAGGACGCCCAGGAAGATCGCGACGATCCGACCCCAGTTCTGGCCGGTCATCATGCCCCAGGCCGCGAGGAAATAGGGCACAGCGGCCAGTGCGCCGACCAGCCCCAGAGCGAGAGACCAGACGCCGATGGCAGCGGTGAGTGCCAGCGATTCCTCGGCGATGAAGCTGAGGTATCCGAGACCAAAGAACGGCGCCGTCAGCAGGAAAGCCGTCGCCAGGGAGATCCCACCACTCAGGACCTGGATCGCCACCACAAGCGCCACGTGTTTCTTCATCTGCCAACCCCTCCGCGCCCGCCCCAGTTACGAGGATCGCGTGGGATTATTGCAAGGAGATGGGTGAGGTTGGCCCAGTCGGGATAGCCGCGCGGATGCACTTGATCTGGCTCGCTCTCGCCTGCTCTCCAGACTCGGACCTGCGCGAGCAGGACACGGGTTCCGTCGACACCACGCTCCCCGCGACTACGCCGTCGACATCGACGGCACCGGCCATCGTTGTTGGGCGCACACGGTACGACGGCGTGAGACACGGTCCGCTCACGTCATCGGTCGTCGACGCCATGCAGGAGATCGCGTCGCGTGGGGACGGCGGCGAGAACGCATTCATGAAAGTGGGCGACTCGATCACTGTCGACCGCAACGCGCTGTCCTGCTTCTCGGGAGACCAGGTGGATCTTGCGGACGATCAGGTTCTGGAGGCCACGCGGGCGTGGTTCGAGGGCTCCTGGGATCGGGACTCCGAGGCCGCGGAGGGCGCGAGGACCGCTGCTTGGTCTCTCGATGGCCCGGTGACGGCCGAAGCCGACCTCTTTGATCCGCGGTACGCCTTGGTCCAGTTCGGCACCAATGACATGCAGATGGGAACGACGCACGAGTCGGCGATCTGGGCTTTCGGTTCCAACATGCGAACCTTGGGGGACCTCCTCGCCGATCGCGGCATTATTCCCATCTTCAGCACGATTCCGCATCGGACGGACCTGGAGAGTGCCGAGGAATGGGTGCCGATCTACAACACTGTCGTTCGCGGCGTCGCACAGGGTCTGCAGTCTCCGATAATGGACCTGCACGGGGCGTTACGGGAGGTGGATGGCTTCGGGTTGCGGACGGACGGCGTGCACTTGAGCGCCTTCGACAGCTCGCTGGGCTGCAACTTCACCCCCGATGGTCTGGAGTACGGCAACAACATACGCAATCGCCTGTGGCTGGAGTCTCTTGACCGGGTGCTCGCGGCGCGTCAGGGCGGCCCGCTGGAGCCCGATGACCTGCCCAGCTTGCAGGGGGCCGGGACACCCGATGATCCCTTCATCGTGGATCAGCTGCCGGCCACCTGGCGACAGAATACGGCGAACAGCGCGGTCTCCGAGATCGACAGCTACCCCGGCTGCGATGCGGATCAGGACGAGTCTGGACCCGAGCAGGTCTTCCACATCGAGCTCGCCTCGGACACCCGGCTGCGGGCATTCGTCTTCGACGCAGTGGGCGTGGACGTCGACCTGCACCTGATGGACGACACGGGCAGCCCCGAAGGATGCATTGTCAGAGATCACCAACTGATCGACGAGAACCTGGAAGCGGGAGAGTACCGGTTGATCGTCGACTCCTACGTGGATGATGGGGTTGTGCTGTCGGGCGACTACATGCTCGTCCTCTACAGTGGGGCTTAGCGGTCGCTTCTCCAGCCGGCGGCATCGGTGTAGTACATGCCGGGCGCGATGGTGTTGTTGCGGACGGCGTTGGACCAGGCGCTCTTGGCGTCGCGCTTCCACAGAAACAGGGCGTGCGCATCCTCGTGAAGCAGCTGATGGAGAGCGTGCATGGCGTCGTGTTGCTCGGTGTCGGTTCGCGCGGTCCGCCCCTCTTCGATGAGCTCATCTGCCGCGGGGATCGACAGGCCCAGAGGGTTGTTTTTCCCATCGGTGCCGAACAGGTGATCGCGCCGGCGTTCGAAGCCCCGCATGGGCTCCTCGGCGCTGATGATCAACAGGTCGACGACGCCTCCAGAGCCCTTTGTTGGCGCCCAGGCCATCGGATCGACGCCCTCCAGCACGGTGCTCTGAACGTCGGCACCCAGCGAGCGCCACTGGTTTGCCAGCGCTTCCAGAAGCAGCGGGTCGTCGTCATTCTGGCGAGACGGAATGCCTAGCCGGAGCGTCAATCCCGAAAGATCGACGGGCTCGTGCTCCCGCACTTTCACGGCCCTGTTGTAGTGGGGACTGCTCTGCACGAACGGCCCGGAGATGAACTCGACCGGGGGATTGGCGTCGTCTGGATCGATCCACTGGGTCGTCTCTCGGAGCGCAAGGCGGTCGATGGCGGCGTCGAGTTTGCGGCGGGTGTCGACGTCCGCGAGCGCGCCCTCCTCGCGGATGGCGACATACCAGAAGGTCCGGAGATCGAAGCTCTTCAGAGCGAAATCGTCCTCGACCTGCACCCGGGGGTAGTCGTCGATTTCGACGCTCACGAGGCCATCGACCCGACCGGCTAGCAGGTCGTCGACGCCGTATCCGTCCCGGACCTCCCACTCGCCGATGCGATATCGCGTCTGTGGCACCTCGCGGGCCACCTTGAAGATCGCGCGTCGATCGGTGATTCGAGCGTGGATTCCGGTGGAGCCCCACACCTCCCGTTTGATGGGATGATCCGCGGGGATCACCGTGCTCTCGAAGCGGTGGGCGGGGAGGATCGCGAAGTTCAGCGTGTCCTTGTGATGCGCTGGACGCTCGACGAACTTCACCAAGGCGACTTTCTCGGACACGACCTGGCAACCGGAGAGCTCTTCGCGGGCCATCCACAGCCAGGTCACCGGGTTCTGGGGTTCGAGGATGGCATCCACGGTGAAGCAGATGTCGGCGGCGGTGATGGGGACCCCGTCCGCCCAGATCACGTCGTCTTTCAGCGTCATCTGGAAGCCGAGGCCGCCGTCGGTGAGTTCATAGCGACTGACCAGTCGCGACTTGGCTTCTCAAGTGATCGCGGAGTTGTACCAGAGCCGCTCGAATACCAGCTGTTGTGCGCGCAGGTCGGCCATGTGCTCGGCGTAGAGCGGGTTGAGGGTCGTCGGCAGCACGTCGCCGATCACCACCCGGCTGGGTGCGGCGAGGGCGGGGACGGGGGCCAGGAGAAGGGCAGTGATCATCGGTGCAGGTAGTTTATCACCGGGGCGAAAATGCCATTGATCTTGCCATATTCGTATCTGCGAAGCTCAACGTACGAAGATCTTCGTTGACAACATACGGAGACCTTCGTAGTTTGTCGGTGCAAGTGGGAGGACACCCTCGTGAGCGACACCCAGATCAAACCGACCGACGCGGAGCTCGCCCTGCTGCGCATCCTGTGGTCCAGGGGGCCGAGCACTGTACGAGAGGTCTTCGCGGTCCTCACCGAAGAGCGGACCACCGGGTACACCACCGTTCTGAAGACCTTCCAGATCATGCATGGAAAGGGACTCGTCGCCCGGGACACCTCCCAGCGCAGTCACATCTACACGCCGGTCTTCAGCGAGACAGAGGTCCAGGGCCGGCTCCTGGACGACATCGTCGAGAAGGCCTTTGGGGGCTCCGCGGGGCGCCTGGTGCTGTGCGCCTTGGCCGACAAACCCGCCGATCCCGATGAGATCGCCGCCATCCGCGCCTTGCTCGACCAGCTGGAGAACCCATCATGAACGCCATGCAGCTCCTCTCTGGTGCCCTGGTGCATTTCGTCTGGCAGGGCGTGTTGATCGCCGCCCTGACCGAGGTCGCCCTGACGTTTACCCGGGACCCGCGAACCCGGTACTCCCTGGCCTGCGCTGGACTCGCTGCCATGGCCCTGGCTCCGATTCTCACCCTTCCGTTCATCGGCCAGAGCATCCTGGGAAGCCCGACTGTGGCGGTTGTCGGACAGCTGCCAGTGGCGCCGGCAGATTGGGTGGTCCGCGCCTGGACGGTCGGGCTGTCGGTTCTCACCGTCCGGCTGTTCGTCGACCAGTACCGCGTGTCTCAACTCCGCCGGCGGTCCATCGCGGCGCCTCCGGGTTTGCAGCAAATGGTTGCCGAGCTCATTCGCGACATGGCGCTGCGGGTGGACGTCGAGGTGCGAATCGTCGCTGGATTGGCGGGGCCCGTCGCGGTGGGCATCCTGAGGCCCGCGGTGCTCCTCCCGGCCTCCCTTCTCACCGGCCTGACGCCAGAACAGATGCGCGCCATTGTCGCGCACGAATTGGCCCATATCCGCCGCTGGGATGCCCTGGTGAACCTGCTCCAGGTCTTCGTCGAGACGGCGCTCTATTACCACCCCGCCGTGTGGTGGATTTCCCATCGAATCCGGGTGGAAAGGGAGTTCTGCTGCGACGAGGCCGTCGTCGCGACCTGTGGGGACCCCATCACCTACGCGCGGGCCCTGACCGACCTCGAGGCCGGACGCAGCACCCTTCGACTTACCCAAGCAGCCCAAGGAGGCCATCTCATGAACAGAATCAAACGAATCGTCGGCATGCCCGTCGAGTCCGCCCGCCCCAGGTGGACATTGCCGGCACTGGGGGCCGCCTGCGCCCTCGGCATGGTGTCCGTCGCCCTCGCTGGACCCGCCGATGTCGACCACGAGATCGAGGGAGAGGTCCTCGAGTGGGTCGACGAAGACGGTGAGCACCACAGCCCCGACGATGCTCACGGTGTCGTCATGATCAAGGTCGGCTCGATCGACTGTGAAGGGGACGAAGACTGCCACGAGTTCCACCACGACATGACCGTAGATTTGGACATGGACAAACTCAAGGAGAAGGCTCTGAAGGCGATGAAAGCGCGTTTTCACGGAGAAGATGGCGACATCGAGCTTCCCAAAGGCGCCAAGATGATCGTCCTCACTGGCGATGGCGAGCACGATGGCGATCTGAATGAGGTCCGCGACCTCCTCCACGAGCACGGCGTCGAGCTGGACGAACTCCTCGAGGAAGGTCTACAGACCGCCATGGATGCCGCGGAAGACGGCGACCACGAAGTGATCATCAAGCGGCACATCGAGGTTATCGAAGAGGAGGACAACGACCCCATTGACTGAATGACCTGGGAACGCAGAATCGAACGCGTGACGGAGCACGTGCGAACGCACCTCCGCGACGATCTGTCCCTCGCTGAACTGGCCCGCGTCGCGTACTTCTCCCAGTACCACTTCGCCCGGGTGTTCAAGGTCACCACAGGAGAAACGCTGGTCCACTTCGTCCAGCGCGCCCGGCTGGAGCGCGCGGCTTACCTCATGAAGGCGAGCCCTGCGCGCCAGCTGGGCGACATCGCATCGGAGGTCGGTTTCTCGGCCTCATCGGACTTCTCCCGGGTGTTCAAGAGCCACTACGGCATCGCCCCGAGTCGCTGGGATCGCACCGAGCGCCTCACCGGGGAGATCCGCGGGTTCTATGACGGGCTCGCAGAGGCTCGAGCCACCTGTCCGCCCCTCGTCCCGCGGCTCGCCGAGCACGCGGCGTGCAGGATCGCGTTTGTACGGCTGCCAACTCCCTTTCTCGACGTGCACATCCTCCAGCAGGGCTACCGGGAGCTCACCGATTGGTTCGAGGGCAGGGGAGTGGACTGGCGCCAGCAGCGGCTCCTCGGACTCTCCTGGGACAACTACGAGACGACGCCACTCGACAAGGTGCGATTCGACCTCGGCTTTACCCTTCCGGACGGGCTGCGAGCGGACGGGGAGCTGGGAGAACAGGCCTTCGAGCGCATCCGAGCGGTCGATGTGCGAGTCCAGGGCACGCTTCCGCACATCGCCCTGGCCTGGAACCATCTCTACGAGGAGTGGCTCCCGCGATCGCGGAGGGATCCCGCCGATCTTCCCGGTATCAAGCGGTTCCGGAAGCGGCCCGACGAGCTCGGCTGGTCGACCTTCGATCTCGATTGCTCGATCGCTCTCAGCTGACGCGAGTTTTTTCCTGTCCGGGACTTCCGTGTGTCGAAGGAACACTGTGGAGGATCCCGTGGGCCGTACATCGACCTGGATGCTGTTGTTGTGCGCGATGAGCTGCAAGCCGTCGCCGCAGGGATACGATGTCGTCGATGTCGAGGTCGACGACACCGATGAGGAGGACACCGACGGCGATCGGGAGGGGCCGATCGACGACGCTCCGCTCTTTGATGCGGACCACCTCGTCGAGGTCGACATCTCTCTGGATGCCGGAGACTGGGGTTCTCTGCGTGGACAGTCCCGGGACCTCTTCGACGTGCTGCTCGGGGACTGCATGGCCGCGCCGTTCCCGAGCCCCTTCACCTACTTCGAGGCCACCGCTACCGTCGACGGCGAGGTCATCGACGGCATCGGATTGCGGAAAAAGGGCATGTTCGGCTCTCTCTCGACCGACAAACCCTCGCTGAAGATCAAAACGGATTGGTTTGTTGACGATCAGTTTCTCGAGAACGGAACCGAGCGCCTGACGCTGAACAACAATGTGCAGGATCCGTCGATGATCAACCAGTGCATCGGCTACTCGGTCTTCGCCGCCGCCGGGTTACCCGCGCCGCGATGCAACTTCGCCGCGGTGACCGTCAACGGTGAGAACCTGGGTGTCTACACCCACATCGAGGCGCTGAAGAAGGACTTCCTGGAGCGCCACTTCACCGATCCGGACGGCGATCTGTACGAGGGCGCGATGTCGGACTTCTACCCCGGCTGGACGGGGACCTTCGATCCGAAGACCGACGACACCGACGTCGACATGCAGATCGTGCACGAGATCACCGCCATTCTCGAGCTGCCTGACGACGAGCTTCTCGACGCCCTCGGTGACCTTGTCGACCTGCCGCGACTGTACCGATTCATGGCCGTCGAAGCGCTCATCGGCCATCTGGACGGATTCGGTTTCAACCAGAATAACTACGCGATCTATCGGGATCCCGGCACCGGACTGGTCACCTTCATCCCCTGGGGCGCAGACACTCTGTTCGCCGACGCAGAGACGACAGAGGCCGTGTTCGTGAAGGCCTGGCTGGCGCAGCGGCTCTGGGACGTTCCCGAGGCTCGCGATGCCTATGTCGAGGCCATGGAGGGGGTTCTGGCAAATGCCTGGAACGAGGAGGGCCTGCTTGCCGAGATCGATCGGATGGAGGCACTGATCAGCCCACATGTGCATGATCCCAACGCCGTGGCCGTTGGCATGGATGGGGCTCGCGCCTTCATTGAGGCCCGACGAGCCGTGGTGGAGTCCCAGCTGGCCTTTCTGGACGGCATGCCGGTCCAGGAGCGACGTCCAGCCTCCATCTGCTACGAGGATCTCGGGGAGATCATCGTCCGCTTCGACACCCTCTACGACACGCTGGAGAGCGATCCCTACGCCTATGATGGGGCGCTGACCGGAGAGAGTATTCCGGTGAATCTTCTCGTCGGGTCGACCGCTGGGTCGGATGGCGTTGGAGGGGTGATTGTGTCGACTGTGGGACAGACGCAGGACGGTGAAGCGCTCTATCGAGTGAGTGCGACACTGCGCTCTGGGCTCGGCGTCGGGACCCATTGGCTGGACTTCGGGTCCACAGGACTCAGCCGTGTTGATGCCGACCTGCCTGGAGATCCGGGTGAGCAGCTGGGCATCGTCATCGGCTCGGTGACCTTGACAGAAATTGGGGAAAATCCTGGAGATGCGGTGGTTGGAACGATCGAGGGTACGGTGTTGGGTGGCCTGTAGGCTCGCGCCCGGAGTCCGACGCGAAGCCATCTCCGCTTCGTTTCACACGGATTTCAAGTCACGCCCGACTCACATCCACCGCCCCCTCCTACTTTTGGGGAGTCTCGCAAGGAGCAAACCATGTTGTCCCCAGTTGTTGCCGTCATTCTCGCCGTCTGTGGCGTCGCCCTCCTCTTCGCCATCCAGCCGCTGATATTCCAGCTGTCCTGCGCTCTGGTCGGAGAAAAGGTGCCGACCTTCTTCACTGCAGTCGGCGCGATCATCGCCGCCTTCATTGCCAGCCTCGTCGTCGGCTTCCTCTGGTCCCTCACCGGTGGCCTGATCCTCATGCAGATCAGCACCGTTCTCGCCGCGGTCGCCAGCCTCCTGGTTTCGATGTGCGTGACCTCGGTCGTGTACAGCGCGACCCTGCGAATCGCGATGACCCGCGCCTTCGGGGTCGCACTCGTCGGCCACATCCTCGGGCTGGTCTTCACCGGCGGTTTTGCACTGGTCATCCGCAGCCTGTGGCTTTTTGTCGGATAATCTCGCCATGAATGAGGTTCCGGACGGTTTAGTGGTCGAGGTCGACGATGCCGGTATGCACGTCGAGCTCGGTCCACCTCCCCCACGGATGATCACCATCGCCACCGTGGCGTCGGTGATTGTTGTGGTACTGCTCGTCATGCTCGCTGGCGTGTTCGACCTGGTCGCCATCCAGATCCTCCTCCTGACGATCGGCGTCTTCGGCGTAGCTGCGCTCCGCATGATCGAGTTTGGACGCAACGAAGCCGCGCTCACCCTCACCGCCGACGAGCGCGCGCTGACCCTGACCCGTCACTATCGGGGGCGGGTCTTCCGTCGGGATCGCTATCCCCTCGACCGCATCGCCGGCTGTGCGGCCATCATCGATGGACTCAAACTCGACCTTCCGGGCGGCGCGAAGTGGCTGAAGACGAGATTCCGCAGCGCCGAACAAAACCAGTGGGTCGCCGACATGGTCAATAACGCGTTGGAGAGACACCGAACCCACGACACAGCACGACAGATCGAGGACACAGCGGACATCGATGTGCTCGTGGGCCAGGCGCCTTATCGAACCTGACAGATGAGCTTGAGCTTGCTGCACTTGACGGCGATGGTCCGCCCCATTTCCACGTCGAATTTCAGCTGGAACTGCATGCCGTCCCCAAAGTCGGCCCACAGTTCGTAGGTTCCGTCGTCGACGGGTCCGATGGGGAAAGCCTGGCCGCCCAGACGAAGTTCGGCCGGGACCTCACCGCTCACTTCGACCCGGCCCCGCTCTTCGACGATCACGCCCGGCATGGGGAGTGGCTCCGCCTGTGGCTCCGCCTTCGGCTTGGAGCTCGGCGATGGCGGTGGCGGCGTGCGTGGCCGAGGGGCAGGTGTGGTCTTAGGTGGCGTCGCCTCTGTTGGTTCGGGTGGCGTGCCTTCGGCCAACGCGACGTCGGGAGGTGGCAGAGGGGGCGGCGGCGCGGTCAAGACCGTCTGAAGCGCGATCCCCAGCCCCATTCCGCCGAATCCGATCCCGAAGACGCCCACGAGGAGCAGGACGGCTGCGGTGCCGATGACCGCCCAGGCGACGGTGGGGATCGCGGACTCGTTGCCGGGTGCATTCGGGCTTCTTCCCAGATCGACGGTCTTCGCGTCGGGGACGACTTGCACCGTGGGGCTGTCGGGATCCGACTGGGTGAGAATGTGCCCGGTGAGCGCGTCTCCCTGCATGATCTGCGTCTTGGGAACCGTGCTGTCCGCCCACTCTCGAAGGGTAGGTCCGCTGAGCTCCCGCCGCAGCTGTTGGCATCGGTCCTCTACTTGCCGCGCAGTTGGGCGATCCGGTGGGCGCTGGCGTTGCATGTCTCGGGAGATTTCCATGGCCCGACGCCCGTCATCGCCAATGTGACCGAGGACGGTCGGCTGCGAGGGCAGGCGTCCACTCAAGAGGGTCTGCAGCACCACGCCAAGGGAGTAGATGTCGCCCTCTGGACCGTCCATGCCGAGCATGCGTTCGGGCGCGATCCAGCCAGGGGTGCCCACGATCTTGACGGTTGTATTCGCCTCTCTTCCACGAAAAGTAGCTTTTGCAGTACCGAAATCGAGGATCTTTACTTCTCCGAAGGAGGTGATCTGGAGGTTGGCGGGCTTCAGATCCCGATGCAGGAGGTGCAGTGGCGCCGCCTGAGGACCGGGGAAGCGGTAGACCTTGTCGAGGGCGCGGGCGACCTCTTGCACGATCTCGAGGGAGACCGTGGCGGGAATCGGGCCGTCGTCCAGTAGTTTCGCAGCGGATGTCCCGTCGACATATTCCATGACGACCGCCCACTTTCCCTTGAGGCGCATGGGCGGATCCACGGTGACGATGGCGCGGTCGCGTACCAACCCCAGGATGCGCGCCTCGTCTCGGAAGCGCATCAGGGTCTCATCGTCGGCCAGCTCGTCGTTCATGAGCTTGATGGCGACATCCTTGGTGAACCCTTCCGGTCCCTCCAAGCGCGCCCTGTACACCTTGCCGAAGCCCCCCTGGCCGAGGACGCCCAGGATGCGGTAGCGCTTTGCCTCCACCTGCTTCATGTGCCGATACTACCGCCGCCCATGGGCGTGTCGCTTACAATGGTGGTGGGAGGACCGATGAATCCGGTCGTGCGGACCCTTCCGCTCATTGCACTGTTTGTCGCGTCGTCTGCCTGGGGACAGGGAAACGCGCTCGACGTCACTCCGCTGTGCGATGAGGTCATGGAGGCTGTTGCGGACGGCGCCACGGGAGCGGCCGCCGCCGAGATGGTTCGGCAGGCGCCCGATCTCCGCGTGAAGGACTTTCGCTGCTTGCGTGCTCTGGTAGCTCCGAAGGCGGCGGTTCAAGCGGCCAGAACCCGGATCGAGGCGAAGGACGCCGGCAAACACGTCGACGTCTGGGTGTTGGTCAAGACCAAGAAGCGCGGAATCGACAAGACGGCCCGCAGAGCGTTCGGCGAGTGGCGGGTAGAGCTGAGTCGCGCTCGCCAGAGCGTGCATTCGTCCAAGGGTTCGGTGTGGAACAAGCAGCGAAAGAAGCGCGTCGCGGTGAAGGCCGGCAACTATCAGCTACTCAAGGTACGGGTGCTCGAGCCGAAGTCGATCGAGCGCTCCAAGGTCGAGGCGCGGGTGTACCGTACGCTAAAAAAAGCAGGAGTGAAGTCGGTCATCCTCCGCCCGCACAACTGGAGGTAGCGCCGGTCTGCAGCCAGTCGCGGAAATAGGGGAGGCACCGCTTGGCCAGTTTGGGCGCCTTCGCCGCGAATGCCGGGATGTCCCTACCGCGATCCGCCAGCCAGCCGATCATCTGGAGCTCGCGCGCGAGGTGCTGCAGGTAGACCTGCTCTCTCGTGAATGGCAGATCGGCGGTCACTTCAGCGTAGCCCGCGCACAGGTGTCTCCAGTGGTCGTCGTAGGAGTCCGACCCCACCCATCCCATGGCCACCGCGATGTCGACGGCGGGGTGCGCGAATCCACAGTCATCGAAGTCGATGGCGTTCGCCGTTCCGCGTTCATGCAGGACATTCGCGCGATGGAGATCGGCGTGCAGAAGCCATCGAGGGCCGGCGGCCTCGTAGGGTCGGAGCGACTCTGACAGAGCGGCGTTGAACTCTCCCAAAAAGGAGCGCATCGCGTTGTCGAGGTCGGCATGTCGCCAGGAGCGGAAGCGGCCATTTTCTTCGGTGAGCAGGGTATCGGCGTTCCAATCGCCGCGATCGAAGTCCGGACCGAACGCGAAACGGCGTGCGTGATCGTGAAGCAAGGCGAGGAGCCGGCCCGTGCGACGCAGGCTCTGCCGGTTCGGCTTCCACGCGAAGCGGCCGTCTACCCAGCGAAAGAGCAGAATCTGGCGCTCGGGTACGCCCGGAAGCGAGAGGGGTAGTCGAAAGCCACCTCGGTGAGGGGCCGGGCTCGGAACCCCAAAGCCGTCTGCGCACAGCGACTGGAGCCACAGCCGCTCGGAGTCGAGCTGGCCGGGGGTGTGGTAGTTGGGCCTGGCGAGGCGCATCATGAAGCGATCCGCGCCGAAATCGACGCGAAAGGTCGTGTTTTCACCGTGGAACAGGAAATGGAGATCCGCGTCCTGCAGGTCCCAACTCGAGAGCGCCTTCCTCGCTAGCCGACGGAGGCGCAGCACCTGGCCTCGCGTCGATAGATCGGACAGCGGTCGCATCCTCTCGGAGTATCACGACCATCAGCCGCCCAGGACGTCGTCTTTGATCTGCTGTGCCGCCAGGTTGGCGGATTCGGCGGCGTAGTCCACGTTGCTGATCTGCGACTGTGCGGCCTGCAGGGACAGGTTGTTGGTCTCGCTGCTCCGATAGGACGATTCGAGGCGATTGGAGGTGCTTCCGTAGTCGGCCTGGTAGCTGTTGACCGTGTCGAGAGCAGTATCGAGGGCATCCAGCGCGTTTCGAGGGTGTTGCCCGTCACCCGTTGTGCAGCGACGGATCTTCTCTAGAGAATTTCAGGAGTTTCTCGGCGGCGATGGCATTTTCGACCGAAATCAGAACTGAAAATAGAAGAAGGCATCGCTGCTGAAGCGGCCGAGCGCGATCACGCTGAAGAAGAGCGCATAGTCACTGAGCCACTGCGCCCACATGGGAACTTCCCATTCGTCTTTGTGCCGTTGGGCGTACTCCATCATCTCGGTCAGCGGGAGGAGCGCCAGGCAGAAGACCACCATCAGCGCCTCCATGCCCAGGGCCTCGGAAAACGCCAGGAATGCGGTTGGATCCAGCACCGAACCCCAATCGTAGAGCAGCCGTTTGTAGACCGACAAGGCGTGGCTCATGTTGTCGGCGCGGAAGAATCCGAAGCTGAAATAGGTGATGGAAACTGCGCTTGCGACCTGCCATGCGTACCGGACCCTCGGGAACCTGGCGAAACCTGTCCGCTCCGCGATGCGGTCACGGATTTCTGCGGTCTGGATGGCGAAGCATATGTAGAACCCATTCATGGCGCCCCAGACCACGAAGCTCCACTCGGCGCCGTGCCAGATGCCGCTGGCGACGAACACGGCCATGACGTTGAAGTAGATCCGCCATACGGCGACTTTGCTCCCGCCCAATGGGAAGAAGATGTAGTCGCGGAACCAACTCATGAGCGAGATGTGCCAGCGCTTCCAGAACTCGTCGACCGAACGCGACAGATGGGGCTGATCGAAGTTGGTCATCAAGTCGTAGCCCATGACGCGCGCCGTCCCGATGGCGATGTCGGAGTAGCCGGAGAAGTCGCAGTAGACCTGGTATCCAAAGCAGGCGGTCGCAATGACCACCGCCCCGCCTCCAAAGGCGTCGGGCTGGTCGTAGACCGCGTCGGTGATCTGGGCGATGCGGTCGGCGACGACGACCTTCTTGAAGAGGCCCCAGACGATGAGCCGCAACCCGCTCACGACCCGCTCGGAGTTCCATCGGTGTTCGAGTAGGAACTGGGGCAGCAGCCGCTGGGCGCGCTCGATGGGCCCGGCCACGAGCTGCGGAAAGAAACACACATAGAGGGCGAATCGTCCAAAGTGGCGTTCGGGCTCTACTTTCTTCCAATAGACGTCGATGGAATACCCCAGCGTCTGGAAGGTGTAGAAGCTGATTCCCACCGGAAGGAGCAGGTTTGACTCCGGAAGCGGCCAGTCGAATCCGACGGCTGCCGCCGCCCCCACAAACGTCCCGTTGATCAGGTTGTAGTACTTGAACGAGAACAACAGCCCGAGGTTCACGGCCAGGCTGATCGAGAGCAGCATGCGGCGTCGCGTCTTCCCCTCGGTCTTGTGCATTTGCAGCGCGACGAAGTAGTCGACGACGGTCGATGCGAAGATCAGCAGGGCGTACGCCGGTTCCCACGCCATGTAGAAGACGTAGGAGGCGATGAGCAGGTGCAGCCACCGCCAACGGAACGGCATCAGGAAGTAGATCCCGACGACCACGGGGAAGTAGATCAGGTACTCGAAGGAGTTGAAGAGCACCTAGTGGATCCGGATCGGCTGGGCGGGGGTCCCGGAGAGGTCGTGGCGCGGTTGTGGCTGCAGTGGCAGGCGCCGCGGGACCAAGTGCGTGGCGTTCATCAGCTGCGGGCCTCGCGCAGGGCTTGTTCTGCGTCGGCCCGTTGTTTTCGAACCGACTTCGCGAGCTGGACCTGGCCTCTCGCCCGGGCGAGGTTGTGCTCTCCCGCCGCGGGATAGTTCCCTTTATCCCAGCCGAAATAGGATTCGTTCAACGCGTCGAGGGCGAAGCGCGACGCCAACTCCCAACAGATGCGCTCGAGGCCGGGGATGATGGACGACCACTCCAGTTCAGTCGGGCCTCGATCTCCGCACCCCTCGGCGTATCCCTTCATCGCGGCTCGGAAAATCTCCAGGTCGAACCGGGCTTCCAGATCGTCTTCGGCAGTTGGATTGCACCAGGAGCGCATGGCGTCGCCAAGCTCGATGTCGAGGGTCCCCCAGGCCAGAGTGTCCAGATCGATGAGGGCGGTGGCCTCGGGTCCGGTGAAGCGCACATTGGAGATCTTCAGGTCTCCGTGGATGACCCTGGTGGGCAGGCCCTCGGGGATCTCCAGCGTCCGCCAGCCCTCGCCGATGGTCTCCGACAGCGAGGCGGTGTCCCACCACAGGCGGTGCTTGCGCTGTTGATCGACCGCTCTCGCGAGGCGATCCATATGGGAATCGGTGTCGTGGGCTCCAGCTCTCACACTCCTGAACTCCCAGGTAAATCCTTGGAGAGCGGCGTGGAATCGGGCTACCAGCGCGCCGGCGGACCGGGCGTCCCCGACGTCGGCCAGCTTCTCGATGGTTCGGTCGCCGATGGGGGTCAGCGCCCGCCAGACACCGCCTTCAGCGTCGGTGTGCCACAGGTCTCCCGTCGCCGTTCGGAGGAGTCGGGTCGTTGGCAGGCCCGAGGCCTCCAGGGCGCCGGTGATGGCCTCGATGTCCTCGTGGACCTCCGGCACGAAGATGTCGGTGTTCAATCGCTGGAGGATCGCGGCGAACTCTCCGTCGACCTCGACCGTGAAGGTCTGGTTGATGAGCCCAATGTCGTGACGGTGCACCGTGGGCTCACCGCTCCATGTCCAGGCGTCGGCGGGTGTCGCTGTCACCAGTCCTCCTCATCGACGACCCCTTCGGCGGCGGCGCGGGTCAGCCACTCCATGTGTTCGTCCAGGGCCAGGCCACCGTAATGCCCTCCGAGCGCAGTCGCCGCCACCCGTGTCGCGGACAGGATCCCCCACCAGAGGAGCCAGATGGGGTGTTCGCTGCCCGAGGCGATCTGCGGGATGAGGACCACAAGCCAGACGACGAGCACTGCTGTCCAACCCCAGACGACCGCGTTCGTCACCCGGGGCCAGCCGCGATCCCAGCGGATGGTCGTGCCTGTGGAGGACGCCAACAGGTTGCCGCGCAGGACCGGACTGAAGCACGCCGCCCACAGATTCGCGAGATGTGGACCCACCTCAATCACGAGTTCATTGGTGCGGATAATGTAAAGAGGAAGCTCTGTATCGTCCCAAGACCTGAGCTCGGAGCGCGTTGGGAACCACACGCTTCCCATGCGCAACAGGCGGTCGTCCAGGCGCCGTTTCACCTCCTCGGGCGTACCGGAAACCGCCAGGTCCGAGTGGTGCGAGCGTTTCGATGTCATCCGTGCCATACTCGCCCTTCCCGAACAGGAACGCCAAATGCCCCGATTGGATGACTCCCTCGAGCTTCAGGCCGGCAGCCGCAGCGCGCTCACGCCCGGTCGAGCCGGGGACGATGCTCTACTCCGCCTGCTCGCCCACATGGCCTGCTCAGACGGCGTCGTCCACGACGATGAGCTCGAGTTTCTCGCCCGCGTTCGGCCGGGCCTGAACAGTGAGCAACTCCGCGATTGGGCCCTCAAACACGGCGGCGGCGACCTCGACATTGCCTTGATTGTCTCGTCCCTGACCACTGCCGACGAGCAGTGGAAGTGCTTGCGATTCGCCGCCCGCATGGCCTGGAAGGACCACGATCTCGCCGATGAGGAAAGAGAGCTCCTCGCGCAGCTCGCCGACGGTATGAAGCTCCCCATGGGTGCCGTCGATCGCGTCCTCGGAGAGATGTCACCCGACGACGGCAAGCGGTACACCGACGACCGTATCCTCAAGTGCCTGATGGAGATCCACTGGGACGCGGTGCAGCTCGCATCGGGTGGTCTGGTCTCCGAAGATCTGCTCGCGGTGACCCCTGACAGCACCCGGGTCGTCGCTCGCATCGGCCTCGAGAAGGTCGAGGTCCTCGCGATCTGTACCGGTGGCATCAGCGCCAGATTCCAAGAGGGAGCGGCGTTCTTGACCTGGGCAGACATCGTCACCTACACCCGCGACTTCGGGCTCGGATCGGCGGTCCGGCTGCACACGGAGACCGGTGCCTCCTACAGCCTCGTCGACAGCCGTCTGTCGGGCCTGGCAATCTTTCTCGACCGCCTGCTCGGCGACGACGAGCGCAAGAAGCCATCCGACAAGCCAAACGTCCAGCACACTCGCGGTGAGTAAGCAAAAAGCCGCTCTGTTCGACCTCGACAGGACCCTCATCGACTGCAACTCCGGCCGGCTCTGGGTCCAGAGCGAGTGGAGGGCTGGCAACATCTCCATGGGCAGTGCGGTGTGGGCGGGTTGGTGGCTCGGCCGCTATTCGCTCGGCATGGAGGGGGGCCTCGACAAGGTCTTCGATTCGGCGGCGATGACGCTGAAGGGCGAAGAGGAGGAACCGTTCGGCAAGCGCGTTCGCGAGTGGTTCGACACCGAGGTCCGCCATCGAATTCGACCGGGTGCCGAAGCGGTGTTGGCCAAACATCGCGCCGCCGGAGACCGATTGGTCATCGCGACGACATCGTCTCCCTACGCGGGGGGCGCCGCTCGGGATTTCTATGGACTCGACGACCTCATCTGCACGACATTCGAGGTTGTTGACGGCGTATTCACTGGGCAGATCGCCAAGAGTGCGCTCGGTCCAAACAAGGCAGAACGGGCGAAGGAGTGGGCTGAATCGTTCGACTTCGACCTGGCTGAGGCTAGCTTCTACACCGACTCTCATTCGGATGTGGCTCTGATGGAGATCGTCGGGCACCCGGTCGCGGTCAATCCCGATCGCGCTCTGGCGAAGACGGCCCAGGCGCGCGGCTGGGAGATCGCGGACTGGGGTCTGTCC
>Ga0315336_1004091_pt1 | contig 17994 bp, 9 predicted proteins | sample ASW5metaG_FD_204512 | JGI IMG/M metagenome (GOLD analysis project Ga0315336, IMG submission 204512) | Ammonia-oxidizing marine archaeal communities from Monterey Bay, California, United States - ASW #5 | ecosystem: Environmental > Aquatic > Marine > Intertidal zone | place: USA: California... | reverse complement strand
CTCGGTATCCCCGGCTTTACCGAAGAGGGATTCTTCGAACACACCCTCACCAGCGTGCTGAACGACCCGAACGGTCCACCGCTCGCTGACGGCGTGCACAACTTGAAGCTGGAAGTCGAAGACCGGGCGGGCAACATTAGCCACGACTTCTTATTGACGATCGTCATCGACACCGTCGTCCCCAAAGCGATGGTCGAAGAGGTCTTCCGGGCGGAGCTCGACGGCGGCCAGGAAGTTCCCCCCGTCATGACGACGGCGTTCGGCGACGCCATGTTTCTCTTGAATCCAGCCGAGGACCGGTTGGAGATCACAATCGAGCTACTGGGCCTCGACCTCGACGGCCTGCGGACACCGTTAGATCCTTCTGACGACGTCACCGGCCTGCACATCCACAATGCCATTGCCGGTATGAACGGTCCGATTGTCTTTGGCCTGCTCGGCATCAACAACGATCTCAACGGCGACTTGATCATCGATGATGCCAACAGCCGCGTTTATAGCGCCTGGGATCTCAATGAGGGGCAAGGAACCACCTTGGCAGCCCAACTGGCGAATCTCCGTAACGGCGAGTTGTACGTCAACGTCCATACGAACGGAAATCCGGGCGGGGAAATTCGCGGGCAGATTCTCGCAGCCGGCGGTGCCGTGCGGTTGGTCCCGTCGAGCGACACCGGCATGTCGGTGATTGACAACGTCACCAATAAAATGTCTCCCGCCTTCACCGGCTGGGCCGAAGCGAATGCCAAGGTGCGCGTCTTCGCGAAAAACCTCGAGACCGGCTCTGTCAGCCTGGTTGGCCAGGGCCTGGTCGGCTCTGACGGAACCGACGGCGTGATCGGAAATAACAAGGGGTTCTGGGAAGTGACCGTCGAACCGATGGCGGACGGCGCCTACGAGATCACCATCGAGCATGAGGACCTCGCCGGCAACATCAGCTCCGCCTATTCCTTCCTGGGGGACGGAGGAGCCATCACCGACGACCAGCAGCCGAATGATTTCACGCAAGACGTGGCACATCTCTTCGGCAACATCATGGACATCGACGTCCGGATCGACATCGAGCATCCCGCCGTCGACCAGTTGGACATCTTCTTGATCGGTCCCGACGGCACGTCCATGGAACTGGTCACGGACGTGGCCAACGACGGGGCGAACTTCTTCGGCACGGTTTTTGATGACGAGGCGGCTGCCTCAATCAATACGGGAGTTGCCTCGTATAAAGGACGCTTCCAACCGGAGGAGTCGCTCGGCGACCAATGGGCCCTCACGGACCCCAACGGCCAATGGACGCTGCGGATTACCGATGATACGGGTGGCGACGTCGGCGAGTTGCTCGGCTGGGAACTTTGCATCAAGACCGATGCGGGCCTGCCCATCTGGATCGACACCGCGGTTCCCAACACGCCGTACCTTGATCTGGTCGAAACGAGCGATACCGGTCGTCATAGCGCTGACAACATCACCTCCGACAACACGCCGACTGTCACCATCGTGGCGGACGACACGATTGACGGGGACGGCAACCCCTTCTGGCACGACATCAAGTACCGCATCTACGACCGGCCGGGTGACGGCAGCGGCGAGGTGCTCATTGTCGACTCGTATGCCAGCATCCCCGGCTTCTCTGAAGATGGCTTCTTCACCGAGACGCTCGGTCGGGTGCTGAACAATCCGGAGGGACTGCCGCTCAACGACGGCGTGCACAACCTGAAACTCGAAGTGGAAGACCGGGCGGGGAACATCAGTCCCGATTTCCTACTGCAAGTTGTGATCGACACGCATAAGCCGAGCACCTTCTTCGGTCTGCCCGAACTCGCCTACGACGGTCTGGATCATTCGAGCGATTCCGACGTCGACGTCGATCCTCCCACCAACAGCGACCGGGTCACCAACGACACCACGCCGACGTTCTTCGGAACCGCGGAAGCGGATTCGATCATCAAGGTCTACGTGGTCGACGGCAACGGGAACCAGGTGTTGATCGGCCAGACGGTGGCGGTTCCGCTCGACGGTAACCAAGCCTATCCCGGCGGACGTTGGGAAGTGACATCCGCTCTTGACCTGAACGATCCGTCGCTCGGCTTCGCGCGGGACGGTCTCCGTCAGATTGAAGTGGTCGGGGAAGACGTGGCGGGCAACATCAGCTACGGCCAGGCCGACGTCACGTTCTTCGGCGATCAAGTGCATGACCTGCTGCCGCCGTTTGGTCCGAATTCCATCCCTGACGGCGGCAATCTTGGTATTCCATTTTCGTCGTCCGGTATCGCCGGGCGGATCATCGACATCGACGTGAAGCTGAGCATCGAGCACACCAACGTGGAAGATCTCGACGTCACGCTGTCACACAACGATACCGCAACGATAATCGATTTGTTCAGCGATGTGGGGGGGGACGGGAACCACTTCATCAATACTGTGCTGGATGACGAAGCGACCACTGCGATCACTGCCGGCGTGGCTCCCTTTACCGGCTCCTTCATTCCGGAGGAACTTCTCGCCGCATTTGATGGCCTCGATGCTGATTCGCAATGGGTAATTTTTATTTCGGATGACACAGTAAACGCCGAAGTGGGATCGGTTTTCGCTTATGATTTCGCGGTCTGCGTGAAGCTCTCTCCGTTGGAGATCTTTCTCGACACGCAGGGGCCACGGGTTTACGACCCCGATGCCGGCGGCCCGGATCAGCCGATTCAGGTCATTTCCGACGGTCTGCTCGACACCGAGTTCAACATCTTCGATATCAAGCCGACCACCGGCCCAACACCCCGCGTCGACGGACTCAGGATCAACATCGAAGACTTGCCATTTCGCTTCGTGGACCCCAGCCCCGAGTTCGCACTTGCGGGAGTTGTCACTGCCGCCACGAACGCAACGCCGATTGTGATCACCACCGTCGACCATGGATTGCAAACCGGTGACATCGTCGAAGTCAGCGGCGTGACCGGTAACACGGCAGCGAACGGCGTCTTCTCAGTCAAGAAACTTGATGACAACACCTTCGAACTGGTCGGCTCGTCCGGCAACGGTGCTTACGGTGGTGGTGGAGCCTGGAATACCTTGGCCTTCCCGTACCAAGCCATCGCGGAGAACCTGGCGCTCGAAGGGCACATCATGATCACCGGTGATCGTGTCGGCAACGTTGCCTTCAAGAGTATCACCTTCACCCCCGATCCCGACCCGCCGCTTCATGGGGAGTCGGCCAAGGGGTACATCACCATCGAGTTCTACGAACCACTCGAAGATGACCGGTTCACCCTGACGATCAAGGATTCGGTGGTCGACCCCGCCAACAATGCCTTCGACGGCGAGAGTAACGCCCAGGAACCGTTCGACAATCCGCTCTTCCCCTCCGGTGACGGAATTGCCGGCGGTAACTTTGTTTCCCGCTTCACCGTCGACACCCGTGACGAAATCGGCGTCTTCGGCCAGGCAGGCATCTTCATCGACGCCAACGGCAATTACGTCTTCAACCCACCGATCAACGGCGGCGTGAATCACGACGTCGTTCGCGATTTGGTCTTCGACGTCGGCATCCAGACCGACCACATCTTCGCCGGCGAGTTCAAAGCTCCGAATCAGGCCTCCGTCAACGGTTACGACCGAATCGGTGCCTATGGCCAGATCGGCGGCGTCTTCCGCTTCCTGCTCGACATTGACGACGACGGCGTGGTTGATTTGAACTTTGCCAGCAACCTGCAGATCAACGCCTTGCCGATCGCCGGCAACTTCGACGGCAACGCGGCCAACGGCGACGAGATCGGCCTGTTCGACGGCACCAGTTGGTTCCTGGACACCACCGGGAACAACGTGCTCGACACAACGGTCACCGGGACCTTGAGAGGTTTGCCGATCGTCGGCGACTTCGACGGCGACGGCATTGAAGATCTCGGCACGTTCGACGCGGGGATCGATCTGTTCCGCCTCTCGCTCAGTTCGCAGGGGGGTGGATTCACCAACGCGTTGACGACCACCACCTTCATCTTCGGTTTCCCAGGTGTCAACGAGCGGCCCGCCGCCGGCCAGCTCGACGCGGATGCCGCCGACGACATCGCCCTGACCGTGCCGGATCAAAACGGTGCCGTCGGCCAGAAGGAATGGTACATCCTCCTCACGGGAGACCCGGAGAAGCGTGAGGAAATCCCCGATAACAGGGATGATGCTGGGGATGCCGGCGTTGCCTTCAACGGCGGCCTTTACCAACAGTTCATCGACAACCTGATCGATCCCTTCTCTCCCACGCCGGTGGGCGACGACTACTTCACGATCTTTGGCGACAACCAGTCGGTGCCGATCATCGGCAATTTCGATCCTCCAACCGGCAAGGAAGAGTCTGAGACGCCCAGTACGATGGCCGAGACGGCTTATGATCTCGACCAAAGCCTCGGTCTGGTCGCCAACTCCACCTACAACTGGGGAGGCGCGAAGGAGAAATGGCTCGGCAGTGCCTCGGGAACGTGGTACTTCATCACCGAGGACGGAAAACTCTACAAGTGGACCAGCTCCAAACCGGGAGGAGACTTCGTTTCCGGCAGCCAACTGGTAGCGACGTTTGATGCCGACTACTACAACGATCCCTCCATGCTGACGGAGGCGCAGAATCCCGCCGGTGGCGGTGGTGAAGAAGGGGGCGGGACGATCGACCCGTTGGAACAAGCCGCCTACAATCTCGACCAGAGCTTGGGTCTGGAAGCGAACGCCACCTACAACTGGGGCGGCGCGAACGAGAAATGGCTCGGGAGCGCCTCGGGAACGTGGTACTTCCTCACGGAAGATGGCAGCCTTTACAAGTGGACCGGTTCCAGCCCGGGAGCAGGTTTTGTTTCCGGCAGCCAACTGGTGGCGATCTTCGACGCTGGCTACTACGCCGACCTGTCGAAGCTGACGGAGGCCCCGGTCCCGACCGCCGGTGGTGGCGGTGAAGAGGGGGGCGGCATCGATCCGTTGGTCCAAGCCGCCTACGATTTGGACCAAAGCTTGGGCCTGATCGCCAACGCCACCTACAACTGGGGGGGCGCGAAGGAGAAATGGCTCGGCAGCGCTTCGGGCGTGTGGTACTTCCTCACCGAGGATGGCAGCCTCTACAAATGGATCGGCTCCAAACCGGGAGCAGATTTTGTATCGGGCAGCCAACTGGTGGCAACCCTCGACGCCAGCTACTACGCCGACCCCTCGAAGCTGTTCGACGCCAAACTCACCAACGCCCTAGACGACGTCTTCGCCGACCCAGACGGCCTGCTGGTTTAGGACGATTTACGATATCCCGTACCTGGTTCCGGCTAGTAAGTCCGGACGCTCGCCGAGTAGGCGAGATAAAGGACGGACGCGGTAGTCTGTTGACAAGAACTACCGCCTTGCGCTCGCTTGACGCCCGTCAAGCGTGCTCAGTTGCTAGTTCCAAACGACTGTCGGCGCGGCACGAAACAGCGTAAGACGCTGTAGATCCTGCTATTTCCGCGTGTACACAAGTTGCAAGCTTGTCGTGTAATCGCTTGGCTTGCGATCTTGGTTCGGTCTCGCGTTGTATTCGTGGCGCGTGCCGATCTTCAAGCTCCACGCGGAGTCTTCATCCAGATGAACCAATAAGCCGTAGTTACTCACCAAACGAAAGACGTTGACATCTGCCATGCTGGGATGCACGGTCGTCTTATGCTCGATACTCGTGCGTTCGAAAATTGGCCAACGCAGTTCGATTTCTCCGAGCAGATCCGGCGTGGTGCGAGTCTTTGCGGGAGCGTGGAATTTCTCGTACGTGGCGGCAGGTCCCACACGCAAGATTAACCGCTTGTCATCCTCGTTGTAAAACCGATACCCCATTCCCGTCGAGAATGTACCGCGGTAATCGAGATTCTCGAACTCGTCAAATTCGTTCTTTGTCGATATGAAGCAAATCCAATTGCCTTCGTGGTCGAAGTCGAAGTTGCTATTGCCGAACCAACGATTCGTGTTGGGGTCACCGTCTGACTGGCCGTACTGGCCGCCGAATTCGAACTGGGCGAAGCGATTTTCGACCTGACGTTCCAGAGTCGCGCTGAGGTTAAAAAAATCCTCGTTGCTGTTTCCGTCGAGCAATCGGCCACCAACCTCGATTCGCTCCGTCCAATTGTCAGCAACCTCTAACGCTCGATCGGCGCTGTGCTCGAACACGTCTATCGTACTGTGGAATGGCTGGAAGCGCCCGTTGAGGTCTTCCTCTGCATCGCTGGCATCCAACGAGGGATCCAGCGTTTCGACCGGCGCCAGCGGCACCGCCGAATCAACCGATGAGTATTCAATCCGATCGATCGCCTCGAGCGGCAAGGTAAGCTCGGAACCTTGCGGCAATTCCCAGCGGAGCATGCCGTCCGCAAACCCGCGGCTGATTCCCGAAAGCTGCTCACCTCCCTGGAGGTGCAGAATTTCCGGGTCCTCACCATGCGCGAACGGAGCGTCGGAGACGACCGCAAGGAGCATCAAGCCATAAAACAATAGTCGAACTGGGTGTTTTTCTTGGTGTGGCATCGTCTCGGACAAACTGGAAAACTCTTCTGGCGCGGGTTCTCATTCCTGGCAAAGCGACCGGAACCAGCAGGGGGCTGGCACGTAGGAGCGAGGATTCTAGTGCCAAACGCAAACTGCTGCAATCACATAAGTGCACGATTATATGTTAAGGGACCACAACCTGAGCGGCTGTCACGGGTTCCGCGTCAAATGCCCTGGTTTCAGAGTGGATTCTCGAATTTCAACGTCTGCACCGGCTGTAGACCAAGACTTCATCTGGGCGCCTTAGGTAATCTACATCTGCAACAGCTGGGATCGTAGTCAGACTGGGGTTCCATTCGGACCTCTGGGCTCCGCTTAGTCATTTTGCAGGAGCTGCTGTGGGCCTTGCGGCTGGAATAACAGCATCCGAGACGCGCGGTTTCTTTGCCGTTTCTTGATCTTGTCTCTTGTTGAATGAGGAGCAGACTGAAGCTGCAGGTCAAGGAATTCTTCAAGGAAATCATGACCGTCATTGCCTCAATGCTCGCAACGTTCCTCGAATCACCTAATCGGGCGCAGCGGTGTCGAAAAACGGCGTGCTGACCGATATAATCCTCTATAATTGAAGTGCTCGACAGTCCGTGGGGAATTGCCTTGTTCGGCAATCCCATAGCGAGATTTTACACGCTGGGTTCTCACGCCGGCTCAGATGGGGAACGGAATTCGGCAGTCGAGTGACCTAGAACAACGTTGCCGGTTCCAAACGAGAGGTTTAAAAACGAGGATGGGCAAGAAAGGCGCACGCAAGAAACTGCCGAAGGAAGTGGCGGTCATCAATGCGGACAATTGCACTGGTTGCGAAGCCTGTTTGGAGGTTTGCCCGGTCGATTGTATTTACAAGGTTGACGGTGAGACTTTCGCGCCACTGCAGTCTTGGTGTGAGATTGACGTGGAGCGCTGCGTCGGTTGTGAAGTCTGCGTTCACATACCGACGAAGAAGTCCGATCCATACGAACTTCTGGTCTGTCCGTGGGATGCCATCGAGATGATCCCCACAGTGCTAGTTGCGCAGACGGTCGCCGAGAAAGGCGGCCCTGAAGACTACCTTCGCGAGAATTGGGACCGCGTCGTCGAGCCAGCCATCCATATGGCCGAATTGGCCGCTGAACAGAACCGCTAGCGCCCCGGGCACTCTGCCGACATGTCTGCACAATACCGTGTGCTGTTTACAGACCGCGCGTGGCCCGATAGCGATCTCGAGCGGGAGATTCTCCTTCGCGCCGGGGCTGATTTGGTCGAAGCCCCCAATTACGAAGAGAGTACGCTGATCGACCTGGTACAACAGGTCGACGCGGTGGCAACGTGCTGGGCGCCGGTGACATCAGCTGTGATCCGGTCCGCCGGGCGTTGCCGCCTCATCTCTCGGTTCGGCATCGGGCTGGATAACATCAGCGTCGAAACGGCGACCGAGTTACGAATTCCCGTCACAAACATTCCCGATTACTGTGTTCCCGAAGTGGCGGATCACGCCGTCGCCTTGCTATTGGCCTGTGCCCGCAAAGTCGCCTTCTACCATCATCTGGCAAAGGATGGCTGCTACAACTTGCAGGCTGGTCCCGCCATGCACCGTCTCGAAGGAAGCGTGCTGGGATTGGTCGGTTTTGGACGGATCGGGCAAGCAGTCGCGCAACGGGCAACCGCATTCGGCATCGAAGTGATCGCCCACACACGGTCGCAAGCAGATCACGGTACGGGTTGCCGCATGGTGTCGTTCGACGAATTGCTGGAAAAAAGCGACTTCGTCTCGTTGCATCTTCCCTTATCCCAGACAACCCGCCATCTTATGAGTGAAGCGGAGTTCGAGCGGATGAAGCCTTCCGCCTATTTGGTGAACACGTCACGCGGTCCGCTCATTAACCACGATGCGCTTTTGCGTGCCTTGGAGACTGGTCAGGTTGCCGGCGCCGCCCTCGACGTGTTCGATCCAGAGCCTCCCGATCTCCGCGAGCGTCTGTTTCGCGATGAACGCGTCGTCGTGACACCGCATGCCGCCTTCCTCTCAGCGGAATCGCTGGACAATTTGCGCCGGCGGGTGGCCCACCAAATTGCCGATGCCCTACAGGGTCTACGACCCGAGCATGTCGTCAATCCGGAAGTGTATGAAGATCCGGCATGATCGTGGGGAAGTCGTTAGGCCCGGCAGCACCGCTTTGCTTCGCTTCGAACCGGCATCACTTTCGTAAGGTACGTTATCATGCGGACCTCCGACTTGTGGCTAGCCAAAAAAGCGCTCGGCGACTTCATGCCGAAGCGGCGATTAGCGACCACAATCAGCGGCAGCTGGAGTGAATTGTTCTGCCGCGGTTCACAGCCCGGCGATGACGGAATCATGCAGGAGCACAACATTTCCCTCGAGTCCCAATTGCGCGACAAGGAAGAGCTTGTCGCCGCGCTGACGGCACGCCTTGAGCAAGCCGCCGAGCAGTTGGACCGCTTTCGCCGCACCGGCGCGGATCGTGGCCTGCGCGGTGGCGGCTTCCCGCCGGAAATGGTCGAAGAGCAGAAGAGGCTCGTCGACGATCTGGCGCGTGCAGTCGGACAATGGGAAGAGATGCAGGCAGGCGCTGCGCTGGAGCGGCTCGAAATCCAGATTTCCGATTTGAAGGATCTGGTTGCCGATCGTCTTGCCACTCCCAGTGGAAGTTCGGCATCTTTACCTGGAACCGCGACTCGCTTCGGGTCGCAACCAGATGGTTCTTCCGGCCATGCTGCGGCACTAACCAGAGAGGAGTCGAATTCAACTTCCAGCATTTTTGAACAATACATGGCGAACTCGGAAGCCGCCGGCGAGAGCGAGACGATCGCCCCGGACAGCAGCGACGACGATCCGGTCCACAATGACGAACAGATTCCGGTGGCGCTGGACAATCCTCCCGAACCGATCGACCTTGCCACGGCGAGCATCGACGAGCTTAGGGAGGCGGTCGAGGAACGGGATGCCTTCGTTCAAAACCTCATCCGTCGCCTACGCAGCTTGGACTTCCCGCAACGGCTGCCAGAGAACTGGGAGGCACCCGATCAGGTCCCCGAGGACATCCTCGAGCGGCTGCGAGGGCACGAAAGCCGACTTGAAGAAACACTGCGGCTGGCCGAAGTTGAATTCTCGCTCGAGCGAGCCCGGCTCGGACGCGAAGCCGCTCACCTTGAAGAGTGCGGGCACGAGATCAAGCGAGAGATGAAGCGCCTCAAGCTCGAAGAAGACGAAGAAGGCGACGAAGACCACGAACAAATGAGCGACGACGAACCTGCGGCGAAAGGACGGTGGCTGCGTCTCTTGAAGGGACAGCGCCGGGAGGAAGACTGAGCCCGAGAAGAGAGATGCCGGCGAAAACCGCTCTATCGCCCGCCGCTGACGTTTGCAGCGTTGGATACGTGAGCCGGACCGTTGGCAGCGGAAGGCTGTGGCGATTGTGCACCCACCGGCAGAATCTCTCCGCCGCTAGTCTGCTGCGGGAAGGCACGCATCGTGGTGAGAATACGTTTCTGTTGCTTGAACTGCACGCCATCCGCCAACTGCACCGTCATCTCCAGGTAACGTTCGACGCGGGAGTTAAGCGGGAGCCCAGTGTCGCGGTCGATCGTGCAGCTTCCCAACGAGTGCCCGCCGGTGACGGTCACCTGGAGATCGTTCTGCTGCTGTCCGGAAGGGCCGTACGTGGTCGAATGACTAATGCTACCCACAATGTCGATCCGCGCGGTCCGGTCGGTCAGTTCGCTTAGTGTGTAGACGGATGTCAAATACATAGGAATCGGGCGGACGACTTGACGCTTACGTTCCCAGCGATCGCCGACGCGAACAGCCGAAGCGTGTTCGTCCGCTTCCGGCCGATACGGCAACAGACCGATGCTGTCGTCGACGAAGTTGGCAATTCCTTCGTCCCCGGCGCTCTCCAGCAGCGCGGCCATCACCTCCTGTCGCTGCGCGGGGGCGACGGATTTGACACACCGCTTGAGAAAATCTTCGAATCCCACCAACTCGATCAGTTGATTGTCCGATCCGATCCAGAACGAAAATCCGTTGCCCGGAAGCCCAGCGTAGGCCTTCACCGCCATCGGCAGTGGTTCCTGCGGATTTTGCGAATCGAACTCGATCTGCTCACCGGCGATATCCTGCCGATATCGGACTCGGTCGTAGCGCACTCCCATCCGCTTGTGCCCACCACGTTCCTCCTCGACGGTGATTGCCAAGGAGAGTTCCATTGTCGAGTGGCTTGTCTGTTCGCCCTGCTGCGTTTGCTGCGTCAACGATTGTTCGACTGTCTTCAGCAGCGGAAACCGATCGCCCACTTTGAGTTTCAGGTCAAGCTGCGCCGGTTCTGCCGGTGCGCTTCGGGAGTCGCTGACGAGAGTCTTGAAATCCGGAATGGGGGCATGCGCATCCGGCTGTTCTTCTGCGCCCCACCAATCGCAACCCGGTACAACGACGATCAGCCAAACCACCAGCCAACTCTTTGCACACCGCAATCCGTTAGGAGTCTGCTGCCGCACTGCTTCCGTCTCCTTTGCGTTCCGCCTCGGAATTGATCCGCACCGATTCCTCTCGCCAGGGAAAGCTGAACCGCCACAGGACGGGGGGGAAGATAACACCTGTTCCGCCTCCCGAAAAGACGACTTCCGTCGTATCCGCCGGGCCAATAGCAACGGTTGGCCAGACGGAACTTGTTGCTCTCACCCGGTTGGACAGACCCAGCTGTTTTTACTAGACTTCGTCGGGTGCCGTGGGCACTTCGTTTTGTCAGTTATTTATGTCCGCACCGGACGGGTGTGCAAGACGACCGTGCCCGCCTAACTTCAGTGCAACCCACAGGTTCGATTGAATTTAGGTATGGCCGTTGATGAATCGGCTGCAGGTCCCGATCAGACCGTCGTCCGAATATCCGGCACGCTGCCGTCTTACCTGAGGCGCTCTGATCGACGGTCCCGGATGTCGCTTCCAGTCGTTTCCACGTGCAGTCGCGACATGATCCGGCCGGCGAGATGATCCCGTGCCTGGCAGAGGGCGAAGTTTGCGTTGCCGGATCTGGTCTGTGAGTTTCCTTGCGGCAGTCGCACAGATGCTCATTCGTTGCCTGTCGCCGAATCAACTGCGGATCCCGTTGTTCGAATCCACATAGCAAACACTACTCTCTGCTGGAAACTGATGTGAGCAACCGCACTCGTGCGCTCAAGCGAAGCCATACGCTCAAGATCGTCTTAGGGATCGCCGTAACATTCGCCTGTCTGGCGGCAGCGATGTGGGGGCTGCCGTACGAAGAGATCCGCGACAGCTTCAAACAGGCGAACTATGCGACGCTGCCGGTGCTGTTAATCTTCTTGTATCTCTTTTTCTGGCTGAAGGCGATCCGCTGGAAGATGTTGTTACACCCTCTACGCGACCTTCAGACGCGCGAAGTGGTGCCGGCAATGATGATCGGCTTTATGGGGAACAACATTCTTCCCGCCCACCTGGGGGAATTCATGCGGATGGTGGTGCTGGGACGACAATACAAACTCTCCATGACGGGCGTCTTTTCCACCGTGGTGCTGGAACGGATTATCGACATGGCGGTGATCCTGATGCTTCTCGGCGGTGGACTCTTTTTCTCCAAGCAACTTCCGGCCGAGTATCGGACGGCCAGCCTCGTTATGGCCGGTTTGACGCTTTTCGCCGTGCTGTTCGTAGTGGTGTATGTGGTCTGGACCGGGCCGTTTGTACGTACGGTGGAGTGGATGCTGAGCAAATTGCCGTTTGTGCCGGAAAAACTACAGACCAAAGTTGCCGAAATGCTGGAAGCGGGAGCCGCGGGACTGCATGCGATCCGCAACGTGAAGCTATTGAGCGGCATCGTAATCACCTCGTTCTTGCAATGGTTTTTTAACGGCTGCATGGTTTATGTATCGCTCTGGAGCTTTGGGGTGAGGGATCTTTCTCCGGCCGCTTCGTTCATCACGATGGGCGCAGTGGCAGTGGCGGTGATAATTCCATCCACGCCTGGTTTCGTTGGTGTGGTTCAGCTCGGATTCACTGCCAGCTTGAAACTGTTTGGCGTGGAGCATGCGGACGCGTTCGGCGCTTCGGTCTACTACCACATTGCGCAATATGTTCCGGTGACACTTGTCGGCCTGTACTACCTCAGCCGGACAGGCTTTCGGCTGGGTGACATCGAACGAGAAGCCGTTCAGGAGGAAGAGAGTCTGGTGGAGGAGTAGGCCGCGTTCAGGACATTTTGGCCGACCAGTTGTCCGCATCGACAGCAACGTCAGCGACCGTGTTCTTGCGGGTGACTGATGCCGGAACTCGTAGGGTCTTGCAACATGAGCTGCGTGCGACTTCTTTCACAATCTTTGCGAAAGATACGGCAACCTACTGGGTCGTGGTGAACCAGCCACTACCGGCAACATTACTCTTCCGACTTCGGCCGGCGGCGGGCCTGCTTCTTCTCCGATTGCTCCCGCTTCGATTTCAGCCTTCGTTCACGCGATGAACGTGTCGGTTTGGTTTTTCGTCGCGGCGCGGGCGGGGTGGCGACCCCTTCGATCATGCTCCGTAGCTTGTCGAGGCAGTCGGCAATGTTGCGCGCCTGATCGCGGTAGCGCTGGCTCGTGACGAGCAACTCCCCCTCTGACGTGATGCGGCGCCGGTACTTCGTCACGAAGCGTTGCTTGACCGCGACATTCAAGCTGCTGGTCGCCTCTACGGGCCAGCGCAATTGCACCTTGGTGTTGACCTTGTTAACGTTCTGACCGCCCGGGCCGGAACTGCGCGAAAACGTGAACGTGAACTCCGCATGGGGAACACGAATCGAGCGATTGACCGTGAGCCATTTGTCGCGTGCCAGGTGTTCTTCCGGCTTGTTCATCACATCCAGCCGAGTTTAGTGTCACGAGACGATTGCAATACACGCTCGGAACGGAGTTTACGTACAACAGGCGACCTTCTTCCGACAGCCGGTGAACCAGCCGCTTGGGAGGTAGTAGAACTCCCCGTACCTTCGCAATATACTACATTCTGTGCCGGATTCTGTACCGGTTCGCCGAACCTGCCCTGATCGCGATAGAGGGAAGCAAAATGGGTTATCCGCGTATGCTGCGACTGCGTCAGAAGTTCGACGCGCCTCGAGTCGATGATGTCGCTCGAGAAGTTGAGCAGCAACTCGCCTCGCTCGACTTCGCTAGCAAAATTCAGCCGGGGGAGACGGTGGCCATTACCGCGGGCAGTCGCGGCATCGCCAACATTGCGCAGATCATTAAGTCGGCCGTTGAGCATTGCAAGAATCTCGGTGCGGTGCCGTTCATCGTACCTGCTATGGGAAGCCACGGCGGGGGAACCGCTGAGGGCCAGCGGGCGATTCTCGAAGGATATGGGATGACCGAAGAGTATACCGGGGCGGAGATCCGCGCCTCGATGGAGACGGTTATCATCGACCGCACGCCGCAGGGAATCCCGGTTCACTTCGACAAGCATGCCTCTGAGGCGGATCACGTACTCGTCTGTGGGCGGGTCAAGCCGCACACCGGGTTCGTCGGCGAGATCGAGTCGGGGCTGCACAAGATGATGCTCATCGGGCTGGGCAAGCACGAAGGAGCGAAGATCTACCATCGGGCGATTCTCGACTACAGCTTTCTTGAGATCATCACCGCGGTCGCGCAAGTCATTCTGAAGAAATGCAACGTGGTCGGCGGCCTTGGAATCGTGGAGAACGCCTACGACGAAACCGGCTTAATCGCAGCGGTCGCACCGGGAGATTTTTTCAAACGAGAGCAGGAGCTACTGGTCGTCGCGAAGAAATGGATGCCACGGCTTCCGTTCCGCAAGGTGGACCTCTTGATCATTGACGAAATCGGCAAGAACATCAGCGGATCGGGAATGGACACGAACGTCATCGGGCGCAAGTTCAACGACCATGCCGCGACCGACAAAGATGACGCTTCCTGCAAGCGGGTCTTCGTGCGCGGCCTGACCGCCGAGACTCACGGCAACGCCTGCGGACTGGGAATGGCGGAATTTACGAATCGGCGAACCGTCGAGGGTGTTGACCCGGTGACAACGCGAATCAACGCGCTGACCGGCGGAAGTCCCACGGCGGCGGCATTGCCGTTGGCACTGGAGACCGATCGGGAAGTTCTCGACGCTGCTCTGCCGTCGGTTGGGCTGGTGGAGCCCGAAAACGCGCGGGTGGTTCACATCCAGGACACTCTGCATCTTGGCGAAGTGCTGGTGAGCGATGCCTATCTCGATGAAATCGAAGGCCGTGACGACTTGGAGATCGTCGAAGGGCCTTCAGAGATGGATTTCGACGGGGAGGACAATCTCGCTCCTGTCGCCGCCGCGGCCGCGGCTTCGTAAGCTGCTCTAGTACTCGTGCTGTTCGTCGCCGGTTTCTTCCAGGGCGTCGAAGTCGGACTTAACGACCTGCCGCACGACTCGGTCGTCTACTTCCTGTTGCAGCTTTCCGATGGCCTTTTCGATCGGCATCGCACCGAGATCGCCATCGATGCGGTCGCGCAATGCCACGCTTTCTTGCTCTGCCTCTTTCGGGCCGACGACCAGCATGTACGGTATGAGTTCCAGTTGCGCGTCGCGGATCTTTGCGTTCACTTTCGCGTTTCTCAGATCGGTCTTCACGCGGAAACCGGCCGACCGAAAGCGATCCTGTACTTTTGCGGCATACTCGCTCGATTTGTCACTTAACGGCAAGACGCGAAGTTGTTCCGGTGCCAACCAGAGAGGGAATGCTCCGGAAAAGTGTTCGATCAGCACGCCGACAAACCGTTCCATCGATCCGAACGGCGCGCGGTGTATCATCACAGGTCGATGCGGCCTGTTGTCGGGACCGATGTATTCCAGCTTGAATCGTTCGGGAAGGTTGTAGTCAAGCTGAACGGTACCCAGCTGCCACTCCCGCCCAAGACAATCGCGGACCATGAAGTCCGCCTTGGGTCCGTAAAATGCCGCCTCCCCGACCACCTCCACGTATTCCTGCCCCGATTCGCTCAAGACCTTGCGCAGTGCACTTTCCGCCTGTTCCCAGTTTTCGTCGCTTCCCACGTATTTATCGCTGCCCGGTTCCCTCAACGACAACTGCACGCGGTAATCGTCCAGGCCGACGCTGGCCAACACGAAACGCACGAGTTCCAAGGTATCGCGAAATTCTTCTTCGACCTGTTCGCGCGCGCAAAAGAGGTGTGCGTCGTCCTGAGTCAGTCCACGGACGCGCAGCAGACCGTTCAGCTCGCCAGACTGTTCATGTCGGTAGACGGTGCCGAACTCCGCGAAACGCACCGGCAGTTCGCGATAGCTACGAGGCTGCGACTGGTAGATTTTGACGTGATGCGGGCAGTTCATTGGCTTCAGGAGATAACGTTCCTGTTGCCGTTCCCAGCTCCGCAGAACTTCCATCCGCTGATCAGGTGGATCATCTGATCGATACTCCTCCAGCGGGGAACCAAGCACAGCAGCGGCTTCGCGCAGCTTGGCCTCGTCGTCGCTTGTCAGTTGATCCGCTTGCAACTGCCGAATCCAGGCGTCGACCAACTGGCCGGCGTCATGCCCAAAAATCGGTGCGAACTGAGATTCCCGGTAGTACGGAAAATGTCCGCTCGTCTCATACAGCTCAACGCGCCCGATATGAGGCGAATAGACCGGCTCGTAGCCCCGGTTGAGTAGCTCGCGCTTGATAAAGTCTTCCAGCAAGGCGCGAATTGTGGCCCCTTTCGGCAGCCAGAGGGAAAGCCCTTGGCCCACCTCAGGGTTGATTTGGAACAGCCCGAGCTGTTTCCCCAGCACGCGATGGTCCCGCCGCTTCGCCTCTTCGACCTGCTCCAGGTACTTCTTCAAATCCTTCTTGCTGAACCAGGCGGTGCCGTAGAGCCGCTGCAGCTGTTTGTTCCGCGCGTCTCCCTTCCAATATGATCCGGCAACCGATAAGAGTTTGAACGCTTTGATGCGACCCGCATCTGGAATGTGCGGTCCACGGCAAAGATCTACGAACTCTCCTTGCCGATAGAAACTCATCGCGGCATGGTCGGCCAGCCCGGTCTCGATGTGCTCGACCTTGAGTGTCTGATCCAAATCACTGCAGAATTTAGCCGCTTCGGTCCGTTCGAGCGAAAACCGCTCGAACGGTTCTGCTTCATCGATGATCTGCTTCATCTCCGCTTCGATTCTGGGAAAATCGTCTTCGCTAATCTTCTCTTCCAGATCGAAGTCGTAGTAGAAGCCGTTTGCAAGCGTGGGGCCGAAGGCGAGACCCGCACCGGGATACAAACGCATCACCGCCCGGGCCATCACGTGAGCGCATGAGTGACGCATGACAGCGAGCGCTTCCGGATCCCGGTCGGTTAGCAAACGCAGCGGAATCGGGTCGCTCTCGGCGACATCCGCCAAAGGCCGTGCCGCATCAGCGATTGAGTCGCCAAGGCGCGCCGCAATCACCGCTTTCGCCAGCCGCGAGCCGATACCTTCCGCGACATCAAGTGCGGTTGTTTCGTCCGGATACTCAGAAACAGTGCCGTCAGGCAATTGAACGTGAATCATAATTGTGATGCATCGCTTGACACGTAACTGGTTCAGCAGCCCGCCGAGTGCCACCGGTACTCGATGGAGTCTGGACACCGGCGCGGCGAGAAAGTTCGTTTTGCTGCGATAAGAGACGCAGTCGCGGGAGAACCTGCGTGCAGTGGATCACCAGTGCCACCCGACCGCAAGGGACACTCCCCGTTCGGCTCACCGCTTGACGTATATATCTGAGATGCGGTTCGGACGTCAAGCGCGGCACGCGGTGAGAACCGTGGTGTGCAACCGCTAACGGACGGCCCATTGGCAATCCTATCTTTCTCTTGACGATCGAGAAGGCAGGTCGTAAGTTTCCCAGAACGATTGCGTTGTCTCCCCGTCAGAATCAGCTGCCAGCGCGAGATTTTGGGACAGCCCCCTTTTCCGTCGGCCAAGTTTGAAGTAAACTTCATACGGTGTATCACCGCAGAGGACCCGTAGCTCAGATGGTTAGAGTGCTTGCTTGACATGCAAGAAGTCACTGGTTCAAGTCCAGTCGGGTCCACTCACGTAAGGCGCTTGAGATTACGTTTCCGAAATCTGAATGAGTCTGCTCTCCCCCGACAATTCGCCGTACGGGTATCGTTCGCGCAATACTCGCCACCGTGCAAACGAATCCAGAGCGATGTCGCGTCCTAAGTAGCAAGAGGGGACATCCCATGCCGCAGCACGACATTAATCGGCGAGCATTCTTAGAGTCGACGGCTGCATCCGGCCTGGCAGCGGCCGCGTTGACCGGTTCGGCACGGGCAGCGGTGGTGGCTCAGAACGAGGCGATCCGCGTGGGGATTGTTGGTCCGGGAGGCCGCGGCATCGGGCTCTTAAAGGATTGCATCGAACACGGCAGATCGTATAACGCCCGTTTGACCGCCGTCTGCGACATCTGGAACATGCGCCGAGAAAGGGCTGCCGCGACCGTTAAGGACGCGTACGGCGAAGAG
>Ga0315336_1004090_pt1 | contig 17998 bp, 19 predicted proteins | sample ASW5metaG_FD_204512 | JGI IMG/M metagenome (GOLD analysis project Ga0315336, IMG submission 204512) | Ammonia-oxidizing marine archaeal communities from Monterey Bay, California, United States - ASW #5 | ecosystem: Environmental > Aquatic > Marine > Intertidal zone | place: USA: California... | reverse complement strand
GTGCAGCGCGTATTGCCCACGCCTAAGGCAGAGCGAGGCGAACGGCTGCGTCAGGCATTCGTGGCGTTGGGCCCGGTATACATAAAACTCGGGCAATTGTTATCTACGCGTCGTGATTTGTTGCCGCCAGACATCGCTGATGCCCTGGCTACTCTGCAGGACAAGGTTCCGCCGGTACCAGGCTTCGACGTGCATGGATTTGTTGCGGCACAAATCGGCCAACCGATTACCGCGATATTCGAGCATCTGGACGAGCAACCGCTGGCGTCCGCTTCCATCGCCCAGGTGCACGGCGCGGTTTTGCTCGATGGTACCGAAGTGGTGGTCAAGTTGGTGCGGCCGGGGGTGCGACAGGTCATTGAAGATGACATGGCGTTAGCAAAGGCGCTGGCGCAAAAGATCGACCACTGGATCCCCGGGGCCGCGCGCTTACATCTACAGAACGTCGCGGCAGATCACGAACAGGTGCTGCTGCAGGAACTCAGCATGCACAGCGAGGCGCGTAATCAGATCAGGCTACGACGCAATTTCGCCGATTCGGATCTGCTGTATGTCCCCCAGGTTCACGCCGAGCATACCCGTGAACAACTGCTGGTCATGCAGAGAGTCTATGGCGTTCCAATCAGCCATATTGATGAGCTCGAGCGCCAGGGGGTCGACCTCAAACTCCTCGCCCACAAAGGCGTCGAGACTTTCTTCAAGCAGGTGTTCGAGCACAACTTCTTTCACGCTGACATGCATCCCGGCAATATCCTCATCGATACCTCGGACCCAAAGAATCCGAAGTACATCGCGCTGGATTGCGCCATTATCGGTTCTCTCACCGACGCCGATCAGAACTATCTGGCGCAGAACCTGCTCGCGTTCTTCCACCGCGACTATCACCGCGTGGTAGAACTGCACCTGGAATCCGGATGGATCCCGGCGGATACCGATCACGAGGAGTTCGAACGCGTGATTCGCGAGGTATGCGAGCCGATCTTCGCCAAGCCTCTGGGCGAAATTTCCTTTGGGGAATTTGTCATAGAGCTGTTTCACACTGCCGGCGAGTTCAACATGGAGCTGCAGCCGCAACTGGTCCTATTGCAGAAAACCCTGTTGTATATCGAGGGTCTGGGACGCCAGCTCTACCCGGAGCTTGATCTATGGGAGACCGCGCAACCCTTCATGGAGAAGTGGGCAGCCGATAGGCTGGGGCCCGCGGCGGTGATTTCCGGCTGGATTAACGCCGGCCCGCAGATTTGGCAACAGCTGGCGAAACTGCCCACGATTCTCAACACTAGCGACACAGAGCTGCGTCGCTTGAAAAGCAGCCTGCAACAGCAGCATGCCAGTGTGACGCGGATCGAGAACAGCCTGAACAGGCAACAGCGTGGGCGCAGGTACAAACAGGTGGCTGGGGTCGCGCTGGTCGCGGCCAGCATGTGGATGTTGTGGCAACCCATCGCGCAGGGATTGAGCACCGGTGACATGACGATGTTCGCCGGCGTGGTAAGTGCTTTTCTCGGTTCGGCGCTGCTGGTCCGAGCCTGATCAAGGAATACCGATGAGCGATCAAACTACAATTCTCGCAGAACTCACCGAAGTGCTGGAGCAGCGCAAACATGAGAGTGCAGAAGATTCCTATGTCGCATCCCTGTACGCGTCAGGTATCAACAAAATCCTCGAGAAGGTGGGCGAGGAAACGACTGAAGTGATCATCGCGGCTAAAGAGGCTGCCGCAGACGCGACCAAACAGGGTGAACTGGTCAAGGAAATTGCGGATTTGTGGTTCCACACTATGGTATTGCTGGCTTCCCAGGATATGCATACGAACCAGGTGCTATCGGAACTGGCGCGCCGTTTCGGCATCGGCGGCCACGACGAAAAAGCCAGTCGCGGTCACTAGCAGCCTGTTAAACACACGTCTATCTGACCCAGCGCATGTTTTAAGCGTTGAAAACCGCCCTATAATGCACGACTTATCACTCCAACATGGAGAACATTATGTTTGGACTTGGCATGACCGAATTGCTGGTCATTCTTGCCATCGTTCTACTGATCTTCGGGCCCAAGCGTCTTAAGAACATCGGCGCGGATCTTGGCAATGCTATCAAGGGTTTCCGCAAGGCGGTCACCGAAGAGGAAGAGCAGCCCAAGGCCCAGGCCGAAGAGCGCGTGATAGAGGGAGAAGCCAGCGCCAAGCAGGCCCAGCCCAACGATGCTCAACAAGATAGCAAGGTTTGATTAGCCGCCAATGTTCGATATTGGCGGTCTCGAGCTACTTCTCATTACCATTGTGGCCTTGTTGGTCATCGGGCCTGAGCGCCTGCCGGAAACCTTGCGCACGCTCGGGCTCTGGTTGGGCCGCCTGCGCCGCTCGTTTACTTCGGTAAAGGCAGAGATCGAAAAAGAGATCGGCATGGATGAAGTGAAACGGCAGCTGCACAACGAATCGGTCATGGAAGAGATGAAACGCATCGAGCAGGAAGTGCAGGCCACCGCCGACCAGGCCACTATCGACCCCAATCTTGCCGCGAATCCCAAACCCGCACCGGCGCCGGAAGAAACAGCACCCATGCCCCGTAGCGAAGCAGAAGTGGAAGCCGCCTACCTGCGCAAAACCCAGGCGCACAAAACCGGCACTGAAGACAACGGCTGATGGCGGAACAATCCGGGGAAACGCGCGACCCTCACGACGTCGCGGTAGACACTGACGAACAGCCCTTTCTCGATCATCTGATCGAATTGCGCAGCCGCATATTGCGTAGCGTGGCGGTGGTAGGCGTGATATTCGTACCGATCTATTACTTCGCCAACGATTTGTACGAGTGGGTATCCGCGCCCCTGACGGCGCAACTCCCTGAAGGCTCCACGATGATCGCGACGCAAGTAGCGACGCCGTTTCTGACGCCGTTCAAGCTCGCCATATTCGCGGCCATTTTCGTGGGCGTGCCCTACCTGCTGCATCAGCTGTGGGCATTTGTCTCGCCTGGACTTTACCGGCACGAGAAAAAGTTTGCGGTGCCGCTGCTGCTGTCCAGCATTCTGCTGTTCTATGCCGGCATGGCGTTCGTGTACTTTCTGGTGTTCCCGCTCATCTTTGCTTTCTTTACCCAAGTCGCGCCGGAAGGTGTGGCGATCATGACAGACATCAATCAGTACCTGGATTTCGTATTGAAGATGTTCCTTGCCTTTGGCCTTGCCTTCGAAATTCCGATTGCCACCATGCTGATGGCATGGTCTGGACTCGCCACCGCCGACACGATGGCGCGCAAACGCCCCTATGTAATTGTGGGTTGTTTCGTGGTCGGCATGCTGCTCACGCCGCCGGATGTAATCTCACAGCTGCTGCTCGCACTGCCAACCTGGCTGTTGTTCGAAGTCGGTGTGATCATGGCGCGCTTGACCGAGAAGAAGTCTGATTCAGACACAGATTGAGTTTCCGCCAGGCATTAGTCCTGCGCGCTATCCTGGTCAGCTATGGCGGACTTCGGAATCCAGATCAACATCACGAATAACACACCCGCCTGCAGTATGTGCCATATGACGCCGACGGTATAAATTTCAAATTCCCGCAACACGCCCCAATCGATAAATACGGCAAACTGCAGCAGGCCGATCACCAACCCTAAAGACAAAAACCAGACGGTGCGCTGGTCCGTCGTGGCAAAGCGCATGACGCCGATACAGTGCGCAATCATTTGTGCACCGAGCAGCGCGCATACGACGTGCAGCGTGGTGACCACATCCTGCACCATCACATTGACGACTACGGGCAACAGTGAGAACACTACGGCACAAATCGCGTGAATGATCATGCCGTGAAAACGGTCCGCGGCGGCCAAGGTCCAAGTACCCTGGTCACTGCGTTTCAGCACCACCACGATGGCGGAAAAGCCCGCCAGGGCAATGGCCACTTCAGCCAGCGCAAATAAGGTTTGTTGAGCGTCTCCCATCTCGCTACCTCGGTGCCTATCGCTCGAGCATAAAGGTTACCGGTCCATCATTGACCAGGGACACCTGCATATCCGCGCCGAATCGTCCGCTGCAAACCGGTAAGGTTTGCTCGAGTACAGCGACAAACTTATCGTACATCTCGCGCGCCAGCTCAGGCCGTGCGGCAGTTGAGAAGCCGGGCCTTTTGCCACGGCTGGTGTCGGCCGTGAGCGTGAATTGTGACACCACCAGTAGTTCACCGCCTATGTCGACAACGCTGCGATTCATGGGTTTGTCGGCATCCGGAAACACCCGCAATCCCAGGGTCTTGTCTGCCAGCCAATCTACCTGCTCGTCCTCATCGCCGGGGGCGACGCCAACAAACACCAGCAACCCGCGGCCGATGGCGGCGACGGTTTCTCCTTCGATGTCCACCGCAGCGCTGCTGACCCTTTGCAGCAGTACTTTCACGCTGCACTACACCTGTCAGGCACGCTTGCGCTCGATTTCCTTCAACAGGGCCTTGCGCACGCGGATGGCGGCTGGGGTCACTTCCACCAATTCATCGTCATCGATGAACTCCAGCGCCTGCTCTAAAGTCAGCTCCAGGGGTGCGGCCAGAATGACATTCTCATCCGTGCCAGCGGCGCGAATATTGGTGAGCTTCTTCTCCTTCATCGGATTCACGGTCAGATCGTTGCCGCGGCTGTGAATACCTACGACCATACCTTCGTAAATTACATCGTTCGGACGCACCATCATGCGCCCGCGATTTTGCAGATTGAACAGCGCAAAGCCCACCGCCTTACCTGCGGCGTTGGAAATCAACACGCCGTTGTTACGCCGGCCGACAAAATCACTCACCCTCGGCCCAAAGCCGGCAGCCGCGAACGACATGATGCCAGTGCCCGAAGTCTGTGACAGGAATATGGGCCGATAACCCATGACGCCACGGGTTGGGATGCGGAACTGCAGGCGCACCCGGCCATGGCCGTCTGGAACCATTTCCTGCAATTCACCACGGCGATCGCCTAACGACTCCATCACCTTGCCCTGATGCTGTTCCTCCAAATCGAGAATCAAGGTTTCATAGGGCTCCAGCAGCTTGCCGTCCTCTTCGCGAAAGATTACGTGCGGGCGGGATACCGCCAGCTCGTATCCTTCCCGGCGCATGGTCTCGATGAGAACAGACAGGTGCAGCTCGCCGCGGCCAGACACTTTGAAACGGTCGGGGTCCTCAGTTTCTTCTACCATCAAGGCAACGTTGTGCGACGCTTCTGTAAACAGGCGATCACGCACCTGACGACTGGTTAAGTATTTTCCTTCCTTGCCGGCCATAGGCGAATTGTTGACACAGAACATCATTGAAAGGGTCGGCTCATCCACTGTGAGCTGAGGCAAGGCCTCGACGTGCTCCGGATCGCACAAAGTGTCCGAGATGCCAATGTTGGCGATGCCGGTAACGCACACGATGTCTCCCGCCCCCGCCTGCTCCCGCTCCACGCGCTCCAGGCCCCGGTAGCCGTATACCGTCATAATCTTGCCCTTGCGCTGCTCGCCCTCGCGATCGATAACCACTACCGGGCTGTTGCGCCGTGCGGTACCGCGCGTGATGCGGCCAACGCCCATTACACCTTCATAGGTGGAGTAGCCCAGCGAGCTGATCTGCATCTGCAAAGGCCCAACGGTGTCGACCTGAGGCGCAGGCACTTCAGCGACGATCAGGTCGAGCAGGGGCGTCATGTCGTCCGCCAATTCGTCCGGCTCACGGCCGGCGACCCCCTGAATGGCAGAAGTATAGACGACCGAAAAATCCATCTGCTCGTCACTGGCGCCCAGGCTATCGAACAGGTCAAAGACTTCGTCGATCACCCGATAAGGCTCTGCGCCGTCACGGTCGATCTTGTTTACCACCACAATTGGCTTCAGGCCGAACGCAAACGCCTTCTGGGTAACGAATCGAGTCTGGGGCATTGGCCCCTCTACCGCGTCTACCAGCAGCAGAACCGCATCCACCATGGACAAAATGCGCTCCACTTCGCCGCCAAAGTCTGCGTGGCCAGGAGTGTCGACGATATTAATCTGCGTATGTTCGTAGTCGATGGATGTGTTTTTTGAAAGGATGGTAATGCCGCGCTCTTTTTCCAGGTCATTGCTGTCCATGATGCGTTCTGCATTGTGGTCGAATACCAAACCAGTTTGTTGCAGTAAGCGATCCACCAGGGTGGTTTTGCCATGGTCGACATGAGCGATGATGGCAATGTTGCGAATGTCAGGATTGGACACGGGAACCGCGCGGCTGAAACAAGGGGCGGCGATTATGGCGAAGTTTGCGCTGAGGTCAATCCTCACGCGCCCAAGATTCCGCCTCTTGCCATGGACCCCGTATGACACGCGCAGCGCATGAGACTTTTTCAACAGGCTGCTAGACTGCGCCACCGAATTTCGAAGTGGCTGACATGGCCGAAGTAAAACGAGCTGTTGCCCTCATTTCTGGCGGCCTGGATTCCATGCTCGCAGCCAAGGTGATCATGGAACAGGGGGTGCAAGTCGAGGGCGTTAACTTTTACACAGGATTTTGCGTAGAAGGGCACACCCACGCCATCCGCCGCAGCGACAAGGCCAAGCAGAAACGCAACAACGCGCTGTGGGTAGCGGAACAACTGGGCATCAAATTGCATATCGTCGATGTCATTGAAGAGTACAAAGACGTTCTGCTCAATCCAAAACACGGTTACGGAAAACACGTCAACCCGTGCCTGGATTGCAAGGTATTCATGGTCAAGAAAGCCCAGGCCTGGTCATTCATGACCGATAACAACTTCGATTTCATCATTACCGGCGAAGTGATGGGCCAACGGCCCATGAGCCAGCGGCGCGAAACCATGCCTGTCATCGCACGTGAATCCGGCGTTGAGGACCGCTTGCTGCGGCCGCTATGCGCAAAGCACCTACCCGAGACTCTGCCGGAACGAGAGGGTTGGGTAGATCGCGAGCAGCTGTACGACTTCCACGGCCGCAACCGCAAACCACAAATCGCGCTCGCAGAGCAGTTTGGTTTCACCGATTGGGCGCAACCAGCCGGCGGCTGCTGCTTTCTCACCAACGCCGACTACGCTGCCAAACTACGCGACCTGTGGGACGCGCGCGGCGAGCGAGACTACGAGTTGGATGACATCATGCTGCTCAAGGTGGGCAGGCACATTCGTCCGGCACCACATTTCAAGCTCATCGTGGGACGCGAGGAGGGCGAGAACAAGTACCTCGAAGGCTACAAGAACACGTTTATCTCCCTGGCGTCTTCCAGCCACCCTGGACCATTGGCAATTATCGACGGCCGCGCCGATGACGCCGACGTAGAACTGGCTGCACGGATTGTCGGGCGCTATAGCCAGGGACGGGAAGCTGACACGTTCAGTGTAGAGGTGCGACTGCCCGATGGCACCGCCCACACATTGCACACTTCGCCTCTGGGCGCAGATGAGCTGCCGGCGGCATGGCATGTCTGAGCCTGCTCAACTCGATGCGCGTGGACTGCTTTGCCCATTGCCGGTCATTCGTACCCAGGATGCGATTCGCGAGTTAGCCGCCGGCGCTTGCCTTACCGTATTCGCCACCGACCCGGGAACGCTGCATGACATTCCCGCGTGGGTGCGGGTACATGGGCACAAACTGCTGGTGGCCGAGCCGCGCGGCGAGGAATTTTTCTTCCGCATCGAGGTGAGCTAGCGCCCTTTAACAAGAAGGTGCTTGCCGGGACGTACCTTCGCACCACATCAGTGCGACTTTTTGCGGGACGCACTCGCGCGGTGCAAAAAGTAGAATCTGCCACCTGATTTGCGCTTATAATAGCCGGTTCACCGTGGCACACTTCTTGCTCGACGGACTGTGCGAATCTCAAAGCAAGTAAAAAACATAGATTGACCAAGATAGAGAGAAGGAGAAAAACCAAGCATGAAAGCAAAACTAGAATACATCTGGCTCGATGGACACTCACCGACACAGAATCTGCGCAGCAAGACACAGGTTCGCGACAATTTTGAAGGGACGCTCGAAGAATGCCCCATGTGGAACTTTGACGGCAGCTCCACCGAGCAGGCGGAAGGCTCCGACTCGGATTGCTTGCTGAAACCCGTATGCATCTTCCCGGATCCCGATCGCCACAATGCCTACCTCGTGATGACCGAAGTTCTCAACGCAGACGGCACGCCGCACGCATCCAATGGTCGCGCCACCATCGACGACGACGACGACGACTTCTGGTTTGGCTTCGAACAGGAGTATTTCCTCTGGGATAACGACCACAATCTGCCCCCAGGCTTTCCGCCGGGCGGCTATCCTGGTCCTCAAGGCCCCTATTATTGCTCTGTCGGCGCACGTAACGCGTACGGCCGCGATTGCGTCGAGGAACACCTCGACTTGTGCATCGAAGCAGGCATTAACGTCGAGGGCATCAATGCGGAAGTTGCCGCGGGGCAGTGGGAATTTCAGGTTTTCGCCAAGAGCGCCAAGCGCGCAGGCGACGAAACCTGGCTGGCACGCTATCTCCTGGAGCGCACCGGCGAAAAGTACGGCTACTCTATCAACTGGCATCCCAAGCCATTGGGCCGTGACCTCGACTGGAACGGCTCGGGCATGCACGCCAACTTCTCCAACAGCGCAATGCGTGATTCCGGCCAGGAAGAAACGTTTACCGCCATCTGCGAAGGTTTTGGCAACAACATTGAGCGTCACATTTCCGTGTACGGCGCGGAAAATGATCAGCGCTTGACCGGTTTGCACGAGACCCAGGCTATTGACCTGTTCAGCTACGGCATCTCTGATCGTGGTGCGTCTATTCGCATCCCGGCGACTACCGTAAGCGACGGCTGGAAAGGTCGCCTGGAAGATCGCCGTACCGCCTCCAACGCTGACCCGTACAAAGTTGCTGCGGCCATCGTTAAGACCACCAAGGAAGCTCTGGGATAGTCCGAGCTTGCCTACGCAGCTTCAAATAAAAGGGCCCCACAAAATCGTGGGGCTTTTTTTTGTCTATTTGTGGTCCAATACCATGATATTGGATGCCATCTAGCGAAGAATTCAGCCATGAACCGATATTTACTAGCCTTGACCCCGGTGATTGTCGCGAGCTTTCTGTTCGCAGGCAGCGTACATGCCGAAATCTACAAAACCGTCGACGCGGACGGCAATGTGGTGTTCACCGATGTCCCACCCAAGGATCAAACCAAGGCGGTCGTCCTGGAAATCCAGAATACCTACACTCCCGAGGCTTCCGCCGCCCCCCAGCAAAACTCTGAGCGGCCGGGCGATGCGCGCGACGAAAAACCCGAAGAAGAGCCTGCAGCGGTGTTGTACGATCATATTGCGATTGTGGCGCCACAGCACGACGCGCCGGTCCGGGAAAACACTGGAAATGTCACGGTCGTGGTCACTTCAAACCCGGCTTTAGACAGCAACCGCGGCCACAGCATGCAGATCCTCGTAGACGGACAGATCGCCGCTAGCGGCCAATCCAACTCCGTTGCGTTGACCAACCTCGACCGCGGCACCCATCAGCTCACAGCGCAAATCGTGGACGGCAATGGACAGGTTGTAGTGTCCTCCAGCCCGATAACCTTCCACATGATGCGCTATTCGGCTTTAAAACCGCGCCCCTATTCCGGCTAAGCTCCGGCTAGATAAGCGCCAACCCGCCCCAATCCCGGCTAACCGCTAAATTATGGTTGACCTTTTTTGGTGCGCGCACTATTTTGGTGCGGCCAAGGGCGGATAATGCACACAAAACAGGAGACCTTGGCGCACGATCAGGTGTCCGTCCAGTTCCGCATAAAGCTCCAGGCCGATTAGTCATAACAAATCAGTCTAGAATCTTAAGTGAGTGCTTACTCACTACTAAATTGAGAATCGGCCCGATAGTTGCTTATCTGATTGTGCACGAACGGACCCTTCTCGTAGAAGTTAGAAGAAGCAGATACCCATGGATGCCAACCGCCAAATCCTCGACGCCCTTGCCACCGCCGTAGTGGTATTGGATGGGTCGCTGCGCATCGAAACCCTGAACTCCGCCGCAGAAAGTCTGTTGCATGTTTCCGAGGTGCACGCCCAAGGTATGCCGCTGCAGGAGTTGATTATGCGCGCGGAGAAACTCGTGCCGTCATTGCGCCACGCATTGGAAGACGGCCAGCCATTTACGCATCGCGACACCACTCTGCGCCTGCCTGACAACATCATCGAAGACGTCGATGTCACCGCATCGATACTCGAACAACCGTCCGGCGGTGCAAGATCGCTGGTGCTGGAGTTCCACCCGTTGAATCGACTCAAGCGCATAAACAAAGACGGTGCTTCAGTGGCCCGCCAGGAAACCGCCCGCCAGCTCATTCGCGGTCTTGCCCACGAGGTGAAAAACCCTCTCGGTGGGATCCGTGGCGCTGCACAGCTATTGGAGCGGGAGCTACCAAGCGAGGAGTTGAAAGAATATACCGGCGTAATAATCACTGAAGCGGACCGCTTGAAAGAGCTGGTCGACCGCATGCTGGGGCCACAAAGGGAGCTCAATCTGACCCAGGTAAACATCCTGCAGGTGTTTGAGCATGTCATCCAGCTGATCGAAGCAGAGCGCCCCAATACGATCAAATGGATTCGCGATTACGATCCCAGCGTGCCGGATTTCGAAGCGGACGAAGCACAGATCATCCAATCGATACTGAATGTTCTGCGCAACGCCTGCCAGGCCATGGACGACAGCGATGAACCGCAAATACAGCTGCGCAGCCGGGTTGTGCGGCAATTTACCATTGGCGCGGCCCGCCATCGCATGGTCATGCGCCTGGACATCACCGATAACGGTCCCGGCATCGATCCTGAGCTGGAGGAGCGTATTTTTTTCCCCATGATCAGCGGCCGCGCCGACGGCACCGGCCTGGGCCTGGCCATCACGCAGAACATTATTGCCCAGCACCACGGCTCCATTCAGGTCAGCACGCGTCCCGGCCACACATGTTTCTCCATCTATCTGCCGTTCACGCATGCACAGCGTGACCAAAACAACGAGGAAGTCGCACAAGCATGAACGACAACGTCTGGGTCATTGATGACGACCGCTCTATACGCTGGGTGCTGGACCGCGCCCTCAGCCAGGCTGGCATTCCGATTACCGCTTTCAACACCGCCGACCAGGCGATGCATCACCTGCATGACGAAGCGCCTATGGCCATCATCACAGATGTGCGCATGCCGGGAATGTCGGGATTGGAATTCTTAAAAGAAGCGCAAGCGCGGCATCCGTCGGTGCCAATCATCATCATGACCGCACACTCAGATCTGCAGAGTGCGGTAGCCAGCTTTGAGCAAGGCGCTTTTGAATACCTGCCAAAACCTTTTGACGTGGACGAGGCGGTGGCTGTAGTGCAGCGCGCCATCGCCCACTCCCAGGACGCCAGCACGTTGGAGCTCGACCAGCTCGAGCCAGCACCGGAGATCATCGGCCAGGCACCAGCCATGCAGGAAGTGTTTCGCGCCATTGGGCGGCTGTCGGCATCCAACGTATCGGTTCTGATTAACGGTCCCTCCGGTTCCGGCAAAGAACTGGTTGCCAAGGCCCTGCACCGCCACAGCCCCCGCGCTAACAAACCATTCATCGCGCTCAACGTCGCCGCGATCCCCGATGAGCTCATCGAAAGTGAGTTGTTTGGCCATGAAAAGGGCGCATTCACCGGGGCCAACCAACGCCGCATCGGACGCTTCGAACAAGCCAATGAAGGCACGCTGTTCTTAGACGAGATCGGCGATATGCCTGCCACAGCGCAAACCCGCCTGCTACGCGTGCTCGCCGAGAATGAATTCTACCGCGTGGGCGGACATCAGTCGGTGAAGGTGGATGTGCGCATCATTGCGGCGACCCACCAGGATCTGGAAGCCCTGGTAAGCGCCGCCAAATTTCGTGAAGACCTATACCATCGCCTGAACGTCATACGCGTTCACGTGCCGCCACTAGCCGAACGGCGCACCGATATTCCCGTCCTCGCCCGACACTTTCTCGAAGCTGCGGCACGCGAGCTGGGTGATGAGACGAAACGTCTGGCCCCAGAGGCAGAAGACTACCTGATGCTGCTGCCATGGCCTGGAAACGTACGCCAGCTGGAAAACACCTGCCGCTGGCTGCACGTAATGGCCAGCAGCAGAACCATTCTGATACAAGACCTGCCCGCCGAATTGCAAAGCGATCCCAGCGCCGGCGGCGACGCAGACTGGGAAACCGGTTTGGAGCTGTGGGCCAATCAATTGTTGGACGGCGCGGAGGCCGAACCACTGCTGGACACCGCCATGCCGCGTTTCGAAAGGGTGATGATCACCGCTGCCTTGCGCAAATCCGGCGGCCGCAAACGTGACGCCGCCGAACTGCTCGGATGGGGTCGCAACACCCTCACGCGCAAGATGCAGGAACTGGGTATGTAAGGCGCTACAATCCGGGCATGCCTTTCCACATCGTGCTGTACGAACCGGAGATACCACCAAATACCGGTAACATCATCCGGCTGTGCGCCAACACCGGCGCCACGCTACATCTCATTCGTCCGCTGGGATTTGAGTGGGATGACACGCGTTTAAAGCGCGCCGGGTTGGATTATCACGACCTGGCGCATGTCACGCTCTACGATAGTCTCACGGAGTTCCGCACCAGCGTCACGCCGCAGCGCCTGTTTGCGTGTACCACCAAGGCCACCACGCGATACACCGAGCCCGCCTATGCGCACGACGATGCTCTGATGTTCGGGCCGGAAACCCGCGGCTTGCCGGATACGCTGCTGAGTGAGTTCGAGCCGCAACAGAAACTGCGTATTCCCATGCAGGCGGCGTCGCGCAGCCTGAATATCGCCAATGCTGTATCAGTGATTCTGTACGAAGCGTGGCGGCAGCTGGATTTTGCAGGCGCGCGCTAGACTACGCTCCCTTAGTGCTTGACCTCGTCGTCGCTGCTTTCCTTGCGTGCCGCCTGTTGCATCGCCTGGGCATAGAGCACTTCGAAGTTTATCGGCGCCATTTGTAGCGCGGCAAATCCACCACGCACCACCAGGCTGTCGAGGTTCTCGCGAACATATGGGAACAACGTACTAGGACAGGCAATGCCCAGCACTTGTTGCAGCTGTTGACCCTGCACGCCTTCGATCACAAATATACCCGCATACTGCACTTCCACCACAAACGCGACTTTGTCGCCATTGCGCTTGGTGGTCACCGTCGCCGACAGCACGACCTCGTGACGGTTGTCACCGAGATTGTTCACTCGAGTATTGATATCAACTTGCGTCTCGGGCTTGTATTGCTCGCCGAACAGCGCCGGCGTGCCGGGAGATTCGAAGGAGGCATCCTTCAGATACAGCCGCTCGATTCGCAGAACGGCCTGGGGCGGATTGTTTTCTGTTTCGCTCAAGCTTTAACCACCGGCAGGCTCTGGCCTCGCCATTCTGTGATGCCACCGCGCAAGCGGCTGACGTTCTCAAATCCGGCCTTGCGCAGCGCGGTACCGGCGGCGCCGGAGTGCTGGCCCATCTTGCACGCGATGACCACGGGCTTGTCCTGGAATTTCTTCAATTCATCCACGCGTGCGTCCAGATTCGAAAATGGAATGTTGATGGCGTCCACAATGTGGCCTTCCTCGAATTCCGCCTTGTCGCGGATATCTACTACCACCGCCCCTTCGTTGTTCACGAGGTTCACTACCTCCTGCGCGCTTAATGTAGCGCCCCCACGAGTCATCTCGTTGCGAACGAACAACGCGAGCAGCACCACGAACAGTCCCACCAGATAAGGGTGGCCTCCAACAAAAGCGAACAACTGATCCATGCACTCTTCCACGCACTACGGCTGATTGAAAACGGCGCGATTATACACGCCGCACACGATGAATTTTGCTAGAATTCGGCGCCTCTCAACCTATCCACATTTTGTTGCCACGAGAGTTACCTATCTATGCGCCAAGTGAGTTTGTTGGTTGTTCTAGACGGATTCGGACACAACGAAGACACCTCCCACAACGCCATCGCCCAGGCAGATACGCCCAACTGGGACGAAATATGGCGCGAACAACCACACACGACCATCTCCGGCTCGGGTGAAGACGTAGGCCTGCCCCCAGGGCAAATGGGCAATTCTGAAGTCGGCCACATGAACCTCGGCGCAGGCCGGGTCGTTTATCAGGACTTCACCCGCATCAACCGCGCTATCAGTCAGGGCGAGTTCGTTAAGAACCGCACCATCAACGCCGCTATGAAACAGCTGGAAAAGTCCGGCGGCGCGCTGCATGTCATGGGTCTGCTCTCGCCTGGCGGCGTGCACAGCCACGAAGAGCAGATTTTTGCGCTGATCCGCGGCGCCGCCCAGCGCGGCCTAGAGAAAATATACCTGCACGCTTTCCTGGACGGTCGCGATATGCCACCGCGCAGTGCCAAACCTTCGCTGCGCCGGGCACAGGACCTCTTCGCCGAACTCGGCCGCGGAGCGCTGGCGAGCATCGTGGGGCGCTACTACGCCATGGACAGAGACCAGCGATGGGATCGCCTGGAACGCGCATACAACCTAATCGTGCGCGGCGAAGCGCCGTTCCATGCCGCTGACGGGGTGGCCGCATTAGAACAGGCTTACAAACGCGACGAGAATGACGAGTTTGTGCAACCAAGTGCGGTGCACAAAGACGGTGAAGTACCCGTTTCGCTAAAGCCCGAAGACGCCGTGATTTTTATGAACTTCCGCTCCGATCGAGCACGCCAGCTGACGCGAGCGATGACCGACGCCAATTTCGAGGGCTTTCAGCGCCGCAGCTTCGTGCCCTTGACCGAGTTTGTCACGCTGACGCGCTACGCCGACGATATCGAGCTGCCTTGCGCCTTCGATCAGCAAAAGTTCACCAACACGCTCGGCGAATATTTAGCGTCACTCGGCAAGCAGCAGCTTCGCATCGCAGAAACTGAGAAATATGCCCACGTCACCTTTTTCTTTTCCGGCGGCGTGGAGCAACCCTACCCCGGCGAAGAGCGCAGTCTAATCCCCTCGCCCAGGGTAGCCACCTACGACTTGCAGCCGGAGATGAGCGCAGCCGAGGTAACCGACAAGCTGGAGGCCGCGATACGCTCCGGCGCCTACGACGTGATCGTGTGCAACTATGCCAACGGCGACATGGTCGGTCACACGGGTAAATTCGAACCGGCCGTACAAGCCGTGCAGACTCTGGACGCATGCATGGGGCGCCTGCGCAGGACGATTGACGACGTAGGCGGTCAGATGCTGATTACCGCCGACCATGGCAACGTCGAGCAAATGCGCGATCCCGCCAGTGACCAGGCGCACACAGCACACACGCACAACGCGGTGCCGCTGGTCTACGTCGGTCCACAGGAGGTAAGTTTCGCAGAGGGCGGAACGCTATCCGACGTTGCGCCAACGCTACTCGATCTCATGCATCTGGAGATACCAGCAGAAATGACCGGCCGCTCTCTAGTCACCATCGACGCTCGGCGCAGCGCATAACGCCCACGTGTTGCGGCGCGTACATTCCGTGGTTCGATTATGTGTATTGATCGGCTGCACGCTCATTTCGCCAGCCCTGAGCTCCGCACCCGCCGACCCCAATGAGACTGCCGCGCAACTTAGAAGCACTGTCGAACGCTTGAACGCACTGGACAAGTGGTTTTCAGAAACAGAAAAGCAGCGGGCCATCTGGCTGGTCGAGCTACAGCGTCAGGATCGGGATATCTCGCAGCTGAACCAGCAAGTGGCCAATATTCGCGACAAGGTGCAGCGCACCGATGCAGAGCTGGCCGAGCTCAATGAGCAACAACAGCGGTTGGACAAAGAACGCCACGCTCAAGCCAAAATGATCGCGGAACACCTGGGCGCAGCTTATCGGCTCTCGGGCCAGGACTTTCTCAAGCAGCTGCTGAATCAGCAGTCCCCGGATACGTTCGAGCGCATGATCCGCTATCACCGCTATTTCAGCGAGTCCCGTCTCGAGGTGCTCGGCGAATATCAACAAACGCTCACGGAGTTAGAAGCCACCAGCGAGCAGCTCACAGAGCAACAAACCCGCCAGAGCCTGCAGCAACAACAACTGGTGGCGGAACAGCAGGAACTGTCCGGAGAACGCAACAGCCGAGCAAAAGTCATTGATCAGCTTGATACCGAAACCGAGTCGAAGACCGCGGAACAGGAGCGCCTGGAAAAAGACCGCTTGCGCCTCGCGGAACTGCTTGTAGAGCTGCGCCGCCGCGCCACGGAACTCGACGGCGCCGCTTTCGTTGCCGCCAAGGGAAGCTTGCCGCTGCCGGCACAGGGCAAAATCCGCCACGCGTTCGGGTCAAGGCGGGCCAGCGGGCGCCTGCGTTGGCACGGTATCGACATTGCCGCAGCACAGGGCAGCCCGGTAACGGCCGTGTACCGCGGACGCGTGGTGTTTGCCGACTGGCTGCGAGGCTTCGGACTGCTCACCATTCTCGATCACGGCAGCGACTACATGACCTTGTACGGACACGCCGACGCGCTCTATAAAAAGGTGGGAGACGAGGTGGAAAGCGGCGAGGTTATCGCCGGTGCAGGCAACAGTGGCGGCACCGCCGAAGCCGGCATCTATTTCGAAGTGCGGCACAAAGGGCAACCCAAAGACCCTATTACCTGGGTTGCACGGTAGCTACGCCTCGCTAACACCGCTAACCATTTAACACTATAGCGGTCGTTTGCTGTCAAAAAATGATACAAGCTGCCAAACTGACCCGCATGGTATTACGCCCCCTCACCCTAATTGGCATCATTGTGAGCATCGTCACAGGGATTTCCCTTGGTGTGCTGGCGCACGTGACGACCCGGGACGAGACGCAAATAGACTCCGCCGGCACCCTGACCAGCGCAATGCGCCAGGTGAGCCAGAACTACGTCGAAGAAGTCAGCGAGGAAGAGCTGCTTGGCCACGCTCTCAAAGGCATGATGGGCCACCTGGACGATCATTCCAATTATCTGGACTCCGGCGCGTTTTCATCTCTGAAACAGAACACTTCCGGCCGCTTTGGCGGCATAGGTCTCGAGCTCGGTATGGTGGAAGGCTACTTCACCGTCGTTTCGCCTCTGGACGGCACACCAGCTGACCGCGCCGGGCTACTGCCAGGCGATCGCATCACTCGGCTCGACGGCGATTCGGTCAAAGGTATGTTGCTGGTAGACCTGATTGACGAGTTGCGCGGTGACCCAGGCTCGACGCTACAGATCAGCGTCCAGCGAGAGTCACCGGATGAATCGTCCACCAGGACCTTGCAGTTCGATCTCACCCGGGCCGTGATACAGGTGGCAAGCGTGCGCGGTAAGCTGCTCGAACCTGGCTATGGCTACGTGCGCATATCACAATTTCAAACTTCCACCGGCGACGATCTAGCCGACGTGCTCAAGGATCTGGAAAGCGAAGCCGGCGATACACTGCAAGGCCTGGTGATGGACTTGCGCAACAATCCCGGCGGCACCCTGCAATCATCGGTTGAAGTTGCCGATCACTTCTTAGAGCGCGGCTTGATCGTGTATACCGAAGGGCGCCTGAAATCCAGCTTTGCCAAATACCGCGCCACCAGGGGCGACCTGTTGCAGAACATACCGATTGTGGTGCTGATCAACGGCGGCTCGGCTTCCGCCTCGGAAATCGTTGCAGGGGCGTTGCAGGATCATGGTCGCGCGAAGTTGCTCGGCGCTACCAGCTACGGCAAAGGCTCAGTGCAATCTGTGCTGCCTCTGAGCGACAAGCAGGCGCTGAAGTTGACTACAGCCTATTACTTCACGCCCAACGGACGATCGATTCACGAGAAGGGCATAGACCCCGACGTCGCATTCGATGGTGAAGAGCCCGGGCTGTTGGCAGAAGCAGTCCAGCTGCTCAAAACCGCCGACGCTGAAACTCTGCAGGCTCGCCTCTAAAATATCTCGTTAGGCCGAATTCCGTTTACTTCATTAGCGCCCAACCCTACACTGCCAGGCGCTGGCCGTAAGAGTCAGGTACGAGTTCAGGCGAGGGACACACAATCTTCAAAAGGCTGCAGAAGGGCCTCTC
>Ga0315336_1004089_pt1 | contig 17999 bp, 17 predicted proteins | sample ASW5metaG_FD_204512 | JGI IMG/M metagenome (GOLD analysis project Ga0315336, IMG submission 204512) | Ammonia-oxidizing marine archaeal communities from Monterey Bay, California, United States - ASW #5 | ecosystem: Environmental > Aquatic > Marine > Intertidal zone | place: USA: California... | reverse complement strand
TTGAAATCGATCATAATCGCACTGCAAAGCGTTTAGTTTGGTGGTGTGAAAAGTCTGTCCGATGACACAATGCTCAACACGTACCTGAGCGAGACATTGTTACGAGCAGCTTCCACTCGGGTCTGAATGTGCAGGGCGCTTACGAGAGCTGACGCTAACCACCAACCAAGTATAGCGGTCTATCTGGTAGATAGACCGCGTCCTTCCGGGTATCCTAACTGGATCCGAGCTGACAGACGGAAACCGCCTGGCTGGGGAATGGCCTGAAAACTCAGGTTATCTCCGACATCGAAATCTAGTAAGTGCGCGCTTACATAAGCGTCCAGCATAGCCAGACTATACACTAAGCCGACCCCAATCAGAGAAAGGTCACGCGAGCGACGCAAATTATTTCGACGATTTTCTAAAGGACGAGATGAAACTGTTCCAAATTCGGTTGCAATCGCTTCATATGACGATAAAAAGCCGATTTTAGGGTTTTCACTTATTTGCCCAGAATCGACTTGTTCCTGAAAAGCTTTGTACTGAAACGCTTCTCGATAGAGGATATAGTCGTCGTGACTTGTAAAAGCACTGTATAGTAGACCCCCGATAGCACCGTAGACAAACGGTAGTTTGATGTACTGCCGATTGTAAATCTGACCCCATCCCGGAAGCATTGCTCCACGCCGGAGAGCCCCCTTCGGAGAGTGATCACTTCCAACCACTAGCACGGAGTCTCCAGAAATGACTTGAGCAGCAACAGGCCGATCTTGCGCCATGCACAGCATCATCACCAGAAGGGTCCAGCTGGTTATCCGTTTGAAAAGGGTCATCGCAGCAGGGTCAGTCGAAATATTCGATGAGTCTTTCGAGATCGTCATCCGAATAATACTCGATCTCAATCTTGCCACCCTTTCCAGCGGCGCCAGGTTTTATATGAACCTTAGTCCCCACCGCTCTCTGAATTCGGTCCGAAAGATGCGCCAGTTCAAGATTCGCACTCGCCTTTTCTTTTGCGGCTCGAGGTTCTTTTTTCTTCGCGGGCTGCAGCAATTGGCGAACTCGTTTTTCGACGTCCCGAACCGACAGCTCTCCTTTAATGATTTCATCCATCACCCGCTTCTGAAGAGATACGCTTTCAAGCGGTAACAATGCCCTCGCGTGCCCCGACGTCAACACACCGTCACGCAGTCCTGCCTGGATAGGTGGAGGAAGACGAAGCAATCGCAAAAAGTTGGCAATCGTAGATCGATTTTTCCCAATTTTTGTAGCGACGTCCTCCTGGGTAAGATCACATTCATCTATGAGTCGCTGATACCCGAGAGCGATTTCTATAGGATTGAGCTGCTCTCGTTGGACGTTCTCGACAATCGCCATTTCAAGCATGGCCTCTGTATCCGCCTCGCGGACATACGCTGGAATCAGGGAGAGGCCGGCGATCTTCGCCGCTTTTATTCTTCGCTCACCAGAGATCAGCTCGAATCGATCGCTGCCTTTGCGACGAACAGTGATCGGTTGGATAATGCCCAGTTCTCGAATGGAATCGCTGAGTTCTTTGAGAGCGTTTTCGTCGAACTGCTCACGCGGCTGATACGGATTTGGAAGCACGGAGTTGATCAGCACGTCGGAGATAGTCCCTGCGGATCTAATTCGCTCATCGAAATTATAGAGGCGCGTACTCTCAATTCCGCCTTTCGATTGGAGAGGCTCCTCGGCTGACTCCGGTAGAAGCGCTCCGAGTCCACGGCCCAATGCAGATTTCTGTTTACTCATTTCAGTCAGAATTTGTCAGGCAGGATTTAGTGGGCAAGAATTGTCGTGCTGAAATTATCGCGCACGTTTCAGTGCGCGGGATTGTTCTGGGTTGAGTTCGCAGCCAATTGCTCCAGGTACTCCTGATTGGCGACCAAAACTTCCCTTGCAAGTCCGATGTAATTCCGGGAGCCAGTACTGGTAGCGTCATACATCAAAACAGGCCTTCCGAAACTGGGAGCCTCGGAAAGTCGAACATTTCGCTGGACGATGGTGTGAAACACTTTTTCGCCGAAATAACGACGCACTTCAGCCGCAACCTGATTGGCCAGCCTCAACCGGGTATCAAACATCGTCAATACAACACCTTCGATCTCCAACATTGGATTTAGATGCTGCCGGACGAGTTTGATTGTGTTCAGTAATTGCCCCAATCCCTCGAGAGCGAAATACTCTGCCTGAACAGGAATCAGGACGGAATCCGCTGCTGTCAGCGAGTTAAGCGTGAGCAATCCAAGCGAAGGTGGGCAGTCAATAATGATGAAGTCGAACTGATCCCTGACAGAAATCAGGGCCTTTTCAAGCATTCGCTCTCTGTCCACAACCTCCACCATCTCAATTTCTGCTCCGACGAGATTGATGTGACTTGGAATGAGCGACAAAAATGGAGTCTCCGTTTCGAGCACAGCATCCTGAGTCGCGACAGAGCCGATCAGAATCTCGTAAGTGGATGCCGTCACAGAGCGAGGGTCAATCCCCACGCCGGACGTGCCATTTGCCTGAGGGTCAAAATCAATCAGAAGTGTTGGATGCTCCATCGCCGCTAGAGAGGCAGCCAGATTGACAGCGGTGGTCGTTTTGCCCACGCCGCCTTTCTGATTTGCAACAGCGATGATTTTACCCATTCTGATTTAGGAATGCTGATTTAGAAGGTTGGATAGCTCTTTCCAATAGGAGATGCCGGTTGGGGTTCCGTGCATCTCGCTTGAATCATGGAATCTATGAAGAAGCCCGGTTGCTTGCTATAGAACGGGCATGCTCTATCACCGCGAGTTATCCACGAAATGCTCTGTTGTCTTATTATCGACCACTCGAAAGAATGTCGGAACTAGAATGAGTCCATCGAACCATTATTACCTCTATGGTCGTTAGATAATCCTCCTTTCCAGGCCTATTGCGCGTCGATTTTCGGCGATCCTGCCGCCCTTAGGAATCTTATCGGCGGCAACGATTGCACACCTAGTACATGTCTCGACAGTTCATCATAAAGCCAGAATCTCAGACAGAGATTAGAGAGCTCTCGCCTGAGTTCTCTAAAGACCTGAACGAGCAGCAACGTCGGGCTGTCACCTGGGGCGCCGGTCCAGTTCTAGTTGTAGCAGGTGCTGGAACGGGAAAAACGAGGACGTTGGTGTACCGTCTCGCATACCTGGTGGAAACGGGCGTTCAGCCTGAACACATCGTACTTCTGACTTTCACTCGGCGAGCGGCGACGGAAATGTTGAACAGAGCTGCCTTGCTGCTTGATGGCAGGTGCCAACGAGTGCAGGGAGGCACGTTTCATGCATTTTGTCTCGGAATCTTGAAGCGGTACGCGCCAAAAATAGGGTTTCCATCCAATTTCACCTTGCTTGATTCATCGGACTCTGCGGATGTGATCGACGTATTGCGTTCCAGATTGTCGACGGACGTTCGCGGCAAGCGATTTCCCAAAAAGCGAACGTTGCAAAATATGTTTTCGGCATTGCGAAACAGGGGAATGAAGCTGGAAGACCTTTTGGAGTCGTCTTATCCTCAATTTCAAGAGTACGCCGAATCTATAGAGCGTCTATTTCAAGAGTACGCCTCGTTCAAGAAGGAACAGGGCCTCATGGATTATGACGATTTACTCGTGTTGACGCTGATGCTTTTTCAGTCGCAGCCGTCGGTGCTCAGGGAGGTTGCAACCAGGTGCCGATACGTACTGGTTGACGAATATCAGGATACGAATCGAGCGCAGGCTCTAATCGTCAAGGCGCTGGGTTCTGTTCATGGAAACGTGATGGCCGTCGGGGATGATGCCCAGAGTATTTATCGGTTCCGCGGCGCCGATCAGGCCAACATTCTTGGGTTTCCACAGGAGTGGAGTTCAGCGACGGTTTTGAAACTGGAGCACAATTACCGTTCTACTCAGTCCATTTTGGATCTGGCCAACCACATTCTTGGCTCCGCGACCAAGAAGTACGATAAAGAGCTTTTTACAGAACGTGAGAAAGGTGATTTACCGGCCCTGGTGCCGGCTCCTGATGATCGGTTTGAAAGCAGGTTTGTCTCCCAGATGGTGCTGCAAATGAGGGAGCAAGGGGTCGCCTTGAATGAAATGGCAGTTTTGTTCAGAAATGGTCACAACTCCTACGATCTGGAAGTGGAACTCAATAGAAAGAACATTCCGTTCGTGAAATATGGTGGTTTGAAACTGAGCGAAGCCGCTCATATCAAGGACGTTCTCGCTCATCTCAAAGTGGTGGAAAATCCGAAAGACACGATTTCGTGGAATCGCATTCTTCAATTGCTGGAAGGCGTGGGACCCAAAACGGCTGGCCGAATTCTAGAGTGGCTGGATGCCGATTCGGACCAGCCATTTGCCCTAAATGAACGTCCCTACTCAGCAGCATACATTGATTCACTTAGAGGGCTTTTTTCGATTCTTCGCCGAATCCATTCTGCTAACATTCCTCCTGCGGTTCAAATTGAGTTGATACTAGAATACTATGCGCCGATTCTGCGACGTGCCTATTCCGAGGACTATCCGAAGCGTGAACCCGACTTGGAGCACTTTGCTGGTATCGCAAGTCAGTTTGCTGATAGAGCCAGCTTATTGGAGTCCGTGGCCTTGGACCCAATAGATTTGACCGCCATCGATGTAGAGCCCGAAGAAAATGACGAGCCACCACTCGTGCTATCAACCATTCACTCTGCCAAGGGGCTCGAATTCGATACGGTCTTTCTGATCCAGGCACTTGATGGCGTAATGCCATCTTCCTATTCGGTAGGTAGTGAGGAGGCTGTCGAGGAAGAGCTCCGGCTGATGTATGTGGCCGTCACACGCGCCGAAAATCAGCTTTTTATTTCGTATCCCATGATTCAATACCGACGCTATGAAGGGCAGTATTTTACGAAGCCTAGTCGCTTTCTAGCGGAGGTGCCTGCTAAGCTGCTCGAACCTTGCAGCTTGGTTGAAGAGGCTTCGTCGAGTAATGAACTTGACTCGGCTGTCCCTACTCCCGAACTGGACGAATTCTTGTCGCAGGGACTTCATCCTGGTACTTCTGATGTATAGATTAATCCGGCCGGTAACTCGTGAAGAAGCGTGTGAAAGAGTACCCGAAATGAAGGAACGCCATCGTTGACCTGATCTGACTGAAATGGAACGATTTGACTATACACCCCCAGTGCAATTGAACGTCCCCGAGATCGAGGGTCTTCAAATTCACGAGGTATCTCTCGATGAGATGGAAGCGATTCGCGAAATGAACACGATCATTTTCCGCGAAGAACGAGTGATCAATTCGTTTGAAAAGGGTGATCTTTTGATTCTTCAGGCGACGATCGATGGCACTCCGGTTGGTTTTAAGATCGGATATAGAGAGAACCGCTTTACTTTTTACAGTGCAAAAGGCGGTGTAATGCCGGGCTCTCGACGGCAAGGAATCGCGATTGTGCTACTCGATGAAATGATGCGCATTGTTCGTGCCCGTGGATATCGCAGATTTGCATTCGATACGTTTCCGAATTTACATCCAGGAATGACCATCCTCGCCCTAGAACATGGATTTACGCTCATTAAGTCCGACTATAATTCAGTCTATCGTGAATACCGGCTTAGATTCGAAATGAAGCTTGGTGAAAGCGAATAGCAGCTTTAAATCCTTATCTGGGCCGTCAAAAGGACAGAAAAAGAGACGCACGTACAAAGTCCGCTAAAAGAGCGCATATATAAAAGGCGCCAAGGCGGATCCTTGAGCAAGGACGATGACGAGGCTTAAGAGAAGCAGGACGACGATGATGGGAGCCAGCCAAAATTTCTTTCGGACCTTCAAAAACTGCCAGAATTCGCCCAGAATGCGAGCTTTGCCCATGACCAATCGGAATGTGTAGTTGAATTGAGCAGGGAGATTAGCGATGCGAGATTCAGGAAGCCAGTGAATTAGGAGAGTTGCTGAAGAAGGAAAAAATTCGCAACACCAGCGAACAGATGACGTAACTCAGAGACGGTCAACCAATCCTCCCTTATCGTGCGCCGATTTACATTTGAATTTATTGAGTCCATGCTAATCGCATTGCGATCCGTATGGACAAATAAGATGCGAGCAGTACTAACAACGCTTGGCATCATTATCGGAATCGTGTCAGTAACCGGCATGGCCACTGTGGTCAGCGGAATCGAACGCGGATTCGAGAACGACATTGCCTCTCTCGGCACCGATGTCATATACATCGAAAAATGGCCCTGGGTGAACGGTCCTGGCTTCAAGTGGTGGAATTACATCAACCGACCGAATATTACGGCAGACGTCGCCGATGCTCTGAACGATCGTTCGACGACTGTACGGGAAGCCACCGCCTTCGTGAGTACGGCGAGGCCAATGAAGTCTGATTTTCAGACCATTGCCGGTGCTCGAATCATGGGAGTTCAGGCCAATTATCCCGATGTTCACATCGTCGATTTAGCGGATGGCTTTTTCATCACGCCCTTCGACGATCAGGGTGCCAGAAATGTTGTGGTGATAGGCGCGGGCGTTAAGGATGAACTTTATCCTTTTGGCTCGCCTCTAGGGAAAGAGCTCAAAATGGGTGGTGCCAAATTTCGAGTCATTGGAGTAATGACCAGAAAAGGTTCGGGTGCAGAAGGAAATTCGTCTGAAGATTTTTCGGTACAGATCCCCTTCAACACGTTCAAAAAGCATTTTGGGATGAGGTGGAGAGACGTATCCGTCCGGGCCAAGATTCAGAGCGGCATATCGTTAGCTATTGCGAAAGACGAAATTCGCGGAGTTGTACGGCTCGCAAGGGGTCTGAAGGTCCAGGAGGAGGATGATTTCGAGATTAACGAGCAGGAGACACTTCGCGCGTCCATTGAGCCCATTAAAAATGCGATATTTGCTATTGGAATTGGCTTGACCGCACTCGCCCTACTAGTGGGTGGCATTGGTGTAATGAATATCATGTTTGTCACCGTTAAGGAACGGACCCGCGAGATCGGTATCAGAAAGGCCGTTGGAGCTCGTAGGCGAACAATATTAATGCAGTTTCTAGTTGAAGCCGTTGTCATCTGCATGGTCGGAGGCTTGATTGGGGTCGGATTGGCCTTTCCACTTTCGATGCTAATCGCGGTTGTGCTGCCAGCAGTTTTGGGAATTGAAACAGTTATTCTTGCTTTCGGAATTTGTGTGGCCATCGGGACCATTTTCGGGCTCGCCCCGGCGTGGACGGCGGCAAAAGCACATCCAATCGAAGCATTGAGGTACGAATAGTTTATGGGAATTATTGAATCCCTCCGCATGGCGCTCGAGTCACTTCGAGGGCACAAGACCAGATCGTCCTTAACCCTTTTGGGTATGGTGATTGGCGTGTTCGCAATCATCGTGTCGGTTACTGCTGTAGAGGTTATCGACGTCTATTTTAAGGAGAAGCTTCAATTTTTGGGCTCGTCCACTTTTTCCATAACCCGGACACCCATGATCCAGACCGGCCGACTGGATAGTAGTGTCAGAAATCGCCCTGCCATCACATTCGAGCAGGTTGAGCGGCTCGAAGACCTAATGCAGCTCCCGGTAACGGTGAGCGTGATTGAGGACTTCACCCGTGGGAAGGTCGTTTACAGCGATCGCGAGACGGAACCAGATATTGTGGTGCTTGGTGTCGATGAGAACATGCTTGGGAATTACTCCTACGAGCTGGACATGGGCCGCTTTTTTACCTCGGACGACCTGGCGTATGCACGACCCGTATGTGTTCTTGGGACAGACGTTACTAACGCACTGTTTCAATTTGAAAATCCGATTGGGAAAGTTGTGAAGGCCGGCGGCACTCGCTGCGAAATAATCGGAGTGCTCGAGTCGAAAGGGAGTATTTTCGGTCAGTCTCAGGACAGCCGAATCTACATCCCGATCACGAGAGGGTTTTCTACATACGGTGGGTCGAACAGAAACATTGCTAATATTAGCGTTCGCGTTCATAACCCAGTAATGATTAACGCAGCCACCGACGAAGCGACGGGTCGGATGCGTGTTATTCGAAAGGTCGAGCCTGGTAAGGGAAATAATTTTGAGATCTCGACGAACGATTCGATGCAAGCAATATTCGAGGCATTTACCGGGACGTTGACAGCAGGCGGCGCAGGAATCGGTCTTATATCGTTGTTGGCTGCTGGCATTGGAATCATGAACATCATGCTGGTCTCGGTAACGGAACGAACGAGGGAAATCGGAATCCGGAAATCAATCGGAGCACGGCGGAAAGATATTTTGAGGCAATTTTTGCTCGAAGCCTTCTTTTTGTGCCAGATTGGAGGATTTATTGGTCTCCTCCTCGGTGCTGGAGTCGGAAACGGAGTCGCATTTTATTTTGACATATCCACCGTATTCCCAACTGACTGGGCGATTATATCTGTCGTTATGGTAACAGGCATTGCGCTGATTTTTGGAGGATACCCAGCCTTTAAAGCCGCTAGACTCAGCCCGATAGACGCCCTTCGCTGGGAATAACTGCCGACCGAGAAGAAGCATTAGGTGCGGTACGTTTCGGCCCCACGACGTAGATTGGTTCGAGCCAGTCACCGGTTAGCACTCGCATCGGTGAAACGACCACCGACAATCTGAAAGGGCATGTCCGATCTACAACAAGCAGCCAAACGAGCTGTTGGGAAACACGTCGCATCCATGATCGAATCGGGCATGACGCTCGGTGTTGGAACTGGGTCCACAGCCGCTCTGGCAATAGAGGAATTAGGGATTCGGATTAAGAATGAAGGTCTCCAGGTCCGGGGAGTGGCCACTTCTTTCGCAGCAGAACGTCTATGCCGTCAACACGGCATAACCCTTACGACGCTTGACGTAGAACCAAATCTGGATCTGGCGTTCGACGGAGCGGACGAAGTCGATCCTAACTTTACCTTGATCAAGGGAAGAGGTGCCGCACAAACGCGCGAGAAGATTGTGGCAGCGCAGGCTAAGTCATTCGTCGTTCTTGTTGATGAGAGTAAAATGGTTGAGCAACTGGGAACGCGCATGCCACTTCCCATCGAAGTCGTCCCGATGGCTGTGACACCAATTCTGAATGTACTTTCTTCAATGGGTGCAACATCGGAAATAAGAATGGGAATGAAGAAAGATGGTCCCGTGGTATCGGATCAGGGTATGTGGATTGTCGATGCGACGTTCAACGGGATTGTTGATGCAGCGCAGGTAAATCGGGAGTTGCTGATGACCCCGGGCGTCGTGGATCACGGTCTTTTTCTGAATATGGCTACCATGATCCTCGTCGGAAAGGCCGACGGCAGCGTGAACGTGCTGACCTAGAACAAGAGGTCCATCATGTGTTCGAGCGATTTGAGACCTACACATTCCAGTGATTTAGGTGCCATCTTTTTGTCGAAGCCCCGCCCGGGCACGAATGCTTGATTGAAGCCCAACCGAGACGTTTCAATCAGACGGGTGTCCAATTGAGGGACCGCTCGAACTTCGCCACCAAGTCCTACTTCTCCGGTGATCATGGCCTGAGAAGGTACCGGAATATCTCTCGACGATGAGGCTACGGCGGCGGCGATTGCCAGGTCTGCGGCGGGCTCAGTAAGGCGAAGGCCGCCCGTCACATTTACAAAGACATCGCTTGTGGAAAGGGGTAATCCGACCCGTTTTTCCAACACTGCGAGAAGCATCTGAAGCCGTCGACCGTCGAATCCTGTTGCCGTGCGTTGAGGATTGCTGTAAGAGGTATTGGTGACCAACGCCTGAATCTCGGCTAACATTGGGCGCGATCCTTCCATCGAACAAACCACGACAGATCCCGGACTGAGCAAATTGCGGTCCGATATAAACAGCTCGCTAGGGTTTTCGACTGGTGCTAGTCCCTGAGACCGCATTTCGAAAACGCCAATCTCATTGGTAGAACCAAATCGATTTTTTACTGCTCGCAGAATCCTGAACACGTGATGCCGATCGCCTTCCAGGTAAAGGACGGTGTCAACCATGTGTTCGAGTACGCGAGGTCCAGCAATAGTCCCTGACTTGGTTACGTGCCCTACAATGAAGGTAGATGTGCCGCTAGCCTTGGCCATTTGAATTAAGGCTGCCGCGCTTTCCCGCACCTGCGTAACGGACCCTGGAGCACTCGGGAGATCAGATCGAAAAACAGTTTGAATGGAGTCCACGATCATCAGTGCAGGCTCTTCGTCCTGGACACATCGGATGATGGATTCAACTTCCGTTTCTGCCAATAACAGGAAGTTTTTCGAATTCACCCCCAGCCGCTCAGCTCTCATTTTCACCTGCGATGGAGACTCTTCCCCCGTGACATAAAGAATTTTTTCGTCCTTCAAGAGCGTTGCCAACTCGGTCATCAGCGTGCTTTTCCCAATTCCGGGATCGCCCGCTATGAGAACCACAGATCCCTCGACGATCCCTCCTCCGAGCACACGGTCCAGTTCTCCATTGCCGGTCGCAAGGCGAGACTCAGCGCCGCTCTTTATGTCGTCCAGCCTCTGGGCTCGAACACCCGCACCATTTCCAGAGCGCGTCTTTCCGAGTTGATGCTTTGTTGAACTCTGGCGTTCTTCAACCAGCGTATTCCATGCACCGCACCCAGAGCACTGCCCCATCCATCGAGGAGACTCGTTCCCGCAGTCCTGACAGAAAAATATTGATTTTACTTTGGCCATGTTTCGAAATATAGAGGCGACGTGTGACAACACCGTGACAGTCGGCGGCAATAAAATTGAAATAAAACATTCTTTCCGAAAATGGTGGCCATAAGAACGACCGTCATGTGCTTATTGTGAGCCTTTCACAGATTTCCGTGAGGTTAGTGTGACAATTTTGAATTGAACGGCACCAAGTGATCGAGTATCCGTACTTTGATGCCGATCTTCACCGGTTTTGAAGGCCTCCGAAAGCAGTCGCCTCCGGAAGTTGAAATACGAATTTGTTAGACGAACTTAAACACCCCTGATCACCCACTTGCTGCAACCCACTGTACAACTGATTTTGCGCCCATTCGGGGCCCTTGGACGCTACAGCCAATTGCTTTTCCATGCATTTGGCGCGCTTCCTGAGTTCGGTACGTACCGGAAAAATTTGTGGGAGCAGATGATGAGGATTGGAGTGGATTCGCTTCCCATCGTCATGCTTGCGGCAGGCTTTTCAGGAGCAGTTACGACAGTTCAAACGGCGTATCAGCTCGTATCGCCATTGATTCCGAAGTCTATCATAGGGTCGATTGTTGTTCCTTCGATGATTCTTGAGCTCGGCGCAGTTGTGACAGGATTTATTTTGGCGGGAAGAGTTGGGGCTCGAATTGCAGCTGAACTCGGAACGATGCGCGTGACCGAGCAGATCGACGCGCTCGAGGCCATGGGATTAAATTCGATTGGGTACCTGATCGTCCCGCGTGTCCTGGCAGGAATTGTGATGTTTCCTGTGTTGTATGTTGCGGCCTGTTTGGTCGGAATTGGCGGAGGAATGATTGTTGGAGATCTGGGAGGATTCGTACCTATCGGAGAGTTTCTTGAAGGCGCTCGTGAGTTTTTCCAGCCTTTTGACCCGGTATTTGGTGTCATCAAATCCCTGGTTTTCGGTTTTACAATAACATCCATCTCCTGTTTTAAGGGATATTACACAGCCGGTGGAGCAGAAGGCGTTGGTCGGAGCACAACTCAGGCCGCCGTGGCCAGCTGCGTGTTTTTATTGCTGGCCGATTTAGTCCTTGCAGCCACGTTGTTATGATTATGGAAGCCAAGAGGTTATAGAGCGACACAGCTATAGATGATTAGCGTTCAACATATCAACAAGAGCTTTGCAGAAAAGGAAGTTCTAAAGGATGTCTCCCTCGATATTTATGAGGGAGAAACGCTGGCTATTATTGGCCGGTCTGGCTCAGGGAAAAGCGTCTTGATGAAACACATCATCGGTCTGCTGCAGCCCGACTCAGGCCATGTGACCGTTGATGGTACGGATATCAATTCAATCACCTATGCTGAGCTAAGAAAAGTTCGACAGAATTTTGGGGTTCTGTTTCAAGGTGGTGCGCTTTTTGACTCCATGAACTCGTTCGAAAATGTGGCATTTCCACTGAGGACCTTCACCACACTTTCCGAAGAAGAAATTGAGGCACTCGTTTTAGAGTGCCTGGGAATGGTAGAATTAGAGGATGTGGGAGAAAAAATGCCGTCGGAGCTCTCCGGTGGGATGCAGAAACGAGTTGCGCTCGCAAGAGCCGTTGCACTCAAGCCTCGATATATCCTTTATGACGAGCCCACAAGTGGCCTCGATCCGGAAACCTCTAATACGATCGACATATTGATTAAAGGGCTGGCCGATCAGCTCAATGTCACTAGTATTGTGGTGACCCACGATATGCATTCTGTTCTCAGCATCGCCGACCGGGCGGCCTTCATTTTTGAAGGGCGTATGCACTGGACCGGAACGATTGATGAGTTGCATCAGAGCACCGATACCGTGCTCAACGCGTTTGTGAAAGCAAACGAATACAAAATCGGTGTCTAACAATGAGTACCTTCAGCGAATCAACACCAGCCAGAACGTGAAGTTTTCGAACGAAATAAAGGTCGGGCTGACCATCATCGCAGCGACCGTAGTATTTATCCTCGGTGTCCGCTACTTCGAGGATCTGCCGCTATTTGACAGCACCTACCAATTGGTCGCCGAATTTGATGAAGCGGGAGGGCTCATAGCCGGCAATATCGTCCGAGTGAGTGGGGTTACCGTCGGCTCGGTCGACGCCGTTTTTATTAGCAGCGAGACCGGTCGCGTAATCGTACAATTTCACGTGGCCGAGGATATTCCGGTCACGCGGGGTGCCTACGCAAAAGTGGCAGGCTTCGATGCCCTCGGAGTAGTCCGATTAGACCTGATTTTGGGAGACCCTTCAGCCGCTCCGATTGAAGAAGGCGGAATGGTTGAAGGCAGAACGGCCAGCGATTTGCTGGGAGAACTGTCTGCAAAGGCTCCAGAACTTATCGACCAGGTGGATCGCGTCCTCGCGGGTCTGGAAACCACTCTGGCGGAAACAGGAATGTTGTTATCTGAGCCGAAATCAGATCTTCGAATGACACTGCAATCTGTTCAGGGAAGTGTCGCTACGCTGGAAGGTATTCTCGAAGCTGAGCGGGACCGGATAAGCCAGATACTTGAAAATATGGACACCCTCACCGCCAATGCTTCAGGAGCGCTTGGCGAAAACGGTGAGCGCGTTTCGGAACTGGCGACGAGTCTCGAAAACACGCTGAGTGTTATCGACGAGAGTATTGTGCAGTTCACCCAAACGGGAGAAAAGTTAAACGTGCTGTTGGACAAGTTGAACAATGGCGATGGAACGCTCGGTATGCTGATAAATGATCCGAGCATGTATCACAAGCTTGATTCAACTCTCAGCAATCTTAACGGACTAATGGCGGATTTCCAGAACGATCCGGCGAAGTATCTGAAAGAAATGAAACTCGTTGACTTGTTTTAATCGATGCCCAGGCTCAATCGTTGACCTGTGCTAATCGATTCGTCCCGCCAAGCCTAAAAATGACACTATGCCTTCATACGATGATGCTCTCGCACTTTTTGAAGAGTGGACGCTAACCTCCAGCCTTCGTCAGCATGCTTTTGCTGTAGAAGCGGCCATGGAATTCTACGCGCAGAAATTTGGAGAGGATGTCGAATTGTGGAGAATCACAGGCCTTCTTCACGATATGGACTATGAAAAGCACCAGACGCTTGACGAGCATCCATTCGTGGGCGTGAAAGTCTTGCGAGAGCTTGGTTACCCTGAAGAGGTGTGCGACGCGATCTTGGGACATGCTAATCATACGGGGCATCCACGTACCTCTTTAATGGCTAAGACGCTCTTTGCCGTGGACGAACTAGCGGGATTCATTACAGCAGTCGGATATGTTCGTCCGACTGGCCTTGGAGGAATGAAGCCGAAATCAGTCACAAAGAAGATGAAAGCTAGAGCGTTCGCAGCAGCTGTTAGCAGAGATGATATCAGAAATGGAGCGGAGGATCTGGGAATAGAGCTTGCCGATCACATTGCAAATGTCATCGCGGGAATGCAGGCAAATGCAACCCGGTTGGGGTTTTCTGCGTCCGAGTAGAACGCAGAATGCGACTGCCGCGTGTGAAGTCGTATCGGGAAATCATAAAGTCCTAAGTAGATCAGAGCATTTGTAGTGGAAGACGTGCCTTTTGATAATGATGAGTCCGTAGGTCAGGAAGAACAGCCAGAAGCTGTGAAGTCGACAGAAGTGACGGTGATCGAAGCCAAACGGGTAACGCGTGCCCGAGCGATCGATTTTCGAAACCTGATCTCGAAATACATTCGAAGGCATCTACCGTCTACAGGCGGTGAAGATGACGGCCGGGAAAAGCCGGAGATCAAAGGAGCGCAATCGAATCTCCTTCCGCTCTTGCAGGTCATTCCGTGGGTCCTGGGGATTTTGTTCGCTGGGTCCTTTTTCTGGGATTTCCCGGGAATGCAGACAACCATCCTTGGGAAGGTTTTCGTTTTAGAAGGCTTAATGCGAATCGTCTCGGTGAGTGGCCTGATCGGATTCTTGACCAACTGGGTAGCCATCACGATGCTTTTCAATCCGCGTCAGGCCAGGCCAGTATTCGGACAGGGCCTCATTCCTGCTCAACGTGAACGGGTAATATTCAGATTGGCTACGGCGGTGAGCGAAGAGCTCATCAACGAAGAGATCATCAAGCAGAAGATTGAAGAAAACGAGATAATCCCGAAGTACCGCGAGCTAGCCATGTCGGTTGCTCGGGGCGTACTCGAAGACCAGAGTTTTCGATCAGAATTGAAGGGCTTAACAGCCGACTATGTTGAAACGGTGCTGACCTCGGATGAAGTGCGGCAGAGAATTGTTGAGTTCGTTGTCGAGAAGATCGAATCGTATGTGGGAGAAGGCGTTGGCGGGATGGCCCTGAAAGCGTATCGGTACCTGAACGAGGACGACTTCAAAAGCAGAATTGACAAAGCAATTCACGGTATTCCCGGTCAGCTTGACATCGTTCTGGATGAGATGGACGATTTGCTGGACCGCATTCCAGAAAAAATTGAGGCTCGGGCAGAAGACATTGAAGAATTTGCCACCCGCGTCGTGCTCGGATTCGTCGAAAATCTCGACGTCTACGAAATGGTGATGAGTAATATGATGTCCTACGATGAGAGCAAACTGGAGGATCTGATCAAGAATTCCAGTAACGAACAGCTCAACTACATCAAATACCTCGGTGGCGCACTGGGAACGGTTGGTGGACTCGTGATCTGGCAGCCTGTGCCGGCATTGATAGCATTCGTTGGGCTGGGCGCTATTCTGTTTAGCGTTGATGAGGCGTTGTACCGCATGAGAACGAAGGGCGCGTCGTCCTGAAGATTACTTGGTTCCGTCCGTTTTGACGTCTTCCAAGGCGCCACTTTCGTGGGATTTAGCTCGTTCTGAAGCATCTTTGACGTTGGCTTCGCCTGCCGACAGGCTCAAATCGAAGCAATCTCTACATCTGGGCTCGTACGCATCTTCAGCACCCAACAAGACTCTCGATTCATCCGATACGAGTCTCTGCGAATAGTTAGCCGGATTGCCACAGACAACACAAATCGCGTGTAGCTTCGTGACGTATTCGGCAATCGCCATCATCTGAGGAATGGGCTCGAAGGGCTGGCCGAGATAATCTTGATCGAGGCCAGTCACGATAACACGTTTTCCAGATGAAGCGAGTTCTTTGCAAACCTCAATGAGATCATTTCCGAAGAACTGAGCTTCGTCAATACCCACAACGTCAGCGTCCATGGCCAGCAAAATAATCTGACTCGCTGAGGCGACCGGGGTTGAACGCAAGCTCGAATCGTCGTGAGATACAATCTCGGATTCAGCAAAGCGCGTATCCAGAGCGGGTTTGAAGATCTCCGCGTGCTGCTTCGCGATGCGGGCGCGCCTCATCCGACGAATCAGCTCCTCTGTTTTACCACTGAACATGGATCCACAGATGACTTCAATCCAGCCAGTCCGTCTTGATCGTTTCAGGATGTGAGGTTCCACTGCTCAGGGTCCGTGTTGTGATATTCGCGTTCCCGCTTTAAGGCAGGGAAGGGCTGAAGATAGTGAAACGCGCCTGCCATGTATAAGTCGCCGGGATCATAAGATTCTAACAAATGATTGACATTCGGAATAAGGACGGGACGAGGAGGAGCCTGGAATGGTCCAAGGCGAGCCAGGAACGCCTAAATCTCACCCAGCGTGTTCGTAGGCACCCAGCCTCGGCTGCCGTTTGGAATCTGAATAAAGGTCCAGTCAGACGCTTGCGCTTTTATTATTACGACAAGGCCCTCGTGCACGTCCAGAATCTGCTCGGCCTCCGAGTCAGCCTGTTCGAGTAGCTCGATGCGGTCGGCGAGCACCACAGCTCGATCGTTAAACGGTGGCCATGCGGACGAAGTGAACGCATGAAGTAAGAAAATGCCACCAACAACGCCAGCCGCCAATCTGCTGCGCCTGAACCAATCGCCTTCTACAAACAATACGTGCTTAGCCACAAGAAGGCCGATCAGCGCTAGGTAGGCCAGGATTCCTATCCAGAACGCGGGTGTGATCGGGACGGTTCGCAATGCCCACGCCTGCGATCGTTTCCAAAACGGCTCTGGAAGCTCGGAGAAAGAATCCGCGCGCCTGCTCGTTGCGACGGTAAGAGAGTGCAGAATTCTTGGATCGTCGGGTGAAAGATGTCTTGCCTTTTCCAAGTATCGGATGGCCTCACCCAGTCTATCCATCCGATGATGAGCCAGCCCCATGTTATAGAAGAGCTCAGGCGACGACCATTCAAGGGCTTCAATCTTCTCGAACTGTGCTAGCGCCTCTGAAAATTGACCGTCAATTAGGAGCGCCGTTCCAGCATCGAATTGGGATAGCGCATCCTCAACTTGAGCATTCGTTTTTCCGGCTATCGAAAGGAAGATCACCAGGATGATCATGTGGGAGAGTGGGCGGGCAACTCGGCGGGCCGTCTGGCGGGTAGTCCAGTATTTCATGCTGTTACCTGCTCGTCAATATCAGGGATCAGGTTTGAGGCTTCGTCAAACGCATCTTCCTTGTTTTCCGGTGTTATGGAGGCTGGTGCAAACCGGCCTTGATCGCAGGTGTCGAGGAAAACTCGGAGTCTTGTCCTGAGTGATGAATGGACGTTTCTTCTTCCCAATGCGGTGTCGAGCTGCTCTCGTGTGAGCCCGCGTTCAGCAACGTTCAGCCGATTTCCGACGAATCCCAAAACTGCGCGTTCGAGCTCCTCAAAATACCCGCCCGTGTTTCCATTGTTGAGCAGTTCCATCGCCTGTTTGAGATGCTTCCGGCTGAGGGGATGAGCGCGTCGTCCTCGTGCCCAGCGGACATCCGAGCGATATTTGTTCAGTCTCGACTGGTAAGCAATCGCGCCTCCCAGCGCGGCAAGAGGAAGGAATAGCAGGAAATATGGCCACCATTTCAGGTAGAGGGGCTGCGAAGCGGTTCTGCTCCAGATCGTAGACGATGTGAAAAGCGGTGCGAAATCATCTACGGGCATTCCGTTTGTCGTGGCCACCACAACATCTGGAGTAGTTGCCGTACCCGTCACACTGATCGAAATCGGATCCGATGTTCTCGTGCGATAACTTTTCGTACTCGTATCGAAATAGGAAAACTCGATGGCAGGAATCTCATAGGATCCATTGGACCGAGGAATCAGAACGTATCGAAAGGTTTTGCTTCCCGAGAGCCTTGATCCCGCGCGATCCAGCAAGGTTGATATATCTGGGTCGTAGACGTCAAACGCCGCCGGGATGTCTAGCCTTGGAGCATCCAGCGTAGCTAGGTTTCCTCGGCCAGTTATGGTGATGGTGAGTTGAATTGACTCACCGACTTCCAGGCTCGTCCTATCCGGAGTAACAGTAAATGCATACGTTCCAACAGCTCCACCGAAAGAGGTTGGCGCGCCCGCGGGAAGCGGGCGCGCTTCAATGTTCAC